>ERZ857801.2802-NODE-2802-length-13653-cov-3.028019_pt1 | contig 13653 bp, 10 predicted proteins | sample MGYA00519762_ERZ857801 | MGnify/ENA primary metagenome ERZ857801 (study PRJEB31778, sample SAMEA3449368) | human gut metagenome | biome: human gut; feature: human-associated habitat; material: faeces | place: United Kingdom | collected 2010/2012 ...
ATACTCTCCTGCCAGCCGTGTACTTTGCCGGCACCGATCTCCTGGAGCCAGGTGAACCGGATCTCCAGCATCCTCATGTCACCTGGCCTCTGCGTCAGCCGCAGGACGGCAAAGGAACCGCAGTCACTGGAAATCAGCCGGTTTTTGGACCTCTGCTCCAACTGCTGGAGTTCGCTTCGCAGGATGGAAAAACTGTAGGGGGATTTTCGGGTCCAGGATACAGTCCGAATATCCAACATTTCCTTATTGCATCGTAATTTTACCAGAGTACGGTCATTCATAAGATTTATCCTCCTTTTGCGGCGCTGCCGTGCGCATCGCCTACGAGGAAAACAGTCCCCGTATATTGCTCTTTATGGGAAGTCACTGCGGCGCCTCCCATAGAATCCAGATACTGCTGTCCATTCTTGGACTTGGAGATATACACATAAAACTGGCTGCCGATATACTGATCGCGGTCATAGCAGCCCAGATAGCGCCGCGCCAGCACAGCGACGGCGCCGATGGCCGCCGCTTTCTGCGTCACCAGGGAAACGGCCATCTTCATTGCGGTTTCCGCTTCTTCATCGTTTAAGCCGGAAGTGTAGATGCGCTCCAAAAACAGGATTAACATTTCATCGCTGGCTCCCATTTTGCCCGCCGGCTGCTCCTGTGCCAGATCGGCAAAGGAAAAATCAAAGTCCACAGGCCTTTGGAACGCCCCTTTGGTCAGCCGGATGCAGGCGCGGGCCACAATGTCTTCGCCTTTCCGAATCAAAATCATCTTCTTGTTGGAGTCGAAGGCCGCCAGCAGACAGTCCCTCTGGTTCCCGGTCCAGCAGGAAAGGCAGGTGCTGTGGGGCAGTTCGCCTAACTGCATCGTAAAGTAGAAATCATCCGCTTCTTCCGCACCGAGTGTTACATATCCATCCGAAGATGTCCCAGCAGGAATCTCCTCCAGAATAATTGGCGATTGCTGTGCAATTCTAAGAAGCAGTTCATATTTTTGCTTCGCCCGCAGTCTCTCATTGATTCCCCCCGCCGCGCGAACCAGTTCTTCCGGTGCCAGAATTTCCCCCTCACAGATCGTTTCATCCAGCAAAATATCCAGAAAGGGAATCCCCTCCTGTGCACTTTTTAATCTCCGTACCATTCCGTTTCTCCCATGTCCATTCTTCCGTCTAATAATGAATATATCGGCATTTCAGATTGTAATATTAACTTTCCTCCATGCATTCCCGATATATTAAAATATAGACTTCCAACAGAAAGGATCTCCTCATGCATTCCGAACCGATTCATCTTGTCATAGCTATCAATCAGAAATACATTCGATATGCTTACGTTATGCTGACTTCACTTTTGCTTCATACCTCCTGTGACGTTCACGTATACGTGCTGCACCGTGAACTTAACGCCGCAGATCAGCAGACGTTTGATACGCTTACACATTCTTATCCTGTGACGTTTCACTTTATCCATGTACCGGACGCACTGCTTCCTCCCCAAAAAGTTCTTGCAACAAGTGCCTGGGGCGCAGAGGCTTATTTCCGGCTCGCAATCACGGATCTTATGCCATCCTGCGTTGACCGTGCGTTATATCTCGATACCGATATGATCGTCAATCAATCCATCGATGATTTTTATTTCTGCGACCTTAAAGGGAAAAAGATTGCTGCATGCGCGGAAATCATTCACGAACCTCCCTTCGGAAATTACCGGGACGAACTATTTGCACCGCTCTTTTCGGCCGGATTTTCCTACTTCAATTCCGGAACCATCCTTTATGACCTGCGCGCGCTCCGCACTGACTGTTCTTTTCAGACTTATATGGACCTAGCAGAAAAGCTTGACTACCGGATACAATTTCCGGATCAGGATTTGTTAAATTACCGGCACAGCACCGAAACCCTGTTTGTCGATCCGCTGCGCTACAATTTAAATGCCCGCTATGCCTACGATATATATTCCATGCGTTATGATGACATGAAACAGAACGCATGCATCATTCACTATGCAACCTCCAAACCGTGGCGCGGTAATTTTGTTCATTACAATGTGGAACAGATCTGGTGGGATTACGCAAAACAGACGCCGTTTTATACGGAGCTGCTTCAGGAAGCCCTGGAGGAAACGCTCACAAACACAGCTGTCAATTCCTACATTACGAATCTTTTAGAACAAAACGAAGCCCTCTACGCGTGCATCGAAAAATATGATCAGCTTTTAAGCGATGCCGGTATTACATTATAATCTTTTGTCAGAATGGAGATACCTATGAACACTTTTTCCATGAATATTGCCATCACCATCAGTCACGCCTATGTTCCCTATGCATATACCCTTCTGCTATCTCTTCCGGCACATGATTCCGCAAAGTTCCAGGTATATGTCCTTCACCGAGATTTGACAGATGAGGATTGCAATGTTCTCTCGTCTCTTTCAAAGCTTTATGATATTCATGTTCACTTTATCTGCGTTCCGGTCTCCTTTTCCGAAGCATTTACAGACACTTCCGCTCCAGCGGAAACCTGTTTCCGTCTATGTCTGCCGGCACTTCTGCCGGATACGCTTGACCGCATCCTCTATCTGGAAGCCGACATGATCGCAACTGCCTCTCTGATGCCTTTGTATACGCTGGATTTTGCCGGCAAAAAAGCGGCATGCACCACAGATGCGTCCGGAAATATTTCCGCCAGTGTTCTGCTCTTAAATCTCCCTCTTCTGCATGATACCCCGGACTATCCTTCCGTTTTCCGGCATGCTTTGGCAGACAGCTTTGATGTCCACAACATCTTCCGTACATCCATTTGCCGGGAAGATCTTTTGCTGCTGGATTCGCTGGAGTATAATCTGTCTGCGACTGCTGCCTTTTCCCAATACGGTCTGCATGCCGCCACTCTGCCGGACAATGTCCGGCTTCTCCACTATACGGGTGAAAAGCCCTGGCACGGCGATCATCTGCACAATGACCTGGAATCTCTCTGGTGGAACTATGCAAAAAAATCCCCGTATTATCCGGCTCTTCTGGAACAGACAATAAAGGGGATGATTCTGGGTACCAATGTTATCACCTACATCTCCAATATTCAAAAAGAGCATCGGCAGCTGACCGCTATCGTCGATCAGTACCAGACGCTCCTCGAAAAACTATCTTGATGCCATCAGCTGATATTTTAATTCCGCAATCTTCCAGTCATCTTCGTTATCAATATCCTGTACTTCAAGTTCGGAGACAATGATTGGCATCACACCTTCGTTCACCTGTCCGTGAAGTGCAAGGTATTTTTCCGCATTATAAACATAAAACTGTCCGGCATCATGATACTGTTTTTCCAGATCCTGCGACCGGGTTCTGCTATACTGCGGATATTTATAGCCCATAAACCCATCATCATTCATGACATAACATCTCTGTGGCGGATAGGAAAACGCCGTCATCGGCATTACCATTACAGGATGTTTTTCTTCCATAATCGTCTGTGCCGCAATGAGCTTTTGTGCCGTCACAAAGGGCGCAGTCGGATAAATACAGCAGATATATTCAAACGTTCTCCCCAGTTTTTTATAATTGTCCATGACTTCCATAATGACATCCGATGTTGTTGCGTAGTCATCCGCTGTCTTCGCGCTGCGCATAAACGGTACACTTGCCCCATACTCCTGCGCAATCTGTGCAATTTTCTGACTGTCCGTGGACACCATTACTTCCGAAAAAAGTCCGCTCTTTAACGCCGCCTCTATCGAGTATGCGATAATCGGTTTGCCGCAAAAATTCTTGATGTTTTTTCCCGGAATTCTTTTGCTGCCTCCTCTGGCAGTTATAATTGCAATCGCCTTTTCCATATTTCTTCCCTCCTGGTCAAACTATGATTCCAGCTGTTGTTCTATCTCCATGAGTGCCTGTCCGAATCCGGCTTTGCTGTCCAGCAGCAGTTCTGCCCGCGCTCTGGCTTTCTGTGTCATCTCCGCATACAACCTGTGGTCTGCGGCATAGCGCAGAATCTGTCTCTGCATGGCAGGATAATCTTCCACCTCGAATATCTCTCCCGCCGCGACCGCCACATCCCCTACAGGAAGTGTCACCACCGGCAAGCCCTTTGAGAGTGCTTCTGCCGCCGAACTTCCACCACCCGATCTGGCTGGGTTTACATACAGATCCATACATTCCAGTACCGCAAGCACATCCTGCTGTTCTCCAAGATTCGTCGCATGTGCCTGTAGAACAGGATATCCGGCAAGCGCCTCCCCAAAACGGTGAAACCTGCCTACGAACACTACGTGTATCGCCGGTTCTTCTCCGACTGCCTCCTCCAGCATTTTCAGATACGCCCCGGTAACTTCATCATCCAGTCGCCATCCCACAGTCGCAACAAGAAATTTTTCTTCCGGCAAGGTAAGATCTGCTCTGGTGTAATGATCCTGCTGCGGCTTAAACGAAAAAGTAAACGGAACACATTTGACGCATTCCTTTTGAACACCTAATTCCTGCAGCCGCATCTCATCCGTCCCGGAAAGCGTCCTCTTGCCTACCATCTGCCACTCACCGCATGAAGTCGCTATTCCCGAAAACACGGTGCTGACTGTAATTTGTGGTACAATTCTTCCACAAATATCTGCACAGATATCATTCCCGCCGATTCCAATGATGTAATCCGGACGTCTGTCACGAATCAGCTGCACAAGTGACGCTATCACCTGCAGATCCGGCATATCCTCTGGACACTGCATATAGGAAAATGTTTCTCCCTTAAATTCCAGTGACGAAAGCTCTGACAATTCCGCTGCGTATTCTGCCTCCTGCATATGATAAAATGGTGCGCGTCCTTTTTTTGTCATATACATTGCCGTATTTACAATCATTACTTCTTTATGAAGAAATGTTTTCAGCACGTAGCTTCGATCCAGCAGCGTTTTCGTGGGCGCATGTCCAAGGCCCAGTACCTGCGGTGAAAACACTATTACCAGATTCTGATTTCGCTCTTTCCTCGGAATATAGCACCGCTCTGTCACTCCCACCGCGGTCGAAAATGCCTCAAACAGTGTATGGTATAATCCGGTAAGCTTTCTTTCCACCTCAGAACTTTTTAAGGTTCCGTCTGTAAATACCGCTCTTGTGATCTGCCAGTAATGACTGAGTTTATTGTACTCCCCGACTTCACTGTAATCTGCCGCAAGCACCGTATCCAACAATTTTTCCGTGATATATGGATCCCGCTTTTGCGCCATACAAAAAGAGAGAAAATGAATCTTCATCCAGTCCGGCACATTTTCAACCGCTACTTCCAGAGAATCCAGCATATGCGCCCGCACCGCCGGCTCCATCTGGTCAAATTGCCGTCCCAAATGTTCAAGGGTTGTATCAATCTCTGGATACTTTTCAAAATATGTCGCGCAATCATATGCAGCAATCTGTGTCCTGTATTCTTCAAATGTCATCCGTCAGTTCCTCTCCGCCCACACCAGCGCATGCCGCAGCTCGTTCTCCCATACCGGCTTTTCGTAATCCATATGTAGAAAATACCCGTCTGCCCTGTCCGTCTGAAAGCCGTTCTCTCTTAAAATATGCTCAATCTGTGCTTCACTCTCGTGTGTATGATAGGCAGCAACCACACACCGCATCGCCGCGGCATTCCCCAGAACCTTCTGTGATCCCAGCAGAACTTCCTGCTCCGCACCTCCGACATCCACCTTCAAAAAATCCAGTCTGCCGGTTCCGATGATATCATCAATCGTCATGACATCACATTCGGCTTCTGATCCGCCAAGCACACCGTGTAAAAACACCACCTTATCCCGATATGGTGCAAATGTCTTTTGCCATGCAGCATTCCAACGTTCATCCCGGTCTGTCAAATATACCCTGCTTGCATGTTCTATCACGGTAAGCGCAAAATATCCCTCAGCTGCTCCGGCATCCATAATTACCGCTCCGTCCGGAATTTGCAGATTCCCGTTCCTGTAGCAGTGCGCCGACTCTCTGTCCTGTTCCTCGCAAAGTTTCCGATATCTCTCCAGAACCTGCTCGTCGGAAAATTCCTGCGGATAGTATAACGGCTTTCCATCAATCATCACATAAAACATATCGCAGGAAGCATCATACAGCAGCCCGGAGACCGCCTGCTCATATCTGGCGCAGACCGCTCCCGGACAAGACTGCAGAATTGTCCCCGCTTCCAGATCTTGTTTCCACAGTTTTATCCACGGGTCTTCCTTCTCCTTGTATCTCTCCTTAAAAAGCCGGGTCACCGCCTTTTGATATAATAGTCGGTTCTCACCTGCACCAAGCCCGGATGCAAACTCCTCCAGCGCAGCCGCGTCATATTTTTCCCGGATACCGCACAACATACCATCTGCCATTAACAGGAGCTGCCGCACCGAGCCACAGTCCGCCAGAAATACTTCCAGATTATTTCCCGAAAAAAAGCGGTACCCGCACCGTTCTCTCAGCTGTTTCTCCCACTCCCGCAGATACCCTGTCAGTCTGTCAACATCCTCCTGCACCGCACAGCCGCAATGTTCCAAATCGTTGAGCCGGCTTATCTCTTCGCTCAGTCGTACACCGATCTCCTCCACCACGTAAGACTCACGTAGCTCGCACAGTGGAACCGTCAGTTCGCCTCCTGCATTTGCTTCAAAGTCCGCTGTTTTTCCGTGATATACCTCGATCTGTTCTGCCATCTGTATCACGCGCTGCATCCAGGTATGCTGTTTCTGTGCCACGCGCTTTCCATTTTCCGCAATTTTTTCACTGCGTACGGGATTCTCCTGAAGACTCTGTATAATACTAGGAAGTTCTTCCAGATGATCCAGTTCATAAAATACCATTTCTTTGCCGTTGGAAAAATTCTCTTTCAGATAATCGCTTATATCCGTCACGACGACCGCTCCGCTTAACATGGCAGCCGCAATGCGCTCCTGGAATCCCGCCTTAAATCCAGGCATAATGTTTAGAACAATCTTTGCCTCTCCTAGTGCTCTGCGTGCCACCTCGGCACCGCCATCCATCACATGCAGATGCTCTCTGCCTGGACACAATAGCTTCTCCCATCCGTTGCCGTAGACCCAGACATCCACACCGGCTTTCAGCAGGGTGCGAATCATCCTGTCCCGGTAATATTCCCTTGCATAAAACTCTACCCCGGAAAGTTCACTTAAAATAGCAGCAAATTCTTCCCTGCCCACCGTAACCTGACAGCTTTCCAGCACTTTCTCCAAAGCGTCCTCTACAGAAAGGTACGGATTACCGGTCAGCATGGTCTGCACCGACCACTTTACCGAATCCGCAAATCCCATCTCCGCGGTCTTGTGCACAGGCATCTGCGGCACCCAGTAGGAACCGGTAAAAAGCAGCCCTATTTCCCGGTTCTGATATGGTTTTTGTATGTCTGCCCCTGTTCCGCTCAGCGGAACATAAGCAACACGTTCCAGACGCGGATAATACTTTTTCAGATAAGCCGTATGCCTCGCATCCACATTCAGAATAATATCACTTTCATTCAGACGTTCAAGCCGTTCGTACAGGTACAGCGGATGATCGCACAGATAATGCACCCGTGGAACTGAAGAATCCTCTAAGCATTCCGGAAGTACATCTGCAACCATCGCCTGACAGTCTACCAGCGCGTAGATTGAAATGTGTTCTTTCAGATACCGGTATTTGTCACGAAATGATTTGAGATTTCCGTCCAGAATCACGGTATGATACCCAAGCTCACGAAATGCTGCCGCAAATTCTGTAATGTATTTGCTGACCGCTCCATACACACCGCTTCCACTGACCAGTACAATATTTCTCTGTTCCATCCCTGTCTCCATTCCGGAGTGTTTCTACCCACTAATGTTCTTTGACTGTTTCCAACCGCTCCTGAATCTGCTCTACGCTCAGCCACTCTGTATTGGTACCCGAGCTGTACTCAAATCCCGGTTCTACAAGTTTGCCGCCCGCCTGAATCTTGGTATTGCTCCACCAGTCGAAATGCGGATACACAATAAAGTGCTTCTCGTATTCATATGTCATCATGGAATCCTCACGTGTTACCATGATCTCATGCAGCTTTTCTCCTTCGCGGATTCCCACCTCCGGCATCTCGCATCCCGGAAGAATCGCCTGTGCCAGATCGGTAATCTTGAAGGACGGAATCTTGGAGATAAAGGTTTCTCCTCCCTTCGCCTCGGACAATGCCTTAATAACCAGCTGTACACCCTCGTCCAGGCTGATCCAGAAACGCGTCATGCGATAATCGGTAATCGGCAGAGAAGTACCGCCCTCATTTACAATATTGCGGAAAAACGGAATGACAGATCCCCTGCTTCCGGCAACATTTCCGTATCTTACAATAGAAAAGCAGACATCCTTTGCTCCCGCATATGCATTTGCCGCAATAAACAGTTTATCCGACACAAGCTTTGTACCGCCGTACAGGTTGATCGGATTGACCGCCTTGTCTGTCGAGAGTGCAACCACGCGCTTTACACCGCAGTCGAGCGCTGCATCCACAATGTTCATGGCACCGTCGATATTCGTTTTCACAGCCTCCATCGGATTATATTCACACGCCGGAACCTGCTTTAATGCTGCTGCGTGTACCACATAATCCACTCCATCAAACGCCCGGTACAGTCTTTCTTTATCACGGACATCTCCGATAAAAAACCGCAGTGTGTCTTTATATTTTCTGAACTTGTTCGCCATAATAAACTGCTTATACTCATCGCGGGAATAAATGATAATCTTCTTCGGTGTATAGTGATCCAACACATACTGTGTAAATGCATTGCCAAAAGATCCCGTACCACCTGTCACTAATATTGTCTTACCGTTTAACATTTCTACAACCTCCTGTTTCTCCTGCAGCCTCCTGCCGCCTTATAATATATATCGAACCATTCAGCTTCTGCATAACCTTCGCTGTCTAAAATTGTCCCATATACTTGTCACTCTTCCGTTTTTTAGTATATAATAAATGTCATAAAACCGCAATTATGAAAAGATTTTGCGCTTTGTCCGAAAGGAAATATTCATGAACATATTATTCTGTAAACACAACAGCATCTGTGAACCCGGCATTATCCGTGCTCTGGACCTTCTCGGGCACAAGCTTATCCTCCCGTCCTGTTCCTTTTCCCATCCGGATACAGACGACGCATACGACGCCGTGCTGTGTGAGGAAATTCGCAAAAATTCTTTTGATCTCGTATTTTCCGTTAATTTTATTCCTGTGATTGCAACTGTCTGTCACCGTCTGCAGGTTCCTTATTTCTGCTGGATCGTGGACAGTCCGGTCATTCAGCTTTATTCACATACGTTACAATACGACAGCAATTATGTCTTTCTTTTTGACTATACACTCTATACGGAGTTTTGTAGAAAAAATCCGGGGCATATTTTTTATCTGCCGCTCGGCTGCGACCTTCCGCATTATGATTCTATTATACCGACTCCGCAGGATCACGCAAATTATGACTGCGATGTCTCCTTTGTCGGTTCTCTTTATACAGAAAAGTCGCCTTATCGCGCTATCCGCACGCAGCTTCCTTCTTATATACAGGGATATTTCGACGGCATCCTGCATGCGCAGCAGCTCGTCTACGGATACAACTTTCTGTGTGACATCATCCCGCCAGATCTCATGGAGACATTGGATCAGCTGATCGATGTATCCCCTTCTCCCGGCTATGATCTGGATAAACGCACACTGCTCGGAAATCTGCTTTTAAACCCTATGTGTACGGAGATGGAGCGTATTCATCTGCTGAATTCCATCGGAGAACACTTTTCTCTGGATCTCTATACGCAGAGTGATACGTCCCCACTCAAAAATATCCGTCTGCGGGGAATTGCCTCCTCTCTTGACGGAATGCCAAAAGTTTTCAAATGCAGCAAAATCAATTTGAATCTTACCGCAAAAGGGATCCAGTCGGGCGCTTCTCTGCGCATTTTTGATGTTCTCGGTTGCGGCGGTTTTCTGCTCAGCAACTATCAGTCGGAATTACCGCAATTATTTGAAGTCGGCAGAGAGCTTGTCCTCTTTGACAGCGAAGCTGATCTTCTTGATAAGATTTCTTATTATCTGCATCACGAAGATGAACGCAGGGAAATTGCTGCAAACGGTTATCAGCGAATCCGCCAGGAATACAGTTACCAGGCGCGGCTTGCGTTGATGCTGGATGTACGTCATTCCTTATCCATTTAATATAAGTGAGGTACCTATGAATCTGTTATTTTACCGCTATGGAAGTATTTGCGAACCTGATATTATCGAGGGGTTTCGGGAACTCGGGAATCAGGTAACAGAAATCACATTGGAAATTTACAATAAGAATCTCGGTCCCCTGGAGGGTCTTACCGCTCTGAAGAATGAATTGTTTGCACACAGCTACGATTTTGTGTTCAGCATCAATTACTATCCCTTTATCTCGGAAATCTGCAATATCTTCCAGATCCGCTATCTCTGCTGGACGGTCGACTGCCCGGTTATGGAACTATATTCTGACACCGTGAGCAATCCGTGGAACCGTATTTTTCTATTTGACCGTGCCCAGTATGAAGAGATTGCTCCCCAAAATCCCGGCTGCATTTTCCATCTGCCACTTGCCAGCAATCCATCCCGCTGGCACAGCGTCCTTCAAAAGGCGTCTCCTACGGAGCATGCAAAATATGCCGGTGATGTCACGTTTGTCGGCTCTCTGTACACCGAGAAATGCCCTTATGATCGTCTGCAGACCGATTCTGCCTACCTGCGCGGATATCTCGAGGGTATCATGGATGCGCAGCGCAGCATTTACGGCTGCTACTTTCTGGAAGACCTGCTGCCGGATTCTATCGTTGCCGAATTTCGCGAGGCATTGCCCGGATTCTACATTCCGCCGGAAAAATCCATCCGCGACGACCGCGTTGCGATGGCTCAGATTTATCTCTGTGCCAAAATTTCTGCGCAGGAACGTGTTCGCACCATGCAGCTTCTGGGAAATCATTATCCGGTCACGCTATATACCGGAAGTGATTCCACCGGTCTGCCCGTCCAAAATAAAGGCCTTGTAAAGACGCTGACCGAGATGCCCCTGGTTTTCTCCAACAGTAAGATCAATCTGAACATTACCGCAAAATCCATCCGGTCGGCATTGCCGCTTCGCATTTTTGATATACTTGCCTGCGGCGGTTTCTGCCTCACCAATTACCAGCCGGAACTTGAGGATCTTTTTACCGTTGGGGAAGATCTTGACTGCTACGTCAGTGAGGATGATCTGCTTGCCAAGACGGAATATTATCTGTCGCATGAGAAAGAACGTGCAGAGATTGCACAGAATGGTCTTCTCACCGTCCAGAAGAAGCACAACTATCCGGAGCGTTTGTTAACAATGATTTCTCTCGCCTATGGACTATCCTAAGAGGTATATCATGAAAATACTTTTTTTTGACTCGCCTGCATTTGCCAAGCAGGATATGATTGATGCGTTTGAAGATATGAATATTGCCTGCGACCTTTTTTTTCACGAGGAGTACAACGACAGACAGAGCACTGCTTTTTCTGCCGCATTTGATGTTGCGCTCCAGGAGGCATCGTATGACTTTGTCTTTTCCTTTAATTATTACCCTATCCTCTCCTCCTGCTGTCAGCGTCATGGAATCCGTTATGTTTCCTACGTCTATGACAGCCCACTGGTAGCTTTATATTCCTGCACGCTGATCAATCCCTGCAATTATGTCTTTCTTTTTGATAAGGCGACGTATCTGACCTTTAAAAATGCCGGGATTTCCACCGTCTATTATCTTCCTTTGGCTGCAAATGTATCACGGCTGTCGCAAATGACCTGCCCGGCATCTGCACGTTCTGCGGTATCGGCGGAGGTATCATTTGTCGGCTCCCTTTACAACGAAGATCACAATCTGTTCGATCGTTTAAACGGCATCTCCGATTATACGCGCGGTTATCTGGAATCCATCATGAATGCCCAGCGCCAGGTATACGGCGATTTCTTCCTGGAAGATCTGCTGACGCAGGATATATTGGATGAACTTTCACGTGTATGCCCTTACCGGCCCATGTCCGACGGCACAGAGACCCTTTCTTATGTATACGCCAACTATTTTCTGTGTCGCAAGATTACTTCCACGGAACGTCTTGCATTACTAAAAAAAGCTTCCGAGCAGTTTGCCCTGAAGCTTTATACACACCATCCGTCACCTCTGCTTCCCAAAGCAGAATTTGTCGGACCGATCGATTATTATCAAGTTATGCCGCTTGTATTCCGGCACAGTTCCATCAATTTAAATATCACGCTGCGTAGCATTCACTCCGGCATACCGCTTCGCTGTATGGATATCATGGGAAGCGGCGGTTTTCTTCTGAGCAATTACCAGGAAGATTTTCTTAATGATTTTGTTCCCGGTGAAGACTTTGTCTTTTATGAGAGCGAAGATGATTTTGTACACAAAATAGACTATTACCTTGCGCACGACAATGAGCGCCGTCAGATTATCGCAAACTGTTCCGGGAAAATGCAGGCGGCACATACCTGGCAGCATCGCATCGCCCGCATACTAGAGATTCTGTCGTAATCTCCCGCTTAATATGTAAAATTCAGCCCGTCATCCATCCATTTTGCAATCTGTTCTCCGCGCCGCTTCCATGTATGTTTTTGTAGCGCCTTCTTCCTTCCTGCCGCGGCAATTTTGGCAGCACGTCCGGGATTCGAGAGCAACTCATCAATCACAACCGGCAGCTGCTCCGGCGCATCTGCCGGATACGTGACAATCTCTTTTCCGTCTTCAAAAAATTTTTTCAGTAATTGATACTTACTGGTAACACAGACAGCTCCCGCCAGCATCGCGGTAAAAATGCGTTCGTGCATGCCCGTCTCAAAATTGATATTGTGCAGCACAATTCGTGAATTCTGCATATAGCGGATAACTTCCGTGATGTCAACGCCCTCCTCCGACAAAATATCCAGATTTTCAGAGCCTCCTCCCTGATAGGTATTCCACCCTCTGCCAACAACACTCACACGTCTCCCGGCCTTTAGCAGCTCCTCCAGCATCCGCTCCCGGATGCAGACCCGCTGAAACTCATCTAACGGATAGAACGCTCTCAGAAGTGTCTGAAATTCATCCTCGCTCATCTCGAACTGTATTTCCTCCAGATAACAGCGAAGCTCCTCATCCCATGTTCTGATGTGTCCATTCTGAATCAGGCGCGCCGCCACTTTCTGTGCAATACTTCCCATAATCCCGTCGATCTTTTTTAATTTTTCCCACACAGCTTCGCGCGACGTATAACTCCCCGGGAAAAATACATCAATCTCCCGGTCTTCCCACCGGGGAACCTGTTCGCTTGCAAAACCGCCATGGTAAAGCGTCTCTATCATTTCAAACTTGGGATACATCTCTCTGATCCGCTGTGTAAACGCATCCTGTACCGTCAGGACATACGCTCCCGTTCCAACGCTGCCAATCAGCCTCGCCTCATGAAAAAAGGGATCATCCACCAGCCATCCCACTCTCCGCATATCACGCAGCTGCGGCAAAGCCGTACATTCCTGTTCCCATCCGATTGCCTGCAGAGAAAAACAAAATGCATATTGCTCTCTCTGTTCCAGGCAGCCGCTCAACCGCACAAGGAAATCCTCTGCCTGCGTATCAAGCACTTCCGTCTCGCAGCCATATGCACGGAA
>ERZ857801.2809-NODE-2809-length-13600-cov-3.132964_pt1 | contig 13600 bp, 12 predicted proteins | sample MGYA00519762_ERZ857801 | MGnify/ENA primary metagenome ERZ857801 (study PRJEB31778, sample SAMEA3449368) | human gut metagenome | biome: human gut; feature: human-associated habitat; material: faeces | place: United Kingdom | collected 2010/2012 ...
ATAGTTTTAATTTATAAAACAAGAAACGATGGCAAATAACATTCCAGTATGTGAAATACTCTAGTATCTTGAGCAGTCAGTTAGACAAGATATTTATGATTATATAATAAAGTAAATGTAAGATGGTTATTCATAATATGTATGACTAACCATTTTTGTTTTTATTATGAGATAATATTTTCGTATTAAGCCCAAATTATTCATGAAAGCAAATTTGTAATGAAGAACTTATAAATCATGTCTATTTTCTAGGTCAAAAAAGTTATCCACCGTAAAATTGTGAATAACTGTAGCTAAAAAAGTGTAGTTTTTCAACTACTTTCAATAAGGTATGGACTATATGTGTTAATTTTGCAGTTTTTGATAGTATTTTAAGAATGTCTTCTTATATCTATATGCACTGCTAAATGACAGTATGATTTTTCTTGCATGTCGTATGACCTTTACTGCTATCTTTTGATACTTGTTCCTAAATGTATTCATTCGTATCTTTCGATCCTTGCCTTCTAATACAATGAGTCTAAATAGATGATAAATATTATAACACAGCGATGATATCATGAACTGAAAACAGTTCTTTTCAAAATCATGATGTCCTGTATTATTTCCATTGAAGTCATCCTTCAGTTCTTTTGTGAAATTCTCTGAGTTTCCTTTCTCTTCATAGAAATCACAGATTTCTTTGCATGATCTTTTCATATCGTTCGTTATGATGCAATAGATAACCGGAAACATTGTCAACTGTCTATCCTGTGCAGGAAATACCTTGAATATATATCGGCATGGTGTGGATAGACTTTGAGGTGAATATTCGATCTCTCCATAGTCAGGCTCCTGATTTGTGTGATTCAAATAATCAATTTCATTTTCTTCTAACTGTTCAATGATCATGTTTTGAACCTTTTCATAGCTTTTGGCTCTAATATAGTATTGAATTCCCTCATGGTGCATATAATCCATGAATTCAGTATTGTAGAATGCACTGTCACCCCTCATGGAAACGGTTTTGCCTTTTCTATCAAGATGTGCCAGGACTTCCTTGAGTTCATTGATGAATCCATTAGATGAGTATGCTGATCCTGTTCTAAAGTTGGAACTTAACAATAGTTTTGTATTATATTCATTGATTATCATTGGATGATATCCATTGACACCATAATGGTAGATATATGCAGAAGCTTCCTGATGTCCATGAGTTTGTGTTTTTGTTGAATCGACATCAAGAATGATATTCTCAATATGTCTGTTGACATAGTCACAGCCTAATTTTTGAATATATTCCTTCACAGCCATGTTTGTCTTTATATTGATTCTATCAAAGAATCTGGAAAGGGTAGGCTGAGAACAGGCATTGATGCATTGAGATAAGAGTGGATCATCAATAAGTGTCAGCTGATCAGCCTGATTGAAGTAACCCAAAAGGTTACGTAAAACAATCTGACTTACAATGTCAGAATTGGAATACTTAGGCAGTTTTCTTGTATCATTGAAAGGAATATCATCTAGTGAAGACAGCAGATTGTACTTTTTAAGAAATGAAAGAAGCAAGATGCTGCCACCATCACAAGAAATGTTGCCACCGTTAAAATTTATGTTGTCAAAATTGAAAATAGATTGTATCATATAAGTGCACCTTGTATTATAGTTTGAACACCTATATTATACAGGAGCTTTTATTATACATAAAGAAAAACTATTCACCCGATGGGTGAATAGTCAAAGAATAAATAAAACAAGAAAACGTTCATGAAATAAGGATATTTCATGATTATGTTATATTATCATGAATAATTAAGGTATTATTAAAGATGTTGATGAATTTTTAGAACATATAGAAAATAAAGATCAAGTGAAGTATGGTAAATATTTACAGTTTGTACATACACGTGAATCTTTTACAGATGAAGCTTTAAAACAGATTGCATTTCTTGAACGTGCTAAAATTGCAATGAATAAAGTTAATCCTGAAAATTATTTCTTTAATTTTCGTAGTTCTTTAAATTTTGGTAGATATGTCTATATTCGTAGTGAATTTCTTGATGATTTTTATGATGTCTATAAAGAATTAGGGTTAGTCCACTGTCTTTTTAAAGATATTGACTATACGATAAAAGCTAGTTTAGTTAAAGAACAAGAATATTATGTACTTAAAATTATTGATGAAAATCAATTTTATTTTGGAAAACAGTATATTTATTTTATATCTACTTTTAAACAACTGACAAAGATTCAACGTATTCAAATGGATTTAAATGAAAAATCGTTTGATATTTTACTCGATTTATTTGAAAATCCAATGTTTATTAAAGAAGAAGACCTCCATGATTTTTATAAATATATATGGGCCCCCATGCAAAATTATTTTGATTTAACATGTGATTTTGAACTTGGACAGTCACCGTATACATTTATTAAAATATATGGTGATATCAATGAAAATGAACAGATTTATTTTAAAATTTACTATGAAGATGAAAATCAGAATCATATTCATGCATTTCAAAACGACACAATGACAACAATTGATCAGGATATTGTTGAAGCATATTTACGTCAACAATGTCATCAAATTGATGAAAAAAATGGTTGTGTCTATTTTGATAGTTATGATGAAAAAACATATGAATTTATGCATGATGGGATTGAGTTTCTCCAACAATATAGTGAAATATATATTTCCGAAGCATTAAAGAAGATGGGAAGACCAGTTCATTATCAGATTCAGGTAGGGGTTAAAGTTGACCATGCTCTTTTATCTTTAAATATGGAAAGTACTCAAATTCCACAAATGGAAATTACTGAAGTTTTGTCGAAATACCGTCGCAAAAAGAAATTTCATCGTTTAAAAAGTGGTGAACTTCTTTATCTTGAATCACCTGATTTGGAAGAATTATCAAAATTTATGGATGAATATCATATCAATGCGAATGATATTCAAAATGGAAGTCTGACTTTAAATAAAAATCGTGTATTTGCATTGGATAATAATGCAACAGAATTGCAACATATACAAATTGAACGAGATGAATCCTTTCAAAAACTCATTCAACAATTCCATCAACATACACAATATGTCTATCCTTTAACATCCTATTATAATCAACTATTGAGAGATTATCAAAAAGAGGGTTATCAATGGTTACGAACACTTTATGAATTGGGATTCAATGGGATATTGGCTGATGATATGGGATTAGGAAAAACATTACAGGTTATTGCTTTGTTGGATCAGTTAGAAACAAACAAGCCAAGTTTAGTTGTATGTCCTTCTTCGTTAATTTATAATTGGGAAGATGAAGTTCATAAGTTTTCTCAAACTTTACCAGTGACATGTATTGTATCAGATGCTCAAACGAGAGCATCTGTTATCCAAAAAATTGGTGATAAACATCTTTATGTGACTTCTTATGATTATCTGCGTCGTGATGTAGAGTTATATGATGGCATTGAATTTGAATACGTTATTCTTGATGAATCTCAATATATCAAAAACCAGAAAACTAAAAATGCAACATCTATTAAACAACTCCATGCTCTGCATAAATTAGCATTATCTGGAACACCCATTGAAAATTCATTAGCTGAATTATGGTCAGTCTTTGATTTTTTAATGCCACAGTATTTATATAATTACCATTATTTTCAAAAGAAATTTGAAACAGATATTGCTAAAAACCAAGACCAAAAGAAAATTCAACAACTTCAAAAAATAGTTTCACCATTTATTTTAAGAAGAAATAAAAAAGATGTCTTATTAGAATTACCTGATAAGATAGAAAAAACACAATTGATTCCTTTTACACAACAGGAAAGTGAATTGTATTTTGCTAATCTTGCTCAAATTAATACACAACTTCAAGAAATATTTCAAATGGAAAAAGTTGATAAGATTGTGATTTTATCAATGTTGACAAAACTGAGACAAATCTGCTGTGAACCAAGAATGATATATGATAATATTTATCAAAGTTCATCTAAGATGAAAGCTTGTATGGATTTGATTTGTAATTATAAAGCCAACCATCAACAAGTCTTATTATTTTCATCTTTTACAAAAGTCTTCGATTTGATGGAAGAAGAACTAAAATTAAATGGCATTCGTTATTTTATCTTAACTGGTGGAACTTCTAAGGAAACAAGACGAGAACTTGTACAGCGTTTTCAAGAGGGTGAGACTGATGTCTTTTTGATTTCTTTAAAAGCAGGAGGAACAGGACTTAATCTGACACAGGCACAGGCTGTTATCCACTATGATCCATGGTGGAACATTTCTGCTCAAAATCAGGCGACTGACCGAGCTTATCGCATTGGACAACATCATAATGTTATGGTTCATCAATTGATTATGAAAGAGAGTATTGAAGAAAAAATTCAAATCTTACAGGCTAAGAAGAAAGAATTAGCAGACATGTTTGTAGAAAACAGTGATGGAAATATTTCTTCATTATCAACAGAAGATTTGAAAGCGTTGTTTGCTATGTAGGAGGAAGACTATGAGATATTATATTAAAGAATTATTAAATCACAGTTATGAAATAGTAGCTATGGATGGATATGATGCCTATGTCAGCATATATAATCATGAAGATATTCATTTGACTTCTCAACAAAAAGAAGCTGTGTCTTGCTCATCTATTGATAACCAGTATTATTACGGCATTGGTCAAGAAGAATGTCACGACTACTGCCAAATAGCTCAATATTTAGATATGGATCCATTACGATTTTTACAATTTTATCCATCATCACGTGATTATGGAAATTATAAAAACTTTTCTCAATTTCATGATATTCATCATTGCATGGATTTTAAAAAGATCATAGAAGATGAAATCAAAGAACTTGTTTTAAAAGAACAGTTACATCCGGATTCATTATTATATACTCTATTAAAAGCAAAAGGCTATGTTTATCAGTCATCTGATGAAAATATACCTTATGAATTGCTTCATACACCTATTGAAGAACTAGGATTAAGTGTCCGTAGTTACAATTGCCTGAAAAGAGCAAATATTCATACTTTACGTGACTTAAGACAAGTCATGAAAAATGATGAACTTTATAAAATAAGAAATATGGCTCATAAGCTTGTTAAAGAAATTATTGATGCATATTGTCAGTTTCTGAATCAGAATTTTTCTTATCATTTAGAGTTGCATTTCATGCAAAAAAAGAGTCCTATCACATTTGTCTATGATAAGCAAGGTTTTGCATTAAAAAGTATTGTATCTAGCATTTTTCAAGACTTTTTCTTGGCTGATCACAAAAGTTTGTTAAAACATCATGATGCAATTTTTATCCCCAAAATAACAAATGTTCTTTTATGGATGGGTTACAGCAATATTGATGATGTTGAGCCTCACTTACCAAAGCTCGATGATTATTTTTATAAACTTTCTTTTACATCAAAGCCAGATGCTCTACAAAAAAGGTATAATGACTATCTTCATGCTCATATCACATATCATGAAATTCCTTATTCCATTTATCAAAAGCTTATCAATCAGGAGGCTTCACAAAAAGATATACAAAATGCCTTGCAAAAATATAATGCCTATGTTGAAAGTGTTGTTGAACAAATTAATAATAAAATATATTATGTCGAAAACGATCAGACAAGAGAATTTTATCATGATGATGAAAACGATACTGTTGATATATATGATATGGGTATTTATGAATGTATTCAATATGATGATTTGAAAAAGATTATAGATTCATTAGAAGATATCTGTGTTATCAAAGAGGTCATGAAAAAAATAAGATTATCACATTCTTATTATATTATTAAGGATCTCAATGAATATAAAGCACAGGTAGACATGATTATCAAAAATCATTCTCAATTAGAAGCCAAAGAACTTATAGAACAACTATTAGATAATCCGTTTTTATTAAAACATCAATACGAAGAACTCCTTCAATATATTCGTCTCAAATATAATAGCTAATATTTCTATGAAAAAGGAGTTGCTCTGATGAGTCAACTCCTGAATTTTTTGTATTAAATAATCGCAAGTAAGACAAAGTTTAAGATAAATAATAATGCAACACCAGCAATAATAGGGTGAATATCTTTGGCTTGTTTCTTAAAGATTTTAATTAAACAATAGAAAATAAAGGCACTGGCAATACCATAAGAAATACTATAGCAAAGAGCCATAAAGATACCTGCAAAGAAAGCTGGAATGGCATCTTCTAAATTTGACCAGTCAATTTCAGCAAATGATGAAACCATCATACACCCAACAATAATTAATGCTGGTGCTGTTGCAGCTGAAGGAATGGCACTGACAAAAGTTGCTAAAAAGGCACTTAAAGCAAAGCAGATGGCTGTGACAACAGATGTTAACCCTGTACGACCCCCAGCCCCAATACCAGCAGCACTTTCTACATAAGTTGTTGTATTTGAAGTTCCAAAAATAGCTCCAATAGATGTTGCAGTTGCATCCGCAAACAATGCTTTATCCATTTTAGAACTGAATCCACTACTTGTTTCTAATGCTTTTTCATCTTCTTCAGAGAAAATACCACTACGTCTACCAGTTCCAATAAATGTACCAATTGTATCAAAAGTGTCTGACATACTAAATGCAAAAATAGTAATTAAAACTAAAGGTAAACGAGACAGATCACTAAATAATGAAGGTAAACCTTCAGATGTAAAAATAACACCAAATGTTGAAGGTAAAGCACTTAATGCTTCACTAAAGCTAACAGTATCTGTTGTGGTTGTCACACCAAAAGGAATACCTAAGATAGTTGTGACAATAATCGCAATTAAAATACCACCTTTCACATTTTTTAATGTTAAAATAGTTGCTAAAACCAATCCAATTAAGAAAATCCATAAAATAGGTTGATTTAATGTAGCAATGGCAGGAACACCGCTATCAAATGTAATAAAACCAACATTTAAGAAACCTAAATAAGCAATAAAGACACCAATTCCACCACCAATAGCATTTTGTAAAGATTGTGGAATAGCCTTAATAATGATTTTTCTGATCTTTGTAACAGTAATGAAAATATTAATCAAACCACAAATAAAAACCATTGATAAGGCTTGTTGCCATGTGAATTGTAATTGAAAACATACTGTATAAACGAAAAATGCATTCAATCCCATTCCAGGTGCTTGAGCATAAGGAACATTTGCTACAAGTCCCATAATTAAAGTTCCAACCACTGCAGAAATAATTGTAGCTAAGAAGACAGCTCCCCATTCCATTCCAGCTTGTGATAATGTATTTGGATTGACTGCAATAATATAAGCCATCGCAAAGAATGTTGTAATTCCAGCCATCACTTCTGTTGAAACAGTCGTTCCATTTTCTTTCAATTTAAATAATTTTTCCATTTTTTCTCCCTTCTCCTGATTTTAATCAAGAATGTCTAAACTTTATCATATTTCAAATTAATTTTCAAATACATCCATCAAATGACTTTATTCATATCATTATTTATCAATGCTTCATAGAAAATATTATTAAGAAATATGATTTTCTTGTATAATAAATTTGAAATCAAAATTCAATTTATACGATATCATCAATAAATTCTGTTATGTTGAAAAAGATGTAGCAAGATATCGCTATATTTATGAACAGCATTTCAAAAAGAAAGTCAGGAGGGTTTAAGTAAATATGAAATTGACACCTATAAGTCGTTACATGGCATTACTGTTACGTCATCATCCTGAACAGGCAGGGATAACCTTAGATGAACATGGCTGGGCACATGTAGATGAATTAATCAAAGGTATTCAAAAAAGATATCCACAATTTCAACGAGAGATATTAGAAGAGATTGTTCGCACTGATTCAAAACAAAGATATGCTTTTAATGAAAATCATACTTTGATTCGCGCTAATCAGGGTCATTCTATACCTGTTGATATTGAATTCAAACATGCAGTGCCACCTGATATTTTATATCATGGAACAGCTAAAAAGTATGTATCTTCTATTCAACAGCAAGGTTTGATTTCTAAATCGCGACTTTATGTTCATTTATCGACTGATGTTGAAACAGCTATAAAAGTAGGAAAAAGACATGGAGAACCTGTTATCTATCAAATTGATGCGAAACAAATGTATCAGGATGGCATTATTTTTTATCTTTCAGCTAATTATATCTGGCTCGTGAAAAAGGTTCCGCTTCAATATATGAAGCGACTGGATATAGAAAATATAAATCAGACATGAAATGTTTGAGTGTTATGTTCAAAGGGATTACAATAAAGATATAGATAATAATAAAGGAGACATGAATTTATGGGAAAATGAGATGGAAAAGTTGCAATCATTACAGGAGCGGCTGCTGGATTGGGTGAAGGTATTGCAGAAGCCTATGTGAAATATGGAGCTAAAATCTGTATGGTTGATTTATCAAAAGATGTTGAACAGACAGCTCAAAAGCTACGAGATCAATATCATGGTGATATCATCACTTATGTAGGTAATGTTGCTGATAAAAATCAAATGAAAGAAGCAGTTCAAACGACAGTGGATACATTTGGAGAAGTCAATATTGCCTGCTGTAATGCTGGAGTTTGTCGCTTGGCACCATTTGAACAAATGAGTGATGAAATGAGAGATTTTCATATTGATGTCAATATCAAAGGTGTATGGAATACTTGTCAGTCAGTCATTCCTTATATGTTAAAACAAGGGAAAGGAAGTATTGTGATTGCTTCTTCCGTGACTGGAGATATTGTGGCTGATGCAGGAGAAGCAGCTTATGCCATGACAAAAGCTGCTTTGGTTGGTTTAACAAAATGTCTAGCTGTTGAATATGCCAGCCGTCATATTCGTGTGAACTGTTCACAACTTGGTTATGCCAGAACACCAATGGTTGAAAAGATGGCAGTAGAATCAAATCCAGATGATCCAGAAAGTGCAATTGCTGATATTGCCAAAGGCGTTCCAATGGGAAGACTTGCCAAACCAATAGAAGTTGGAGAATTATTTGCATTTTTAGGTAGTGATGAGTCAAGTTATATCACTGGTTCACAGTTTGTTATTGATGGTGGAAGTACATTGCCTGAAACGATGAGTATGGGAACAAATGAATAAAATGATAGAGGGAACATGTCCATTCCCTCTTTTTTCATGATCATGAAAGTAGTAGAATATTAAAAAATATGTTAAAATACGCCATATAATCACAAGTCTATATGATGTTATAGACAAGTTATTCAACTTATCAATGTTTAAGTATGATTATAATTCAATAGATTCATGAAAAGTGGTATTATGATTTTTGATGGAGATATTCATTAAACTGATTAAATACAAATAGAATCAATAATTAATGAGCTTCTTTTTATGACACTCATTTTAACATGTTTATAAAAGATAATTCCATAAATGAAGGGAGATGGTAATTTGACAAAGGTAGATTTAATTACTGGTTTTTTAGGTTCAGGAAAGACTACATTTATTAAACATTATGCCAGTTATCTGGTGAAGCAGGGATATAAAGTGGGTATCATTGAAAATGACTTTGGCGCTGTCAATGTGGATATGATGCTTTTACAGGAATCATTAGGTAAGCAATGTGATTTAGAAATGATTGCAGGTGGTTGTGATCGCCAAACGCATCAAAGACGTTTCAAGACCAAACTCATTTCAATGGGCATGTTAAAATATGATTATCTTTTGGTTGAACCATCTGGTATATATGATGTTGATGAATTCTTTGATGTCTTACATGAAGAACCTTTAGAAAACTGGTATGAAATAGGAAATGTTTTTGCTGTTGTCAATGCTCAAATTGAACAGCATTTATCAAAGACTTCACGTTTTTTATTAGCTTCTCAAGTTGCTCATGCAGGATGTATTTTATTGAGTCATTATCAGGAAGCCAGTTTGGAAGAAGTGAAGCAGACAATTCATTTCATTCAACAATCTCTTTATGATGTACAATGTCAAAGAGTGCTTCAAGAAACGGATTTTGATACACATTGGATGCAATGGACGGACGAAGATTTCCAAAGTTTTATGAATAAAAGTTATGTGTTGAGTGATTATATGAAACATGAGATTGATTATCAAAAAGCATATACATCATTATATTTTATGAATAATCGTTTGAATCAGACAGAATTCAAGAAAGCTATTGATTCTATTTTTCATGATTTGTCATGTGGACATGTTTTTCGTATCAAAGGATTCATATCTGAAAATCAACAATGGATGGAATTGAATGCCACTCAAGATCATATCTCTTTACAACCTATATCTGATGGACAGGATATTGTGATTGTCATTGGAGAAGATTTGAATCAGGAACATATTGAAACTTATTTAAAGCCATAAAAAAACATCGTTACGACGATGTTTTTTTTCGTATAGAAACTTCTCCAGAACAAAGCTGACTGATGCCTTTTTCAGTTTGAATCTTTAATGATGCATCATCATGAATATCTAAAACATAAGCTGTATAGGTCTGATTATTTTCATAGACGGTAATATTTTGATGTAAAATATAAGAATGCTGACGATAAAAATCAAGAAATGAAGATGTCTGTAAGTTTTGATAATCTTGATAGAAAATATGAAAAAAATCTATAATGAGCTGTTCACGAGAAACTTTTGTTGTACAAAAGTCTTCAATACAGCCTGCAATATTTTGCAGTTCATCAGGCATTGTATAAGAATGAACATTGATACCAATACCGACAATCATATTTTCAATACGAGCTGTATTCATTTCAAGACTTGCTTCACATAAAATACCTGCAACCTTTAAATCCTGAATCATAATATCATTAACCCATTTGATTTGAGGGTAAACAGGATAATTTTTTTCAATCGTTTTGACTAGCGATACAGCCAGGCATGCAGTGATTTTTAAAGAATCATAAATGGTCAGATCTGGTTTTAAGACAAAAGATAAATAAATCCCTTTTTGTTGAGGGGAATGAAAGCTTTTTCCATTTCTTCCTTTTCCTTTTGTCTGTGATTGGGCAATGACAATATCTCCCTGTTGATGAGGTGATCTTTTTAGATAATCATTGGTTGAATCAATATCATCAAAATACTCAATGTTCTTAAAAAAATCAGGAATCTGTGCTTTGATATGATCAATCAAGATCACATCATTATCGTCAGTTAAACAATATCCTTTTTTTGTCGATGATAAAATATGATATCCTTTCTCTTTTAATTTTTTTATACATGTTGATATTGTCATACGTGACACATTTAAACTTTCACAAATATCTTGTCCAGAAATATATTCATTTTGGTGTTGTTTTAATATTTTTAAGATTTCTTTTTCCATGCATTTATTATAGCTTATGTTTATAGGAAAGATAAAGGGATATTATATACTTTTTCACTCAAAAAGTATAAAATAGAGATAGGAGGTGTGAATATGCCAACAGTAGAAGATGTATTAGATGATTTGACTTTACAGGCCAGTGAGATTGTATCTAGAGAAGATGATAGTCAAATTGTCATAGATTTATATAATGTGATTTCTCAAAAGTGTGAAAACGGGGATTTATTAAATGAATTGAATGGAATCGAAAGAGTTTTCTATCTCTGTCAGACTTTTGTTTTGATGATGGGTAGTGGTGGTATAGAAACCTATTACAAAGAGCCATCAGGAAATTATGCTAATGAAACAGTGGAAGCATTACTAGAAATGAATGCTAAACGTACTGCTTTGATTTTGGATAGAGGCAATGGTATTTTTCATGAAGGGATTGTCCCAGAAAATCAGCAATTAAGAATGGAAGAATTGAAAAACCTGGATTATAGTGAAATTTCATGGTTGTTTGATTTATTGGATCAGGAATTTTTGCAGTTAAAAGAAGATTTAGAAATGTTAAGTCTGAATTATGTTTTGAATCATAAAGAAGCTTTTATGTAAGAAAAGAGATTGTGTTTTCTAAAAGATATGATTATAATGAAAATGAGGTGAATAAGGAATGGATTATTTTGATAAAATAAAAGAGAGATTATCATCTAAATTAAAAGGTCAGGAATTAACAAAAGAATCTTCTTTTAAAGATTTAGGTATTGATTCATTGGATTTGGTTGATTTAGTCTTTGAATTAGAAGAAGAAATTGGTGTTGAGTTTCAAGATGATGAATTGTTGAAAATTACAACAGTACAAGATTTATTAGATTTAATTGATACAAAGAAATAGGGGGAAACTTTATTTCTTTTTTGTTAGGAGGAAAATTATGATTTATCAGGTTGATCATCAAAAAGAAATTGTTAATATTCATGATATTCAAGAGGAACATCGTTATATTGCGATGATGGATTTAGAAGAACTCAAGTCCTGTTATCAGGAGTTTGGCATTGATGAAGCTGCTATTCAACGTTTAGAAGATCCTTCATTATTTCATCAAAATATGATTATTCCAGCATATCATTATTATTTTGGTTTAGTTCATTTGATTAATGCAAGAGATATTTTTGTAAAGAAAGATTCATTAGCGTTATTTATCTTTAAAAATATATTTTTGGTTGTTGTGATTGATGATGAAGATCATCACATCAATCAGGTTTTTCAATCATCCAGTGATTATGTTTTACAAAAAGAAGCTTCTATTACAAGACTTGTTTATTATTTTTTAAGTGACCTTCTCGCTGCTGATTATCAGTATCTTGAAGAACTTCAAAATGAAATTGAGGAACTAGAAACACAAGAAGAAGATTCCATGCATTTTACAAATCAGTTAAGACAGTTAAATAAAGAATTGCTGTTATTACAAAATTATTATGAAAACTTCATGACGATAGGTGAAGATTTAGAAATGAATCATCATCATATTTTTGAAGATGATGATTCAAGATATTTTGAAATCTTTACACGTCGTATTGAGCGTTTATCAAAAAATGTAGAAATGTTAAGAGAAATCTTGAATCAGGCTCATAGTGCTCATCAGTCTAGAGAAGACTATAAACTGAATAAAACAATGCAATTTTTTACTGTTGTCACAACGATTTTTATGCCATTGACTTTAATTACAGGATGGTATGGGATGAATTTTGAAAATATGCCTGAATTAAAAAGTATATACGGTTATCCAGCTGTGATTGTATTAAGCTGTATTGTTGTGATTGGATTGATTGTTTTATTTAAGAAAAAGAAATTTTTATAACATGTCTAAAAAAACTTGATAAAAGATTTGTAAAGCTTCTTTTAAATCATGACTATCAATTCTTGCCAGACTTAAACGAATCGAAGGATGAAAATGGGAAGGATCATAAAAACATCTTTCATTACGAGCAATTTTGATATGTTTTTGTTGGAGTCTGGTTTGAAATAAATCAAGATTGATATCAACAAGGCATTGAATGGTTAAATAGTAACCAGAATAGCTGGAAATCACTTGAATCAGTTGTGAATCCCAGTTTTGAGTGACTTTTTTGATAATCTGATAATCTTTTTTTAAATGATTTTGTAGTTGCTGAGTTTGTTTTTTATAAAGTGAGCTTTTAATGTAGGATTCTAAAGTGGCTTGAGAAATTAATGATGGTAATTGATAAGAATAATAGTAGGATTGATGAGTTAGTTTTTCAAATGTGTTTTTAAAGTCTTTATGAATAATCGCAGCACCAATACGTAAATAAG
>ERZ857801.2813-NODE-2813-length-13560-cov-5.811922_pt1 | contig 13560 bp, 13 predicted proteins | sample MGYA00519762_ERZ857801 | MGnify/ENA primary metagenome ERZ857801 (study PRJEB31778, sample SAMEA3449368) | human gut metagenome | biome: human gut; feature: human-associated habitat; material: faeces | place: United Kingdom | collected 2010/2012 ...
CCGCTGCCGATCCAGGGCGGCGATCACAAGGCGGCGGGACCGCTCCGCCTCCTGGGAGAGGCTGCCGGACCGCTTGCCGGTGTCGATGCGGGTCTTCTGCAGGCGCACCTGCTCCTCCAGCAGGGCGGAGAGCTCCGCCCCCGGCGTCAGCCCCACCCGGTGCAGGCCGGTCTCCACCTTCACCTGGACCTTCACCGGCCGTCCCCGCTCCCGGCCCAGCCGGGCCAGCTGGGGCAGCACCCCCAGCCGCCACACAGGCAGGGTCAGGTCCAGCTCCGCCGCCGGGGCCAGCAGCCGCTCCGGCACGCCCCCCAGCACCAAAATGTCCTTCTCCACTCCTGCGTCCCGCAGAGCCGCTCCCTCGGACACCTGGGCCACCGCCAGGGTATGGATCTCGTCAAAAGCGGACAGCTCCCGGCCGATCTGCTCCAGCCCCAGGCCGTAGGCGTTGCCCTTGAGCACCGGAACCAGCTCTTTCCCCTCCAGCTCACCCAGCAGGGTCCTCACGTTCCGGCGCAGCTGTTCCAAATTGACATACAAAACTGAATTATGCAAAATTTTATTCATTTTATTCCACTCTCATCCGGGGGCGGCCCGCCCGGCTCCCGCGTGACGCATCCCCGTTTTTTCTCCTTCAAAAAACCTTGCAGTGGGGATTATACCCCCTTTCTTTCCCACTTTCAACCGCAAATTCTCCCGCGCTGTCATTTACGCCAAAAAAAATTCCGCAAAACAGGAGAATTCGCATATTTATCTATTGACGATGTATAAATTTTAGGAGTATACTCTTAACAACCTGTTTGGACCGGGCAACCGGTCCAGGCCTGTAAAGGAGATTGAAACGAATGACGAAAAAACTTCTTGCGCTGGGCCTGACCCTGACCATGGCCCTGAGCCTGGCCGCCTGCGGCGGCAACAGCGGCTCCTCCGCTTCCGGCTCCAGCTCCAATACGGACGCCAGCACCTCCCAGGCGGACGCCTCCGGCAGCACCGGGGATTCCAGCACTGCCGCTGAGGTCACCACCGTAGAGCCCGGCAAGCTGATCCTGGGCACCTCCGCCGACTATCCCCCCTTCGAGTTCCACATCCTGGACGAGAACGGCGAGGACCAGATTGTGGGTCTGGACGTGGCTCTGGGCCGCCAGATCGCCGAGGACCTGGGCCTGGAGTTTGAGGTCGTCCACATGGACTTCGACAACCTGTTCACCCTGATGAACAACGGCCAGTGCGACATGATCATCGCCGCCCTGGAGGACGACGGCGAGCGCAGCCAGAACGCCAACTGCTCTGACGGCTATTACTCCGACCTGCCCCCCAAGATCCTGGTGAAGGCGGGCAACGAGGGCAACTACTCCTCTCTGGAGGACTTCGACGGCATGGTGGTCGGCGCCCAGATGGCCACCACCAAGGCGGACATCGTCACCAACGACATGCCCGGCGCCACCCCCAACTTCATGTCCTCCGTTATCGACCTGGTGAACGCCCTGGTGTATGATCAGGTGGATGCTCTGATCCTGGACGGCGCGGTTGCCGACCAGTACCTGGAATCCAACCCCGATCTGGCCGCTGTTGATATTGACCTGAGCGGCTATGTGGAGCCTTACCGCGTGTGGGTGCCCAAGGATGACCCGGGCAACCTGCTCCCCTCCATCAACGAGACCATCGCCCGCGTGCTGGAGGACGGTACCATGGACAGCTTCATCGCCGAGGCCAACGAGCTCAGCGACCAGGCCCTGGAGGGCTGATCTCCCCCATCTTTTTAAATGACGCGTACCGTGGAAAGCTGGTCTACCCGGCTTTCCACGGTCTCATCTTGTTTCCCTGACAGAAATAAAGGAGTGCCGCCATGTTTGAGAATCTCGCTCAACAGATTGCCACCACGTTTGAACCCTTCATTCAGCTGTTTACCGATCCGGGCCCGGCCAGCTTTATCAACTTCCAATTTCTTCCCAAATATGCCCCCTATTTTGTCGATGGCGTTTTAAACACCTTGGCCCTGTCCGTTGCGGCGGTGCTTCTGGCCGTCATCCCCGCTCTGGTGCTGGCTTTGATGCGGCTGAGCAAAAACAAGCTGATTCATACCATCTCCGGGGCTTATATCGCGGTCTTTCGCTCCACCCCTCTGCTGGTTCAGCTGACCATCATCTACTTTGGTATTTTCTCTTCTATCATTCAGGTGCCCCGCATCACCGTAGGTTTTATCCGTCTGAATATGTTCATCCCCTTCGTGGTGGCTCTGGCTCTGAACAGTTCCGCCTATGTGGCCGAAATCTTCCGGGCCGGCATTCTGGCGGTGGACTCCGGCCAGACCGAGGCCGCCCGCTCCCTGGGCCTGTCCCAGTGGCAGGCCATGAAGCTGGTGGTGCTGCCCCAGGCCATCAAGAATGTGCTCCCCGCCCTGGCCAACGAGGTGGTCACCATGGTGAAGGAGTCCTCCATCTGCTCCACCTACGGCATGATGGAGCTCACTTGGGCCGCCCGCAACGTAGCCGGAACCACCACCATCTCGGTGGGCCCCTTCGTCCTGGTAGCGGCCATCTATTTCTGCATCAACTTCCCTGCCAGCAAGGCGATCGAAGCAATCGAAAGGAGGATGCGCCGTGGCGACAAGCGGTAATCTGATCCGTGTGGAGCACGTGGTCAAGTCCTATAACCACGGGGCGGTCATGGCCCTGAACGACTGCTCCCTCACCATTCAAAAGGGCGAGGTGGTGGCCATCATCGGCCCCTCCGGCTCCGGCAAGTCCACCCTGCTCCGGTGTCTGAACCTGCTGGAGGTGCCCACCACGGGACATATCTACTTCAACGATGTGGATATCACCGACAAGAAGGTGGACATCAACCTCCACCGCCGGAAGATGGGCATGGTGTTCCAGCACTTCAACCTGTTCCCCCACATGACCGTACTGAAAAACATCACTCTGGCTCCGGTCCAGCTGAAGCTGAAGACCCAGGCCGAGGCGGAGGAGCAGGCCAAAAAGCTCCTGGAGCGCATCGGTCTGGCGGACAAGGCCGAGGAGTACCCCAATATGCTCTCCGGCGGCCAGAAGCAGCGCATCGCCATCGTCCGGGCCCTGGCCATGGAGCCCGATGTGATGCTCTTTGACGAGCCCACCTCCGCCCTGGACCCTGAGATGGTGGGCGAGGTGCTGGATCTGATGCGTGACCTGGCCCATGAGGGCATGACCATGGCGGTGGTCACCCACGAGATGGGCTTCGCCCGCGAGGTGGCCAGCCGGGTCATCTTCATGGACAGCGGCAAGATCCTGGAGGAGAACTCCCCCAGCGAGCTGTTTGACCACCCCCAGAACCCCCGGACCCAGCTGTTCCTCAGCAAGGTCCTGTAACATTGCAGACCCTGCCCCAGCGCATTTTATCGATGCGCTGGGGCGTTTTTTCGTATAGGACAGCTTCTCCCCCGCATATCCATAAAACAGCCACAGAAAGGGGGCATGCTCCATGGAGACGCGGATCGCGGAGCTGCGCTGGAAAGAGGTAATCGGCCTGCGGGACGGAAGCCGGTTCGGATATGTGGAGGACATGGAGGTGGACCTGGAGAGCGGCCAGGTGCGCTCACTGGTGGTCCCCGGCCGGCGGAGGCTGTTCGGCCTGTTGGGCCGAGAGGAGGACCGCTACATCCCCTGGAGCTCGGTGCGCCGCTTTGGGGAGGACATCATCCTGGTGGAGCAGGAGCCCCAGTCCCGGCCGCCCCGGCGAAGGCGGTAACCTTACCTGATGAGTGGGTCTCCCCTCCCCTTCTAAGGTTATCCCGGAGAAAAGAGAAACACCAGCCTGAACGGCTGGTGTTTCTTATGCATACCATTACAATTTGGACATTTTTAAATTCTCCACAAGCGGACAGGACTGCCCCCGGCCTTCTGGCCGGCGGCGCGGGTACGCCATACAAGCCGTTTTCGCTGAAAGCGAAAACCTTGGCGCAGGAATGGCTTTACCATTCCGAGCATTTTAATCCCGGAGGGTGGAGCCGCGAGCTACGATTTAGATATTTCAAATTCACAATCAACTGTCTTGAAACTTGCCCAACGGTCCTTCTGGACCGCGGCGCTTTTGCGGCGTTCGAGCGTTTTGCCAAAGGCAAAACCTCGGCGCAGGGCGAATTCACTTCGCCCGAGCAATTTAAAGGGCCCCAGGTATCCAAAAAAGAAGCACCTGCATTGCAGGTGCTTCTTTTTTGGAACATCAAAACAGTATAGATGCTGTTGCTTCCACAATATAGCATGGCACCTTAAAGGGAAAACTCACTCGGACTATTAAAATAGCAAAGTCAGTTCAACCCCTTTTCATTATTTATCTTTCCGCAACACAGAATGGAAAATAAGGCGAACTACGGGGTTTTACAATCTGCGGGTTCTGATGACCGCCAGTCTCCTGACGAACGGTTTGAGCTGCGGTATTATGTATCTGAACGACGCTTGCAGCTCTAGAACCTGAATTTACCTTACTCCAGCTAATTGCTGCGGATCGGAGCGCATGACTGTAGACACCGCCTTTAATCTCATCATCCCCCGCAGTTTCCCCAATGCTACAAGCATACAAGACAACGAGGCCGGAGGGACAACTCTGAATGACGCTATCAAACCTTGCTCTAGCTTGATTTCGAGCCATAGAATGCTGTTCTATTGAATCCTTAGCATAACGCCTTTGAGCACTCTCATATGTTGGTTCGTAGGTAACTCGGCAGCAGTCTAAGATAACAGTATGCTTATGTGCGCCTTGGTTAAACTTACTTGAATCGTAATCACAATTGGTACGGAGTTCAACCATCGTCTCTCCACTTTTACGAGAATATCCATGTCCACAGTAGACAACCATCGAGTAATCTGCTCTTTTCAGTTCTTTGAGTGCAGAATCCACTTGAGATGGAATGGGGCACATCAGTGTTTTGATTTCTGTAGGTTCCCACGCACCTCCTAAATTTGATATAAAAAATTTTTTATAATGTGTAACATCTTGGTTTACTCCCTCGCAGTAGTTTTCGGCTCCATCTTCTCCCGGGTTGGCAATAATCAGCATTCTACGTATCATTGTATTTCTCCTCCTCTTCCTCTTTTTTTCCTAATGTAGTAACAATCGACGGAATCAGTCTTTCACTAAAGCCAGCAACAAAATATATGAGTGGAAGAACCGCCGTTGTCTGATCCGCCTTTAGTGCGGTAAATAAAAGATCTGCCTCAAATAACTGTCCTGCAAGATAGGCAGAGATTATTGCTACAAAAAAGCGAGAAATAACCTCCAAAACATTCAAAAATACGCCTGCCTCGCAGTCGTATTCTAATTTGCCGGCCTTGCAAAGGATTGAAAAAAACGCTCCTAGACATCCGAAAATCATAAACTCTTTTGGAAAAAAACATTTCCATAATACCCAGGAAATAATGGAAACTCCAAATGTCCCTAGCAAAAGCCAGCGGCGAGAAATTTCGGCTGTGCGTTGTTTGAGAAACTGTTCGGCCATTTGGAGCGTCTGATCTGCGACTGTCTCGGCCATATCTAATTCCGCCGCAAGGGCATTACCAAGTAGACGTATAAGCGCGTTCCGATTTCTAGAAGACAAATACTGTACAGCTGGTCGATGTTCCAATTCTTCGATGCGGTTATACACAATGTTAAGTCGTTCCTTGCACTGAAGATTTTCTTTATCATAGACATCTGTCGTTTCAAAATCAACTTCGGAGTCTCCATCTAAAAAAACGATGTACTGACCGGAATTCCAGCGAATCAAGATAGTAACATTGTCCGGGGTTATGTCCTCAAATTCCTTTAAAATTGTTTTCAATTCTCTTCTCTGCGCATTTTGAGTCGGATCAGTGTCTTTTAAACAACAAAAACCCACCTTAATCCACTTCCCGTCTACTTATCTTTTATGAGTAATAAACTTAAATATAATGTAACTTAATATTTAATTAATATTATATCCCATCCATATTTTCAATCAATATACTATTTCGCATATGTTTTACTTTTAAAGGTATTTCAAAATCGTTACTAGACTAGACATCCTGTCGTTATACTGTAAAAGTAAAAACTACAAATTTGTTTCGTTCATCGCAATGATATTTTCCGCACTTAGCTTTTATAGGTATCCTTCTCAAATGAGAAGAAAATGAACATTACCCATTGCATGATTAAGGAGGCTCCATTAGAAGTGCCATGCTCTGAATACAAGTTCTTTTGCAGTACAATACCGAAAGCTACGCAATTGCAGCATAGCTGATCGTAAACTGTGAAAAGATCGCATTCTTACAATTTATTGCAATTATTTAAGTAATGAAGTAATCCTTGACATCCATCCATCACATCCCGCCAAGCCGTATCAAAATCATCGGTGTACCATGGATCAGCCACTTCGCCGGGGTGGTCCGTGAAGTCCATTAGCAGATGCATTTTATCAGCAAAATCGCCGCCGCAGATCCGATACATATCCCGTAGATTGGCGTAATCCATTCCAATCAGCAGATCATATTTCTCATAGTCGCTGTTCTGAAGCTGGCGTGCTCTCTTGCCAGAGCAATCGATCCTATGCTCGGCCAGCTTGCGGCGGGCCGGTGGATAGACAGGATTTCCAATCTCTTCGGTGCCGGTAGCTGCCGATTCGATAATAATTTTCTGTTCCAAATCTGCCTTCTTCACCAAATCTTTCATAATAAACTCGGCCATTAGGCTTCTGCAAATATTGCCGTGACCGAGGAAAAGTATCTTGGTCATACTCTGTACGCTCCAAATCATTACTATTAAACTCAGTATAACACTGAATCTCAAGCTCGTCGAGTTGGATTTCCAGATGAGCGTTAGACTTGATCTTTCTTTGAAGTTCTGCCTTTGACCAGCCAAACCGGCCGACAGCACGCAGGTACCATCGCCGTTCCTCTCTTTCCAGCTTTGCTTCCAGAATAACCACATTCTGCGTCCAGGCAATCTTCATGGCCAGCGCCAGTAGCTCGGCATTTCCTGCATACATCCGATAAAATTCCCGCATCCGGCGCAGGTTACGAGGGGAGAAGCCGGAAACGTCCGGAAAACAGCTGTTTAGATGCTTAGCTGCAGCGACTGCCGCACCTTTTTCCGCACGCTCACAGATCAGGCGTCCAAGTTCACAGTACAGCTTCATCTGGGACAATCCTGCGTCAACAGCTGCATCCATAGCGGTAAACACGGCGGAGTAATCGATGTTCTTACGGATGTTCATGGTCTCTCCTTTCCAACACCTACCTTATCTAAAACAGGCCAAAGAGAAACGCAGGGGTATCTCCTGCCCTTCTCTTTGGCCTGTTACACCACTTGTACCATCTGTTCCCAGAGCAACACGAAGCGGTCGTCGATCATTCTATTGTCATGGTAATGTCCAAACAGCCAGTAGTGGAACTTGGCCTTTTCTTTGACTTCCTCCAGAAATTCCGTCAAGTGGTCGTGAACATAACCACCGTCTCCTAGTATGTCTACGATGCTGCTTGGGGCACAGTGGGTGACCACATAGTCTACTTTGTAATGAATGCGTTCCAGATTGCGCCGGGCCTCCTCATACTCCGACTGGCTGGGAAGCTCCTGTTTCCACCAGGAATGGTGGTTCACTCGAAAGCGGGCGCCTATTCTTCGGAGGGCCCAGTACTGCTCTTCAAAATCCAGTGCTTTGGGATTCAGAATACCATCGTCAATATCATGGCTCCTGGCACCTCCCATTGTGAAGAAGGAATACCCCTGCAGATTAAAGATCTGCCCTCGCATCAGATGGATTACATGAGGCCGAATGCGCTGGACTTTTCCGCCGTTCCATTCCTCTATGGGGTATTTCCTGAGCAGGTCGAAGTTTTCATGGTTCCCGCTGACAAACAACGTGGTAAACGGCAGGTTTTCCAGCCGGTCCAGGCTTCGGGCATCCTTTTTGCCGCCTTCCCATACGCCGCCGAAGTCGCCGCAGATGATCATAAAATCATCTCTGGTCATTTGTGCCTGCTCTGGAAAGTGTTCTGGAGTAAACCGCTGAAAGTTGCCGTGGGTATCGCCGGTAGCATAAATCATGTTGATTCACTTCCTTTTGCTTATTATATCATATCTTGCTCCACCTGAATGCCGCCGCGGAGGAACACCGTAATTTTTTCTGCTGAATGGACTTTAACCGTGTCTACAAGCTGACGAATGATCGTTTCATCCCACTGACTGATGCAAGCAGTTGCCTGTCCCAAGGCCAGAGTCGCTGCCTCAATGCGCTGGGCAACCAAAGCATCGTTTTGGCGCCGTTCCTGAATGAATGCCCGTTTTTCTTTTAATTCGGCAGCCTCATTCATAATTGCCCTCAGCTGAGAGGTGTAGGCGGCAGAATCTTTGCTTCGAGCTGCTTCTGCTACCAGCTTACGGGTCTGGTCATTCAACTCACCTAGGCGATGCTCGATACCCGCAAGGCTCATGCTCTCTCCTGGAACTGGAGCAATTTCCATCTCCATAGCAGACGTGATTTGACGAATGAGGGTATCTTTCTTACTCATAATGGAGTTAATGGCGGCGAGAATCGTCCGCTGGAGGGGTTCTTCATCCAGTGTCGGTGAGTTGTGGCAGTATTTTGTCCCATAGTCCAGACGGCTGACACAGCGCCATACCACGCGCTTTTTGCCACCTTTGGACCAGGTGCATCTGCGATACAGCGTCCCACATTCACCGCAGACCAGACGCTCCGACAAGGCGTACTTGCTGGCGTAGGATGTCAACCCTGTGGGGGCTTTCTTTTTGGAGGGGCTTTTCCCGGCGTTGCGCCGTGCCATCTCTGTCTGCACCGCATCAAAGGTTTTTCGCTCCACGATGCCATCATGATGATTTTGCAGCAGATACATAGGCAGCTGGCCGGTATTACGGATGACTTTCCGGCTGATGCAGTCGCTGATGTAGGTCTTTTGCATGAGAACATCTCCGCAGTATTTTTCATTGGTCAGGATCCCTCGAATGGCTGTGATCGTCCATTGAGGATTTCCAGCCACATTCAGAATCTGTTCCGATTCCAATCGCTCCTTAATCATCCGCAGACTGGCTCCGGTCAGGTATTGGTTATAGATGGATCGAACTACCTCTGCCTGTTCTGGAATTATTCTTGGGTTCCCATCATCCCCCTTTTCATAAGCGTACAGCCGGTCATATTGGATGATAGCTTTTCCTTCCCGCATAGCCTGCCGCTTTCCCCAGCGGACATTGGCGCTGATGCTTTCACTCTCGGACTGGGCAAAGGCTCCCAGCATAGTGATAAGGATCTCGCTGTCTGCCTCCAGCGTATTGATATTTTCCTTTTCAAAGATGACCGCAATTCCCAGAGCCCGCAACGCTCGGATATAGTTCAGACAGTCCACCGTATTTCTGGCAAATCGAGAGATGGATTTTGTCAGGACAATGTCGATTTTCTTCTGCTTGCACATCCGAATCATCTTTAGAAACTCAGGCCTTTTTCGGGCCGAGGTGCCTGTAATGCCCTCGTCGGCAAAGATCCCAGCCATAGTCCAATCTCGGTTGGTCATGATCTTATCTGTATAGTAGTTTTGCTGGGCCTCATAGCTGGTGAGCTGTTCCTCGTCATCGGTGGAGACACGGCAGTATGCCGCCACGCGAAGCTGCCGTTTGACAGTCTGCTGGGCTGCGGCCTCCGGCTTTGCGGGAATGATGATGACTTTGGCGGCGCTTTCCCTCATTACATATCTCCCCTTCCTATGATTTGGTCATTTTTTAAGTAAACATCCAGTGTACCATCCGCATAACAGTGAATTGCCGCCACAATACTTTGCAGTAATTCCGCATCCAGCTCTGTCATGATCGCATGTCTGGAAAGCACCCCGCGCAGGCGAACGGTTTCATATTCACAGGAAGCGATTGCTGTGTACTGAGCGACAGCCATGGATAGAATCAGCTCTTGGGCTTTCTCTTCCTCAATTGGCTGTTCCTCCATCACCTGCTCTAGTTCGTGCTGCAATTTATGTACCTCAGATTGATTGGAGGGCATTGCTTCCGGCAGCTTAACTCGATCTGGTGATGTAACCAGACGATTCAGCAGATTCAGCACCTGAACTTCCATTGATTTCGTAGCAGCTTGCCCACTGAGTCGGCGAAGAATTTTCTGAGCCTGTGTTTTTTGAGACGGAACATGCTTTGCGCGTCGCTTTGCAAGTGCCCTTGTTAAAATCTCCTGGTCAATCACTGGTGGGTAATCATGCTTTCCAGTATACCGTTCATCCTCCAGAATCCGGGCCACCATATTTTTATTCCAGACTTTCCCTTCGCTATATGGGATGGATTGTTCTCGCAGTTCCTCGACCAAGGTACTGAAGGTAGCCCCGGCAAGATATTTCCGGAAGATATGCTCCACCAGTTCTGTCTCCTGGGGATGGATCACAATTTCCCCCATAATAACTCTATATCCAAAGGGCTGCTTTCGGTTTCCCATCATCGCACCGTCCTTTCCATGGTTTCTGTTAACTCCAGCCCATTTTTCAGGCGGAATCGGATTTGCTCGTTGCTTTCCACAATAATCATTTCAACAAGCTCACCGAACAGCTCCGCATCAAAGCTGTCAAGGAAGTCCGGGCCATCATCCAGGATTTCCATCAGCTTGCGCGTTTGGACGATGGTATTGTCGCTATCAACGGCCAGGAGGCTCTCCTTTTTCCGCTTTGCAGTGCGGAACTGTTCGGTCAACTCATTGCTCTGGAATATAAAAATGTCAGAATCAATGAGGCCCTGCTGTTTCAGCTTGGCCAACATCTGATTCTGACTGGCAAGTTCAGATATTTGTTTGTTGAGTTCAATAATATCCATACTCCAGAGCATCCGGCGGTTGCGAACGGCTTGGAGCGCGGTAAGCATTGAGGTGAAAATAGGGGCTCCATGATGTTTAAGTTTATAATAGAGGCGGAAGAACGCGTTCTGAATTTCCACTTCGGGAATCTGCGTTATCGCACAGGCTCCCGCATCTTCTTCATGGGTTCTGCAGGACCAATACATCTTTTGATTCTGCTTTTTCCAGCGAAATGTGTTTCCACACACCCCACAACTCAGTTTGCCGGACAAGCAGCGCGGATTTGCTGCACGTATCACCTCTCGCTTAGCTCGGAGCTTTTGAACTCGATCAAATAGTTCTATATCTACAATGGAATCATTGCTGTTTGGTACAAAGTACATTTCTTTCTCTCCCCTATTCCGCTTTTGCTCTGGAGGGAAGGAATTTGTCCTATACCGCTTCTGCAACAGCGCATTTCCTGCGTAGCGCTCATTTTTTAAAATATATTCAATCCGCTCACGTCTCCAGGGTCTGAGCTGCGGATATTCCGCATTTAATTCTTGCGCGATAGTTCGGGAGGTCTTTCCGCTGAGATAATCGGTAAATATTCTTCGTACTACAACAGCCTCCTCCGGTATAATTTTCAATTTGTGATGTTCCAGGCGATAACCATACGGCGCCAAGCAGGTATTAAATTCTCCATTCATCATCCGCATCTTAATGCCAAGGCGCATATTTTGTGATGTGCTTTCGCTCTCCGCCTGGGCAAAGGAGGCAAACAGAGCTGTCATCATTTCGCCGGACATGGTTGAGGTGTCGATATTTTCTTTTTCAAAGCAGATCCCGATCCCCAGTGCTTTCAACTCCCGGATCGCCTCCAGGCATTCCTTGGTGTTGCGGGCAAAGCGGGAGATGGACTTCACCAACACTTTGTCGATCAATCCTCTTCGGCAGTCTGCCAGGAGCCGCTGGAAGTCCTCTCGTTTTTCTGCAGAAGTCCCGGTTATGCCCTCATCGGCATATATGTCCACCATGCTCCAGTTTTCCTTGCTGGAGATCAAGCTGATGTAGTACCGACTCTGAGCCGCAAAGGAGTTAAGCTGATCATCAGAAGCCGAGCTAACGCGGGCGTAGGCTGCCACCCGTAATTTGATATTTTGGGGGCTTTCAGTTGCCTCAATGGTAATGACCCGGCACTGCTTTTCCTGAAGTGCCATGCTTCCTTCAGTTGTCCGGTTTTTTGCCATGCTGCTTTACCTCCTGCGTGACACAAACACTACCACACTTTTAGAGAAATATCTATGAAAAGATCAACAATTCACAGAGAAATAATAAGGTCTGCACCTGTTTCGACAGCAATTCTGGAGAGAATTCGTTTGGCCTCTTTGTCTGTGAGTTTGCCTTGTTCGCACAACCGACGCAATAGGACTGTAATCCCCAACAAATCGATATTGACCATTTTGTATCCCTCCATCCTAAGTAAATATGTGACTTGATATTACAAGCATAGGGGCCGTTCCCTGGTTCGAAGTGATTTAACCAAAACCTCACCGATTGAACGGCCCCATGGATTCTAATATCAAGACTTAAAGCAGCCTCATGCTTGTCCGTATTCGACACTACTTCCCCGGACATGGGCGGCTACGAGAACAGCGGCTGGCACCGCTTCATGGGTATCTCACCCCCGGCAGGATCTCTGTCGGCCGCCCTCCTTGCGTGATCCCATCATGGGGCTGGGACGGGACGGAAGTATCATTATCAGTCTGACAGGGTCATGGCACAGCAGCTTACCAAAGCTGCCCGCCGGGGATGAGTATGCGCTCGCCGCCTTTCTGGCCGTTGCTTAATGGAGTTTTGCTCCACAGGCGGGTCCTGGCGCATCCCCGACATTGCTTTCCCTTTGAGGGGCCTGTCAGCTAACGTATTCTCGCTAACCGGATATGACCGTCTCTCGACGGCATTTATCAAGGAGCAGGCAGGCTGAATTGCCTTTCACTCTCCTACTGCACAAAAATTCCTTAAAACGAAACACCTCCAAAGAAATTTTTTAAAAATTTTTCAAACTGGCACTTGTCCTTCTGCGCCGTCTGGGGGAAACGTTTATATTTTCATATCTATACGGAGATGCTGTATGTATGCCAACAATATACTTTTCCCGCAATTATCCTTTAAAAATTTAAGAAATTATTCTATTCTCAAACTTTTGAGCAGAAGTATGTGGCGCTCAACTACACGGAGCCGTTTCTGTCTAGTTATTTCAAAATACGATCTGAAGGACGGTAATCTTGTTGCTTTTTTGAGTTTTTTATTTTTTGTTCAAAAAATAAGCAAAAAGATTGGTGAATACGCCGCTCCCGGACGGACACCTTAACCGCCCGAGTCAGACACCCTAACCGTTCAAATCAGACACCACCACCGCCGGTCAGACACCCCTGTATAATGGAGGCGCATCGCAAGATGTAATCCATGATACAGGAGGAAATTCCATGACCAACTACAAGGAGATTCTCCGGCTTCACAGCCTGGGGATCAACAACACCCGCATTGCAGAAAGCTGCGGCTGTGCGCGCAGCACAGTCATTGCAGCCCTTCAGCGGGCCGCAGAACAGGAGCTTTCCTGGAACAAAATCAAGAACTGCAGCGCAGAAGAAGTCGCCAGAAAGTTATATCCATCTACTGCACTGGGACAGCAGTACAAGATGCCGGATTACGAATGGGTACACCGAGAGATGCAGAAGAGCGGCGTTACCCTGAGCCTGCTGTGGGTGGAATACTGCGAGCAGTGCCGTCAGAAC
>ERZ857801.2817-NODE-2817-length-13546-cov-5.379957_pt1 | contig 13546 bp, 7 predicted proteins | sample MGYA00519762_ERZ857801 | MGnify/ENA primary metagenome ERZ857801 (study PRJEB31778, sample SAMEA3449368) | human gut metagenome | biome: human gut; feature: human-associated habitat; material: faeces | place: United Kingdom | collected 2010/2012 ...
GCGAGTACATCGGCATCGGCCGCTTCAGCAAGGATTTCATGCCGGAGTTCATGGAGAAGCTGGACGGCATGATCCGCACCCAGCAGCACAGCGTCTGGTGGGAGAATATCCTCTATGAAATGGTGGGCAAGCGCCCGGTATACGTGGAGGAGATGGACGGCCTGTTCTGGGCCGAGGTGGACTATGTGGAGGACTATGAGCGCATCCTCCGCTTCCGTGGCTATAAGGCAGACTTCTCCCTGAACGTGGAGAAGATCTGAGGAAGGACAGGCGGCGTCAGCCGGAGCCGCCGGAAGGAAGAACGGATGAAACAAGAAAACGGCAAAAGAGCCATGACCGCCGGACTGCGGCGGACGATGGTGATCTTCGTGCTGGATATGCTGTGCATCGCCGGGTCCTTTTTCCTGGCGCTGTGGATGCGGTTTGAGTTCCGTCTGGGGGCCATCCCTCAGATGTACCTCAACGAGTATTTGAAGATCATCGGGCCGTGGATCGTCATCTGTCTGGTGGTGTTCCAGCTATTCCGGCTGTATAACAGCATCTGGAGCTTTGTCAGCATCGACGAGCTGTTCCGCATCATTCTGGCCTATGGCGTGCTGCTGGCAGCCGGAGTGGCCTATGTGCTGATCCTGAAGATCGATATGCCCCGCTCCTTCTACTTTGCGGGCTTTATCATGAGCTTCATGTCCACCACGGCGCTGCGGTTCTCCTACCGATTCATGCGCCAGCTGATGGCGGGGATCAGCACGGAGAAAAGCGAGCGGGATCGCATTCTGATGATCGGCGCCGGTGAGGCCGGACGCCAGCTGATCCGGGAGATCAATTCCAATCCCCGGCTGGGCAGCCGGGTGGTGTGCATCATCGACGACAACCCCAGCAAGCGCCGCCGGTATCTGGACGGTGTGGAGATCGCCGGCGGGCGGCAGGAGATCCCCGATGCGGTGAAGAAGTACCAGGTCAATAAGATCATCTTCGCCATCCCCACCTGCGACGGACAGGACCGCAAGGAGATCCTGGACATCTGCAGCAAGACCGGCTGCCGGGTACAGGCGGTGCCGGGAATGTTCCAGCTGGTCAGCGGCGAGGTCAGTGTCAGCAAGCTCCGGGACGTGGAGCTGCAGGATCTGCTGGGCCGTGACCCTATTCAGGTGAATCTGGAGGAGATCTGCCGGTATATCTCCGGCAAGGTGGTGATGGTCACCGGCGGCGGTGGTTCCATCGGCAGCGAGCTGTGTCGCCAGATCGCCAAAAGCAACCCCGAACAGCTGATCATCTTCGATATCTACGAAAACAACGCCTACGATATCCAGATGGAGCTGCGCCACACCCATCCGGAGCTGAATCTGGAGGTGCTCATCGGCTCCGTGCGGGACATGGGCCGTCTGGACGATGTCATGGCCAAGTACCGGCCGGAGCTGGTGTTCCACGCCGCCGCCCACAAGCACGTCCCCCTGATGGAGGACAGCCCCAACGAGGCCATCAAGAACAACGTCTTCGGCACCTATAAAATGGCCATGGCCTCGGTGAAGTACGGCGTGAAGAAGTTCGTGCTGATCTCCACGGATAAGGCGGTGAACCCCACCAACATCATGGGCGCCTCTAAGCGCCTGTGCGAGATGGTGGTGCAGATGATGAACCGCCGCAGCCCCAATACAGACTTCGTGGCGGTGCGCTTCGGCAACGTGCTGGGCAGCAACGGCAGCGTCATCCCCCTATTCAAAAAGCAGATCGCTGAGGGTGGCCCGGTAACGGTGACGCACCCGGAGATCACCCGCTTCTTCATGACCATCCCCGAAGCGGTGTCGCTGGTGCTGCAGGCGGGATACTACGCCAAGGGCGGCGAGATATTCATTCTGGATATGGGCCAGCCGGTGAAGATCGACACCATGGCCCGCAACCTTATCCGCCTGTCCGGTCATGAGCCGGATGTGGATATCAAGATAGTCTACACGGGCCTGCGCCCCGGCGAGAAGCTGTATGAGGAGATCCTCATGGCGGAGGAGGGCCTGCAGGAGACCTCCAACAAGCTGATCCATATCGGTAAGCCCATCGTCATGGACGACGAGGAGTTCTGCCACCAGTTGGATCGGCTGGAGAAGGCCTGTGAGGAGGAGACGGAGGACATGAAGGACATCGTGGCCTCGGTGGTCCCCACCTATCGCCGCAAGAAATAATTCTGCAATGACAAAAGCCTTTCAAGGACAACGGTAAGAACAAGAGCAGCCCCGGCGGAATTTTCCGCCGGGGCTGCTCTTTTACTGTCGGGAGACTGCTCTGTAAGGCTGCTCTGAGAGACTGCGCTTCCGCCGGGACGGTTTTGTGACGTTTTTGTAATGAAACCTGTCACCGAAACGTCACCTTCGTGTGGTATACTGGACAACAGAAAGTCAAGGAGGGACACGACTATGGAGCTGATGCAGATTCAGCATCTCAGTAAGGTATACGGACAGGGTGAAAATCAGGTGCGGGCGGTGGACGACATTTCCTTCACCGTGGAGAAGGGGGAGTTCTTGGCCATCATCGGCCCCTCCGGCTCCGGTAAATCCACTCTGCTGCACATTTTGGGCGGTGTTGACTGCCCCACCTCCGGCAAGGTCTTTGTGGATGGGCAGGATGTCTACGCCCAGAACGAGGATCAGCTGGCCATTTTCCGCCGCCGGCAGGTGGGGCTCATTTACCAGTTTTATAACCTGATCCCCGTGCTGAACGTGGTGGAGAACATGACCCTGCCGGTGCTGATGGACGGGCGACAGGTGAATCAGGAGCGGCTGGAGGAGCTGCTGGACGTGCTGGGTCTGCGGGGTCGGGAGAAGTACCTGCCCAATCAGCTCTCCGGCGGCCAGCAGCAGCGGGTGTCCATCGGTCGGGCGCTGATGAACGCCCCGGCGGTGGTGCTGGCGGATGAGCCCACCGGCAATCTCGACAGCAAGAACAGCCAGGAGATCGTGGAGCTGCTGAAGATGTCCAACAAGAAGTACGGCCAGACGCTGGTCATCATCACCCACGACGAGAACATCGCCCTGCAGGCCCACCGGGTCATTGCCATCGAGGACGGCCGCATCACACGGGATGAGCGCATCCGGGAGGTGCTGGAATGAACGTCTTTCACCGCTACACCCGGCAGGCCCTGCGGGAAAACCGCTCCCGGACGTGGGTGACCATCGTGGGCATCATCCTGTCGGTGGCCCTGTTCACCGCCGTGACGGAGGGTGCTTACAGCGGCGTGCAGTATCTCGTGGGGGCCGCCGAGTACACCGTAGGCCGGTTCCACGGCTGCTACCAGAACCTCACGGAGCAGCAGGCAACGCAGCTGAGCCGTGATGAAAAGGAGATCACGGAGCAGTCTGCGTGGCAGCTGGTGGGCTGGGGGCAGGTAGGGGCGGACAATGCTTATAAGCCCTATCTGCGGGTCATGTCCATGGACCCCGACCTGCCGGACCTTCTATCCATCCGCCTGACCCAAGGCCGCCTGCCGGAGAAGGCCGGGGAGATCCTCCTGCCGGAGCACCTGTGGTCCAACGGCAGCGTCCGCCATGCGCTGGGGGACACCATGGAGCTGGAGCTGGGCCACCGGACGCTGGACGGGGAGGAACTGACGGCCGATGACCCCTATACGAAGGGGGAGACGCTGACAGATACCACGCCCCACACCTACACTGTGGTGGGCTTTTACCAGCGGCTGGATATGACGACGGAGCCCTTCTCCTGCCCCGGCTATACTGCCCTGACCTGTCAGGAGCAGGGCTATCAGACGGATGAATTTTTCCGGGTGGCCCATCCCAGCCGCTTTTACAGCTATATGGAGGGAAATGCCGAGAAATATCCGGGACTGGCGTGGTACTCCAACTCCGACCTGCTGAATTACTACGGCGCCACCACCTTCTTCTCTGTGAACCGGATGATCTACAGCTTTGCGGTGATCCTGCTGCTGATGATCTCCTTCGGCTCGGTGTCGCTGATCTATAACTCCTTCTCCATCTCCGTGGCGGAGCGGACCCGGCAGTTCGGTATCCTGAAATCCATCGGCGCCACCCGCAAGCAGATTCGGGACAGTGTCCTCTATGAGGCACTGGTGCTGTGCGCCGTGGGGATTCCACTGGGTCTGCTGGTGGGCTGTCTGGGCATCGGCATCACTCTGTACTGCCTGCGGGACAGCTTCGGATTCCTGATGGGGGAGAGCGGCAACGCCCTGCAAATACACTTTGTGCTCAACGGCTGGGCGCTGCTGGCGGCGGCGGGCATCGGCCTTGTGACGGCCATCATCTCGGCATGGGTCCCCGCCAAGCGTGCCGTGCGGGTGTCGCCGGTGGAGGCCATCCGCCAGACCAAGGACGTGAAGCTCCGGGGCCGGGAGGTCAGGACCTCCCGCCTGACGGAAAAGCTCTTCGGTTTCTCCGGGATGTTGGCCGCCAAGAACTTCAAACGCAACCGCAAGCGCTATCGCTCCACGGTGGTGGGCCTGTTCCTCAGCGTGACGCTGTTCATCTCCGCCTCCTCCTTCTGCGCCTATCTGACGGACGCCGTAGACCAACTGGGGGGCAACAGCACACTGGGCGTGCAGCTGTATTACAGCGAGGCCCTGCCGGAGGGCGTGACGCCGGAGCAGCGGCTGAGACAGCTGGCCGCCGCCGACGGCGTGGAATCGGGCTTCTACACCGCCGACAGCTACGCCAGCCTGCACTTTGCCAAGGAGGACATGGATCCGGACTACTGGAAGGACACCGGGCTGGAGGGAGACCGCAGCGCCGCCATGTACTTCCTCCGGGATGAGGATTTCCGGCAGCTGCTGCGGGACAACGGCCTGTCGGAGGAGGATTACTTCCGTGCCGATGCACCTCAGGCGGTGGCGTGGGATATGCTGGACATCTGGCGCAGCACCGAGGGCAGTAAGTACAATAAGCTCTACCATTACCACCTGCTGAACGGCAGCAGCCTGCCCATCACCGGAACGGAGAGCAGCTATCAGCCCATGGAGGGCTGGTTCACCACGGGCGACCGCATCACACGGGACGGTACGGAATATGTGCTGTACTATCCGGAGGACTATATAGACGATTACTATACCGCCCGCAGCGAGGGGGAGACCCCGGACGAGAGCCGGGCACAGGCGGTGCCGGCATCGGAGGCCGTCCTCACCCGGAGCTATACCGTGGGCGCTATTTTGAAGAAGGCTCCCGACTTCCTAGGTACCGGCGACTACCTGTATCTGCTGTACCCGTACAGTATGTATGAGACCGTCACCGGGCAGGCCCCTGCCGCCGACGCCTTCTGGTTCAGAAGCAGCGACCACGCCGCCTCCTACGAGAGCATGGGGCAGATCCTGATGGAGCTGGGCAACAGCCGCTCTGATCTGGAAGATCTGGCCGCCAACGGTGAGAGCCAGCGGGCCATGGTGACGGTGGTGAACGTGTTTTCCTACGGCTTCATCATCCTCATCTCCCTGATCTCCATGACCAACGTGTTCAACACCATCTCCACCTCCATCGCCCTGCGCCGCCGGGAGTTCGCCATGCTGCGGTCCGTGGGACTGACCCAGCGAGGCTTTGCCCGGATGATGGACTACGAGTGCATCATCTACGGCGCACGGGCGCTGCTGTGGGGCCTGCCGGCATCGGTGCTGGTGACCTATGGCATCTATCGCAGCGTGGCCCAGAGCATCGCCGCCCGGTTCTACATCCCGTGGTACAGCGTGGCCATCGCCGTGGGCAGCGTGTTCGTGGTGGTGTTCGCCACCATGCTCTATGCCACCCGGAAGATCCGCAGTGAAAACCCCATCGAGGCGCTGAAGCAGGAGAACCTGTAAGCCCCGTCTCGCAAGCCGAAGAAACAGCAGCCCCGGCAGAACTGCCGGGGCTGCTGTGCTTCTGACACTCGTGATCGCCGCCTGCGCCCTGCGGCGAAGATGGGGATTGACAGGCGGCGGCCGGGAGGCTATCATGAGGACAGAAAGAAAAGGAGGGCCGCCATGTCACAGGTCACCAAGCGGGCGCTGGAGGCGTCACTGAAGCATCTGCTGCTGCAAAAGCCGCTGAACAAGATCACCATCAATGATATTGCGGAGGACTGCGGCATCAACCGCATGACCTTTTACTACCACTTCAAGGACATTTACGATCTGGTGGAGTGGAGCTGTCAGGAGGACGCCAGCCGGGCGCTGGCGGGGAAAAAGACCTACGAGACGTGGCAGCAGGGCTTTTTGCAGATCCTTCAGGCGGTGCTGGACAACAAGCCCTTCATCCTGAATGTCTATCGCTCCGTCAGTCGGGAGCAGGTGGAGAACTACCTCTACCGGGTCACCTATGACCTGCTGGAGAGTGTGGTGGAGGAGGAAGCTCAGGGGATGTCCGTGCGGCAGGAGGACAAGGAACTCATCGCCACTCTCTATAAATATCTGTTCGTGGGACTGATGCTGGACTGGATCAAGAGGGACATGAAGGGCGACCCACAGGTCATGGTGCAGAAGCTGGAGCTGGTGCTCCACGGCAATGTGGTGGCCGCCCTGCAACGGATGCGGACGGACAAGCCTGCATCAAACGGAGCGGAATGATAAAAAACTGAACACCTCCCATCCCGGTGATAAAAAACTTATCACCGGGATTTTTCTGTTTATTGAACAAATCGTGCCTGAGTTGTATATTATCCTCATCAAAGGAAAACATACCGGCGAGGACGCCGTTGCTCCCCATGCGAGTGCTGAGAAGGGGACGGGCGGCGCAGCGGTCAACAGAAAGGAGCGCATTTCTATGTATTATTCCAGTGGTAACTATGAGGCCTTTGCCCGTCCCAAAAAGCCGGAGGGCGTGGACAACAAATCCGCCTACATCGTGGGCAGCGGTCTGGCTGCGCTGACTGCTGCCTGCTATCTGGTGCGTGACGGCCAGATGAAGGGCGAGCGGGTCCACATTCTGGAGAAGGGTCCCACTGCCGGCGGCGCCTGCGACGGCTGGAAGTTCGAGAACATCGGCTATGTCATGCGGGGCGGCCGTGAGATGGACAACCACTTTGAGGTCATGTGGGATCTGTTCCACTCCATCCCCTCCATTGAGACGGAGGGCGTCAGCGTGCTGGACGAGTACTACTGGCTCAACAAGGCCGACCCCAACTATTCCCTGTGCCGGGCCACGGTGAACCGTGGCGAGGACGCCCATACCGACGGTAAGTTCGACATCTCCGACAAGGGCGCCATGGAGATCATGAAGCTGTTCTTCACCCCCAACGAGGAGCTGCAGGACAAGCGCATCAGCGACTTCTTCGACGATGAGGTGTTCGGCAGCAACTTCTGGCTGTACTGGCGCACCATGTTCGCCTTCGAGAACTGGCACAGCGCTCTGGAGATGAAACTCTATATCCAGCGCTATATCCATCACATCGGCGGTCTGCCCGACTTCACTGCCCTGCGCTTTACCAAGTACAACCAGTATGAGTCCATGATCCTGCCCATGGTGAAGTATCTGGAGGGCTTCGGCGTCCAGTTCCACTTCGGCGTGCAGGTGACCAACGTGGAGTTCGACTGCACCGCCCATCGGAAGGTGGCCAAGCGCATCGATGTCCTCCGGGACGGCAAAAGCGAGGCCATCGACCTGACGGAGAACGATCTGGTGTTCATCACCAACGGCGGCTGCGTAGAGAACTCCTCCATGGGCAGCCAGAACACACCCGCCCCCTACAACACCGAGATCAAGGAGGGCGGCGGCTGGGATATGTGGCGCAAGATCGCCGCTCAGGATCCCTCCTTCGGCCATCCGGACAAGTTCTGCTATGATCCGGAGCAGACCAACTGGATGAGCGCCACGGTGGAGACGCTGGATCAGCGCATCATCCCCTATATCAAGAACATCTGCAAGCGGGATCCCTTCACCGGCAAGGTGGTCACCGGCGGCATCGTCACTGTGAAGGACTCCAGCTGGCTCATGAGCTGGACCATCAACCGCCAGCCCCAGTTCCGCCAGCAGCCCAAGGATCACTGCTTGGTGTGGGTGTACGCCCTGTTCACCGACAAGCCCGGTGACTATGTGAAAAAGCCTATGCGGGAGTGTACCGGTAAGGAGATCTGCATGGAGTGGCTGTATCACATCGGTGTACCGGAGCGTGAGATCGAGGACATGGCCGCCAATAGCGCCAACACCGTCCCTGTGATGATGCCCTATATCGACGCCTTCTTCATGCCCCGTGCCTACGGCGATCGGCCCAAGGTCGTACCCGACGGCGCTGTGAACTTCGCTTTCCTGGGCCAGTTTGCCGAGACGCCCCGTGACACCATCTTCACCACGGAGTACTCCATGCGGACCGGTATGGAGGCCGTGTATACCCTGCTGAACGTGGATCGTGGCGTGCCGGAGGTCTGGGGCAGCGTATATGATGTCCGGGATCTGCTGGATGCCACCGTGAAGCTGCGGGACGGCAAGAAACCCATCGATATGGAGCTGAATCTGGTGGAAAAGATAGCCCTGAAGAAGGTTCTCAGCAAGATCCACGGCACCGATATCGAGAAGCTGCTGAAGGAGTATCAGGTCATCTGAGGCCCGTTGGGTCAACCGCTGCGGCAGTCGATGACCTTCTGAAAACAGAAAAAGGAGAGGCCATGTCACAGCCCTATAAGGCGGTAATTTCAAAATACGGAAAGTGACATTCGCAACGGCAAGCAATAAGACTCTGGCTCACAAGGTCGGAGCCTTATTGTTTTCTACCTGTAATATATCGCATCTTTGTGCCTCGGCAGCTTTTTGCGTATCATGAAAGCGTCAGGAGGTGTCGGACAATGAGAAAACAGAACTATCACATTCCATGAACGTACCTTCCTCCCTGTGACTTGGCAGTTAGGGGGATTTAACCATCGGGTAAAATACTTGGTTAGAATGGGCGAACCGATATCCCTTGGAAAAGCCACATCGCTGCAGCCTTCACCTGTTAAAACAGCTCCCGGCAGGCCCCGTGAACCAGCAGGGAGAGGACCTGCGGATACAGCTGCCCCATCTGATCCTGATGGGAGACCGTCAGGATCAGGCCCCGGACAGCGGCACCGGCAGCGGTGCCGCCACGGGGACACAGGCCGCTCTCCTCCGGCAGCGCCCGGATGTGTCCCTCATTGTCATGGTAGTGGGTGGAGAGGATGTCCTGCGGCAGACGGCGCAGCAGGGACTCGGCGTCGTTTTCGATGAACACCAGCGCCCGTGTCTCCGACAACCAGCGGCAGGCCGCCAGAATGGCCGCCGCACGCTCTGCCGGGGGCAGGGCGGCGTTTCCCTGTAAGGAGTGCTGAGCCGCGGCGAAGCCCTCGGTGCGGATATCCTCCAGCACCACGAAAAAGAGAAGCTCCTTGGAGTCAAAGAATTTGTAGGCGGTAAAAATAACGGATCCCCATTTTGTTTTCGGCATAGAACTGCCCTCCTGCGTTCGTTGGAGCTGCTCTCAGATCCCGGAGCGCAAAAAAGAAATGTCCCTCCGCCGTCCGACATTGACAGAGTGACATTTATTGTCTCATGCTCTCTATGGGATACCCGGTCAGATCCGCCGGATATATGTTCTGTTATAACCGAAGTATGATCCATCTGGCAAGTGTTTTTTCCGGAGGCTTTTTCGGTCGAGAGGAGGAAGATTTCGACTTGACGCAGGGCAACTTTTGTATTATGGTGTACTTACCGATTGTAGTACCAAAAATGGACATTGACAGGACAAAATTCCTGTCAGCGATGGGTGAGAAAAGTGTCCGGTTCGTGTCAGAAATCGGCCAGATCGGGGGAGACCTTGTTGTGACCGTTTCACCGCACCTGCTGCCAAGAGCATTTCGACAGCAGAGAACATTTCAGCAGCAGAGGACATTTCAGCAGCAGAGGACATTTCAGCAGTGAAGGATATTTTTAGTAAGGAGGATTTTCCATGCCTACCATCAAAACCGGCATCCGCTTCTCCAAAAAGCAGCCGCTGAGCGAGCAGGAGCTGCGGCAGCTTCACGCCTACTGGCGTGCCGCCAACTATCTAACGGCCTGCCAGCTGTATCTGATGGATAACCCCCTCCTGGAGCGCCCGCTGGTCAAAAGCGACCTCAAGCAGACCATCGTGGGACACTGGGGGACCTGCCCCGGCCAGAACTTCATCTATACCCATTTGGATCGGGTCATCAAGCGCAATGATCTGGATATGATCTATCTCTCCGGTCCCGGCCACGGCGGCAACGCCATGGTGGCGCAGGATTGGCTGGACGGCAGCTACACCGAGGTCTATCCCAATATCACCAGAGACAAGGAGGGGATGCAGAAGCTCTTCAAGCGCTTCTCCTTCCCCGGCGGCATCCCCAGCCATGTGGCACCGGAGACCCCCGGCTCCATCCATGAGGGCGGCGAGCTGGGCTACTCGTTGGCCCACGCCTTCGGCGCCGTGGCGGATAACTCCGACCTGATCGCCGCCTGTGTGGTGGGCGACGGCGAGGCGGAGACCGGCCCGCTGGCCACCTCGTGGCACGGCAACAAATTCGTCAACCCCATCACCGACGGCGCTGTGCTGCCCATTCTGCACCTCAACGGCTTCAAGATCGCCAACCCCACCATCTTTTCCCGCATGAGCCATGAGGAGGTGGAGTGCTTCTTCCGTGGCTGCGGCTGGGAGCCGTACTTTGTGGAGGGAGACGACCCCATGGTCATGCACCAGCAGATGGCGGCGGCGCTGGACCGGGCCATCCGGGAGATCAAGCGCATCCAGCGGGAGGCCCGCAAGACCGGCGAGGCCAAGCGGCCCCGCTGGCCCATGATCGTGCTGCGTACTCCCAAGGGCTGGACCGGCCCCAAGGAGGTGGACGGGCTGCCGGTGGAGAACTGCTGGCGAGCCCATCAGGTGCCTATCTCCATGGGGACAGACACTGACCGGCACCTCGCCCAGCTGGAGGCGTGGCTGCGCTCCTATAAGCCGGAGGAGCTCTTTAACCCCGACGGTACGCCGGTGGAGCTCATCGCCTCCTTCCCGCCCACGGGCCGCCGCCGTATGGGTGCCAATCCCCACGCCAACGGTGGACTGCTGCTGCGTGACCTGCGGACCCCCGATTTCCGGGACTACGCCGTGGACGTCAAGGCCCCCGGCGCCGTGGAGGCGCAGGATATGTATGTGCTGGGTACCTACGTCCGGGACGTGATGAAGCTGAACATGGAGTCCCGCAACTTCCGCATTTTCGCCCCCGACGAGACGGCCTCCAACCGCCTGCAGGCGGTGTTCGAGGTGACGGGCCGCCGATTCCTGGACCAGCAGATCCCCGGCATCGACGACCATCTGGACCCGGACGGCCGGGTCATGGATTCCATGCTCTCCGAGCATTTCTGCGAGGGCTTTTTGGAGGGCTATCTTCTGACGGGACGCCACGGCTTCTTCGACAGCTATGAGGCCTTCATCCGCATCGTGGATTCCATGTTTGCCCAGCACGCCAAGTGGCTGAAGATGTGCAGCGAGCTGCCGTGGCGGCAGGATATCGCCTCGCTGAACTATATTCTGGCCTCCAACGTCTGGCAGCAGGACCACAACGGCTTTACCCATCAGGATCCCGGCTTTTTGGATCACGTGGCCAACAAGAAGGCCGACGTGGTGCGGATGTATCTGCCGCCGGATGCCAACTGCCTGCTGTCCTGCTTCGACCACTGTATCAAGAGCCGCAACTATGTCAACGTCATTGTGGCCAGCAAGCACCCCCGGCCCCAGTGGCTGACCATGGAGCAGGCGGTAAAGCACTGCACCCAGGGCATCGGCATCTGGAGCTGGGCCTCCAACGATCAGGGGCAGGAGCCGGATGTGGTCATGGCCTGCTGCGGCGATACGCCTACGCTGGAGACGCTGGCCGCCGTGAGCATCCTGCGTCAGGAGCTGCCGGAGCTGAAGATCCGTGTGGTGAACGTGGTGGATCTGATGAAGCTGCAGCCCCACACGGAGCATCCCCACGGCCTGACAGACGAGGAATACGACGGCCTGTTCACCAAGGATAAGCCCATTATCTTTGCTTATCACGGCTACCCCACACTGGTGCATGAGCTGACCTACCGCCGCCACAACCGGAACCTCCATGTGCGGGGCTACAAGGAGGAGGGAACCATCACCACCCCCTTCGATATGCGTGTTCTCAACGACATTGACCGCTTCGATCTGGTCATCGATACGGTCCGCCGCCTGCCCCAGTTGGGCAACCGGGGGGCGTATCTGGTGCAGAAGATGCAGGATAAGCTGGTGGAGCACCGCCAGTATATCCGGGACAACGGCGTGGATCTGCCGGAGGTCCGCAACTGGAAGTGGGACAGCAGTCTGAACGCTGCCGAATAAGGTTTGCTATACGGAAAAGACCTCCGCAGAATCTGGTTTGTAAAGGTTATAGCACGACACAAGGGCGTCTAACAGAGAAGCGCCGTCTTGGAAGTGATTCCAAGACGGCACTTTTCTGTTGCGGATCAGAGCGAACACTTCACGGCGAAACCGCCGCTGAAGAAATAGGTGTTCGTCCGAACCTTGTTTGGTGGACCATCCTTTCCCTTAAACAAAAGCCTTTCCTTATCGCTGTTTTCTTCCAGCTCTGCTAATAGTCTGTCATTTATCTCAACGGTGTCCTCTCCTGTGTTAAAGGTGGTTGTCAGGTGGTCATCATATAGATAAATCCTATTTACAAATAGCCGAATCAGCATTTTGCGGTACTTGATGTCTTTCACACTGCCGTCTCGCAGCGCCGTTAAAAAGAAACGGATTTTGGGTTCGGTCAATGACGGGAAGGGAATCACTTCCTGTGCAATCGCTGTTTCTATTGCCTTTTGTGCCGTTTCTAACTGTGCAATCCTGTCATACAGCCCTTTGCGGATGGTCGGGTTATCCGTCTCCGTGACTGCGTTAATGGCATTTTCCTGTTTCTTCTTGTTGTCAGCCAAATTCTTTTTCAGAAAACGCAGATTGCTGGTATCTCGCTCTTCTTCACAGAGGGCAGAAACCTTCTGAGCAATTTTAGCGATATTGGCTGGGGTCAAAAACTTGCGGCACTGAGATACCACTATATCTTCAATATAGTCCTTTTTGACCATACCCTTCTCGCACTTTTTGGCTTTCCTGCCGTTGCAGATATAGTAATTATAGACCTTTCCCTGTTTTCCCGTGGCCGAAAAGCCGGTCATCATTTCCTTACACCGCCCACAAAACAGCTTTGTAGTCAGCAGGTATTCAACTTTGGCTCTCGCTCTGGCAGGAGCTTTCTTATTGGCGCTCATTCGGTCTGCGACCTTGTTAAACAGCTCGTCCGAAATAATCCGGGGCATACTGTTGGGGATTTCTGTACCCTTATATGTATAAGTGCCAATATAGCGCTTATTTTTCAAAATCGTGTGCAGAGAATTTTTATTGAACCGTGCGCCATGAGCAGTTCTGTAACCCATAGAATTCATGCGCTCTACAATCTCGGTAACTTTCCTGCCGTCGGCGTACATTTCAAATATCATACGGACAAGAGGCGCTTTCTCCGGGTCGATTTCAAATTGCTTGTGCTCATTTACCTTGAACCCCAGCGCAATATTTCCGCCGGTGCTCAAGCAGCGCTCTC
>ERZ857801.2822-NODE-2822-length-13525-cov-3.339569_pt1 | contig 13525 bp, 12 predicted proteins | sample MGYA00519762_ERZ857801 | MGnify/ENA primary metagenome ERZ857801 (study PRJEB31778, sample SAMEA3449368) | human gut metagenome | biome: human gut; feature: human-associated habitat; material: faeces | place: United Kingdom | collected 2010/2012 ...
CAATTTCTGTATTTGTTAAATCCCAGTTGACAATTGTATGATAACCACAGATCACTTTCTTCTGTTCTAATTCCGTTAATTTTTGAATGACATTATCTTTAGATTCATCTAAGGCGGCCGCTAAATCAGTAATCTTCATCCTCGCATTTTTTTGTAATAAACTTAACATTAACTTCTCTTCCATATTCGCTTCCTCCTTCAATATAGTATCTATTGTATTACACTTTTGTGTATTATGAAAGAATTTTATAATTTTCTTTTTATTATTTCTATGTTTTTATACCTTTTTTTATTCATTTCATAAAATATTATGATAAAATATTTTATATAGCGAAAGGAGCTTTAACATGAAAATCTTTTATGTATCAAGTTATGGAAAACATCATGATAAAGGTATTTATATCATGAAATTTGATGAAAAAACATTAGAAATGAAACGTATTCAACAAATCGAAACTCAAGACTACCCTTCTTATATGATATGTAATGATCACACTTTATATGTCGCTTATAAAAATGCCAATTCTCATAGTTATGGAGGGGGATTAGGAAGTTTTTCAATCTATAAAGATGAACTGATTTTAAATAATAATTATCATTCCAGCGGTCGTTCTTATACACATTTATGCGTTGATCAAAATAATCGCTATCTTTTTGCGGCAAATTATCATGTTGGCGCAACTGCTTCTTACCAATTAGAAAATAGTATTATTACTCAAAAAATTTGTGCAGTTCATCATGTCGGTTTAGGTCCCGATCTTTTAAAACGCCAAACAGGTCCACATGCGCATTATGTTGGCATCACTCCTGATCAGGAATTTGTTTATTCTGTTGATTTAGGTGCTGATAAAGTTGTTATGTATCGTTACTCTCAAGGTGTTTTATTAGAAGATCCTCATTATACTTTAAATATTGTTCCTGGTTCTGGTCCACGTCATATGATTTTTTCTCATGATGGTCGTTTTGCCTATCTTGTCAATGAGATTGCTAATAATATTATGGTCTTTAAATATTATCAGGGCCATTTCCAATTAATACAGGCTATTCACTGTATACCAAGACATTTTAAAGGTTTTTCAAGTGCTGCTGCTATTCGCTTAAGTCATAGTGGAAATCATCTTTTTGTATCAAATAGAGGGCATGACAGTATAGCTATGTACCGCGTCAATAAAGAAAGTGGTAAAATTTCTTTACTCTATATGGTTCATACAAAAAAAGATCCTCGAGATTTCCAAATTGTTGATGATCAATATCTGATTATTGCCTGTCAAGGCAGTCATTTGTTGCAGATTATGACTTTAGATGAAGAAACAGAGAAACTTGTTTTATCTGATTCATCTATTGAAATTCCATCACCTGTTTGTGTCACATTTGAATAAGCTAAGAAAAAAGCTGTGCGATTTTATTCATCACACAGCTTTCTGTTTTTTTGAACCCAGAAAAAGAAAACAATACCAATAACAGCCACAATCAATTCAGTCGCTGGAAATGCACACCAGACTCCTTGAATCTCAAAAATCCATGATAATACAAATGCCATTGGTATAATAATCAGAAAACCTCTTAAAATAGAAATAATATGAGCTGGCAATGGATTTTCTGTAGAAGTCAGATACATAGATATAATAATGTTAAATCCTGCAAACGGACAAGCTATAAAATATAGCTGTAGTCCATTTGTTGCAATTGTCTGCAATACAGCATTATGTTCACTATTAAAAATCTGAGTAATCTGCCCTGCTCCAAAAAAGACAATACTATAAATAAGTACAGAAATAATGATCATTGTGATCAGGGCATAACGCAATACTTTATGAATAAAATCAAAACGATTCATACCATAATAACGGCTCATCAATGGCTGAACTCCTTGCGCTATACCTGTATAAATAGCTATGACAACCAAACTTAAATTTGCAATCACACCATAAGCGGCAACACCAACATTACCAGCTAAACGAAGAATAATAGCATTAAATACAATCATGACAATCCCTGAAGAGACTTCTGTTACCAATGATGGAACACCACTGGATAGAATTCCTAAACAAAAATCAACTTGCACTCGACATTTTGTGAAATGGAATTGATTATGCTTACGTAAAAAATGTGGAGATAAAATTATCATGCTTATGATGGGAGCTAATCCAGTCGCAAACACAGCTCCAAAGATTCCCATTTGACATGGAAAAATAAAAATATAATCTAAAACAACATTGGATAAACTTCCGCCTATCATCGCTGCCATGGAAAGCTGTGGAGCTCCATCATTACGAACAAAGCATAATAAAACATTATTTAATAAAAAGGCTGGCGCAAACAATAATATAACCTGTAAATAAGTGTAAGACATTTCAAAGACTTCACCTTGTGCACCAAATAAAGTCACGATTGATTGCGAACAAAAAAGGCCAATCAAAACAAAGATAAAAGCAAAAACACCTGCTAGTGCAACAGCATGAGTAAAAATAGCATTCGCAGAGAAATGATGATCCTGACTTTTAAAAATAGAATATTTTGTTCCACCACCCATTCCAATCATTAATCCACTCCCATGAATAAAACTATAAATAGGAATAGCCAAATTTAAAGCAGTTAATCCATTTGTTCCTAGTCCTTTTGAAACAAAAAAAGTATCTGCCAAGATATAACAAGATAATCCAATCATTCCCATCACATTTAAAGATGTATATTTGATATATTCATAAAAACAACTCTTCTTCATTTTTTTCTCCCTCAAAACTCTTTGACAAGTTCAATAGCCTGCTTTCCTGTTATCTCTTTGATATCAAGTTCCAATATACATAATGTTTTCCAGAACTTTTCTATTTCTTCTTGATGACTTTGCCTACTTTCTGCAGGTGAATATTTGCTTGCTAGCGTTTCAATCACATAACGTTTTTCATCATCATCTTTAATGACACGCATATTTCCAGAAACAATGACACTACAAAAATAAGTTGTATATTCTTCTGGAACAATGTTGTCCTGATCAATAACACAAAATGAAGCTTTCTCATTTTCTTCTATCAAATCTAGTTTATAACCACTTTTTGCACAATGGAAATAAATTTTCTGATCATCATATACATAACTCAAAGGAACACCATAGGGTTCCTTTGCATTTCCACATAATGACAAAACACCTGAAGTTCCTCTATTTAAAATCTCTATACATTCTTCATTTGATAAGGCTTGTCTTTTACGACGCATTTGTTTCATTTTATTTCTCCTTCCATCAAAAATAAAAAACATTGACTTTCGCATCTTCTATGGCCTAACGATACGAAATCAATGTTTTAAAGTTTACCCGGCGGCAAACATAATAGATATATCTGTCAGATATTTTAACACAGTTTATTTTGTATATCAATAGATTAGAGTTTGTTTAAACAGCCAATATTCCAAAATAATTTAATACAATACCTACAACAAAACATGATATAACAATAACAATTGGATGAACTCCTTTTTTTACAAAGTAATACATAATTCCTGTTAAACATAAAGGAATAAGACATGGCATGATACCATTTAATACATCTTGTAAAACTAATGTTTCATTATAAACAATTGGTGTTGTAATATTTATTAATGTTGCACACATTCCACCAACAACAATTAAACCAGCAATTGAGCAGCCATACATCACTTTATCCATCAAATTGCTTTCTGAAATTTGACGGATAACTTCCTGACCTTTAACATACCCTAATTTACCACCAAACCATGTGATAGGGAAACTTACTGCAAATGAAATTAACATAGCAATAATCGGTCCTAAAATAGATCCTTTTTGAGCCAATGAAATTCCAATACTCATCGCTATAATTCTTACTGTTCCTTGAAATAATGAATCACCAATTCCTGATAATGGACCCATCAGTGCTGTCTTAACATTAGTAATCATTTCTGGATTAAATGTATCAGGGTTCTCTGCATATTCTTCTTCCATTGCAGCAGTTAATCCTAATACAAATGCACCACATTGAGGTGTAATATTGAAAAACTCTAATGCTGCCTTGTATCTTTCTTTTTTCTTTTCAAGATCTTCAGGATTTGGATATAATCTATCTAACGTTTTAGAAATTCCCCACATAAAAGCAGTGTTCATTTGTCGCTCGTAATTCCAATTGGTCTGCATACACCAACCACCCCAAAAAAACTCTTTACATTTTTTTCTTAATGGATAATTTCTTTGTACTTCTAATCCTTGTTTTGACATTCTATAATCCTCCTTATATTAATCATCTAATTCATCTAACTCATCAATTGGACCATCGGCTGTTTGAACTTTTGAATTATTATCATATTTCAATTGATATAAAATAACAGCAAAGATAATAGCAATAATAGCAATTCCTGTTAAACTCAAACCAGAATATGCAGCTATCACAAATCCAAAGAAGAAGAAAATAGCATTTTTCTTATTAATTATGACTGAAAGTAACATCGCAAATCCAAAGAATGCAACTAAATTAGCACCTAAAGTAATTCCATTTAATACAAAATCAGGAATAATTTTGTTAATGACGTTAATCAAATCTGCACCAAAATATACAGCTATAAATACTGGTATGAAGTAACAAATAGCATATAATACTGGTCCCCACACGATATTAATTGTTTTGGCTCTTTTGAAATTTCCGGCTTCCACACTATTGTCAATCATATGTGTCATACTGATACGGAGAACTTCGGCTCCTGTTTCAATTAAGGTACTCAATAGAGTCATTGGTGTTGCTATAGCCAATGCAGTTGAAATGTCTGAACCTGTCATAATAACAATAGCACACCCAACAATTGACCCCATATTCATATCAAAACCAGAAGCACCAATACTCATGAACCCCAAGCTTACCATTTCCATAGAAGCACCAACTGCTAATCCAGTTTTTAAATCTCCTAAGAATAATCCTACAAGCGTACAGGTAATTAATGGTCTTTCAAAATTTAAACGTCCCAACATACGTGAATCTAATCTACCAAACACTGCAATTAGACCTATAACAAATGCATTTAATAACATTTATTTTTCCTCCTTATTTTTCAAATTTCAATTCTTCTCTCTTTGTTGATGGAAGTTGTTGCATAAATATATGTGTTCCACAATCCATAATCTTTTTTGAATCTTCAACTTCTTCATCATTTAAATAAACAACGTCAGAATATAATTTTGATCCTTCTTTTTTTGCAATTCCTCCATAATTAATTTCTTTAATTTTAGGATACTGTTGAATAAATCTAGCAGCATCTTTTGTACAACCAAATATTATAAAAATTGTATCTTTTAATTCTTCGACTTTTGACATTTTAGATAAAGCTTTTTCTACAGTAAAAATATTTAATTTTACTCCTGCTGGTTTTGACATATTCAATGCCATTTTTTGAAATTCATCATTTGCTGCTTTATCATCAATAACAATAATTCTCGATACAGCTAAATAGTGTGTCCATGTAAATGCCACTTGTCCATGAACAAGTCTATGATCAACTCTCACAGCTTTTATCATATTTCTCACCTCTCTACAAATCATCTTCATCAGGTATAAAAGCAATTGATTTATTAATATATTTCACACCAAAAAGTTCTTCCTGTGTTTTCATCTCTAATGTATTGTCACTCACTGTCGGAGTCGTTAATAACAAATCAATCAAAAAAGCTAAATTGATATTTGTAATCAGATGAAATGGATAAGTTCCTAAAAACTTTACAAATCCATTATTAACACTCCCACCTAATATATCAGTACAAATCACCAAATCTTCTTTTTCAAAATCATGATTTTCCATCATTTGTGTTATTTGATTATCTAAATTAAAATCTGGTGATGTATAGCAACACATTGCTTTTAAATCTTTCATATCGCCGACAATAATATTCAAAGCGCTTACAAAACCATCTGCGAGATATCCATGTGTTGCAATAATAATCTTTTTTCCTTTTTCCATTCTTTATATTCATTCCTTTCTAGCCAAAACATGCTGATTATTTTTAGCATTGTGCCAAAGAAGGTTCGTTACACAATATCTTTGTTATTGCATATGACGACAACTCTCCAGTTTCATCATGTTTTCTCTCCTTCTTTATGAAAGGAGTTCTTCTCATTTAACATACCTGTCATAATGCAAAATAGATTTTATTTTGCATTATGATCAGCATCAATAAATTCATAAAGATAGGCAATTTCACTTGTTGGAATCACAATATTATAGCGTTTCGATATAATATGAAATGCTTCATGAACACACTTAATAAAATGCATATGTGTTTTTTCAAAATTCTCTAAATCGTCAAATTCTGTAATAGCTGTTTTTGTAACAAGTCTTTCGATAAGGCAACAAACATGTATATAAAGTCCTATAAGTGTTTTTCCATCAAACTTTTCTTGTAAACAATCTTGTAAAACATCCATAGCCGCACTCACATTGTCTAATAAAACTTGAGGATTTAAAATGGTTAAATATCCGACAACATTAAGTAAAGTAAAGTTTTTTCGTAAATCTGAGATCATGTAATCTAATTCTTCCACATTTAAATATGATGATAATCTTTTCATAATAATATCTATATGATGACCAGAAATGATGTCTTCTAAGGCGACAAATTTTTGTCCATTCACATGAGGATTAGCCGTTCCTGTAATAAACAAAACATTATTGTTATTAAAAATTTCATGATCTTGACCACTAGAAATTAATTGATTGTAATCACAAACCACAAAATCTACAGGAATAGACTTTGTTGATAAACTATTTTCAAATAATTCTCTCATTCGTTGGGCTGTTTGAATTCCACTTTCGCTTGTAAAGATAATAGCATCCTTTTTTTGTCTTTTTACAATTGTATATTTTGCCATTGAATGAGCACTGACTTTTTCTAAAATCATTTTCATATTATTTTCATTTAAAATTGCATTACCAACATTTAATGCTAATCTTGTTGAAACATTATTAATGACACCTACATTACAATTAATTGCTGTACTTAAGCTTTTTCCTAATAATTCTAAAGACCCCATATCCACCATAACAATAACATCTGCATTACTATACATACGATTAATTCTCTCAACCAGTATTTCTTTAATTTCATCGATTGTTACATCTAATGGCATATCTACAGCATCAAATATATAATTTTCCAGCAAACTATTAACAGCCTCAGCTATTGATGTTGCTGTAGAATATCCATGACAAATAATAATTCCAAATATTTTTTGTGTTTTTCTGACTGTATTATAATGATTAAGATTGACTATCATAATTAATTTAAAAAAACTATCAATATCTGTTTCTAAATTAGAATTGACTAATCGTATCATTTCTTCAACAATTAATGTTTCATTAATGCAATGCTCCTTCAACTGAGTTAATATGTTATCTATATCAAAACGATTCCTCTGTTGCCATTTATTTATAGATGAGTGATACAATTCATTCATATACATTAACTTTGCAAAGGTATAGCTAAAGCCACTAGGCAGATTCATATAACGTTTTTTTAATATGGTATCAAAAATATTAGAGAGGGAGATTTCTATACCTTTAATACGTTCTGGAGCAACTCTTTGTTTATATGAAAGAAAATCACTTAATAAGTCAAAATGATGTTGTGCATCTTTTAAAGACTCTTGAAAATCTTGATCTCTAAAAAATGATTTTACAATCATACTAAAATAGTCCAAAATAAAATCAATCTGATCACTTTTCTTATAAGCTGTTGTATCAATATAAACAATATCTTCATCAGTAACAATCGGAAGTGTTCTTAATAAGTATTCTGGTAAATGATATGTATGAATAATAACTTCTTTATTACCTGTATTTTCTTTTAAGACAGAAGCACACATAATCTGTATAGCAGATTGTAATCCGATTAAATTCTGTGAATAATCACCATTAACTAAGGCTCTTAAAACACTACTACTGACTTTAATAATTTTATTCATTTTCCTGCCTTCATTAATCATGAAATGAATAATGAGTTCTTCAATTTCTTCTTTGCTCTTTTCTTTTAATAAAGGCAAAGAAATTAAGACAGGAATATTTTTAAGCAGGCAATCAACCATAAAATGATGCGGATGAATATCAGATAAAAAAATATATCTAATTGTTTTATGGAGATATTTCATTTTTTTGGTATTTGTACTCTTACCTATTTCAATCAAATGACATAATTTTTCTTGAAATGATTCGGACATATATTGTGCCCCAGCTAAAATGAAAACAATATAATCATATTGATCAATCAATCCACTTTTATGTCCATCTCCAAAAATTTTTAATGATACTTGGTCACTATTGGTAGGTGTAAATTCTATCTTAAACACTTTTGCATTTTCATTAATCTTTCCACGCCTTGCTGCATTTTCATAAATGACTTGACTAAGTGTTCTCTTACCTGTACCTTTTGCTCCATACAAAATAATTGGTAATCCACTTGGTGGATATTCAAAAGCTTCTCTTAATTGTTTAATAGGCTCCGCTAAAGATTTATCATAACCAATAATCTGAGAATAATCACCATCTCCTACAGAATGTTCATTAATATATTGTTTTACTTCTTCCAAGTCATAAAAATCATCATTTTGAAATACCAAATGAAATAATTCTTCCATTTTCTGACGATGCAAAAAATATACGGGTCGAGAATTAATCTTCATCACCAATTTTTCTTTTACAAGTTCATTAAGATATTGACTTGCTAAACTGCGACTAATATGCATTTCTTTTGCAATAGATGATGCTGTAAAATGACTCACTTGAGTAAAATCAAAGTTTTGTGTTAAATCATTCATATAATTTAAAATCATACTTTTTGTACTCCCTGTCACATTCATCATCCTTTCATAAAATGCACTTTTTTACATTTTATATACTTAAATATACACTAACTCACTTTTTAGATGATTTAGTGTTGAAAAATTAAACACTATCTTTTTACCTACCTTTGATAGAAAGTGAGAGTTTTAAAAACACTCACTTTCTAATGACAATTCATTTTAATATTTATATTTCCACATATATTTTCTTTTACTTAATGGATGATCTCTCATATCAGCTAATAAATGATTAAATACATTTAAAAGAGCTGTATGGAAATCATAATCATAATATTCACTAACTTCACCTAATTCATGTGAACCATATTTTTCCAAATCAATCACTGTATGATGATGATTGTACTGATCTAAGAATCGAATAGCTCTTTCGTCCAATGCTTTCGTTTTTCCAGTTGATTTTAATAATAAGAATGCTGTATCTGGATCAGTGATTTCAAATGGACCATGGAAATATTCTCCTGTATGAATAACTGCTGAATTGATCCATTGCATTTCCATTAAAATACAAATTGTTTCTTGTTGTGCAGCAGACCATGCTGTACCACTTCCCATTGTATAAATAACTGGATTATCTTTATATTGAATAGAAAATTGAATAGCTTCAGGAACAATAGCTTTTTGTGCAGCTGGTACTAATTCATTCATTTTATTCATTGCTTCTACCATTGCTTCATATTGACCAGTTCCTTCCACTTGATATAAAGTTTCATAAGCAATTTTTAAGATATAAGCAGATTTTCCTACTTCAAATGGAATACCTTCTCCATCTTCAAAAACAATTGTATAATCAGAAACTTCATGAATACCTGTATCTTGTGCTTCATGTGTCAATCCAATAACTGTTGCTCCTTTAGATTTTGCAACACGTCCTGCTTCTACTGTTTCTGCAGTATTTCCACCTCTAGATGCAATCACTACGATTGAGTTTTCACCAATACAAGCTGGTGTATCATGAACAAATTCATTTGCTGAAGTATAACTTGTTGTTATATTTTTTGCTTCTCTTTGAACATAGTAATATGCTGCATAGAAACATGCTAAAGACCCTCCAACTCCTGCAAAACTTAAATTTTTAATCTGTTTTTCTGAAGTAATTTCTTCAATTATTTTTTTGACATCAAACATTTTTTATTTCCTCCTTTTTTGATGTTCTCTTTTGATACCTTTACTATATCAAACTCATTTTTTGTTATAAGTAGTGTTGACATATTTGTCTTAATGTTCTGTTTTTTATAACTTTTTCTGTTTTTTTGACATTTTTCAACACTACTCTAACAGTCATTCCCTTTGTTTTTTTATAATCTACAAAAGTGTTGAAAAATAAAAAATGGAAATGATTCCATTTTTTATAACCCTATTTTTTTGTTTTAGTTTGAACATAATCATTAAACTTAGAAAATCTTGGATGCGTATTCCATGTTTGTAATTCTTCACTGATCTGATAAGATAAAACTTGAAATACCGGTAAAATGTACAAAGGCATTAATAATGGTTCATGAATATGAAAAGGAATTCTTATCGCATGTTCATCATCAACCAAAGGGCTATTCGTGATTGCATAAGTTCGTGGTGTAACACTTTGAATGGCTTGATAAATTGAGATGATACGTGAACTTCCCTGTGAACAATCATCAATACACCACACTGTATATGCTGGTGTCAATTGGAGATTAAATCCATGAATAAATTCTTCTGCTTCATAAGCCATACATGGATGCTTTGTTGTTTCTGCCATTTTCAATGCCCCTTCTAAAGCAATGCCATAACTTTGAATGAATCCTATAAAAAATGTAGGATTCAAAGAAGTCATTTCATATAGATGCTTTTGATAAAATTGTTTTGTTTCTTCTTGAATTATTTGATGACGTTCAGGCACTTCTAATAATTCATTGATTATTTCGTCATAAACTCCTTGATTAATACAATGTTTTTTCAAACCAGATACCAATGCAAATAAAATCAAATATTCAATTAACATCACAATACCTTTTGTGACATATCCTACAGTTTCTATTCCCATATGATAATCTACAACAATATCTGCATATGATTTCAAATCATCATTTTTTTGTCCTGTTATAAGGACAGCTTCTCGATGAAGTGATTTTAATTTTTGAAGTGCTTGAATACAATTTGTAGAATGACCACTTTGTGAAACCACAAAAACAAAATCATCTTCTGTTATTTGATTTTCAAAATATACAAAACTCATAGGTGAAATGACTTTAATATCACAATTCAAATATTTCATTAAAAAAGGTTTCGCACATTGTGCCCCATTAAAACTAGAACCACAAGCAATAATCCAGAGGGATTGATATCTTTTTTTTAAATAAAGACTCACTAATGGTTCTGTAATTTCTTTAATATTATTAACATTACTTTTTAATTGATAAGGTGTTTCTCTAATATAAGTAAGCATCGTTTCTTTTTTATTTTTCTCTTTCAATATATCTATAACATCCAACAAAGAAGAAACAACAGCTATTGTTTCATTTCTTTGCTTTTCACATGCAGGAGCAAGATCTGGTATCATAATACAAGGAACATTTGCACGATATGCTGCCTCTACTCCCACATAAGAGTCTTCTAATATAAGAGCATCTTGTGGCATAATATGAAAATATTGAAGAACTTTTTGATAAATTTCAGGATTAGGTTTCCTGAGATGAACTTCATTACCACATAATATATAATCAAAATAATCTAATAAATGTAATTTTGATAATCGTTCATAAGTCGTTGTTTTTTCAGTAGCTGTAGCAACTGCTATTGGAATAGATAATGTTTTTATAAAATCTAACAATTCAAATAATCCCTTTTTTGTGCTTATTTTTTCATTTAAAAGCTTATCTCCATATTCCCTTACTTCTTTTAAAATCATTTTCGGATTATCAAAATTTTTTAAATCTTCCTCAATAATACTTTCTACCTCCTTACCATTTCTACCTACACATTTCATAAATGTTGTTTTCCCTAAATCTGAAACACCATAGCGATTTCCAACTGTTTGCCATGCTTCCTGCCATTTTGATTCTGTATCTAGCATTAATCCATCAACATCAAAAATAATTAATTTTGGTAACATAAATATTTCTCTCCTTTCATAACCTAACTTTCATTCTCATGAACATATGTTATTAAATTAACAATCCATTTCCCAGTCTGATAACGTTTTATTCCAAAATAAACACGTACGACTTGTTCCAATTGACAAATCAAAAATACAATTGCAATACTTTGAATTTGAAAAATATGTACACTTATAAAAGCTAATGGAATTCCTACACTCCACATTAATCCGCTATCTAATAAAGTTAATACCTTGGAATCTCCTCCAGCTCGTAAAGAAGAGAAGACGATAACTATAAAGAAACGTAAAGCTATACGTAAAGCAAAAACTTTTACTATCAATGTTGCTTCGTTAATAACTTGTTGATTTGTTAAATCAAAAACACTAACTAAAATCGATGAGGTGCAATATATAAAGACTAAACAAACCATAGACATCATAGTTGCCAACCCCATTAAATAATCTCCTTCTTCTTTAGCCTTCTTGCCATCACTCATCCCCAGTGACACCCCTATAATAGCTGCTACTGCATTTGAAAAGCCATTTGCAAAAGCATAGAATAAATCTGATATTTTTGCACCAACATAATACGCATCCATTGAACGTGTTCCTAATGCACCAAACGCTTTGATAAAAAGTGTTGATCCAAATCCAAAAAGAAGTTCATTAAATATAATAGATTGTGTTTTTTGTAAAATAGGTTTCACAAAATGCATATCAAATGTAAACATCTCTTGCAGAGTACCAATAAATGGCTGATGCGTATAATAAGCAAATAAAATATGAACCAGTAATGAAACTATTTGTGCTATACATGTTCCCATTGCCGCACCTTGAATTCCCATTTTTGGAAATCCATATAATCCAAATATCAATATGTAATTCACAATAATATTAATAAACATTGCCATGATACCCACTACTAATGGAATTTTAGGACGATTAATGTTACGATAAGTCATATTAAAAACAAAACTTAATGCAAGTGGAAAGTAAGAAAATTTCACAATATCTAAATACAAAAGACCATTTTTTATAACTTCTAAATCATTTATATAAAATCTTAAAATACTTTCGCCAAAAAAAGTAGCTATTAAAAACCAAAATAGTCCTGAAATGATGGCTAAAATAACACTTAAACCAAAAGATTTTTTTAGGTTCTTAAAATCTTTTGCCCCAAAAAACTGTACCGAAAATATACCCACTCCTGCTGCGCTTCCCCAAGATACAGATGTACATAAAGTTTCTATTTGCACTGCTGTCCCTACTGCTGTCACTTGTCCTATCCATGATATCATTAAAGAATCAACAATACCCATACAGCTTGAAATCAATTGTTGAAATCCTAAAGGTATAGCCATTGAAAAAACATGTTTATAAAAAAGTTTTGGACCAATATATTTTTTTAATTTCTCACGCACTTTATTCTCACTCCCTTCTTCAATATCATATAAAAAATTCATTATAAAAATCTTTGTGTTTAATCAATCGTCACTTTCATTAAAATTTAGACACTTTTCAAAAAATGTTTTTAAAAATTTGCTCTTTTTAATGGTAATTTAAAATAACTTGTGGTTGAGATTGTTTCGGCCAATAAGACAATTTA
>ERZ857801.2827-NODE-2827-length-13495-cov-10.282738_pt1 | contig 13495 bp, 8 predicted proteins | sample MGYA00519762_ERZ857801 | MGnify/ENA primary metagenome ERZ857801 (study PRJEB31778, sample SAMEA3449368) | human gut metagenome | biome: human gut; feature: human-associated habitat; material: faeces | place: United Kingdom | collected 2010/2012 ...
TAGAGCACTGGTCTCCAAAACCAGGTGTCGGGAGTTCGAGCCTCTCCTTCCGTGCCAAAAGGAAATCATTTCGATTTCAACAATTCCGCAATCTGTTCCCCAAACACAATATTCAATATCTGATCTTTTTTATCGCTGTCCAATTTTATTTGCAGAACAGCTTCGGTCGATGTTCCATTTCCTTTCGCCATAACATATTTATCGGGAAATGTAATAACATCTATTACAGACATCTGCAAAGCATTTGCAATTTGCAATAGCGTATTATATTTCAATTCGCGTTCACCCGACATGATCAAGCTAAATCCAGCCTGCTTCATACCAATCTGCATAGCAAGATATTCCTGCGAATAGCCTCTATTTCTTCGAATTGTATCTATATTCTCCAATATACTGTTCATACTTTCAAATTAACAATTGTCTAAGAAGAAAATAAGCATACATCGTAATATTTTATTGCGATTATTTTTGCATATATAACATTTTGCAATATCTTTGCTGCTGATACAATTCAAAACTATTAACGAGGATTGTGTTTACAAAACTCATTCTTAAATCAATCAAGAGAGTTGTTAACCTATAAAGATATAATCAAATGTGTAAATTTTTATCTAAAATATATGTTCCACCTAATACATGTTGCCTATGATCTATCATCTCTAAATTCCGTTTTTTTAGCTGGATAGCAATATCCATATTAGTTTTTTAACCTTATATTCATTTAATATCCAAACACATGGAAAGATATTCTTTAAACCATTTATTCAGGATGCTCGGCTGTTTTATGCTTTGCATCATGTTTACAGCAACGGCATTCGCACAACAAAAGACTATAAAAGGAACTGTTGTGGATGCGACCGGTGAGCCCTTAATCGGTGTCAACGTATCAGTAAAAGGGACAACAATCGGTATAATCACCGATATTGACGGCAATTACACATTGGAAGTTCCCTCCAAATCAACTATCGTCTTTTCTTACATCGGCTATCAAACTCAAGAGGTTGCAGTAAGTAACCAATCAACGATCAATGTAACTTTAAAAGAAGACACTCAAAAACTGGAAGAAGTCGTAGTAGTCGGCTACGGCACACAAAAGAAAGTGACTGTAACCGGTTCTGTTGCCAGTGTATCCGGCGAAGAACTGAAAGCCTCACCGACAACCAACCTTACCAACGGCATGGTAGGCCGTATGCCAGGTGTTATCGGTTTTCAGACAGCTGATGAACCGGGTGGTGGCGGTACCACAATTCGTATACGTGGTACAAATTCTTTAGGCAGTAATGACCCATTGGTTGTAATCGATGGTGTGCCCGACCGTGATGGTGGTATGAACCGATTGAACCCGACTGAAATTGAATCAATCTCCGTATTGAAAGACGCATCTGCCGCCATCTATGGTGCACGTGCAGCGAACGGTGTAATTTTAATTACAACAAAACGCGGAAAAGAAGGTAAACCAGTTGTTTCATTTAACGCAAGTGCAGGTTTCTCACAACCAACCCGTTTACCCAAAATGACTAATTCATACGAATATGCAACCATGTTGAACGAAGTTCTTCCGGGCTCTTTCTCTGACGAACAACTCGAAGGTTTCCGCACACACGCCAATCCGTGGAAATATCCAGACACCGACTGGTTTGATGAAATCGTAAAAGGCGCCTCTCCGCTATATCGTGCAGACATCGGCGTATCTGGTGGTACAGAAAAAGTAAAATATTACGCAAACTTCGGAGCTAATGGTGAAGACGGTTTGTACAGAAATTCCGCCAATCGATACGATCAGTACAGTCTGCGTACGAACTTGGATGTCAAGACCAGTAAGTATGTTGATTTCCAATTAGGTGTAACAGCCCGCTTGGAGGACACTAAATATCCGGCTAAAGGAGCAGGTGATATTTTTGGTGCAGCCCGTCGTTCTCGTCCCGACCAGGTAGCATGGTGGCCTTCAGGCGAACCGGGACCTGCAGTTGAACGCGGTGACAACCCGGCTGTAACCAGCACTGACTTGGCAGGTTTCGACCACTATAAGAACCAGTACATCCAAAACAATTTGTCAGTCAATATAAAAGTACCTTGGATCGAAGGTCTAACTTTACGCGGAAACGGTTCTTACGACATCCACTTCCAAAACCGCCGTTTGATGAAAAAACCGGTGTACTTGTACACATGGGATGGAACAACTGAAGGGAGCGAAGGATTGAGTGCATCCAAACAATGGTTGGACACTCCACAATTGGAACGTAAACACAGTGAGCAAATCGGTTGGATGCTAAACGGATTAATCGACTACAATCGTACATTCGGACAACACACTATAGGTGTTACTTTCGGTATGGAAGGACAGAAAAAGCAATACGAAGAAACATGGGCATTCCGTCAAGGTTTCATCTCCGATTCCAAACCGGAATTGAGTTTAGGGGGTGAAGAAGGGCAGTCTGCAAGAGGTTATTCTTGGAAAGAAACCCGATTGAACTATTTCGGACGTGTTTCTTATAACTACTTGGAACGCTACTTATTCGAATTTGTTTGGCGTGCAGACGGTTCTTACCGTTTCCCGAAAGAGAGCCGCTATGGATTCTTCCCCGGCGTTTCTTTAGCTTGGCGTGCTTCTGAAGAAAATTGGTGGAAAGATAATATCCGCTTTATCGATTACTTCAAACTGCGTGGTTCAGTTTCTCAGACAGGTAACGATGCATTGGTAGATGGAGATGGCAACTATGACCACTCCATCCAATATCTGACTACTTACGCATTCAACAATGCCGGTACTGTATTCGGTGGCCAGGAAAACAAACGTCTCTATCCGAGCCGTACTCCCAACCCGAATATCACTTGGGAAGTGGGTACAACTTACAATGTCGGCTTAGACTTCAAATTCTTGCAGAATCGCCTGAGTTGGGAAACAGACGTTTTCTATCACAAACGAACCAACATGCTGATCTCCCGTAATGCTTCTCTGCCTGAAATCACCGGTATCACATTACCTCGTGAAAACCTGGGAGAAATGAAGAATAGAGGCTTCGAATCATTGGTCAGCTGGCAGGATAAGATCGGAGAAGTCGAATACGGAGCATCTCTGAACATGACGTATGCACGCAACGAAATCACTTTTTGGGATGAAGTACAAAATGTGCCCGAATACCAATTCTCGACCGGCAGACCGGTAGGTAGCCGCAATATGTTACTCTACGTTGCAGACGGCATTTTCCATACACAAGCAGAAATTGATGAAGCACGTGCAAAAGGGTTATTATATTCAGACAACACCGTTCCGGGTGACATCCGTTTTAAAGATATGAATGGTGACGGTAAAATAGATGGTTTGGATCGTATCCGTCCAGAGAAGAACCAGGAACCTCGTTTTGTTGCCGGTCTGACCCTGACAGCCAAGTGGAAAGGCTTCGATTTGATGATGTTATGGCAGGGAGCAACCGGGGCTGAAGTGTATATCGAGACATGGTCAGGCTTAGTTGGCAACTTCTTGAAGAGCGACTACGACAAACGTTGGACACCGGAAAATCCGTATTCGGAAGGACCGCGTACATGGGACCGTGAAAACCAGTATTGGATCAACAACGACAATACCTATTTCATGAGAAATGCCAACTACCTACGTCTGAAAAATATTGAATTGGGTTATACATTCAATTTCGAAGGATTGAAAAAAGCGGGCATTTCCAATTTGCGTCTTTACACCAACGGGACCAACTTGATTACCATCGACGGTGTTAAAGATGCAGACCCAGAACAGCGTGACGCCAGTTTAGGAGGCTATCCTTTGAGAAAAATCATCAACTTCGGAGTTCAAGCAACATTTTAAAAGATAATTATTATGAAAACAAAATTGAAATATATCTGCCTTTCGGCAGCAGCGGGACTGACACTTTCACTTAGTTCTTGTTCCGACTTCATGGACCTCACACCTGAAGACCAGTATGACGAAGCAACAGTCTGGTCGGATGCAGATTTAGCAAAAACGGTTGTCAACGATGTCTATTCGTACGTATGCGACATAGCACAAGAAGTAAATCCAGACGCCTGGACAGATGATGCTTTCTTTACGCACGTATACGGATGCCGCGATATCAACGAGGCGACCGTCTCACCGAGCAACTTGGGCGCTTACGACCGTGACGACTGCCCGTTCAAATGGAGCAAGCAATACAAAGGAATCTATCGTGCCAATCTGGTTTTGGCAAATATCGACAACGTTCCTGAAAAGACCGGTGTAGACTTGAATATATTGAAAGGAGAAACTTATTTCCTTCGGGCATATATCTACACTGAGTTGCTCCGTGGTTTCGGTGGCGTACCCATCGTAGACAAAGTGTATAGCATTGAAGAAGCTTCGGCCTTAAATTTACCACGTGCCAATGTTGCGGATGTAATGGATTTTATTCTGAAAGACATCGAACAAGCTACCAGCCTATTACCTGAACAACAAACCGGTGTCAATTTAGGTCGTGCTACCAAAGGAGCAGCTAAAGCATTAAAAGCACGTCTGTTACTGCATGTAGCCAGCCCATTGTTTGCTGATCGTACCGTCAATAAATTAGAGTGTAACCAATATACAGGTGACCGTCAAGCATTATATCAACAAGCATTAGATGCCGCTAAAGATGTTATCAATGACAGCAATTACTCTTTGATTGACTGTAATGCCGGTACCATCAAGGAAATTGCAGAAAAATTCCATAACATCATTATCACGAACAACGAAGAGACTATCTGGTCGAAACAGTATGTAAACAAAGATTTGAATGCCGACAACTGGGTTCGTAACCGTGTAGCCCTATTGCATGGGCCGAACGGTTATCACAACTGGGCCGGAACAGCTCCGACACATGACTTGGTGATGGCTTTCGAAACAGAAGAAGGTAAAATCCCGAATACGCTATTGAAACCGGGTGAATCAACCACCGAAAATCCGTATATGAACCGTGAACCACGTTTCTATGCAACTATCGGTTATGATGGTGCAGAGTGGGGACGCCCCAGAGCTTCCGATGGAGCCGTGTTCGATGCGACTCCACTGGGTAACCTGCAATTCGGTTATTATGAATTAAGTGAAGGCGGCAATAACGTCAATGCCATATATTCAGTTGATGACGATAACAATCCCATCAAGCAGGAAAAATTCAATGGTATGGTCGGCGTTGATACCCGTATGGGACAGATCGAAAACTGGAATGGTACTTACACCGGCTATTTGGAAAAGAAATTGATCGACGGTTCTGTAGCAGCCAACGAACACAACTTCCAAACTTGTCCGATGCCTTACATCCGCTTAGCCGAAATGTATCTGATTGCAGCCGAAGCCTGTATCGAATTAAACAAATTGGATGAAGCAGTCATTTATATAGACGCTATCCGTGGACGTATCGGTCGGCCGGATACCAAAGCCACATTGGCTGTTCGCGGACAAACATTCAACCAAAGTGATCTGCGTGAATTCCTGCGCCATGAACGTCGTGTCGAATTAACTTATGAACATTCACGTTATTACGACATACGTCGCTGGATGATTGCACCGGAAATCGGGAACAAGAAATTAACCGGTATCTCAATCGTCGGTCGCCTGAAACCGGGCAAGACAGCCTCTTTACCGTATGTTCATGACGAAGAAGTCTATAATTACACCTGGACAGTTCTCAATCTGAACTATATTGAGAAACGAAAATGGGACAACAAGATGTATTTCGCACCAATCAAGTTAGAAGAGACTTTACGTAATCCGGCAATCATACAAAACCCGTATTACGAATAATATCTACTCCTAAACAATCAGACTAGGGAGGAAGTAAAAAACTTCCTCCCTATTTTTTCTTGTGTATATTTTGTAATATCACTCTATCACTTTTTCATGATATCATATTAATTATCAACCGATAAAGAAGTGATACATGCCCTTTTTTATGTATCACTTCCCTATCACCATCCATCACTTGTCTCGTCCTGATTTTGGTTGACTGTGTATTAAAACAAGTCTCATTTATTTTTTAAAAAACCATTGATTTTCTTGCATTTCCTCTATATTTTTATTATCTTTGTAAGGACTTAAAGTCATATACATCCGGATGTTTCCAACCCCTACACCCCCATGTACAGACCGCCGTCACCCGGGTGTTCAGAAATGTAAATCCGGGTGTAAAGAAAGTTAATTAGACACTTCTCTCAGTTTTATTCATTGGTTTTATCAAAAATACAGCTTATGTCACACGCTTATGTAGTACGTCCCAAAGTGGACAAAAGCGGAGAAACAGAAAAAATCCGCTATTATGGTGTCCCGGTAACATCCGGGCAAGTATCGACCGAACAACTGGCTACATGTATCTCTACCCGGTGCACGCTTTCAAGAGGCGAAATACTGGCTGCCATAATCGAAATCGGACGCGAAATCCAGTTCCAACTGGATATGGGGTACACCATAAACCTTCACGGCATAGGAACATTGTTCCTCTCGGCCGGAAGTGAAGGATATGAAAACCCGAAAGACTGCACGCCTCATCGCGTGAAAGCTAAACGGCTATGCATCAAGGCTGATCCGGAAATGAAGAAGTTCATGAAAAGACTCAAGTTTGAAAGGTGGAAATAATTTGCAAGTAGAAATTCATGATAAAAAACAATCAAAGATGAAGGTAACGTTATATCGATATGAAAAGGAGACGCTCGTCATGCGTTCCGTTGAAATGGAAAAACTGCAGGCTGCCCTACGAACAGAGAATCTCAACAAACCGGTCAGCACCACACGCAACAAAGCCATGTTTACACTGCCCGGCACGCAAAACAGCTACATACAGAAACTTCCGGTGGTCGTTTTCGGAGGGACTTTCCGCAAGACAGGCGAACCCGCCCCTCCCATGCGCGACTATTCGGGATTGGTGCTGCTCGAAGTAAACCATCTTTCCGACTTGCAAGAAGCGGTACAAATCCGGCAACAAGCCGCCATGATGCCGCAAACGCTACTGGCATTCGTCGGCTTTAGCGGGAAAAGCGTGAAAATAGTGATCCCGTTCACACTGCCGGACGGGACGCTTCCACGCTCACCCGAACAGGTCAAACGATTCCACTCGCAAGCCTACTTGACGGCAGTCAAATACTACCAGCCACAATTAGGACGTAACATCACACTGAAAGAACCGGTCCTACAGCACGGATGCCGCATGAGCTACGATCCGCAGCCGGTATACAACCCCGATGCCGTCGCCATCCGGATCGAGCAACCGATGCGGATGGCGGATTCGGAAGAGATCCGTATCGTCCCGGAAGAACCATCCGAACCACTTCAAAGGCTAATGCCCGGTATGTCACGCAACTATCGGATCGCTACACTGTTCAGCATAGCGATGGTAGACGCCATCCGAAAATCAGGACAAATAAAAGACGGGGATCTCAAGCCGGTCTTTACCCTATTAGCCGATAATTGCCTGAAAGCCGGTATCCCGGAAGAGGATGCCGTACAATGCACACTGCTTTACAACGATCTGAGATCCAAAGAGATGGAAATCCGCATGACTTTCCGATCCGTCTACACACTGAAAGAAGCGCTCGCCGGAAAAACATTCATGCCTGAAATCATGTCGCTGACTTTGCAATTAGAAGAATTCATGCTGCGCCGTTACGAAATCAGAAACAACAAGATGAGTGGCGAAGTGGAATACCGAGACAAATCGCTCCTACGTTTCACATTCAGCCCTTTCACCCGCGAAGTCCGCAACTCCATCTGTACGGAAGCGCACAAAGAAGGGTTGAACGTCTGGGATAAAGACATCGAACGATATGTTTACTCGGACAACATACCCACTTTTTTCCCGATGGAAGAATATCTCGGACATCTGCCCAAATGGGATGGCAAAGATCATATCCGGAAGCTTGCCAAACGCGTACCTTGCAACAATATCCGATGGGCAGACCACTTCCACAGATGGTTCCTCAGTATGGTAGCGCACTGGTTAGGGTTGGACCGGGAACATGGCAACAGCACTACTCCCCTACTGGTCGGCGACCAGGGATGCGGCAAATCGACTTATTGCCTGAACATCCTGCCTCCCGAACTGCGGCAGTTCTACACAGACAGCATCGATTTCAGCAAGCGCCGGGATACGGAGTTGGCTTTGCACCGCTATGCCCTGGTAAACATAGACGAGTTCGATTCCGTCAAGGATACGCACCAAAGCTACCTGAAGCATATCCTGCAAAAAGCGAATGTCAGTACACGGCTGCCCTATCAGACGGCCAACAGGAATTTAAGACGTTACGCCACATTCATCGCGACAAGCAACAACTTCAATATCCTGACCGACCCGACCGGTAGCCGACGTTTCATTTGCATCGAAGTCACAGACACCATCGATTATATACAACCGATCGACTACGAGCAGCTGTATGCACAGGCGATGGAAGCATTGGCTAACGGCGAACGCTACTGGTTCACACACGAGGAAGAAACCGAAATAGTCGCCAACAACCGGCAATTCCAGCAAATACCGCCCGAAGAACAACTGTTCCTGCAATATTTCCGACTCCCGAAAAAGAATGAGGTAGGCGAATTTCTTCTGTCGATAGAGATTTTAGGGCGGATCAAGCAGAAACAACGTGATTTCAGCTACACAAAAACCGTCATTTCCAACTTCGGACGTCTTTTGAAGCGAAACGGCATTCCTTCGAAAAGAAGCAACAGAGGCACTATATATCAGGTAGTTGAACTAAGCAAGTCCTAAAAAGACTTTTAACTTATAAAAAAGCGGTGACATATGAGTGATATAAGCGTGATAGATATTTCAAGCACCAATTGCATATCATCATACTAATATACAGTCAGTTAAAAATAAAAAGTGATACAGTGATATTGATTTTCGGAATCAAGTTTTTTTTGTATATGACATATACACTTCGCATAACAAATTATTTATTGCAAAACACATTGCACTTATTACAACATTTTGTAACTTTGGGCAATATCTCAATTCACCGAATTGCTAATTTAATAATATCATGAAGAACAGAAAATTAAGAATGGGAATGGTTGGAGGAGGTAGTGACGCCTTCATCGGGGCGATCCACCGTCGCGCAGCCTTTATGGACAATCAGATCGAATTAGTTTGCGGATGTTTCAGCGTAGACCCTGAGATATCCAAAAGCTCCGGTTTATCGTACTTTTTGCCGGAAGACCGGATTTACAGCACTTACCAAGAAATGTTCGAACACGAAATGACCTTACCGGAAGGAGAAAGGATGGATTTTGTCACGATCGTGACTCCCAACCGTTGGCATTTCGAACCAGCTATGATGGCTCTTGAAAGAGGGTTCCATGTGGTCGTGGATAAACCGATGACGTTCTCACTCGAAGAGGCCAAACAACTACAGAAAAAAGTGGAAGAGACCGGATTAGTGCTGGCTCTGACACATGTATACTCGGCCTATCCGGCAGTAAAAGAGGCGAAAGCCCGTATCGCGAAAGGCGAACTCGGAAAATTGCGCCGCGTCTATGTAGAATATACGCAAGGATGGCTTTCCGAACGTATCGAATTGCTAGGTGGCAACAATGCCGGATGGCGCACGGACCCGAAACGTTCCGGCAAAGCCGGTTGCATAGGGGATATCGGAACACATGCCTGGCATTTGAGCGAATATATTACCGGACTGAAAGTCAAAGAACTATGTGCCGACCTGAAGGCATTCGTTCCCGGACGTCCGATCGATGACGACGGGGCGGCATTCCTTCGCTACGAAAACGATGTGACAGGCGTCTTGACCGCAACACAGATCGGAACTGGCGAAGCCAATAATATCCGCATCCGTATTTATGGTGAAAAAGGCGGACTGGAATGGCGCCAGATGGAGCCGAACACGCTGACATTGAGATGGAGAGATCGTCCGACTGAAATATTGGATATCGGCAACAACGGTTACCTGACCCCCGAAGCCCTGTGGAATACCCGAACTCCGGCAGGACACCCGGAAGGTTTTATCGAAGCTTTTGCCAATATCTACCGCAATTTCTCACTTACCGTCAGAGCTATCAAAAACGGAGAAACACCCAGTGGAGACTGCTTGGATTTCCCGACCGTATACGATGGCGTAAGAGGTATGCAATTCATTGAAACAATGGTGGAAGCCGGATATAACGACAATGTAAAATGGCAAAAATGGATTGATTGAAATCCTGAAAAACCGTAAATAAATAACATCTTATGAAACTAAACGTACTTGCTTGCTGCCTGTCCCTGCTCGGGACGGCAGCTTTCGCTCAAAAAAACGAGTGGAGAGATCCTAACGTAAACGAGATCAACAGAGCTCCCATGCACACCAACTATTTCGCATACGAAGACGAAAACAGTGCATTGAAAGGATGTAAGGAATCATCCGGGAATTTTATGACCTTGAACGGTAACTGGAAATTCTTCTGGGTAAAAAATGCAGATATGCGCCCGACAGATTTTTACCAGGTGAACTTCAACGACAAGGGATGGGATAATCTGAAAGTACCCGGCTTGTGGGAACTGAACGGTTATGGCGACCCGATCTATGTGAATGTCGGGTATCCTTGGAGAAGCCAGTTCAAGAACAACCCGCCTGAAGTTCCTACGGAAAACAACCACGTAGGTTCTTACCGTAAAGAGATCATGGTTCCGGCAGACTGGAAAGGAAAAGAGATATTCGCTCATTTCGGTTCTGTCACATCAAACATGTATCTTTGGGTGAACGGACAATTCGTCGGCTACAGTGAAGACAGCAAACTTGAAGCCGAATTCAATCTGACCAAATACCTGAAACCAGGGAAAAACCTGATCGCATTCCAGGTGTTCCGCTGGTGCGACGGGACTTATCTGGAAGACCAGGATTTCCTCCGCCTCTCCGGAGTAGGCCGCGACTGCTACCTCTATGCCCGCACTCCGAAATACATTCAGGACATCCGCGTGACTCCGGATTTGGATGCACAATATAAAGACGGTACTTTAAATGTTTCCCTGAACCTGAAAGGCAGCGGGACAGTCGACCTGAAACTGTTAGATAAGGCCGGCAAAGAAGTCGCTACTTCGTCGGTCAAAGGTTCGGGCAAAGTTTCCACCGACATGGCAATAAGCAATCCTGAGAAATGGACTGCCGAAACTCCGGTTCTCTACACACTGATCGCAACTTTGAAAAACGGCAGCAACACGACTGAGGTTATTCCGGTGAAAGTCGGTTTCCGCAAGATCGAATTGAAAAACGCCCAGATATTGGTAAACGGACAACCAGTCTTGTTCAAGGGAGCCGACCGGCACGAAATGGATCCGGACGGAGGTTACGTCGTATCGCCGGAGCGCATGATCCAGGACATCAAGGTCATGAAGGAATACAACATCAATGCCGTACGTACTTGTCATTATCCAGACAACAATTTATGGTATGACCTCTGCGACAAATATGGTATTTATGTCGTTGCTGAAGCAAATGTAGAATCGCACGGTATGGGATACGGTGACAAGACGTTGGCTAAAAACCCGCTGTTCGCCAAAGCACATATGGAACGCAACCAGCGCAACGTCCAGCGTGGTTATAATCACCCATCCATCATTTTCTGGTCATTAGGCAACGAGGCCGGCATGGGTCCAAACTTCGAAGCTTGTTATACCTGGATCAAGAACGAAGACAAATCACGTGCCGTGCAATACGAACAGGCACGGACAAGCGAATTCACCGATATCTATTGCCCGATGTACCGCGACTATAAAGGTAGTGAAGAATATTGCAAGGGAGACATCGACAAACCGCTTATCCAATGCGAATATGCGCACGCGATGGGCAACTCTCAAGGGGGATTCAAAGAATATTGGGATCTGATCCGCAAATATCCGAAATACCAAGGTGGCTTTATCTGGGATTTCGTTGATCAGTCTTTGCGTTGGAAAACAAAAGACGGCGTTCCTTTCTATGCTTATGGCGGCGACTGGAACAAATATGACGCTTCCGACAACAACTTTATGGACAATGGCTTGATCAGCCCGGACCGCAAACCGAATCCGCATATGCACGAAGTCGGGCATATCTACCAGTCCATCTGGGTGACTCCGTCCGACTTGGCTAACGGTGTCGTAAACGTATACAACGAAAACTTCTTCCGTAACCTAGACGGTTACTATGCAGAATGGGAATTGCTGGCTAACGGCGAAGTGGTTCAGACAGGCATGGTCAAAGACCTGGAAGTAGCTCCGCAACAGACCAAGTCCATAAAACTGAATTATAGCACAGAGGGCATTTGTAAATGCAAAGAACTCTTGCTGAATGTGGCCTTTAAGTTGAAAAAAGCGGAAACATTGCTGCCTGCCGGTTATACGGTAGCCAAAAACCAGTTGACGATCCGCCCGTACAATGCTCCGAAACTGGATTTGCAGAATGTACACCAAGTGAACATTGAGACTGTCATTCCGACCATTAAAGATAATGACATCAATTATCTGATCGTCGAAGGAGAGAATTTCCGCATGGACTTCGATAAGCATGACGGTTTCTTGTGCAGATACGATGTAAATGGCATGACGATGCTGAAAGAAGACGGAAAACTGACTCCGAACTTCTGGCGTGCTCCGACCGACAACGATATGGGAGCCAACCTGCAAAACAAATATGCCGCCTGGAAAGAACCGGGATTGAAACTGGTTTCTCTGACAAACAAAATCGAAAACGACATGGCTACTGTCAATGCCGAATACACGATGGATGCAGTAAAAGCCAAATTGTATCTGACTTATACGATCAACAACGAAGGCGCAGTGAAAGTCACACAGAAAATGGTAGCCGACAAATCGGCTGAAGTTTCCGATATGTTCCGCTTCGGCATGCAGATGCAGATGCCTAAATGTTTGGACCAGATCAACTACTACGGCAGAGGTCCGATCGAAAACTATTCAGACCGTAACAATGTCACCGACCTGGGTAATTACAGGCAGACTGTAGACGAACAGTTCTACTCTTATATCCGCCCGCAGGAAACAGGAACCAAAACGGATATCCGTTGGTGGAAACAGACCAACAAAGGCGGCAACGGACTCATGTTCATTTCGGAAGCTCCGTTCTCGGCTTCAGCCTTGAATTATTCGATCGAATCACTTGACGACGGAGTACAGAAAGACCAGAGACACTCCGAACTTGTACCTCAGGCAAACTACACCAATATGTGTATTGACAAGGTACAAATGGGATTGGGTTGCGTCAACAGTTGGGGAGCGCTTCCACTGGAACAATACCGTATCCATTACGGAGATTATGAATTCTCTTTCATCATGAAACCGATTCAATCTAATTTATAAACAGCAATAAATGAAGGGAGCTGTCCCCGCATTTCCATTCAAGAAGCGGGGACAAGTTCCTATTTTTACAAAAATTGGTAAAAAAGCATAATCACTATGCATATTTCGTTAAATAGTGGGTGCAAACTTTTATTTTATGTAGAAAAAGACTACTTTTATTGCCGATTTTTAAATCTAATTCAGGACTAATTGTAAAATCGTTT
>ERZ857801.2830-NODE-2830-length-13491-cov-6.194031_pt1 | contig 13491 bp, 16 predicted proteins | sample MGYA00519762_ERZ857801 | MGnify/ENA primary metagenome ERZ857801 (study PRJEB31778, sample SAMEA3449368) | human gut metagenome | biome: human gut; feature: human-associated habitat; material: faeces | place: United Kingdom | collected 2010/2012 ...
CTCGTTCTAAATAAACCGTCTGGCGGTATCTAACTGATTAACATTTCAACAAAGAAGCTGTGGTTGGAGCCTCTCGAAAACCGTCTTTGCGGTAGGTGATGTTCCACCAATCCACAGCATCCTGAACTTATTGTAGCATTCCGCTGGAGAGCGGTCTATAAATACTACTATTTTATTATACGAGGTAACGCCTATGAACAACACGATTCCTTTTCACTCCGCAACCCATGCTCCGCAGATTACTGTGGATGTGAACATCCTGACCATGCTGAAACAGGCGGCATCCTGCCTGACCGAAATGGCAAGCGAGAATGTCTACCTTGCCGCCATCGGCCCGGACATGGAACTGACCATTATCATGGAGGAGGATGCTCCTTCCATTCTGCCTTGTTTTGACGAGGACGATGCCCTGATTTCCGTGAAGGGTGCGCCGCTGTTTATCAGCCACAATCCGGCGCAGGTCCTCAAGCTGGCAGGCAAGCGGTATCTGACTGGCCCGGTCATCTTCTACCGCACCGATGGGCACGGAGCCATCGTGTCCCTGACGGTGGAGGATATTTACCGCTTTCAGACCTATCTGGAAAGCCACAGCACCACCCTGATGGCAGATGGGCAGAAGCTGACCTGCATCTGCATCGACTGAGGTGTGAATGGAACAGAATGAAAACACCCTGTTGGTGCTGAAAATTGCACCGGGACAGCATCCACAGCAGGTCGAGATCGATAACGACCTGAAGGCTTTGCAACAGGCGGTGGGCGGTTCCATCGGCGCAAGCTATCCCTTTGCCGACCCGGTTGCCATCGTCTACAACGATGATGGCAAACTCATGGGACTGCCGTTGAACCGCGCCCTTCGGGATGAGAATGGGCAGATGTACGATGCCGTTGCCGGGACTTTTCTGGTGGTAGGTCTGGGCGAGGAGGATTTTGCATCCCTGACCCCGGAACTGGCACAGAAGTACGAGCAGCTTTTTCATCAGCCGGAAGCCTTTTTGAAATTGGGCAACCGTCTGCTGGTGCTGCCGGTGCCTGATGAACCTCCGGCGGAAAAACCCCGCACCAAGCCCCCGGCAGAGCATGACCGCTAAAATCACCCTGCTGCATGGGAGGTGATGGCAGTGCAGGAAGAAATCGAACAGAAGTCATTCAACATTATGATCTCCACCACAAAGCTGTCCGCCCGGACCGTTCTGCGGGCGGTAAAGGCAGCTTTTCGGCTGTACCAGTCCAAAGCATCCCAAGGCAAGCAGAGCGTCCGCACCCTGTTGCGGCAAAACCGGGGCGTGTCCAGCGTGGAGATCAGCAAGACCGGCATCCGTGGGCTGGAACGCTATGCCAAAAAGTACGGCATCGACTACGCCATCCGCAAGGACACCTCCGAGGTGCCGCCCCGGTATCTGGTCTTTTTCAAAGCCCCGGACGCAGAAGCCTTTCACTCGGCGTTCAAGGAGTATTCGGCATCTTTGCTCAACAAGGACAAACGCCCCTCGGTGCTGGCAAAACTGCATGAACTGGTGCAGGCAGCAGCAGAACTTCCCGGCAAAGTCCGGCACAAGGAACAGGAGCGTGGACTGTGACCACGAAAAAACTGACAAAGCTGCTGGCGCTGTATCTGCCCTATATTTTGCTGGGACTGGTGGCAACCAACTTTGGTGAAGCATGGCGGCTTGCCGAGGGCAAGGAACTGGGCGATAAGATCATGTCCATGATGGGCACCATCCCGGTGGCGTTTGCGAACCCGCTGCCCAGCCTGCATCCGCTTGATATTCTGGTGGGTCTGTGCTGCGGTGCAGGGTTACGGCTGGCGGTCTATTTGCGTGGAAAAAACGCCAAGAAGTACCGCCACGGCATGGAGTACGGCTCTGCCCGGTGGGGCACCGCCAAGGATATTGAGCCGTTCATGGCACCCAAGTTTGCAGACAACATCATCCTGACCAAAACGGAACGGCTGATGATGTCCAACCGCCCACCGGACCCCAAAAATGCCCGGAACAAAAATGTGCTGGTGGTGGGAGGCTCCGGCAGCGGCAAGACGAGATTTTGGCTTAAACCCAACCTTTTACAATGTCATAGTTCCTATGTGGTCACTGACCCGAAAGGTAGTATCGTGGTCGAGTGCGGGAACGCACTTCTGAAAAACGGTTACAAGCTGAAAATCCTGAACACCATCAACTTCAAAAAGTCGATGCACTATAACCCCTTCGCCTATGTCCACAGCGAAAAGGACATTCTGAAACTCGTTACGACCCTGATGACCAACACCAAGGGTGAAGGGTCCGGCGGGGACCCATTCTGGGAAAAAAGCGAACGTCTTTTGCTCACCGCACTGATCGCCTATCTGCATTATGAAGCCCCGGTGGAGGAACAAAACTTCGCTACCCTGTTGGAAATGCTCAACACCATGCAGGTGCTGGAGGATGACGAGGAATACCAAAACCCGGTGGATTTGCTGTTTGAGGAACTGGCGAAGAAGAAGCCCAACAGCTTTGCCGGGCGGCAGTACAAACTTTACAAGCTGGCCGCCGGTGTTACATAATACAGACAGAATTTTAATACAGCTTGATTCAAACCGAATCGGGCTACATTAAAAGGCTATCTGCCAAAATTTTACGAAAGGATGTGATAGTTGTGGCGAGGAAATCCGAACGCTATCCTGCGCTCTACGAACGCCTGAGCCACGATGACGAGCTTCAGGGCGAATCGAACTCAATCTCCAACCAGAAGCGAATACTGGAGGACTACGCCGAACAGCACGGTTTTACCAGCTGCATCCACTTTACGGACGATGGTATCTCTGGTACGCAATTCGACCGACCGGGTTTTCAGAAGATGATTGCTGAAGTCAAAGCTGACCGAATCTCCGTTGTTATCATAAAGGATATGAGCCGTTTTGGTCGTGACTATCTGCAAGTCGGCACCTATATGGAAGTGCTGCGGAAGCACGATACCCGGCTGATTGCTCTGAACGACAGCGTGGACACTCTCAAAGGGGACGATGAGTTTACACCATTCCGAAACATTATGAACGAGTGGTACGCCCGTGACACCAGCAAAAAAATCCGTTCGGCGTTTCAGGCAAAGAATCTTGCCGGAAAGCATACCAGCAGTTCTGTGCCCTACGGATACCTGAAATCCGAGCAGGACAAGAACCAGTGGGTCATCGACCCGGTGGCGGCTCCTATCGTTCAGCGCATCTACCGCATGACGATGGAAGGCAAAGGCCCTTATCAAATCGCAGCGATCCTTTCAGCCGAACACATTGAAATCCCTGCTTACTACCACCAAAAGCTGGGTATCGGCTTATGGCAGACGCGGGAAATCAGAGACCCCTACAAATGGGGTAGTTCCACAATTGTCCACATCCTGACCAATCCCTGCTACTTGGGGCACACCTGCAATTTCAAGACACGGAAGCATTTTAAGGACAAGAAAAGTCATTATGTTGACCAAGACCAGTGGACGATTATCGAAAACACCCAAGAGCCTATTATCGATCAGGAGACTTACGACAACGTGCAGCGGATTCGCGCTGGCGTCCGCCGCTATCCTGATGGCTGGGGCGAAGCCCATCCCCTCGGCGGACTGCTGTACTGTGCAGACTGCGGAAGCCCGATGTATGTCAACCGTACTGGAAATGGAAAACGTGTTGCAAACTTTTCCTGTTCTGGCTATGGAAAAATCCCTGTTGGCAGCAAATGCTCCAGCGGACACCGGGTAAACGCTGATTCTGTGATGGCACTGATTCAGGAAACGCTGCGGGAAATCGTTCGATTTTCTAAAGAGGACGAAGAAGAATTCGTCCGTATCGTAAAGGCCGAAGCGGAAAACCAGCAGTCCAGCGAGATCAAAGGCCAAAAGACACGTCTTGCAGCTTGTAAAAAGCGACTGGATGAGTTGGAAACGCTAATCTGCAAAATCTATGAGGACAACGCCCTCGGAAAGCTCCCTGACAAGAGGTATCAGATTCTGGATGCCCAGTACGCCAAGGAGCAGGAAAGCCTTGAAGCGGAAGCTACTTCCCTGCAAAAAGCAGTAGACGAATACGAAAGCGGCCAGAAATCCGCCGATAAATTCATCGCACTGGTCAAGAAATATCAGAATTTTGAAAAACTGGACACCGTGATGTTGAACGAATTTATCTACAAGATTTTTGTGCATGAGCGAGATTACAAAGGAGTTGCAAATTCTCCGCAGACCATTGAAATCTACTTCAATTTCATCGGAAAGTTTGGTACACAAGAAGTCAATCAGCCGACCGAAGAAGAACGTGCTGAAATTGCCGAAAAAGAGCGTCTGCGTAAAAAGCGGCATGAAGCCTACCTTCGCCGTAAGGCCAATGGATGGCAGGATGCCTACTACCAGAAGCACAAAGCCGCTAAAAAAGCGGCTATGGATGCCAAGAAAGAAGCAATCCGCGCCGAAGACCGGGCGAAAGGTGTTTACTATCTGCCAAATCAGAAAGGAGAATCCGCATGAACGAACTGAAGAAATCTATCCATGACAACGCCAACGGTCTGGACTACACTCTTGTCAATGACCACTATCTGCCGAACCTGACAGCAGCAGCCCCGGCAGAGCACCCCACCGGGCGGTGGGGCCGCTTACATAAGACGTACCTGAAGGAGCAGCATCCCATCCAGTATAATCAACTGCTCCTGTCCGGTGAGTTGGACGGCTATCTTGCCAAGCTGGACAAGCAGGCCGAGGAGCAGCTTGCATTGACCATCCGGCAGATGCAGGAAGCCGAGGGCGTGACCGAAGCCCTGAAAGCAGCCAATCAACTGGATTGGGTGCGCCGGATGAACAGCATCCGAAACCGTGCCGAGGAGATCATCAAGACTGAACTGATCTTTGTATAAGGAGGTGCCCACGATGGCTGTGCTGAAACCGATGCTGAAACTTGCCCTTCTCCCGCTGCTTCTGCTGCTGATTCTGGCGCAGTGGGTGGGTATCTTCCTCACGACATTCTCCACGATCCTGACGAATCTGCTGGCGGGACTGTTCTTCTTCGTGGCTCTGGCAAGCTGGGTCATGAAGCTGACAGACGGCGGCGAAGTCCTGAAAATGCTGATTACCGCATTTGTGGTTTTCGTCCTGCCTTACATAGCGATAGCTGCTATCGCAAAAATCTCCTTTTTCGCTGAGGAACTCCGGGATTTTCTCCAATCCTGAGTTCAAGACCGCCTTGCACAACGCATGGCGTTTTTTTGTTACATCGGGTCTGCACAGGGCAGGCCCTTTTTTTATACGGAGGAACAAGCCTATGAAACTGACGTTTGAAGAAAAGAAGTTGCTCTACACCTATGGCTGCGCTGATCTGGAATTGACCCGCAAGCGGCTCTATGAGGTTGCCGGCCTGACGGTTGACCCCGATCTGAACCGACTGGTGTTCGACTTCGTTCGCAAGCTGGAGGACGAATTGCTGCATTTGGAACGATGGTACGACCAGATGTTCTACTTCGTCCGTTCCGAGATGGAGTGCTACACCAATATGCGGCTCTTGATGCAGGACATCGAGGAGGACGAGGACTGGGGACCGACCATCCTTGACGAATCTGAGGCGGAAGAACTGATTGACGATGTTTAAGCTGGAAACTATGATCTACGCCAGCGAGGACGGGACAAGCAGCGTATTTACGCTGAATCCTGCCTTGCAGAAGCAGCTTGATGCCCTTGCAGCGCAGCACCCGGAGGTGTGCCAGAGGAAAGCAAGGGGCGAAACTGGCGGGGTGACGTATCAGGTCAGGGGTGCAGCACTGACTATCCAGCCTATGCAGATTCCCTGAAAGCGATAACCGATCTGCTATGGTAGAATAAAGAGCAACGGGCAAAGCGTCAGGAGGGATGCTTTGCCCGTTTTACATAGAACGATGAAATTCACTTTTAGCAGAAAGGGGCGATTTATTGGGAAATTTATATGGTTATATCCGGGTCAGCACCCGTGACCAGAACGAGGACCGACAGTTGATTGCACTGCGTGAACTGAAGATCCCGGAGAAAAACATTTTTATGGATAAGCAGTCCGGCAAGGACTTCAACCGTCCGCAGTACAAGCGGCTGGTGCGGAAATTGAAAAAAGACGACCTGCTCTACATCAAGAGCATCGACCGTCTTGGACGCAACTATGCGGAAATTTTAGAACAGTGGCGGCTGCTCACCCAGACAAAAGGCGCTGACATCGTGGTGCTGGATATGCCGCTGCTGGATACCCGGCGCGGCAAAGACCTGATGGGCACTTTCCTGAGCGACATCGTGCTGCAGGTGCTCTCCTTTGTGGCGGAGAACGAGCGCACCAACATCCGGCAGCGGCAAGCGGAAGGCATTGCGGCGGCGAAAGCCCGTGGCGTGAAGTTTGGCAGGCCTCCAAGACCACTTCCAGATAACTTCTATGATGTTCACAAAGCATGGAGAGATAAGAAAATGACCCTTAAAGAAGCTGCCGAAGCCTGTGATTTGCCCGTAGGCACGTTCTATGGAAAATCCATTCAGTTTGAAAAGTCCACCTAAGCAAATACTTTGCAAAATTTTGAAATGTGTACTTTTCAAAATTTTGCAAAGCTCACTCTTTATAAGGCATTATGCCACAAATCTCGCTTTAATTCAAGAGAAATTGGAAGTTTCAACGAAAATATATCATCGTTTTAAAAAGTACACCTTTTAAATTCAAAGAACACTTCGAAGCAACCGCTAACCCAAAAGTGAGTATGCTATTTTCAGCTATAATATTAAGTTCCACTACTGTAATTATAGGATGTCTTGTCGTGTTAATTACCGAATCTTTGTACAACTTGCTCTACAACCTTCCATCCGCTCCACCTGAAATGGGTGGCTTGCTTGGGCAATCAAAAAACACAATTAATACCATTTTTGTCGATTCAGGAAAAATATCTTTTAGGAAATCTTGCCAGTATGTTCCCAATGAATTGCTTTTGAATCAAACAATATCGGACTGGGACGCTCAAGGAATTATTTTTAAAGGAATATTTCACACCCATAAAGAGGGGCACGGATGTCAATGCTTGTCATCTGCGGATATTGTCTATATTCGATCAATTATGAATGCTTATGTGAAAAAGTTGTATTTTCCGATTGTTATTCCTCATACTGGAGTTTTCCCTTATCTCGCAGTTTATGATCAATTATCCGGACTTTCTATTACGCCCGAAGAATTGAATCTGACACTTTAATACAATAAAAAGGAGAAAAACATTATGGACAAAAACAATATAACCTCTGTGAAAATTCCTGCGGGTGCCTTTTGCGGACACAACTGTTCTGACGGATGTATCTATTGGAACCCTTATGACCGTGATAGTAATGGCCGCCAGTACTGTTCGCATTATGATGCTTACTACTATCCGAGAGAGCGCCAAGGATGTCTTAGTTATGAAGACTAATTGCTTCGATTGCACGGAGGGCGTACCCCATGATGTGGCATTTCTATGAGATTCCGTACATTCCCGATTTAGAGCTAGTTAAATATCAATCTCTTGGTGAACAAGGTATAGATGGTATTCTTGAGCGACATAATCGTTTTTTACGTCAATGGCAAAGGAATACTGTTCTAATCCATACAACCCTACATTTTTTCCTTAGCTATACTCATGAACGTCCAAAAGGGAGTCGTCTGCAAATTTTCTTGGCATTTTCTTCCGATCAGACTGTAAACTTTGAATCAATAGATGCGCTTATGCAAGCAAGTCCTTTAGCTGACTACTATAAGATTGCTCCTATTGAAGATGTTCCTGTTTGCTTGCGGAAATCATTTGCAAATATTCTTCTAGTCAAAAAACAAGAACAAACACGTCTTTCCACAGGAGATACGCTATTTACAGTCGAAGGCTGGAAATCCAATCCCAAGTCACGTCTTTATGAAATGGAAAAAACCGCAGAGGCTCTTAATGAGGATATGGTTTATCATATTTCAATCTATGGAAGTGACACCTATAAAACTGCACAGCAGGCCTTACAAAAGCCTATCGCAATTCTACGTGAGAAAGCATTGGGCCGTAGTGGGCAAATCACCCTCGCCGATAACAAAAATCGTCCGCGAGATGTCTCAGCCGAAGAAACCCTACGGATATACGAAGAGTTTTTATCAGATGTTGCCAAATCGCCTTGTTTTTTTGCCAACATTTTACTTTACGCAAACCAAAAAAGTAGTGCGCATTTTTTGATGGATGCTGTCTGCGGAGAAGCTATCAAAGAAGGAACTTGTGAAATTCAGGAAATTCCCAGTACGGCCACACCGTTGGAATTGCAGGAAGTAAATCAGCCTTACTGCAATCTTCTACCACCCTCTTTAGCATTCTGGCCAACCGCTTATACACTTGATGAACTTTCTTCTTTCTTTCGGCTTCCAATACTATTTGATGGCGAGAATATCGAAATAAAGAAGGAAACTGCTCCGAAGTTGGAGCAAACTGGCATTTACCTTGGACAAACCAACAATGGGTTGAGCGCTTTTATCGATGCATCATCCTTCAAAAAACACGCTTTCATATGTGGTGTTCCCGGCTCTGGTAAAACTAACACCATGCTGCATCTCGCTAATAGCCTATGGCATCATAAAAAGCTAATCAAGGATGATACCGATAATTTGTCGGTCACTTTTAAAGAAGAAAGTGATCCTATTCCTTTTTTGGTTTTGGAACCCGCCAAGCGTGAATATCGAGAACTTTCTAGGTATGATATTCCAGAGTTAATTATTCTTTCTCCTTCAGCTAGTACAAAATTTCCTATGAGGTTGAATCCCTTCGAATTCCCGAAAGGACTCACACTTTCAGAACATATCTCTAAACTGTGTCAGGTTTTTGAGGGTGCTTTTCCGATTGCTCCACCAGCTCCTTTTATATTGGATAAAGCTATCGAAGGTATTTATCGAGCACATGGTTGGAATACCAATGATATTAACACCGGGGAAAAAGAATATCCGACCATGTCGGAATTATATGATCGCTTTCAAAAAGAACTTAGCCAAACAACTTATGACAGCGAAATTCAAGGTAATATTCAATCTGTTCTGGAAATGCGTATTGGCAGTCTCCTACGTCGGGAAATGAAGGACATTTTTGATGTAAAACACTCTACATTCTCTCCAGAGGAATGGCTAAAGCACCCTGTCATTGTAGAACTCGAATCGTTAGGAGAAGGTCCTGCCAACTTTGTTACGTTGTTATTATGTACCCTCATTCGAGAAACTTTGAAAGCCTCTCCTCGTGCAGATGAAGAAAAGGTTGTCCGGCATATCATTTTTATCGAAGAAGCCCATAACCTTATCGCTCCTGAAGCACAAGTAGCATCTGGTCAAGATTCAAATCCTAAAATTGCTGCTACAGCATATATCGTTAAAATGTTAGCAGAGGTTCGTGCTTTACGCGAAGGTATTATCATCGCAGACCAGCTTCCTACTGCTATGGCACCTGAAGTTATTAAAAATACTAATATCAAGCTGATTCATAGACTTACCTCTATAGATGATCGACAACTGATTGGCAGCACAATGTCTGCTAGTGGCATTCAACTAGAACATGTTGCAGTTTATCGTCCGGGTGAGGCCCTAATGTCTTATGAAGGACTTCAGCGACCATTTGAACTCAGAATTCAAGAGCAAAAAGGTCATGGTTCTGAAACGCCCAATGACGACGAACTATATGATATTATGCTTCACAAGCCAGCATTTTTTCAGTTGGCGCAAAAAGAAGAAAATCTAAAGCTAGAAACTCTAAAAGAAAATGTTAAATCACTAAAGAAAAAGGAGGTTGAAGCTCTTTGTGCACTCTCCGAATATGACTCATCCGTACATACATCCACTCAAATCACAGATTTCTATTGGCACATGGAAAATATTTACACCTCGATTGTAATACTTCGTTCACAATACCGAAGAGACTGTCAGGCGATAAATGAACTTTTCATTTCAGCCGAAAGAAAAGCGATGTTGGATGAATTGATTCGCAGTATAGGAGAATCTCTCCAACAAAAAATCAAAAATAACGTTGTTTTTCTTGATTCGAATGGCCAATTAGAATGAGGTATTATTATGGCTGAAAATTTTAGTATTGAGCATTCCAGAACGAAAATCACTGAGGTAAAGAAAACTATTGAAGATAAAAAACAAAAGCTGGACGAGTTAAAGCAACAAAAAAAGAGTCTTATGGATGCCGGGCTTGCGTTGGATTCTTCAAATTTAGATTCAGCTGTTCAAGCTACCCTTATGGAAAGCATTAACGATTCTCTGCGTGATGTTGAGAACAAAGCTTATGACGTTTCGAAGGATGCAAATCAGAATCTACAGAGCCTTGAACAAATCCGGCAAAATGTTGACGATGAAATCACAGATAGTCAAAAGGCGAAGAAGAAACTCGACCAAACCAAGAAGCTGTTAGACACATTAGGTGTTGGAAAATCATTGGAGAAAGGAGTAAGCAAGCTGGATGACCACTTACAGGAAGCAACCGGCTTAAAAGGTGAAGTCATTTCAGCTATGCAGGATTTGGAAAAAGTCTACCGTCAGTTAGATCAAATTTAAAATGGGAGGAATTATTTATGGGCTTACTCGGATCTCTTTTTTCGGCAGCCGCCGATATCGCAAAGGAAACTATCACAGAAACAATGAATCAAAATGAAACCGAAAAATTCATTAAGATAATGATGGAGCGCGATGCTCAAAACGCTGAAGCAAATGAAAAACTCTATCAAGACTGGCTCACGCATGAAAGAAGCAACTATTTTGCGGCTAAAAAGAATACTATCATTCATGATGCCTTTGATGTTCTGATGGATTCTTTTGAGGATACCGGAAAATTTGATTTTTCTGCTGTGGATAGTTTGAGCGATGAACTGAAGAGCAGCGATAGCTATAAGCAGGAGGCAGCTGATGTTGTTAATCTATGCTGCGAAGCTCTAGTTAAACTGCATCAAAAGTGTTGTATTTCCATTCGATTTGTTATGCAGACAATTCACAATTTACAGCGCTTCGCCGATATTGTCCCTAGCATTCGAGGCTTGGATCGTCATTATGATGCTTTCTTCCCTGTTGACAATGCCGATTGCAGTTTTTTGACAGATTTCGACAGCATTGCGGAAGGATTAGAAGCTGCCAAAAATGATTCTGATAATTATCTCGCGATGGTTGGAAGCAACAGTCCGTTGTCAAGGCTTGCAGCTTTGAAAGATATTTTGAAATCGGAAGACTATGTTGCTGCTGTTTCCAATTTACTTTTTGCCGATCAAGAGGTTGCTCCTTATGCAGGTATGAAAAAAATGATTCTCTGTCTCTCTATGGAGGAAACAGACGAAGCTACCGCTCTTCTTTTGGATACATATTGTACGGTTATTATGAATTATTTACGGCTTTCAACAGCTAAAGAAAAAGTCGGAAAAGATACTCCTTTTATTTCTGCATCAACAGAGCAAATCCTGCCAATCGATCTTTTGATTGCTCAATCTATTAAATCTTCGAAATCTGGTAGCCCGCAGGAAGTTGATACCAATCTCGATGAGTTCCTTGAATATTATCCTCTGATTTGTACATCTAGCTGGGAAGATCAGCTTTTCATACTTCAGAAAGTTTTTGCGTACCTCAAAATGTATTCTCAGGAGAGAAAGGTTCTTGAATTTTTAGTCAAAAACAATATTCCTCGTACTGAGCAAATTGATCGTCGGTTAAACTTTTTGAAAAATCTTAATCAAAATGACATTAGTAATGCGGCCAACAGCATAGAGGAATTTAGCATTCAGACAAGTGATAATGAAATTGCATATGATTATCGATTTATTTCTTGGACAGTTTCGGAAATAAACTCCTATATGAACCTTTTAACTAGCGAGGACAAAACACTCGATCTTCCTATGGTTGTTGCTGAATGGAACAAGAAAATTCCTCAAAAAAATATTCGCTGGAGTACAGATGCTATGCAAGTTTACCTTGATAAGTATCTCCATGAAAATTTTGGTGATCTGTATACAACCAAAATTAAAAACTGCGGTGCAGTACTCTCAAATGAAGTAGAGTACGAGCCTTCCGTCTATATTGAAGCAACCGACAGCGCTAAATATCCGTGGCTTTCGTTTGTTGTTACTGGTGAACAGCTTACCATGACACAAGTTTCCTTCGCTATTTATGCGTTGTATCTGCCTACGAAAGACTCCCAATGCACTCAGGCGGTTGATACAATCGAACAGAATCAGAAATACCAAAATCGACTGATTACTTTAAAACAAGCTCAGAATCCTAAAATCAAGAATTATATTGAGTCCATCAATGAAATTCTGATTTCTGGTCTTGAAGCATGGCTAAATAACAACAATACTTCTAGCATGTATGATTAAGGAGAAAAAGTATGGAAGACATCAATACCTTAACTCAAAAAGCCAATTCAGGTGACGCTGTTGCCATGCGTAAGCTGGGTTATGAATACCTGATTGGAAAAAACATTCAAAAAGACGAAAAAAAGGCATTTCAACTTTTCCGTGCAGCTGTTTGGGAAGGCGATTTGAATGCGACAATATACTGTGGCTATTGCTGTAAAACTGGTGCCGGTCTTGAAAAGCCTAACATCGTCGCAGCCGCACGATACTACGAGTATGGTGCACGTGCTGGCGTTGCTGCGGCGCAGTATGAACTTGCCAGAATTTATCTCGACAAAGACATGGGTGATGCTTGTTTTGTCGGAGGCGCTAATCCGTATATCGGTTGCGAACGATGGCTGAAAAAAGCTGCGGAACAAAACTACATCTATGCTGAAGAGTTGCTCGCCGATAAATATTATGAGGGTGTTTATATCGTCAAAGATGTTAAGGCTGCAATTTATTGGTATGAAAAAGCAGCAAACCAAGGCAGCGTCTACGCTATGTATCGGGCCGGATACATTTATTACTCCGAACCAATCGACTACAACAAAGCTGGTCAGTGGTTCTCACTCGCCGCAGAAAAGGGAGACAAAGATGCCGAAGAAGTTTTGCGCAATAATCTGAGGTATAATCGCTTTACCAAAAAATGGGACGCAGTTCGTTAATCGAACTATTTCCGAAATAGCATAAGAACCGCGCATCCATGTCGTTTTTGACCTCATGAATGCGCGGCTTTTATAAAGTGCAAAAGGAGTGTGATGCCATTGCCCCAACCGAAAACCGACCTTGCCTACCTCCGCAACGAAAAAGACAAAGCAGAGCAAAAGCTGCGCTCTTGCCAGCACCGGGAGAAAATCCTTGAACGCCAGATGTCGGAACTGAATCGGAGAGAGCGTGTGCATCGTCTTTGTACCCGTGCCGGAATGCTGGAAAGTTTTCTGATTGCGCCGGAAGAACTCACCAACGATCAGGTGATGGAGCTGCTGAAAATTGCGTTCCGTCAGCCGGAAGTTGCGCTGGCTCTTGCAAAGATGATTCACGACCTGCACGAAAGCCGCAGCGTTCCGCACCCTTTAGAATAAAGGGCGCAATTATACACCGTTCCGGTGAAATTGCGGTCTTGCAGACGGCTCGATG
>ERZ857801.2832-NODE-2832-length-13488-cov-6.910668_pt1 | contig 13488 bp, 19 predicted proteins | sample MGYA00519762_ERZ857801 | MGnify/ENA primary metagenome ERZ857801 (study PRJEB31778, sample SAMEA3449368) | human gut metagenome | biome: human gut; feature: human-associated habitat; material: faeces | place: United Kingdom | collected 2010/2012 ...
TTCATCCATTTTGGTGCCTTGGAGCGCAGCGGAAAGGAATGGTCATAGCCATGAACAAGGACGATGAAAACAAGGCTGTCCAGCAGCCTGCGGCTGCCGAGGAGAGCAGCCAGCAGCCTGCGGCCGAGCAGGACAGCGGCCTGCCCAAAACACAGGAGGAACTGGATGCACTGATTGAAAAACGGCTGGCGCGGGAGCGAAAAAAGCTGGCAAAAGCTTCGCTGGGAACACAGGCATCCGGCGCTCCGGCGGCGGAAGGCAGTGCGGCACAGCCTGAGGCACAGAGCGCGCAGCCAGGCGTGGACGCTGCGGCTCTGGCGGAAAAGGACCGCGAACTGCTGATTGCCCGGGCGCAGCTGGACGCTTATCGTGAGGGGATCGTCCCCGGCGCGGTGGAGGACGCCGTCTGCCTCGCTGTGATGCAGGCCGAAAAGGCCGGAGAGGCGGATGAGGAGGGCGTGCGCGACGCTTTGAAAGAAGTGCTCAAGCGCCATCCGGAATGGAAGCCCCAGAAAAAGGAAGCCGCGAAGAACGGCTTCAAGGTTGGGGTGGATACGACCGGCGCCGATGGAAAAGACGGCGCGGGCAAGCGTGCCCTGCCTACGGGCACGGTGATTTTGTAAGCGAAAGGATGATTTGAAGTTATGGCAAGAACAAATGCAATCAGCCTGCTGGCAGGCGCCAGCACCCCGGCGACTTTGGCCGAGATTTACGGCCGCGTCATTGAGAACGTGCAGAAAAGCACGCTTTCCACCACGCTGAAAAGCCAGCTATACACGGGGAACCCCGCCGCCGGCAGCGTGGAGTTCAAGCGCTTTGTGAACAGCGCGTCCAAGGCCTACGGCACCGCACGCGCGGCAGCCAAGGGCGATAAGGTGACCGCTCCGCCCACCACGGTGAACCTGAACCAGCACAAGGAGATCGTGGAAGAGGTTGCGAAATTCGACCTTGACACATTTGGCGTGGCGGGCGTCATGCAGCGCCGGGCCGACAATCATGTGGTGAGCATGAGCGCGGAGCTTGACCGTGCATTTTTCGCACAGGCGGCAGCAGATGGAACGGCTTTTTCTCCAGCCAGCGGCGTTACGGCCATTCAGGAAATTGTAGAGAGAATGATCCAGACCCTGGAAACCGTGCACAACGACTATGTGGACGGCGTGGACCGCAGCATGATGGACCTTGTGCTGACACCGGCCAAGTACGGCCTGCTGCGCACGTTCCTGGACACACAGAGCAATCCCAATGTGGATACGGCCGGTGAGGAGTTCGGGATGTACCACGGTGTGCGCGTATACAGCTGCACGCGCATGCCCGTGACCACCGAAACGGTGGAGGAAAGCAAAACAAAGACCACTGTGACTGACGCGCTGCTGATGGTGCGCGGCGCTGTGGCACAGCCCGTTGTGGTGAACCAGTACGGCGACCCGGAAAAAATTCAGCTGTCCAACGATTACGCCGTAAGCCTGTTCTATGACTACGGCACCAAGGCGCTGACGCCGGACCTGATCTTCAAACTGCAGACGTCCACCACGGCGTAAGAGAGGGGCGGACCGCATGGAGAAGTATGTGAACCGGAGCACCGGCGTGCTGCTCCAGCCTGCGCAGGAGAGCGTGGCCGCGATGCTGGCGCGCGACCCGATGTGGGCAATTTGTACACCTGAACCAGAGCCGGAGCCTGAGCCTAAACCGGAGCCGGAGTCTGAACCGGAGCCGGCAAAGACCCGCAAAGGCAAAGCTTCAAAGGAGGAATAACGGATGCAATACGCCAGCAGCGAGGACTACGCAAAATATTGCCCGGGCGGTACAGTGCCGCCGGAGGAGCAGGACGCAGCGTTGGATGCTGCCAGCCGTGACATTGACGGACTGACCTTTGACCGTATCGTCGCGGCGGGATTTGACCGCCTGACGGCGTTTCAGCAGGAGTTGGTGAAGCGCGCCGTGTGCGAACAGGCGGAGTTCGGGTCTGTGTACGCCGAGCTGCTGGCGAGCCCGTTTTCCTCTTACAGCATCAACGGCGTGGCCATGCAGTTTGACGGTGCGGGCATCGTGGAGCGCGGCGGCGTGAAAACGCCCGCCCATGTGATGAGCCTGCTGCGCCAGACGGGGCTTACGTTTTTGGGGGTGCAGCAATGAAGTGGCCGGAGCTTGTACCGCCGGCGGTATGTCGGGTTCCGATCGCCGTGACGCTGACAAACGGAAACGACGAGGACGGCGCGCCGAGGGTGGCGGCGGTGGTGGAAACAATGTGCAGCTACAACGGCAAAGGCGGATGGAGCGTGGACGAGCGGCGCCAGGCTGTACGATACACGGCGTCCGCGCTTTTCCCGGGCGATATTGCGCCGGAACTTGTGCATTTGACCGGATGGGCCGACGTGCTGGGCGCACGGCTTACCATTCATGCGGCAGACCGTGCGCGCAACCCGGACGGCACGGTGAACTATACCCGATTGGAGCTGATGTAGTATGGTCGGGATCAATCTGGACGAGGCGGCGCTTGCCCGGCTGGACGGAGCGGCGAAGGCCGCGGCGCTGGAGACGGTGGAAGCGGTAAAGACCGACCTTGTGAACAGCCAGACAATGCCGTTTGACACAGGCACGATGCAGGGCAGCCTGCACACGGAGCAGTTTGACGCGGCGGACGAAAGCCACGTGGTGCTCCAGACGGACGGCCCGCAGGCCCGGCGGCTGTATTTTCATCCCGAGTACAATTTCCAGCGCGGGAAGAACCCAAACGCCGGGGCCGCCTGGTACGGGCCTTATGAAGCAGGCGGGGCGAAAGAAAGCTTTATCCCCGATACCTTTGCGGCGCGGATGAAGGAGAAAGTGCCATGATGCTGGAGCAGCTGAAAAACTACATCAAAGCGAATACCGACGTGGGCGAGGGTATCCAGCTGGGCGGCATCGACGGGAACACGGAGAAATACATCGGCGTATATCCCGGGAAACCGCCGGCTGCGCAGCGCGTGTGCCTGGGTGGAGCAGAACAGACCCGCGCCGGCGAGTTTTATGCCGCGGTGCTGGTGCATTGGGGCAGGAACATGCGGTCCGCACAGGCCAAAGCCGATGCGGTATACGCTTTGTTTTATGCCCGCGGGGCCTTCGACATGGACGGCTGCACCGTGTGCGCCGTGGAGCCCGGCGGCGGGCCCGTGCCTGTGGGGAAGGACGACCGGGGTGTGTGCGAGTTCGTGATAAACCTGAAAATGACTTACATGAAGGAGTGAGAGTATGGCGGCAAAGACGGGCGTATATCCCGTATTTGAAAACAAATTCAAGATCGGTGCCTCTGCCGAAAGCCTGAACACCATTGCCGAGATGGAAAACTTCAGTGTATCCATCGACGGAAACGTGGAGGAATGGAGCCCGATGGAGCAGGAGGGATGGCTGAAACGGATGGTGACGGGCAAGGCCCTGACCATCAGCCTGTCCGGGAAGCGCTGTATCGGCGACCCGGGCAACGATTTTGTCGAGGCCAGCGCCTGGGGAACAGGTTCCGACTGCGAAGCGCATTTCGAATGGGAGTTCCCCAGCGGTGCGAAGCTGGCTTTCCCCTGTGTGCTGAGCGTGACCAACCCGGGCGGCGGCGAGAGCCGCAATGTTGCGGGATTGGAATTTGACGTAATGTCCAACGGCAAGCCGACGTTTACCCCCGCTGCCGGCGCCTGATATGCATAGGCCCCCGCTCTTTTGGGCGGGGGCTTTCTTTGAAATGAGAGGAGAAAACGACATGGGAAAATTGTACACGCTGGACGGTAAGCTGCTGACCGAGACGCCGGAGATCCGCATCGGTGAAAAGGTGTATCCGGTAGACAGCCGACAGAAAACCGTGAAAAAGATCCTTGCGCTGGCGGATGACGAAAGTGTGCCGATGGGCGAACGCATCGACGAGGCGCTGAAGCTTGCGCTGGGCGATGAAAACGCGGTTGAAATCGACCGGATGGACATGCCGTTCCCGGCTTATCAGCGGCTGTTTGAGCTTGTGATGAACGCAGTGACCGGGCAGGAGGACGAACCGGACAAGGCCCGATTTCAGACAGAAAAAGGCTGACGAGTGGTATGACCTGGACTATGACGCCGTGCTGATCGAGCAGAGCATCGCCAAACAGTACGGCATCCTGCCGGCTGCGCAGGGAGAGCTGGGCTGGGCCGAATGGGTAAAGCTCGTCGGCGGCCTGATGGATGACACGCCGCTGGGGCGCGTGGTTGCGGTGCGCAGCGAGAGCGACGCGAACCTTGTGCGCAGTATGCCGCAATGGCAGAAACAGCTGCGCACCGAGTGGGCGGCGTTCCGTGCAAAGAGGGATGTGATGCGCATGGGCGCGGCGGTGGTGCGAAGTGAAATGGATGCACTGGAGCGCATGATGGCGAAGATGTTTGGAGGTGAGTGATATGCCGGAGGGCACAGGCGTAGGCAGCGTATATCTTGACTTTGTTGTGCGCAACACGGTGGCGCAGCAGATACGGGATATCACAAGCCAGGCAGCCGCACAGGCACAGAAGGGGTTCGAGGCCGCCGGAAAAGCCTCCGGCGACGCCATACAGCGCGCTTTCAGCGGGGGATACAACAAGACACTGGAGAAAGCGCGCGTCAAGGTGCGCGAGTTGGAAAGCCAGTTTGACAGCCTGGGCAGTAAGATGGACGGCATGCGGCAGAGCGCCAAAGGAATGTTCAAAGGGCTGAAAGACCCCGGACGCGCGGCCGATCAGTTTTTGGGGAACGACAAAGCGTTCAATGCCCTGACCGCACAGCAGGAGGCTGTCAGCCAGAAGCTTCTTCAGGCACAGGAAGTTTTGCGCATTGAGACAGAGGCGGCCTCGGCGAAAGCCGCGCAGGCGCAGCAGCGCGCGCAGGAAAAAATGGCGGCAGCGGCAGAACGCTCCAAGGCCAGGCAGGAGGCGGCCGAAGCCAAAGCAGCCGCGGCGGAGGAACGTGCGCGGCAGCGTGCTGTTGCCGCAGCAGAGCGGGCAGAAGCAAAAAAGACTGCGGCCGCTGAACGCGCCGCAGCGGCGGAAAAACGGGCGCAGGCGCAGGCCGCAAGGGAGAGCGAGAAGCAGTGGCAGAAAGCCACAAAGGGCATACGCGGCCTGTTCAAAACCGTCGGCAGCACCATGAAGGCGACCTTCCTTACGGCGGGGCTGTACGCGTTTTTCCGGGCAATGAAAAGCCTGATGTCCGGCGCGGCCGGGCAGAGCAAGGAGTTCAGCGCCGCATTGGAGAGCGTCAAAAACAATCTCCGCACAGCGTTTGCCCCCATTCTCGACGCCGTCCTTCCGGCCCTGACGGCCCTGATGCAGGGGCTTGCGAACGCCACGCGCGCCGTGGCCGCTTTTATCGCTTCGATTTTCGGGCAGACCTTTGCGCAGGCGGAGGCCGCGGGCAAAAAGCTCCAAAGCGTGAGCAGCGCGGCGGGCGGCGCTGCCAAAAAGGCAAACGCCACGCTTGGCATTGACGAGCTGAACGTCGTTGATCCGGGCGGGGGCGGCGGTGGCGGTGGGGCCTCCGCCGCAATCGCAGATACCGGCGAGGAAATGACCGGGCTGATGAAGCCTTTGGAGGCGTTTTGGGCGCGTTTCAAAGAGCTTATGGCGCCTTCCATTGCCGCGTGGAGCGCTGCATGGGACCAGATACAAGGCAAGGCCGTGGAGGTATGGCCGCGGGTGCAGGCCGCTGCGCAAAACCTGTGGGATACCGGACTGAAACCGCTGGGCGATTATCTGCTGACGGATTTCGCGCCCAGCGTGGCGAATGCCTTTTCCGAGGCGTTCGCTCCCATTACGGGCGATGTGATCAGCGCGAAGCTGCAGATGTTTGCTGATTTCTTTGTGTGGGCGTGCGGTATCGTGACAGATGCGGTCAACAGTGTATTGCTCCCCGCGCTGAACCTTGTAAAGCATATCTGGACCGGCCTGATGGACGGTATCAAAGCCACCTGGGAGCAGTACGGAGAGCCGATCTGCGACGGCGTGGTAGAGGCGTTCAACTGGATATTGGATATCCTTCAAAGCCTGTGGGATACCGCGGTGAAGCCGTTCCTGCAGTACTGCATTGAAAAAGGCACGGAGCTTTGGGACCAAACGCTCAAACCGCTGTGGGATAACTTTGTGGGCATGGCAGCGGATATCATCCAGTACATCCTTACCTGGTGGAATGAGGTTCTTCTGCCTTTTATCAACTGGATCGTTCAAGTGTTCGGGCCGTACTGGGAGAAAATCTTCGAGGGCGTTGTCAATGTGGTAAAGTACGTTGTGCAGCGCATCGGCGACAGTATAAACATCGCCATCACTCTATTCCGCGGGCTGCTGCAATTTTTCACCGCAGTGTTTCGCGGGGATTGGGACGGCGCCTGGGAAGCGGTGCAGAACACAGTCGTAAAAGTGTGGGACGGCATCAAAAATGCCATCCGGAACACGGTGAACGGGATCATTGACATCGTGAACGGCATGATAGCGGGCATCTGCGCGGGCATCAACGCGATTTTGCGGGCCGTGAGCAGTGTGGCCGGAAAGCTCGGATTTGATATCTCGCCGCAGGTAACGCCGCCGCAGATCCCGCACCTGGCACAGGGCGGGTACGTGGCAGCCAATACGCCGCAGCTTGCCCTTATCGGCGACAACAAGCGCGAGGGCGAGATCGTAGCTCCAGAGAGCAAGATCGCGGAGGCCGTCGCCGCCGGAATGGCCGGGGGACTGAACGGCGCGGAGCTGCTGGCGCTGCTGGGGCAGATGCTGGAAATTCTTCGGGCGCTGCTTGAAAAAGACGAAAGCATCACCATCGGAGACGACACCATTTATCGAAGCTACGAGCGGGGAAAACAGGCGCGCGGACGGCGCGTTGTGGGAAACCCTGCATTGTTATAAGGAGGCGGTATATTTGGCATGGATCGAAACGGCGGGCGGCATTGCTCTGCCGCCTCCTGAGCTCGGGAGCTGCGGCGTTACGATCTCCACAATGGTGGACGGCGCACGCAATGGGAACGGCGATTTCATAGGGCAGGTGGTGGGCGACGACAAGCTCAAAATCGAGGTCTCGTTCGGTATGCTGACACCGTCGGAGATGCAAACGCTGCTTTCCCTGTTCGACCGCAAGCGCGGCGGGAAGTTCATCAACACCTTTCGTGTGTTCGACCCCCGTGTGAATGATTTCGTATACATGGACATGTATGTGGGGGACCGGAGCGGTACGCCCGTCCGTATCGACGCCGCACGGTGGCTTCCGGGTGCATGGAAAAGCGTCAAGGCGAATCTGATCCAGGTGTAAAAGGAGGCGGAAGGATGTATCCAGTATCTGCGGCATACCGGCACGCGATGCGCCGGCAGGTGCGCGACCAGGGATATGTACGGCTGCAGTTCGGCATCTTTGATGCCAGCGCACCGGGGGACGCCGCGGTAACGGTACCGCCGGGCACATGGTACTCGGACGTTTCGGTGCTGGATGGCGGAGAAAGCCCGGTGCGCGTGAGTTATGCAACCTTTGAGTGGGACCGCATGCGGCTGGACGGCACGCAGCGGCTGCTGCCGGAGAGCGGCGCGGAGCTTGCGGCGCAGGGCTTTGTGAGCGCGGCGCTGTGCGGCGCGGACGGCGTTTTTGCATCGCCTCCGGTGGTAAGCGTGGCGTTTGGTACGGTGCATTCCATGGCAGGCCTGACGCTGGATTTTGGGGACTGCGTGCCCGCGCAGATCACGGTGCGGGCCTATACGGCCGGCGCGCTTGCGGACACATTCGTTGTAACGGACGCGCTGGAGCCGTATTACCGCGGGGAGTTCCTGCTGGAGGATGTGGACGCGCTGGAAATAAGCTTCGACAGGATGCGCGCGCCGTACACCCGTGCGCGGCTGAACGAATTGCGGTATGGCGTGGGCTATACGTTCGGAAACGATGAGATCATCGAACTGGCCGAGAAGCACACGGCCTCGCCGCTTTCCCTCTCGCTGCCTACGGCGTCGCTGTCCTTTACGCTGTACAACGAGGAGGGGCGCTTCTCTGTGGAGGGCGGCACGGCGCTGCAGCGTTTTCTTGCGGAGGGGCAGGACGTTGCGCTGTCCTACGGGCAGACGCTGGAGGACGGCCGTGTGGAGTGGGTGCCGACGCACCCGTGGTATCTGGACAGCTGGAAGGTGGACGGCATCCGCGCCTCTTTCACGGCCTTTGCGCTGTTTGAACGGATGGGAAAGACAACGTATGAAAAAAGCGTGTTTGGCGACGGCGGCAAAACGCCGTATGTCCAGGGACGGGAGGAGTTGGAGAAGGTACTGGCCGATGCGGGCGGGTACTCTTACCGTCTCGGCAAATCCGTGACGCGCTGGATGCTCCCGCTGCCTGTCGCAACACACGCCGAGGCGGTGCAGCTGCTCGCCAACAGCAACCTTGCAGCACTGAGCGAAGCAAGGGACGGCGCCATCGTGACGAAGGCGCCCGGAGCAGGGATCACGCTGGCGCCGCTGACCTTTTCCGCGCCCGCGCATTTGTCGGAGCAGGCGGCGTTTTCGAGCGATGCGCTGACAGGGGCACCGGGCGCGGAATACGCCACGTTCGAGCAGGACTTCATGCGGCTGGACGGGACGCAGCGGATGGTACCGGACAGCGGAGGCTATCTGCCGGGCGAATGGGTATGGGAGGACGTTGCCGATGCGTCCGGGGCGTTCCCGGAGGGGAAAACAGCCGCGTTCGGATACATAGGACGGGATGCAAACAACATTGAAGAGACGGACAACTGCGCCGGCGGCGTGACGGTGACCTTTGGTCCCGGCCCGCTGCCGGAAAAAATATATGTGTATTCCCGCAGGGCAGGAGAAGCCTGGACACAGCCGCAGGAATATACGCCATCAGCTCATACGGAGACGTTTGAGTTCCCGGCCGTGCCCGCGTGTTCCTGGCAGATAACCTTCGGAAAATGCGCGCCGAACCGGAGGGCGCGGCTGCTGACATGGCGGCTCAACGGTGTGGATATGGGGGCCGAGGCATACGGCGACCCGAAATACGAAATGAAGCCGCTGCTGAAAGACATCACGGCATATGTCCCGCTGGTGTCCTATTTTTCAACGGCGGCATCGGACGCGCAGCGCAGGGAGATCTATTCGGGAAAGCTGCCGTCGGACGGGCAGTGGAACCGCATCGAGCATGATCTGGCGATATCGCCGCAGCTGCGCACCGATGACGCCGGCGTAACGGCGGAGGCGAGGCACTACGGGTATGTGTCCTATGTGAAGTTTACCGCATCCACGGTGCATGACGTAGAGTTTTCCATCTGGAGCAACGGGTACAACCTGACGACGCTGGAACGCAGGCTGGATGCGAACCCGCGCGGGGAAACGTTCGACTGGGAGAACCCGGTGCTCGTGCACTGGGTGGACGCAAACTGGCCCGGGTTTCTGAACCAGATCCGGGAATATTACGCGGCTCGGGTGGTGACAACGCTGGAGACACGCGGCGACCCGCAGTATGACGTGCTGGACGTGCTGCCGCTGGAGGATGGCACATGGGGCGTTGTTGAGAGCATCGAGACGCGCTTCAGCGGCGCGTTTCGCGGGACGATGACGATACGGAAGGAGCGTGGCGTGAATGAAGCAGCCGCCGATTAAAACAAAAGAACTGTCCGGGAGCACGGTGCAAATAGCGGACGGGCAGAACTGGGAGATCGCGTCCATCACAGCCTACGGCGAGAACGCACATGGCGGTACTACGGAGGCTCCTGTGGCGCTCACGGGTATATCGTCGGTTACTGTGAACGATGATGTTACCGAGCTGCCGATTCCGCGCCCGCTGCGGCGTGTGGGAGATGTCAAGGATAAGTGCGTCACGCGGCAAGAGCATGAAGGCGTCGAAAAGCTCGTTGTGACGTACAATGTGGGCTTTGTGGAGCTGGATGGGACGGAGGATGTCACATTCCATGATTACGGAAACGGTAAAAGGCTGTTTCTCGATTTAAGCCGTAGTGCATTCGGTCAATATTCACTAGAATTTTCACACGGCGAGGTTGGTGATACGCCGACTATTGCGGGTGGCTTGGCGGCAAGTTTTAACGCGTCGGCGCTATATCGCTTGCAAATCATTGGTATCGCCGATACATGGACAGCATTAGGCGTTACAGATACAGCGACTGCGAAAACATGGCTTGCCGCTCAAAAAGCAGCAGGCACCCCCGTACAGATAGCCTACCAGCTCGCTGCGCCGGAAGTGTACGCCACGGACCCTCTGGACTTCGACAACGCAGCCGGGCCGCTTACCGTCATGACGGACGGGGAGGTTGAGGTGACGCTCACGCACCGCATGTTGACGCCCTACACCGCATGGACGATTCAGTACGATTCTGAGGGGGAATATACGGGAGACTTCTTCAATGTAGAGGACTACGACCGTATCAAGCAAAATATCGAATACCTGCGGGAGTATGCGTATTTTCTGTATGGCGGTTTTACCCTGCGGGGCATGGTGGCTGTAACGGTGGAGAGCTATGGATATGCCTCCACCATCGACGCACTGGACGCGAACCTGGAAGCCATTGCAGCGAATACGTTCCGGCCGCCCGACATGCTGCCTGTGAAGCAGTGGCGCGGCAACCAGCCGCCGCCTGGGGCCGACGACTGGAACCGCATCGAGAACACATGCCTGCTGCTTTTTGAGCAATTTGAACGGCAATTTGCGTGCCTGCCGAAGCTGGCATTTGAACTGAAAGGAAGTGCATTTTGATGGCGTTGAAAACGGATTACAAGGATTACATCCCGCCGTCCGGGGGCCGCAAGTATAAAATTACGGCCAATTCCGATGGTTCGTCATCCGTTGAAGATATTACCCAATATCAGCAGGTCGGCGATACCTGGGGTGCGGAGGATATCAACCAGGTGAATAAGCTGGTGAACGGTGCGGTGTATCCGAACCTGCTGGACAACAGCGATTATAAAATTGCTCAGGCTGGGTACAACGGCGCTCACGGCAACACAGCATACTTGTGCGACCGATGGAGTAAATACCTTGTTGATGGCAGCATGACAGATGATGGGATGCTGCTCACGCCGTCAGGGGCCGGCGCATGGATTATACAGTACAAGTTGCTAACGGATACAGGGCTGTCGAAAGGCGACACGGTGACCTTGACTGTCAGGGCTGACGGTACAGTATACAGTGGGTCTGCAACCTTGCAAATCAAATCTGCGGCGGTAGACGCGGACAGTATGGTTGATACGGATGATATTCGCGCTGCTGCATTCATCCCGGCGGGGAATACAGACCAAATCGCGGTGTATATCGTCATAAAGCAGACTTGCACGCTTACATGGACGAAGCTGGAAAAGGGAAGTGTGGCCACGCCGTATGTGCCGAAGGGGTACGGGGCGGAGCTGGCGGAGTGCATGCGGTATTTTGTCGGCGGTGTGGGTATTGGTTCTGCTGGTATTGTATCGGGTTCCACGTTCCGTGTACTCATTCCAACCCCTGTACCTATGCGCACCGCTCCGTCGGTTACGGTCAAGGTTGCCGACAACGTGGTGTATAACGGTACGTTTAAAGCGCTGAATACGACAGTTTCGAACATAACGCGGCAACGCAACGGTATACACCTGCATATCGGTATGGCAGCATCAGGCGTTAACAACTATCCGGGTATTGCATATGGTCTGCAATGCGATTTATCGGCCGATTTGTAAAGGAGTGAAACAGTATGGATGAAAAATATATTGTTTATGTGCGTGCGGATGAAGCGGAGCGCATCGTGGAGATAAACAGCAGCGCGTTTCTGGCCGACACGGCGGGTTGGACGGCTATTGATGAGGGGTATGGTGACAAATACCATCACGCCCAAGGGAACTATTTCCCGCTACCATTGTACGGAACGGATGGCTGCGCGAACTACAAGCTGGCAGACGGTACGCCAGCCCTACGCACAGAGGCGGAGAAGGCGGCAGAGATCGCCGCGCGGCCCGCGCCGGAGCCGACACCGCTTGACCGTGTGGAGGCGCAGATTGCGTACACGGCCATGATAACGGACACGATGCTGGAGGGTTAAGCATGTACGACAACATTAAAAAGTGGTACGACATGGGCCTGTGGAGCGCCGCGCAGGTGCGGCAGGCCGTTCTAAAAAATATCATTTCAGAAACGCAATATAAGGAAATTACAAGCAAAACATATTAAGGAGGCAAACATCATGACACCATTTGCAGGAATCAACAGAATTACAAGCCCTTACGGATACCGAGAATACTGGTATAATGGCCGTCTCATCAAGGAGCAGCATAAGGGGCAGGATATTGTTCCGACGCAACAGGCCGGACAGGCACTGCCCGAAAGCGCATGGGCTGTTCGGGAGGTGACGGGCGGAACGGTAACAGCTGTGAGCACAGGTTATAACGGTGGACGCGGCAATCTGGTAAAGGTGCAGACAGCGCCGGGCGTGGTCGAAATTTACCAGCACCTGAAAACCATTACCGTGAAAGTTGGGAAAACGGTACGTCAGGGCGATGTAATTGGCGTTGCTGGCAGCACGGGGCAGGTTACAGGCCGTCACCTGCACTTTGAGGTACAGGTAAATGGCACAGCTGTTGAGCCGTCCGCGTGGAGCGATTTGCCGAATAAAGCAGCTACTTACAACGGCAATGATACGCTTGACCATCCTTCGGAAGATGTGGACAAGCTTTACAAAGCTACGGTGCTTGTGGATGGTTTGAGATTGCGCCCATATCCAAAGGCGGACGACTTCAACGCTAACGATGCCATTGCAACGCTCGTTAAAGGGAAAGTATACGACCTGAAACAGACCCGAAACGGCTGGGCTTTCCTCCTTACCGATGAGGGTTCTGGAGGATGGGCGTGCATTGAAGATTCCAACGGTAAATACTTGGATATAAAGGAGGTATAACCTCCATGGAATGGACTGTTAGAACAGTGCTTGTTGCTCTGGTTGGCCTGCTTGCTACAGTAGGCGCTCCGGTTATTAAACTCAACAGCAACCTCACAAAACTGACGGTGTTGCTTGATACGTTGAAAAACGACATGCAAGAGCAGAAAAAGTCTGCGAAAGAAAGTCACCGCCGGCTTTGGGAGCACAACGACGAGCAGGATGGCAGGATTGAAAATCACGAGAAGCGCATTACGCTTTTGGAACAGAAATAACGTAGGAGGAACATATGGAACAGATTATGAACTATATCAAACCGGAGCTTGCGGTGCTGCCCGTTGTGCTCTACTTTTTGGGCATGGCACTGAAAAATGCGCAAGCCGTAAAGGATAAGAATATCCCCATTACGCTGGGCGCTGCTGGCATCGTTTTGGCGGCTTTGTGGGTAATATCGACCTCCACCATTACCGGATGGCAAAGTGTCGTGCTGGCGCTGTTTACGGCCATTGTGCAGGGTGTAATTGCGGCTGGGTGCAGCGTGTATGTAAACCAGATTGTCAAACAGAAGAATAAAACCGAATAAGTATAAAAAGCCGCTAGAGGGTAACCGCTCCATAATCCCCCGTACAGGAAAAGAAAAGAGCCTCGAAAATGGGGC
>ERZ857801.2833-NODE-2833-length-13484-cov-5.834537_pt1 | contig 13484 bp, 6 predicted proteins | sample MGYA00519762_ERZ857801 | MGnify/ENA primary metagenome ERZ857801 (study PRJEB31778, sample SAMEA3449368) | human gut metagenome | biome: human gut; feature: human-associated habitat; material: faeces | place: United Kingdom | collected 2010/2012 ...
CGCAAGTGGCCCCGGCCCGCATCCCGGACGCCCTCTTTTTCCATGCCGACGGCAGCAGGGACGAGATGCCGCTGCCGGGCGGCGCCCGCAATGCCTTCCCCCTGGCCATGGCCAGGGCCGTCGCCCTGCGGGAGCCCGGGCACAGCCCCTTCCTGCTCCACGGCGAAAAAGGCACGGGCAAGAGCCATCTGCTGCAGCACATGGCCGCGTCCCTCGCCCGGCAGGGCCTGCGCGTCATCCTGGCCCCGGCGGCCCGTTTTTTTCAGCACTGTCCTCTGGAGGAACGGACGGCCCCCCTGTTCTGGCAACAGGCCGAGGCCCTGTTCCTGGACGATATCCAGACCCTGGGCGGACAGCCCCGTTCCCAGCGCCTGCTGGCGGCCCTGCTGGCGCATCGCCCCGAAAAGGCTCCGGTGGTCCTCGCCCTGGAGGGCGGCCCCGATGCCCTCGGAGCGTGGGAACCCGGCCCCGCCGCCAGCGTCCGGCAACTGTTCTCCGCCGAACTGACCCCGCCGGACATGGAAGCCCGCATGCGTTACCTGCAGCAATGCTGCCGGGAGAACGCCCTGGACCTGCCCCGCGAACATCTGCGCCTCATGGCGCGGCGCGCGGCCCATTTCCACGGCCTGCGTTCCCTGCTGCTCCGGGTCAAGTCCGCCTGGGAGGATGATGCCGCCCGGCATCCCAGCCTGGACGATCTGGAACGTCTGGCCCGTACGGGACCGGTGCAGGCCTGCCATGCCGGCCACGAACAGATCCTGGCCGAGGCCGCACGCTGCTGCGATGCCGCCCCCGCCGACATCACGGGCACGGGACGCCACGCGCGGCTGGTCATGGCCCGGCAGGCCGCCATGTACGTCTGCCGTCGCCATCTGGGCCTCTCTTATCCCGAACTGGGCCGGGCCTTTGGCGGACGCGACCACAGTACCGTCATCCATGCGGTTAAAAAGATTGGAAAAATGCTGGAAAGTAACAAAGATGTGCAACACCTTGTCGCCAGACTGGAGAAATGCGCACATCAGGAACAGCCGGACAGCTCCCCCACGGACGAAGTGTTCGGGGCGTAGACGGGCAGTGCTTAAAGGGATAGTAAAAATTTCAAGTAAAAACAGCCTGTTGCATATGTTCCGCACAAAAGCACAGGCATCAATTATTACAAGGATTCTTTTATGAAACTTTCTGTTAATAAAGAACAGATCATCGAAGGCCTGCAGAAAGCGGCAGCCATCATCCCTGCCAAAGCAGGAGCCGCCTACCTGCGTTCCATCTGGTTGAAGGCCGAGAAGGGCAGCCTGTCCATCATGGCCACGGACGCCAATATCGAATTCACCGGCCGTTATCCCGCCGAAGTGAAGCAGCCCGGCCTCATCGGTGTGCAGGGCCGCGCTTTCGTGGATCTGGTGCGCCAGCTGCCTGCGGGCGTGCTCCAGCTCACGCTGGACGAGAGCACCGGCAACCTGCTGCTGGAACAGGGCCGCCGCACGTACAAGCTGCCTGTGAGCGGGGCCGAGTGGTTCCAGAACTTTTCCGAATTCCCGGCCGAGTCCCCGGTGACCTGGTCGGGCGACTTCCTGCAGGACGTGCTGGATCGTGTGGTCTTCTGCATCAGCGACGACGACGCCACCGACGCCATCACCTGCCTGTACATGAAGCCTTGCGGCAACGGCCGTATCGACGTTTGCGGCCTCAACGGCCACCAGTTCGCCCTGATCTCCTTCACCCATGACGATCTGGCCGCCCGTCTGCCCGAAGAGGGCGTGCTCATCCAGAAGAAGTACCTGCAGGACATGAAGAAGTGGCTGGGCGTGGACGAGATCGAGCTCAACATCACCGACAAGCGCCTGTACCTGCGTACCCTGGACGGCGCCGAGAGCCTGTCCGTGCCGCGTGCCGGTCATGACTATCCCGACTACACGGTGTTCATGAGCCGTCTGGAAGGCGACGGCGTGAGCCTGCTCACCGTCAACCGCAAGGAAGCCATCGAGGCCCTGGGCCGCATCCAGATCTTCAACACCGACAGCGACCGCTGCGCCTATCTCGACCTGGGCGACAACGAAGTGCGCCTCTCCGCCCAGGGGCAGGACACCGGTTCGGCCAACGAGAGCCTGGAAGTGACCTACCGCGGCGACATCAGCCGCATCGCCTTCCCCACCCGCAACCTCATGGACGTGCTGGGCCACTTCAGTTCGCCCAGCGTGGACATGATCCTGACCGGCGCCGAGGGCCCCTGCGGCATCCACGGTTCCGAAGACAACGAGTACACGGTCATCATCATGCCCATGAAGATTTCCGAATCCACCTATTATAGCGAGGAAGATGTTTAATGGCTCCTGACATGGCCTCCAGCTACGACGCCTCATCCATTACCATTCTCGAAGGGTTGTCCGCGGTGCGCAAGCGCCCGGCCATGTACATCGGTTCCACCGACGTGCGCGGCCTGCACCATCTGGTGTACGAAGTGGTGGACAACTCCATCGACGAGGCCATGGCCGGCTTCTGCACCCGCATCACCGTCATCCTGCACGCCGACAACAGCGTCACCGTGCGCGACGACGGCCGCGGCATCCCCGTGGACATCCATCCCAAGGAAGGCGTGCCCGCGGTGCAGGTGGTCATGACCAAGCTGCACGCCGGCGGCAAGTTCGACAACAACAGCTACAAGGTCTCCGGCGGCCTGCACGGCGTGGGCGTGTCCTGCGTCAACGCCCTGTCCGAGTGGCTGACGGTCACGGTGCGCCGTGACGGCAAGCGCTACCGCCAGCACTATTCCCGCGGCGTGCCGCAGGACCAGCTGACGGTCATCGGCGAGGCCGACGGCCACGGCACCACGGTGCGCTTCCAGCCCGACGAGCAGATCTTCGAGGTGCTGGAATTCTCCTACGACACCCTCAAGAAGCGTTTCGAAGAGCTGGCCTACCTCAACAAGGGCCTGTACATCGAGTGCATCGACGAGCGCACCAGCGAGACCCACGTCTTCCACGCCGAGGGCGGCATCCGCCAGTTCGTGAGCGACCTCAACTCCGGCCAGCAGGGCATCCACCCCATCATCATGGCCGAAGGCGTGGTGGACAATGTGGCCATCGACTTTGCCCTCCAGTACAACGCCGGCTACAAGGAGACCATCCTCACCTTCGCCAACAACATCCATACCAAGGAAGGCGGCACGCATCTGGTGGGCTTCCGTACGGCGCTCACCCGCGCCATCAACGGCTATGTGAAGAACCAGCCCGACCTGACCAAGAAGCTCAAGGGCACGGCCCTGTCGGGCGACGACGTGCGCGAGGGCCTTACGGCCGTCATCAGCGTCAAGCTGCCCCAGCCCCAGTTCGAAGGCCAGACCAAGACCAAGCTCGGCAACAGCGAAGTGGCCGGCATGGTGGCCGGCATGGTCTATGACAGGCTCACGGTCTACTTTGAGGAGAACCCCAAGGACATCCGCCTGATCATCGACAAGGCCGTGGACGCCGCCCGCGCCCGCGACGCCGCCCGCCGCGCCAAGGAACTGGTGCGCCGCAAGGGGGCGCTCTCGGACAATTCCCTGCCCGGCAAGCTGGCCGACTGCCAGAGCAAGGACCCCGCGGAATCCGAACTGTTCATCGTGGAAGGTGACTCCGCAGGCGGCTCCGCCAAGCAGGGCCGCAACCCGCGCAACCAGGCCATCTTGCCCCTGCGCGGCAAGATCCTGAACACCGAGCGCACCCGCTTCGACAAGATGCTGGCCAACAAGGAAGTGAAGGCCCTCATCACGGCCATGGGCGCGGGTATCGGCGAAGAGGACACCGACCTCGACAAGCTGCGCTACCACAAGATCATCATCATGACGGACGCCGACGTGGACGGCGCCCACATCCGCACCCTGCTGCTGACCTTCTTCTTCCGGCAGTATCAGGAGATGGTGGAGAAGGGCTACGTCTACATCGCGCAGCCGCCCCTGTACCGTGTGCACAACGCGCGCATGGAAAAGTTCATCAAGGACGACGCTGAGCTCAACGAGTTCCTGCTCAACCGCGTGAGCGAGGACGTGACCGTGGTGGCCGCCAACGGGCGGGAATACACGGGCAGCGACCTGATCCGCCTCATGGAGACCATCGAGAAGATCGAGCTGCGCGTGGCCGATGCCGAAAGCACCGGCATGCCGCGTCCCCTGTTCCTGGCCCTGGCCACCTATCCCCGCGCCGTGGACCGCGAGCTGCTGGAAGCCCGCGATGCCGACTTCCTGGCCTGGCTGGAGAAGCACGAATACGCCCTGAGCCTGGAACGGGAACACAGCGAGGACGAGGACGAAGGCCGCGTGTTCGCCGTGTTCGAGAACACGGGCAGCCACCACACCCGCCGGGGCATGGAGTTCTTTGCCTCCCGCCTGTACCGGCAGACCTGGCAGCTGTTCAACGACCTGCGCGAGCAGTGCGGCGAGCTGAGCTTCAGCCTGCGCCGCAAGGACAGCAGCAGCCAGGCCGGCGACGTGTTCGACCTGATGCAGATGACCCTGGACGAGGCCCGCAAGGGCATCAACATCCAGCGCTACAAGGGTCTTGGTGAAATGAACCCCGAACAGCTCTGGGTGACCACCATGAACCCCGAGAACCGCGTGCTGCTGCAGGTCTCGGTGGAGGACGCCAACGAGGCTTCGGACGCCTTCGAGGAACTCATGGGCGACCGGGTGGAGCCCCGCCGCGAGTTCATCGAACGCAACGCCCTGAGCGTGCAGGATCTGGACATCTAGCTGCCGGAGGGACGACGCATGCAGGATACCGGCAAGGAAAAGAAGAGCTGCTTCGGCTGCTCCGTCATCGCCGTCTGCGGCTGGCTGGTCTGCGCGGCCATGTGCCTGTGGCTGACCATCTCGCTGGAAGGCTACCCCAAGGCCTACAGCCTGGCCTATCCGGCAGCCATGGCGGTGCTGTTCAGCAACATCTTCGTCTTCATCTTCACCAGCTCCCGCTGCGCGGGGGACGTGCGCCGTCTCCTGCCCGCCGTGATCCGTGTCTGCTTCGGTGAGGGGACCATGCTGCTGCTGGTCTGGCTCTGGGGCAGGTACTGGCTGGCTGCCTGAGGACGTTTTCCGGCGGGGGCCGCCCGGCGGCTCCCCCGGTACGACATCCTTTGAGAAAGAACACGGGACCCGCTCCCGACCTGATATTTTACCTGCGAGGCAAACGTGTCTGAACAGAACAGCGGCATACAGCAGCCGCAAGTCAGCATTGAGAAGGAACTCCGCAAGTCCTATCTGGAGTATTCCCTTTCGGTCATCATCGGGCGCGCCATCCCCGACGCGCGCGACGGCCTCAAGCCCGTGCACCGGCGCATCATGTACGCCCAGTACGAGCTGGCCAACAGTTACAACCGTCCGCACAAGAAATCGGCGCGCATCGTCGGTGACGTCATCGGTAAGTATCACCCCCACGGCGACAGCGCCGTGTACGATGCCCTGGTGCGTCTGGCCCAGGATTTCTCCATGCGCGACCCGCTGGTGGACGGGCAGGGCAACTTCGGTTCCATCGACGGCGACGCCGCGGCCGCCATGCGTTACACGGAAGTGCGCATGTCGCGTCTGGCCAGCGAGTTCCTGGCCGACATCGACAAGGAGACCGTGGACTTCCGGCCCAACTACGACAACACCCTGCAGGAGCCCTCGGTGCTGCCCACCAAGGTGCCCAACCTGCTGCTCAACGGTTCGTCGGGCATCGCCGTGGGCATGGCCACCAACATCCCGCCCCACAACCTGGGCGAGCTGTGCGACGCCCTGCAGATGCTGCTGGACGATCCCCAGTGCACCATCTCGGACCTCATGGAAGTGGTCAAGGGCCCGGACTTCCCCACGCGCGGCTTCGTCTACGCGGGCAAGGGCCTGTCCGATGCCTACCACACCGGTCGCGGCACCGTGAAAGTGCGCGGCCGTCTGGAAGTGGAAGAACGCAAGAAGGGCCTGCAGGCCATCGTCATCCGCGAGATCCCCTTCGGCCTCAACAAGTCCTCGCTGGTGGAGAAGATCGCCGGTCTGGTCAATGACCACAAGATCGACGGCATCTCCGACCTGCGCGACGAATCCGACCGCAAGGGCATCCGCGTGGTCATCGACCTGAAGCGCGGCACCATCCCGGACATCGTCATCAACAGCCTGTACAAGTACACGCCGCTGGAGACCAGTTTCGGCATCAACATGCTGGCCGTGGTGGACAACCGTCCCGTGCTGCTCAACCTCAAGACGGCCCTGTCCTGCTTTGTGGACCACCGTCGCGAGGTGGTCATCCGCCGCACCCGCTACGACCTGCAGAAGGCCGAGGCCCGCGCCCACATCTTGGAAGGCCTGCGCATCGCCATCGACCACATCGACGAAGTGGTGGCCCTGATCCGCGCTTCCGCCAGCCCGGACGAGGCCCGCGCCGGCCTCATGCAGCGCTTCGAGCTCACCGAGGTGCAGGCCCGCGCCATCCTGGACATGCGCCTGCAGCGCCTGACCGGCCTGCAGCGTGAAGAGCTCATGGCCGAATACCGCGAACTGCTGGAAAAGATCGAGTTCTTCAAGTCCGTGCTGGAGAACCCCGAAGTGCTGCGCTCCGAACTCAAGCGCGAGATCCGCGAGATCCGCGAGACCTTCGCCACGCCGCGCCGTACCGAGGTGCTCACCGACGCCCTGGGCGGCATCGACATCGAGGACCTCATCCCCGACGAGGAAGTGGTCATCACCCTGTCGCGCCGCGGCTACATGAAGCGCACCAGCCTGGAGAACTACCAGCAGCAGAAGCGCGGCGGCAAGGGCATCGCGGCCCTGCATACCTCCGATGACGACTATGTGCAGGAGTTTTTGACCACCACCAACCACCAGTACCTGTGCCTGTTCACCAACAAGGGCCGCATGCACCAGCTCAAGGTGCATCAGGTGCCCGAGGGCAGCCGCACGGCCAAGGGCGTGCACATCAACAACCTGCTGCCCCTGGAAGAAGGGGAGTGGGTCACCACGGTGCTGGCCGTGCGCGAGTTCGCCGAGGACAAGTACTTCCTCTTCGTGACCAAGCGCGGCATGGTCAAGCGCTCCTCGGCCTCGCTCTACGCGCGCTGCCGCAAGAGCGGCCTCATGGCCGTGGGCCTGCGCGAGGACGACGAGCTGGTGGTGGTGCGGCCCATCCGTGAGGACAGCCACATCGTGCTGGCCACGGCCGACGGCTACTCCATCCGCTTCGCCTGCAAGGACGTGCGTCCCATGGGCCGCGTGGCCACGGGCGTCAAGGGCATCGCCCTGCGCCGTCAGGACGTGGTGGTGGCCGGCGTCATCCTCAAGGAGAACGACCAGACCACGGAGATCATGTCCATTTCCGCCAACGGCTTCGGCAAGCGCACCCGCGTGGATCTCTACCGCCTGCAGTCGCGCGGCGGCAAGGGCATCATCAACTTCAAGGTCACGTCCAAGACCGGTCCTGTGGTGGGCGCCATGCCCGTGCGTGACAACGACGGCCTCATCATGCTGACCTCGGCCAACAAGGTGGTGCGCATCGGCGTGGAAGACGTGCGCAGCAAGGGCCGGGCCACCATGGGCGTCATGCTGGTGCGCCTGGACGAAGGCGCGCATGTGGTGGGCTTCGACCGCGTGGACGAAGGCGGCCAGACCGGCAGCCGCATGGACGACCTGGAGGACGATGACGACGCGCCCGAAAGCGCGGCGGCACCTCTGGAGAGCGCTCCGGCGGAAGCGGGAGCCGATGACGGCAACGAATAGATACGCGGCGCGGCGCCCCTGGGGACGCCGCGCCCTTTGGTTCCGGTCCCCGGCAGCTGCCGGGCCGGACCCGGGCAGGCACGGGACCGGGGAGACCCGGCCGTGCATCCCTTCTTTCCCTGTCCGGGGCAGAGCAGGAGTCAGGGGAGGAACGGCGCGGGCGCGGACTTGCATTGCGCGGCCCGCCGTTATATGACACGCCCTTTGTACCGCCGTGCGCTGGTCGGCCGCCTTGCCTGCAAGGCGGGCCCCGGAGCGGTGAGAGGGAAGACGGTCCCGCCGCAGGGCGGAGGAGACAACAACGCATTTTGCGCTGGCAGTGAGGAAACGCTATGATTCGCCACGAGTGTGGTCTTTTGGGTATCTACGGTCATGAGGAAGCGGCGCGACTGACCTATTTCGGTCTGTACGCCCAGCAGCATCGCGGACAGGAAAGCGCGGGCATCGTCACCATCGACGAGAAAGGCCTGCTGCACGAGCACAAAGGCATGGGCCTGGTGCCCGATGTCTTCGCCGAAGCCAACCTGCAGGCCCTGCCGGGCACCATCTCTCTGGGCCATGTGCGTTACTCCACCACGGGCCGTTCCGCGGCGCGCAACGCCCAGCCCTTCGTGGCCCACTACAAGGGGCTGGACATCGCCATCGCCCACAACGGCAACCTGGTGAACACCATGGAGCTGCGCGAGGAGCTGGAGAACGACGGCGCCATCTTCAGCACCACCAACGATACCGAAGTTTTCATGCACCTCATCGTGCGCGCCCTGCGCGAGCATGACCTGGTGGACGCCATCCGCGAAGCATGTGCCCGCGTGCGCGGCGCCTACTGCCTGCTGGTCTACGCCGGCGGCACCATGGTGGCCGTGCGCGACCCCCACGGTTTCCATCCCCTGGCCCTGGGCCGTCTGGACGGCGCGCCGGTGCTGGCCTCCGAGACCTGTGCCTTCGACCTGCTGGAAGCCGACTACGAGCGTCCCATCCAGCCCGGCGAGATGCTGATCATGGACGGCAAGGGCGAACACAGCGAACAGCTGCGCGGCCCCCTGCCGGAACGTCCCCGCCAGTGCATCTTCGAACTGGTCTACTTTGCCCGCCCCGACTCCTTCGTCTTCGGCGAGCAGGTCTACCAGTGCCGCAAGCAGATGGGCTGGCAGCTGGCCCACGAGTCCACCCCCGACGTGGACTTCATCATGCCCTTCCCCGATTCCGGCGTCTATTCGGCCGTGGGCTTCGCCCAGTGCGCCGAGCTGCCCTACGAGCACGCCATGATCCGTAACCACTACGTGGGTCGTACCTTCATCCAGCCCACGCAGAGCATGCGCAACTTCGGCGTGCGCGTGAAGATCAACCCCGTGCGCTCCATGATCGAAGGCAAGAAGATCTGCATCGTGGACGACTCCATCGTGCGCGGCACCACCATGATCACCCGCGTCAAGAAGCTGCGCGAGCTGGGCGCCAAGGAAGTGCACATCCGCATCAGCTGCCCGCCGGTGAAGTTCCCCTGCTTCTACGGCATCGACTTCGCCTCGCGCGGCGAGCTCATCGCCGCCAAGTACAGCCTGCCCGAGATCACCAAGATGCTGGACGTGGATTCCCTGCATTACCTGAGCATCGACGGCCTGCTGCGCTCCGTCATGCAGTCCGACAGCTACTGCCTGGCCTGCTTCGACGGCAATTATCCCGTGCCCTGCCGCGAGTCGGGCAAACTCCGTCTGGAATGCGGCGGCTGCTGCGGCAGCCGTTAGTCCGAGGTTTTTCACATGGCTGTTATCGCTAATCGTATCAAGGGCTTCGCGGACATGTATCCGCCGCAGAGCTCGCTGTTCACCCGCATGGAGAATACCGCGCGCGAGATCTTCAGCCGTTACGGCTTCGTGGAGCTGCGCACCCCCGTGCTGGAATATACCGACCTGTTCAAGCGCTCCATCGGCGAAGAGACCGACGTGGTGCAGAAAGAGATGTTCACCTTCCCGGACCGCAAGGGCCGCATGATGACCATGCGCCCCGAAGCCACGGCCGGCGTCATGCGCGCCTATGTGGAAGATGCCCGCTACAGCCGCGAGTCCGTGAGCCGTCTGTTCACCACCGGTCCCATGTTCCGCTACGAGCGTCCCCAGAAGGGCCGCATGCGCCAGTTCCACCAGATCAACTGCGAATGCTTGGGCTCCCACAGCCCCTATGCCGACGCGGACCTGATCATCATGCTCACGCGCTTCCTCACCGCGCTGGGCCTCAAGGATCTGACGCTCAAGCTCAACTCCCTGGGCTGCGCCCACTGCCGCCCGCTGTTCAAGCAGGCCCTGGTGGACTATCTGCACCGCCAGGACTGCTGTGACCAGCTGTGCGAGGACTGCACCCGCCGCATGGAGACCAACCCCCTGCGCGTGCTGGACTGCAAGCAGGAAAAATGCCGCTGCGTCACCGACGAAGCGCCCCGCCTGCTGGACTACAACTGCCCCGAGTGCAAGGAACACTTCGACACCGTGCTGCGTCTGCTGGACGCCGCCGGGGTCAAGTACGAGATCGACCACCGTCTGGTGCGCGGTCTGGACTACTATTGCCGCACCACCTTCGAGGTGGTAAGCGGAAGCATCGGTGCGCAGGCCGCCGTGGCCGGTGGCGGCCGTTATGACGGCCTGGTCAAGAGCGTGGGCGGCCCCGACGTGCCCGGCGTGGGTTTTGCCTGCGGCATGGAACGCCTGGCCCTCATGCTCGGGGACGAAGAAGCCCCCCGCCCGGATTTCTATGCCGTGGCCATGGACGCGCAGAGCCGCGACCTGAGCTTCGGCCTGGTGCAGCGCCTGCGCGGCCTGGGCCTCAAGGGCGAGATGAATTTCAGCGATGCCGGTTTCAAGGGCCTGATGCGTCAGGCGGGCAAGTCCAATGCCCGTTTCTGCTGCATCATGGGCCCCGATGAAGCGGCCGCCGGCGCCGTGGTCGTCAAAGACATGGACAGCGGTGAGCAGCAGACCCTGTCCCTGGATGCCGCGGCGGACTTCCTTGCTGCCAATTCTGACAATGGGAAAAAATAATGACTGAACAGACGCAAAGCCTGGACGTGCAGCAGGAGCACCAGAAGTTCATCGAAGACCTCGGCGACTGGACCCGCAGCCACACTTGCGGCCAGCTGACCCTGGACAACGATGGACAGACGGTCTGCCTCATGGGCTGGGTGCAATACCGCCGCGACCACGGCGGCCTCATCTTCGTGGACCTGCGTGACCGTGAAGGCCTGACCCAGGTCGTTTTCAGCCCCGATATCGCTCCCGCCGCGCACGAGAACGCGCACATCCTGCGTTCCGAATACGTGCTGGCCATCAAGGGCGTGGTGCGTCCCCGTCCCGAGGGCATGACCAACCCCAACCTGGTCACCGGCGCCATCGAAGTGGTGGTGCATGAGTGGAAGCTGCTCAACACCTCCAAGACCCCGCCCTTCGCCATCGAAGAACGCTGCGACGCCGGTGAGAACCTGCGCCTGGCCTGGCGTTATCTGGACCTGCGCCGTCCGCGCATGCAGGCCAACCTGCGCCTGCGCCACAAGGTGGCCCAGGCCATCCGCCGCCAGCTGGACGACGACGGCTTCCTGGAAGTGGAGACCCCGGTGCTCACCAAGTCCACGCCCGAAGGCGCCCGTGACTTCCTGGTACCCAGCCGTCTCAACCCCGGCCAGTTCTACGCCCTGCCGCAGTCGCCCCAGCTGTTCAAGCAGCTGCTCATGGTGGGCGGTTTCGACCGCTACTTCCAGATCGTGCGCTGCTTCCGTGACGAAGACCTGCGTGCCGACCGCCAGCCCGAATTCACCCAGGTGGATATCGAGATGAGCTTCGTGGACCAGGACGACGTCATGGGCGAGCTCGAGGACGTGCTGGCCGACGCCTTCGCCAAGATGGGCGTCGACATGCCCACGCCGCTGCGTCGTATGGACTACTGGGATGCCATGGATACCTACGGCATCGACAAGCCGGACACTCGCTATGGCATGCACCTCGTTGATGTCACGGATATCTTTACCGAGTCCAAGTTCAAGGTCTTCTCCTCCGCTGCGAACACCGAGGGCTCCGTCGTCAAGTGCATCAACGCCAAGGGTGCTGGCACCTGGCCGCGCGCCCAGATCGACAAGCTCGAGGGCGTGGCAAAGACCTTTGGCGCCAAGGGCCTCGCTTGGATCGCCTTCCGCGAGGACGGCTCCATCAACAGCCCCATCGTCAAGTTCTTCTCCGATGAGGAGATGGCCGCCCTCCGCGAGCGCGCTGATGTCGAGCCCGGCGATCTTGTGATGTTCGCCGCCGGCCCGCGTCTCGCTTCCTGCGAGATTCTCGGCGGCATGCGCTGTCACATGGCTGACGCCCTCAACGTCAAGCGCGAGGGTCATGACTTCCTCTGGGTCGTCAACTTCCCGCTGTTCCACTGGGACGAGGAGCGCAAGGCCTACGCGGCGGAGCACCAGCCCTTCACCCTCCCGACCGAGTCTGACGTCGAGAAGATCAAGGCTGACCCGCTGGCGGCTGGCAGCTTCACGTATGACTTCGTCATGGACGGCTATGAGGCCGGTGGCGGCGGCATGCGTATCCACGACGCGGAGATGCAGCTTCAGATGCTCGAGCTCCTTGGCTTCACGGAGGAGCGCGCCCGCGAGCAGTTCGGCTTCGTCATGGACGCCCTCGAGTTTGGTGCGCCTCCCATGGGTGGCTTTGCCCTTGGCCTCGACCGCGTGTGCATGCTGCTCACCGGCTCCGATTCGATTCGCGAGGTTATGGCGTTCCCGAAGACCTCGAGTGGCTCTGACCTCATGAGCGACGCTCCCAGCGAGGTTTCTTCCAAGCAGCTCAAGGAAGTTGGCCTCCGCCTGATGTAGCCAGCCGGTGCCTCAGTCGTCGCCGAGCTTCATTGCTACCTCGGGATGACAACACGAACATGCGAAGGGCCCCGTCACCAAGTGGCGGGGCCCTTCGCTATGCTTGACGTCACCGGGCGATGGGAGTTGGGGGCACGGCTATGAACCAAGCGATCTGGTTGTCTGCTCCTGTTTCTGACTTGGCCCGAGGCCTATCGCCGTAGATAGTGCAGCCTTATGTTCGGGGCTATTTCGTGTCGCGGACAGCGCGCTTGCGGTAGCTCTTAAGCGTTTCGGAGAGCTCGGCATGAATCGAGAGGTACTCGGTCACTAGCAGCACGAGGAGGATGCACATGACGATGAGGTATCCGAGAACCGCGCCGGGAAGGCCCGTGAAGCCGATGAGCAGCGGCGGCACGAACAGCGAGAAGCCGAGCGTCAACAGGTAGACGCGCGTGACGGCCTTCTGGCGACGCAGCACCGTGATTACCTGATACAGGAAGTCGATAATAGCAGTTACGCCGCCTGCGGCAATCATGATGAAACTCAAGCCTCTGAATTGCTCAAAATCGACACCGTACATGAAGCTCATGATGGGGATACCGATCCAGCTCATAAGGAAGATAACCACTAGCGTTAGCGCAATAACCATAGCGACAATGGCCAAGATAACCAGATGGAATCGATTGCGCTTTTCGGCATCGGCCCACATCTGAGCCATGCGCACCAACAGTGGCTTGTATACAAAGCCAACCGTAAGCAGGATAGCCTGTGCGGGGAAATACAACGCGTTGAAATACAGCTGGTTGTCATAGCTGAGCGCCGTTTCCATAACGAACTTCGGCATGTTGTCGATAAGGGCATACATGAACAGCGCGATGAACACCGGGAAACACTGCTCGAAGAGAGCGATGATGCTCTGGACGCTCTGCCTGCGCG
>ERZ857801.2834-NODE-2834-length-13484-cov-5.002457_pt1 | contig 13484 bp, 19 predicted proteins | sample MGYA00519762_ERZ857801 | MGnify/ENA primary metagenome ERZ857801 (study PRJEB31778, sample SAMEA3449368) | human gut metagenome | biome: human gut; feature: human-associated habitat; material: faeces | place: United Kingdom | collected 2010/2012 ...
CAGCCCCAGCGGCATGTTGCCCGGCAGGGGCTCGACGATGTGCAGGGGAGCGGCCAGCCGTTCGGCCTGACGGCGCAGGACTTCTTCGGCAGCGGGGAACTGGGGCGCGCTGACCACCGGCACGCGGGGGCGGATGGCGCCGCACTTGTCCAGGGCGATGTCTCGCAGGGTGGGGCCCAGGATGGCGGCATGATCCATGGCCACGGGCGCGAAGCAGGTCAGGTCGCTGGCCAGGGCCGTGGTGGCGTCATGGGCGCCGCCCAGCCCGGCCTCCATGACGGCCAGCTGCACGCACTGACGGGCAAAGGCCAGTATGGCCAGCACGGTCAGGAATTCGAAATAGGTCAGGTCCGGTCGCGCCGCGTAGACTTCCGTGGCCAGCCCGGGCCACAGGTCTTCCCGCAGGGGGACGCCGTCGATGCGGATGCGCTCGCAGGGGGAAAGAAAGTGCGGCGAGGTATAGAGCCCGGTGCGGCAGCCGTGGGCACGGGACAGGCTGTCCAGAAAGGCGGACGTGGAGCCCTTGCCGTTGGTGCCCACGATCTGGGCCACCACAAAGGGCGGGCGGGAAAGGCCCAGGCGGGAGAGGGCGGTCTCCATGCGCGTCAGGCTCAGGTCCATGTGGAAGAAACCAAGGCCGTCCAGGTGTTCCCAGATCTGGTCGATGGTCGTGAAATGCTTTGCAGTCTTCATGCCGCGACCATGCCACAATTCCCTGTCCTTGTCAGCGCTTGCGCCAAGGGGAAAAACGTTCCATCGCAGGATGGCCGTACGAAAAAAATATTTTATGCCTGTGGCTGCTGCGGCGTACTGACTGCAATTGGTGGCCGGGGGATCGGGCAGCATAGTGATGCCTGTTGCAGATCCGGCTGCTTGCGGCAGTCCCATTCCCTTGCTAGGCTGGATTCCGAAAAGGAGGCTATGCATGATCCGTCTTGAAAAGGCCGGCCGGGAAGATCTGGCTGCTCTTGTACAGTTGCAGGAAATGGTGCGGGCGCGTCTGCTGCCGGAAGGGCAGCCTTTGCCCGAAACGGCCGGAGATTCGCTGGAGGATTTTTTTGCTCACGGCGTGGTGTTGCGGGCCCTGATGGAAGACGACACCATGGTGGGTGCCGTAGGCGGGCGAGAAGTGGACGGCAGGCAGCATTTGGCCCAGTTGCTGGTGCATCCGCAATGGCAGGGACAGTATGTGGAGACCATGCTGCTGTTGCAGATGGAAAGCCTGCTGCCCGAGGCCCGGCGCGAACTGCTGTTCCCGGCACGGGATGCCGCGGATCTGCGGCCCCTGCTGTGGCTGGGCTATACCGTCAGTGAAGAGACGCCCCTGCCGCACGGCCTGACCCTGTACCGGCTGGAGAAAGAGGCTGTGTAAAGAAGTTGTTATAGTACGTCAGCGGCTCTTGTGCTCGAAAAACGGGAGCGGGATCGCAAAGGGATATTCAGAAAGGCGGTCACATGCGAACCATGTGACCGCCTTTCTTTTGGAGAAACATGCCGGGAGGCTCGGATTTCGTGGAAGAAGTCAGAGGATGAGCGGGGCGTCGCTCTCCATCATTTCATCGAATTCCTTGTCGGTCTTCCAGCCAAGCGTACAGCCGAAGGCCTGATTGAGGGATTCTAGTGCCATGCAGGTCCGCATGCTGTCCCGGGAAGCCAGGGCTTCTCGCAGGTCAGTGAAGTTAGATCTGAACAGACGCGCCCGTTCAGCATAATACTTCTGCAAGGAGGCTTCTAGGGCCCTTCTCTGCATGCGCAAGCGGGGAATGGCTTCGCGGCAGACAGTTTCTATCTGTTCCCGGCGGAGCCGGGAGGCATCGGCACGGGAAAAGAGGTTCGTCAGCGTGAAAATCGTCGCGTCGATGGAGTGATTGGCAAAGACGATAGCGACGCCTGCCAGTGCTGCTGCCATCAGACCGCTCAGCATCCCGGGGATGCCAAAGGCTGTCAGCTGTTGTTCCAGCGTGAAGGCAAGTGTGCCTATACCTATAGTCGTCAGTGTCTTCAGGATGATTGAGACTAGCTGGGAAAAGCTTTCTATTTTGCCGGTAAGGTAGTCATATATGGATTCCCAAACCGTCGAGATGCCCTTGGCGAGGGTGGAGAGCAGAGCCCCTGCAGATTTGAAGACACTTCGCAATACGCCAAAGAGGAGGTGCAAAGCCTCAAGAGCGAACTCTTTGCCAGCACGTAACACAGCACTTGAGATCAGCTTTTTCCAGAAGATGCCTAGGAAGCGTTCCAAGCGCTGCCAGATGGTGAGCTCTGAAGGATTCGTCGCCGCATCCCGCAATTCCCAGACAGCCCCACCGATGACCAGCATGCCCGCTTCGGCCAGTATGCCTTGCATGGACCTTTCGCCGGCCCGGCAGACCCCGTCCTTTACCGTCTGCATCGCCACATGGGTATAGGCAGCCTGTTGCGTCTTAATCTGGTCACGGGTCAGGGAGCTTTTACGCAATTTGGCAAGAGCCGCCTTGGCCCGAGCTGCCAGCTCTTCATCTGGGCTGCACGCCATGCGCTCCAGTTCGGCCTTGTGGTGTTCGTAATCATCCGCAGGCACAAGGATCACATCCGGTGCCTGTGCATCTTGGGAAGTGGTATAACGCTCTTCCAGCAACCCCCGCGTATCTTTTATGACTTTGAGTTGCTGTTTTTGCTGGATTCCGTTTTCATCATAGCCAACGACATCCGTATAGGCATTGTTGAACGTCGCAAGAGAATCCAGATCCTTATGCGGCAATTCTTCTCCATCTTTGCATTTTTTGTAATACAGATCATCCACACGGTCGTAGTTCACGCCTGTGTTTTCGATGATCGCATCGCGGTTCTGCTCTCCCACTGCTAAGGATTCAAAGATGAAGCCATGTACGACAGGATTTTTGTTAGGGGAGCCATCCTTGTTGTGGGTGACATTGTATACGGATCGGCAGGCAGAAACCTGATTGGAATACAGTGCCACACCGTCAGCAAGGGCCAGCTTGCTGCCAAAGGCAGACATGAAACGCCGGAGTAACTGTTTCCCGACCTCATCAGCCACGTCTTGAAGTACCCCTTTGGGAAGCGCCATTTGCTGCGAGGGAGCTTCAAGGATGTCCGGGGGGTCTAGCAGATGGACTACAGAGCTCACAAGGATCCTCCTCGAGTTACATCAAAGCAAGCTGTCGCAAAAACGATGTATTTTTTCTCAGAAGCGTGCGGAGTTCCCGCGTGACAGCACCAGAATCATCAAAGAGAGGGGTTTTGAGGATGTTCGAGACCGTTTTGGCCAGCTCGAAGGATGTTTTTACCACAAACCTGTTCTGGGGATCCTCTTTAATAATGCTGTAGTTTATTTCCTCGTTCACTACTGCCTGGAGTTTGCGATTGAATGCATAGCAATAGGGGGTCAGTTCTTCGATGACGTCCCGCAGCTCATCGGCAGCGTCCATGATGGCCTGGGCTCCTGTGCAGGCAGCACGCATGGATTCGGCCGCAGCCTTGGCCTTGCTGAGATTGGAACGGGCGTCTTCGATGGCTTCCTCCGATTTGGACGCCAGGACGAGTCCTCCTACAGCCAGAACTGGAGCAGCCACTATCCCGCCAAGGACAACAGTCCCTCCCGCCATTCCCAGGCCTCCGGCAGCCAACGCGCCACCGCCGAACCATGCCAAGGTGGCATTAGTTGCCGCAACACCGCTAAGAGCGCTGATTGCCGTACCTGTAGAGGCCGAAGCTAAAGCGCCAGCTGCACCAAAGGCACCGAAGCCAGCTAGGGCACCGCTTGAAAGCGCCGCAGCGCCGCTTGCAAGAACACTAGAAATCTCGAGAGAGATTTGCTGGATCTCTGCTAAGTCTGCCGTAATACAAATGTCGGTATCAAAATCAAAGTCGTCGTTATGCTCGATATTCTTTATTTTTTGAGCCGTTTCGATAAATGGCAGCAAGAATTTTTTATGGATGGAGATCTTCTTTCTCCCCAGGTCCTCTAGACTGGCCTGCGTTTCTTCCCGGACATCTTCCAGACGCTCCACGGCATCATCATAGATCCTTTGGGCATCTGCCGAGATATCCTTCGCCCGGTCAAAGTTTTCCTTGGCATCGAGCCCTTTTTTGACACCATATCCCCCGGCGAGCAGCGCGGCTCCACCAATGAGAACAGGAATGAGGGGCAGTGGCATGGCGTACCTCCTTATTGATAGTTTTCGTCTGTTATGCAGCTTGATGAAAAAAGGCTGTCGTCGACCTCATGCTTCTCAAGGTCACTGGGAAGCTGCCCTGATAATCCTCTCAGATACAGGCAGCCTTGCCGTGTTTTGAGGATATACTCCTCGAACGACATGGTTTTGCTAAAGAAAACATAGCCTTCACGAACGCGGCATTTGAGAGGCCGATGTTCATAGCATAAACAAAGATGACTCTTCTGATCATAAAATCTGCAAACTCCTCGTCCGTTATCGAGGTCAGAATAAAGGTCGCCAAATGCTCTGAGATGGCTGCAACAGGCACCGCAACGGGTACATTCGAAATTAGGCATACTGGTATATATTGATGTAATTTGCACTGTTATTTAAGTTGGATATAAAAATAATTATCCTTGTTCATAAATTATATAATTGCTTTCTGGAAATCAAGCAAGTTGATGGGGCATGATGGATAATATAGTGCTATGATTATAGTTGTGTGTTCATTGCAGATATTGCGATATGGCAAATCGATGTTCCATAACATGGAAAAATATGGCAGCCTATGCGACTTTTTCCGTATGTATGAATCATCTCCAATTGGGGGAGGTATGGAGCGCTCTCAAAAGCTGGGCACAGGAAAAGGTGCTTACGCCTGTCGACGGGATGAGCACAGGACGAAAAAGAAAAAGACGGTCACAGGAAGTCCCGTGACCGTCTTACTTTTCTGGTGGCGCGCCCGGGAGGATTCGAACCCCCGGCCAAGAGCTTAGAAGAATACTGACGGTAGTGCCCATGAGTGCTTTTAAGCACTTATCCCCTTGATTTTCAAGTCTTGCGGGTGATAGCAGATACCCATAACTGCCCATGGAATCTAAAAAGGTGGGTGACAAATGGGTGACAAACAGCGATGGCATACGTTGCCGGGGAAAGAGGGGGTGCTGTATCGCGAGCATCCCACGCGGAAGCATGGCCGTGGACCTGACCGTTGCCTCTCGATCCGTTACAGGGTTGGAGAGGGCAAGCGTGTCCATGAGTCGCTGGGCTGGACCAGCGAAGGCTGGACGGTCGCCAAAGCCGTCGCCTTGCTGCGCGAGCTGAAGGAAAATATCCGCACGGGAAAGCGTCCGCAGAGCCTGCGCGAGTGCGATCCATGGCTGAGGAGCAGAAGCAGCGCGAGACCCAGCTTGCCCGTAGAGCACAGATAGCCGATTTGACCTTCCGAGAGCTGGCAGAGCATTACACCATGTGGACTCAAGCGCATCGTGCCAGTCATACCAAGGTCGTCCAGTTGCTGGCAACTCATATCCTGCCCATCCTTGGAGATCGTCTCGCACGAGAGATCACGCCGCAGGACGTGGCTGATCTTGGCCGAGTTGTCGCTGCCAAGCGGCCTCTTTCTGGACGGAATAAAAATAATCCCGCAGCCGGGCTTTCTCCCCAGACGGTTTTGCATATCCTCAAAACCGTTCGGGAGGTCTACAATTACGCATTGGAGACGCCAGCCCCAGGCGCTCCAGGCACCATGCTGTTCAGCGGCACGAATCCGGCTATCCTGAGCCGCCGCAACCGCGCCATCGTCCTGCCCAAGACAGACAGCCGCCGACTGCGTGTCCTGAGCGACACGGAGATCACAGAGCTGCTGGCCTTTCGTGGGCGACGCGAGGAATATGGCGAATTGCATGACATGATGCTTTTCTCGCTGGACACGGGCTTGCGGGCCGGAGAGCTGGTCAACCTGCGATGCGAAAGCTGCGCTGCCGACAGCGGGACGATCCGCATACTGGTAGGGGCCAAAGACAGTCTGCGCTCCACGAAGGGAGGGGAAACGCGCATCCTCAGAGCGGGACGTCTGTATCCCGAAAGCCTCAACATGCTGCGCGAACGTCTGGGAAGGCTCAAGACAGGTTTTCTTTTTCCTGGTCCGGATGGCAGAGGGCGTGATGCCAATGGCCTCAACAGGGCCATGCGGCGCATCATGGACAAGCTCGGCTTCAATGATGGTGTCACCGATCCGCGCAACCGGGTGGTCTGGCATACCCTGCGGCACACGTTCGCCACACGGATGCTGGAGGCCGGACTGGACATTTATGCCCTGAAGACGCTCATGGGCCACGCCAGTGTCACGACCACGGAGATCTATCTCCATATCTGCGACATGGACAAGCGCCGGGCCGCTCTGGCCAAGGCAGAGCTGGCCCGGCAAAAGCTGGTTACAGGGACGGGGGAACAATGAGCTTCACTCCCTTGGCTTCAAGATACGCGAGGAAGAAGGCCGTCGGGTAGACGACAGCGTCGCCCATCTTCATGCGGAACTTGGGGCCATTCCCCAGATAGTCATCGTTAGAGACACTCTTGGAGCTGATGGCACCGCCGGTGAAATACTTGACCTCCTTCCTGGCGATCATGGGAGGAAGCTGGTCCAGGAAGCAACCCAGCACCTTCAGCTGGGGCGGATCGGGAATCCGGGTGACATTACTCATGATCTGACCTCCACAAAGCGCGTCAGCGCCGCATCGCGGGCGATGCCCCACGGGCGCTTGCGCATGGTAAGCCCGGCGTCGCGGGCGGCCCCCTCCAGATCTTCGGGGCGGCCGTGCCAGTGGAACTGTGCCTGGGCGACAACAGACAAAAACTTGAAGCCGAAGCTGCGATCCGTCTTGTAACGGGGGAGCACGAAGCGCAAAACCTCGCGCAGGGCCGCCTCGGCAGGACGGGTCGCTCCCTGGTCAGGGACAGCGTGCATCTTGGTGTAAAAGGGGCATGTCATGGCCAGACGTTGCCCCACGGGGCAGGCCAGGCAGAGCCCCAGCTCCTGTCGGGAGGGAGTGCTGCAGATGATGCCACAGCACTCCCCGGAGCTGATGACGCGCCCCAGACGGGGGCAGGTCACCGGAGCGCTGTTCATGCCGGATCCTCTCCGGAGACGGGCTCCGCTGGCAGAAGGGCGCGCAGCCGTTCGCACTTGAGCGCGACACTGGCGTCGAGTTCATCGGCCATGAAGGGCTCGGTGCGCAACTGGTCGATCATCACCAGCACGTCGCCGATGGCATCCACCAGGTCCTCACGGGAGCCGCAGCGGCCGCGGCGCAGGTGGCTGATGGCCACGATGGCCTCGGCCAGTTCTTCCTGCAGGATCTGCAGCTGGGCATCCAGACCAAAATGGCGCACGGCCTGCCTGGCGAGGGATGCATCCATCAACAGGGTAGACATACGGACCTCCTAGTTGACAATGGCTTTCCAGTATTTCTTGCGAACATTTATGGCACGCGCCATTGCCTGCTTGTAGCTCCGGCCCCACACAAGGAAGTGGCGAACGACCGTAGTATCCACCCGCCATGCCTGGAGCTTATTGTCACAGATGTGTATATCTCTAATCGTGGCAAAATTCCCGATAACGATCCATCCCCCTATGCGGCGCAAGATGTTGCAGACCTCAACAGATCCCTCTTCCTCTTCTTCTGCAGAAAACTCCAGGGCATTATGCAGATCATCAATGTTTGTTTCAAAGAAGTATTGCAAACGATTTGCCATCCCTTGAAGCTCATCATGCAGACATTCCCACAAATCCTGCTGATCGCACGCACCTGTCATGACATGCAGAGGAACGACATGCTCGATGTAGATATGCCCCACAGACAGGAGGCGTTCTATGCGGGCCTGGTCCTGGGGCGTCAGCTGATCATACGGTCGGACAATGCGCATGGACGACCTCCTACTGCCGGGGAAGGATATCGTCGGCAAGAAGGGCTTTTTTGAGATGCGCCACGATCTCGCCCAGGGCCAGCGCGCCGAACTCCGCCACCTCGGACATGCAAAGCGCTCCGGACGCGGAGCGGAAGCTCAGGTGCGATTCTGCAGCATCCCCGAAGGCGATCATCACGCAGATCATCCCGCGGGCGCCTTCCTGCTTGCCCCGATCCATGAACTCCTTGACGCCGCGCAGGATATCGGCGCGTTTCTGGCCGATGAAGGGGGAGATATCGTCGTCCATACTCACCTCGTAAGGTCAAGATATATTTCCGTCCCGCGCTCATCGCAGCCCGGGAAGGCACGCATCAGAGCCGTCACCAGTGTGTCCGTTGTCTGGCAGGCATAGCGCCATGCGCCCGTGCGGGCATAGAGCGGGCAGGTGGCTCTGGCATCGTCCATAAGGGTCAGGGCCGCCGCCAGCATGGCGCAGGCCAGAAAAGCCCGGCGCTCAGGCGGCAGCCCTGTTTTTTTGAGATAGGGGCGCAGGCGGTTCTCCATTTTTTCCAGCGCATACTCGACCTCGCGCCGCCTCTTGACGCGGGCGGCGTACCCCGTGGCCACAACTGCCAGCCACTTGCAGATCTTTGTGTATTGCTCCGGAGCGGCCTTTTCAAAAATCGGCTTCCAGACGCGCAGGACATGGAACAGGACAGAGATGGCCACCTTGCACTTTTGTGCCTGGCGCAGTTCCGGTAGGTCGGGGATCATATCCGCCACGGCCCGCAGCTTTGCCCGTTCTTCAGGAGACAGAGCGCCCATGCTTCCTCCTACGCCACGGCTGCTGCCCGGCGCTGTCCGGCCTGCTGCAGGAATGCCAGCAGGGCACGATGGGTCATGCTCAGGCGCTGGGGCGGCAGGCCGCGCAGGCGCACCAGATAGCTGGCTGTCTTGACAGGGGCCGCAGGCTTTGCATACAGTTCTTGAGACATGGTACTCTCCTTTGTGAGGGTTCAGGCCTCGGGCGGTACCAGCGCCCGGGGCCTTTTTTGTTATTCGGGGGATCGCTGGCGGTCATGGACCTCGCCCGCCAGCGCCACCAGCTGCATGATGGCCTCCACGGCCTCGTGGCTCAGGCGGCGCATGTCCTGCAGCTCTTCCGCCGTGATCTTGCCGTCCGCGATCTGCTCCGCCGCCGCCACGGCGAATTCCCCGAACTCGCGGATGCTGACGCTCAGGCCCGTGACAAGCTGCACCGGCCCGTCATCCGGGAGGCGCAGGGGCACGAAGGCACCGCCGCGCTGCCTGGCCAGAAAGACCAGCGGCAGATCGCTCTCGCAGACGTCCATGAGCGGCAGGAGCAGCTCCGCGCCCAGCTTGTGGCCGGGCTGCTGCGAGAGCTCGCTCATCAGGGTGGCGTAGGGCTTGCCCACCAGGTCCGCCACCGTGCGGGCATCCAGGCCAGAGGGGGCCGCCTTGACCATGCCGTGGACCACGGCCGTCAGTGAAGGATAGGGAGGACGGTTCATGCGAAAATCCCGTTATTGTTTGCGTGGTTCATTCATCGGAAATGTGATATGCGGACACAATGGCGCGGATCAGCGCGTGCGGGGCTTGGGGCCGGTGGGCACATCCTCGGCCCTGGGCAGGAGCTCCACGGGGATGTCCAGCCGGTAGCGCAGGACACGGTGATGCCGCACGGGCATGCGCTCGTTGCGCAAGCTCTTGCTGACGGAACGGCCAGATATGCCGAGGAATTTTCCAATAGATTCGAAGGTGATGCCGTGCTCCAGCATCCAGACCTTGAGCTTGAGGAAGCGCTGCTCTTGCCTGCCCGTGGGGGTTAAGATAAACTGCTGCATAAAATCCTCTTTTTGTTCGGCGGGGATATTGAATGTGTATGTATGTGGGGAAAATATGTATGATTCATACATATTTGTCAACGCAGATTCAGAGATGAAAATGAACAGAACAAATAATTCTGAATTATACGAGCGTGTTACGGCGGCGGGAAAATTTTTCGGCGGCCTGCCCGCATTCGCGGAGATGATCGGGGTCCAGTACCGCACCTTCCACGCCTATCTGAGCGCCAAGCGCCAGCACAACCTGTGGCCGCTGCTGCCCACCATGCTGGAGGCCTTTCCGCGCCTGTCGCGGCAATGGCTGTATTTTGGCGAAGGCCCCATGCTTATCGGGCACGGCACGCCCCTGGACAGGCCGGTGCCCCTGCAGGAGATCGCGGCCGCGGCCGAAGCCATGGCCGCCGAAGCAGGCGGGACCTGGGGCGATGTGCTGACCTACATCGTGGATGCCGCACGGGCGGAAGGGGAGAAGCGGGAGCCGGTGGCCGACAGCCGCCAGATCCAGGACTTGCAGGAAAAGCTGCTGGCGGCGCAGGCAAAGATCATCCAGTTGCAGGATGAGCTGCTGACCAGGCAGAAGGAAGGGCACGCAGGCGCCCCCAAGGCCGCGCCTGCCCGTATTGGCGACAGTGCTGCCCGTTTGTAGGGTGGCGGCAGTAGGAGGGGAGGAAAATGGCGCTTGTCCTTTGTCCGGAATGCAAGCGGGAGATCAGCAGCGAGGCAGGAACCTGTCCCCGCTGTGGCTATCATATCACCTCATCCCGGAGCCGTTTCTGGGCGAAGCTGTTCTGGTTTCTGTTCGTTTTGTTCAATGTCCTCATGCTGCTGTACGCTCTTTTCAACATAGGGCCGATGATTAACTCATGGGATCATCCCGAGCTGGGCAGGCAGAATCGTATCCTTTTTGAAGCAGGGCTGAAGCTATGGGTCTGGGGCGACGTGATTCTCGGTATGCCTGCCATCTTGCAGTACCTGCGTTCCAAGTAAGGGAGGGACAATGATGCGGCTCAAGAAAATTTGTGCGTTGGCTGTCTCTTTGTTGTTATTCCCCTGCCTTGGCCATGCCCAGACCGACGGCCAGCAGCTTATGCAAAAGATGGCAGCCGCCGTGGAGCAGTCCGGCAGCAAGCCTTACGCCATGCCGCTGGATGAGGCGGAGACAAAAGCCTTGGTGGAATACATGAAGGCCAAGTACAAAAAAGAATTCGGCAAAGAGCTGACCGATTTGCAGGCTGCCGTCTGGGGCGGTAGCGCCTGTGGTCTGATTGGAGGCATGAGCATGATCAAAAATGCCTTCAGCGGAAAAGGCAAAGCGGCACAACAGCCCAAGGAAGCCCCCAAGCCCAATGTGTGGCCATCCGGCATCAGCGAATATTCACCGAAACTGCTCATGGAGAGTTTTGAGGGCAATCAGTTCGCTGCCGAAAAGGAATTGTCCGCCAAAGAGATTCTTGTCTGGGGCGAGGTGGATAGCCTCGGCCAGCAGCGCTACTCCCCCACAGGGACTTACTCTGACGGCAGGGATCTGCCCTGCATGAAGCTCAAGGGACTTTTCCACGCCTATTTTGAGGACACGAACGGTCTGGATCTGGCCAAAGTCAACAAAGACAATGCGGCACTGCTGCTGTGCAGCAAGATTCATTACGGCAAGTTCTTTGTGCAGGGGATGTGCAAGCCGGTGGCTGTCGGCCAAATGGACAAAGATGGCACATTGCAGCCAATCTTTGTGGACAGGCCGCTTTACGACGATCTTCGCAAAGCCAAATAGTACAAGCCCCCGCAGGGAATCCCTGCGGGGGCCGTTGTTTTCCTATCCCTCCACGCTCAGATCCAGATACCAGATGCGGCCGCCACGGCGGTGGCGGACGAAGCGTTCCTGAAGCAGAGCGCCCAGGCGTTTCTGGCTGGGCAGGGGCTCTTTGCTGCGGCTGTTCCACCAGACGCGGAAGCGGTCATAGATGGCCGTGGCCGTAGTTTTCACACCTTTGCTGCTCTGGCAGCATTCCTGCATAAAGTCCCGGATCAGGCCGGCTTCCCTGTCGGCAGGCAGAAGGGGCTGCTCCGGCGTGCTGGCCACCAGCTCGCAGCAGCGGCAGAAAATGCCCTCCACCTCGGCCATGCTGGTGGCTCCCATGAGGCGGGCGCACTGCATGGCGCTGCCAAGGATGCGTTCCCGCAGGGCAGGGCGCAGGCGCAGGGCCGCCGGGCTCAGGCCCACGGGCTGGCTGCCGTTGCGGCTGGGCATCTCGTATCGGCCCAGACGCCGCAGGCTGGGCAGCACTTCCCCGGCCAGCCATTTCTGGAAGGGCAGGGCACGAGGCTTGTCGCTGCGGGCCACGAAAAAGTAGAGGCCGGGTTCGGACAGCGTGAGCATATCCTGCTCTCCGCCAAGGGTGTGCATCCGTTGCACCCCCTTCCATTCTCTGGGCACGGCCTGCAACGCTCTGGATGGGTTATAGTCTCTCGCATAGCCCAAGGTCTTGAGAACATCCTTGGCCACGAACCACGGTTCTCCGGCGTCATCCAGATGCACGCGCAGGGGGTGGCCCTCAAATTCAAACAGCGGCAGGGCGGCATCAGTCATGGCGCACCTCCCCGACTGTGGGCATGGCCACCAGCTGGCAGCCGCAGCCCAGGGCGTGCAGCACATCCGCATTGCATCGGGCCAGCCGGTCGCGCTGGGCTTCCAGCCGTGCGGCGCATTCGTCCAGCAGCTCGGCGGCGGCTTCTCGTTCCAGCGCATCCTCACGGGAGACATAATCGGCCACCAGCCGCAGACGGGCAGGCAGGACGCGCAGCAATTCGCCAAGATCGCTGAAATCGTGGAACGTGTTCATGGAATACCTCTTTAGTTTGGGGATTTACGCGGAATAAAAGGCGGGAGCGAGGCAACGCTCCCCGGCTCAAAGAAGGCCGCCAGTCCTCACGGATACTGGACGTTGCTCCGCTCCCGCGCAAAAAAGGCGAAGCAACGCTCCCCGGCACTAAAGAGGCCGCCAGTCCTCACGGATGCTGGACGTTGCTCCGCCAATAGATAACCGGCACCACAGGCCAAAGGCCTGCCGGTGCGGATGGTGGCAGAAACAAAAACAACCGCACTTTTCGCCGTGTGGGGCACGGCAAAGGCGACGGTGACGCCTCTTTAGTTTGGGGAATTTCAGTGTGCCCGGATGGCCGCCAAAGGTCAAGAGGGCACGGTTTGCGGATAGTCTTGTTTCACTCAGAAATAAATGTTAACTGATAAATTTAATTCGAAGACATCGCAATGAGGTAACAAGCATGCGGCAGATTAATATTCCGAATAAATTTTCTTTTATAACAAAAGATGGTGATAACTTTGATTCAGTATTTAACACTTTTGATTGGAATGTCCCAAATGGAGAAACAGTTTGTATTAATTTTAAAGATGCTATATTTGGCAGCTATCAAGCATTGACGCTTATCGTTCAGTATGTATATTTTTTAAAGTCAAAGGGGTGTTTTGTCAGATTTTTACTTGATGACAGTCAAGGTGATAATATCTCAGGAATGTGGAAGAGAATTGGAGGGAAGTTTGTAATTGGTGCTATAAGAAATCCTAATCCTAATATAGCAAGCTCATATTATAAGCCGTTATTCCTTGTGAGAGATTCTAGTGATTTTAAGAAAGTTCTTGAGGGGGTAAAAGATTTTGTCGGCAGATTTGGTGTGAATTATGAAAAAACAATTAGATATATAAGAGCGTGTTTGGAAACTTCAGCTTTTATAGTTACAAGAAGGCATGTGGACAAAA
>ERZ857801.2838-NODE-2838-length-13478-cov-10.144379_pt1 | contig 13478 bp, 12 predicted proteins | sample MGYA00519762_ERZ857801 | MGnify/ENA primary metagenome ERZ857801 (study PRJEB31778, sample SAMEA3449368) | human gut metagenome | biome: human gut; feature: human-associated habitat; material: faeces | place: United Kingdom | collected 2010/2012 ...
AAGACTTTCTGCGTTTGGATCTCGGCAAGTTGTTTCCGGACCAGTTTTGTGTGATTGGCAATTATCCTTATAATATATCCAGTCAGATATTTTTCAAAGTGCTCGACTACAAGGAACATATTCCCTGCTGTTCGGGTATGATACAGAAAGAGGTGGCCGAACGTCTTGCTGCCGGTCCGGGTAGTAAGACATACGGCATCCTGAGCGTCCTGCTACAGGCCTGGTACGAAGTGGAATATCTGTTTACAGTCAGCGAGAATGTATTCGATCCGCCTCCAAAGGTCAAGAGTGCGGTGATACGGATGGTGCGCAATGACCGAAAATCGTTGGGATGTGACGAGAAGCTTTTCAAGACGGTTGTCAAAACCTCGTTCAACCAACGTCGCAAAACATTGCGCAACTCCATGAAACCTCTGCTGGGTAAGGATTGTCCCGATTATTCGCTCCCGATCTTTAACAAACGACCGGAACAGCTTTCCGTAGAGCAGTTCGTGGAACTGACGCTGATAACGGAGCGAAACTTAAAAGATTTATGATTTCAGATTTATGATTTATGACTTATGGAGCTTGCATTGTTTCACAAATCATAAATCATAAATCATAAATTCTCCAAAGCATGATTGAACTGACGAAAGAATATATAGACCATCTAAAAGACATCATCACGGAGAAGGATGATGCTAAGATTAAGGAGATACTGGACGAACTGTATCCGGCGGACATAGCCGAGCTGTACCAGGAGCTTGATTTGCAAGAAGCTATCTACCTCTATCTGCTGATGGATGGCGAAAAGGCAGCGGATGTTCTGATGGAACTGGATGAAGAAGACCGTCACAAGTTGCTGAAAGAACTTCCGAACGAACTGATTGCCAAACGCTTCGTGGACAATATGGAGACCGACGACGCTGTAGACCTGATGCGTGAGTTGGACGAAGATACCCAGGAAGAGATTCTTTCGCACATCGAAGACGTAGAACAGGCGGGCGACATCGTCGACCTCTTGAAATACGATGAAGACACTGCCGGTGGATTGATGGGTACCGAAATGATCGTGGTGAACGAGAATTGGAGTATGCCCAAATGTATCGACGAGATGCGCAAGCAAGCTGAAGACATGGATGAGATCTATTACGTCTATGTAGTTGACGATGATGAGCGCCTTCGCGGAGTCCTCCCCCTGCAGAAGCTGATCACTAATCCTTCCGTCTCGAAGATCAAGCATGTGATGAAGAAAGACCCGATCTCCGTCCGCGACAGTGACAGTATCGAAGAGGTGACCGAGACGATCGAAAAATATGACCTGGTCGCCCTACCTGTTATCGACAGCATCGGGCGTCTCGTCGGACGTATCACCATCGACGATGTCATGGATGAAGTCCGCGAACAGCACGAACGTGACTACCAGTTGGCATCCGGTATCTCGCAGGATGTGGAAACTTCGGATAATGTCTTCACCCAAACGGCCGCCCGCCTTCCTTGGCTCCTGATCGGTATGATAGGCGGAATAGGGAACTCACTGATCTTAGGTAATTTCGAAGGGAATTTTGCCGTCAACCCCAAGATGGCGCTGTTTATTCCGTTGATTGGAGGAACAGGCGGAAATGTCGGCATCCAGTCTTCCGCCATCGTGGTACAAGGCCTGGCCAACAACAGTTTGAAGGAAGGAAACATTCTGCCTCAGATCTTGAAAGAGTCTGTCGTTTCACTGATTAACGCCAGCATCATCAGTTTAGTCGTATTTATCTATAATTTCTTTATGTTAGGCGACAGAGGCATCACCGCTTCGGTTTCCTTAAGCTTGTTTGCGGTCGTGATGTTCGCCAGTGTCTTCGGAACACTGGTCCCCATGACTCTCGATAAACTGAAGATCGACCCTGCTTTGGCCACCGGACCGTTTATCACCATCACAAACGATATTATAGGTATGATGATCTACATGTTCATTACGTCTGCACTGGCTGGATAAGCAAAAAACAATCTGTCACACAAAAGTATGTTTCAAAATAAAATCCGCTTTACTAATAAACATTATTTGACCATGGAATTTACAGCTTAACACGGGATGAATATACTTTCATTCCGTGTTAAGCTGTAAATTCCATACCCAAAAGAGTGTCATAAATGTTATGACACTCTACATTTCAAATTCCAATCACCAGCCTGTAGGTTGTTTTATATTGGAATTAGCCGTTTCCTCTTGTTGTGGTAATGGCCAAGAGTCATATTTCGGAAACACACAAGCACGGGTTTCTATCAATACGAAAGCCTCATCATTCGGATTCCAAGCTCCATAAATCGGACCACTCATTGTTTCCGTCCCAATTCCCCAACGACGAATATCATCATAACGTTTGTTTTCAAAACAAAGTTCCACACGACGTTCACGACGATACAGTTCGCGCACCTTCTCCTGTGTGTTATAAACAGACTTGTCCATAGCCGGTAATCCTGCACGATGACGGATCATATTGATATAAGTCTCAACATCCGGATTTTGCCAATCCCCCGTTTCAACCAAACATTCTACATAATCTAACAGCACTTCGGCATAGCGATACAGAGGAAAATCTAACGATCCATAGCCTGTAGAACGGTCATTTTCATCAATAAACTTCTTCAACATATACCCAGAACGCGAAGCACCAGTCTTGCCAACATAGTCACTACTTCCAGGATCAAACGGCGTATAGGTATAATTAGAGATAGAAGAGTTATCTCCTGGAAGTATATAAGTAGCAGCCAAACGAGGATCACGTGGTTTATACAACGGATTCTTTTCGTATTGTTGACGTTCGGATGCAGGCAAAGATTGGATCGTCTTACCATCTATTGTTTCATATGTATCCAACAGTGATTTTAAAGGAGCAGCACAACCTTGTCCTCCCAATGGCGTCCCCATATTACGGAACCATATATCGTTTGCACCATCTTTGGTAAAGAAGATACGTTCTTTATTCTGCTCTCCTTTATAGGTAAACAAGTTGCGATAATTAGCTGACAGATCCGAAGGTTCAGATTCCGTATCATAGTACAGTTCAAATGCTCTCGAATCTATTAAGCGCTTTGCTGCCGCTTTTGCCAAATCATATTTCTTGAACTGCAAGTTAATGTCCATCTTCATAGCCAAGACCACTGCCTGGCAGATACGGTCACGGCGTCCTTCGTCCCACAAGAAAGGAAAAGCCTTTTCATCTTGAACATTTAGGATCTCATCAAACTCCCGATTTAAGAAATCAAGGCACTCTTCCACCGTATTACGCCCGATATACACTTCCGTAGGATCTAAAGAATTATCAACAATAGGTATACCATCATTCCGGCCATACCACCGCAACAAATTCAAATGGTACCAAGCCCGCCATGTCCGCGCTTCCACTTTCATACGTGTTCGTTCAGATTCATCCGAAAAATAGGCTGCATCCACGTGTTCCAAGAAACGGCAGCAGCGACGGATTTTCTGATAATAATAACGCCAAGTCCAAAAAGTCGATTCCCAAGAAGAAGGTGAATTATTAGATGTAGGAGGAACCAAAGAACCATTTCCCATCATGACAATACGCTGTTCAAAATTGGACAAAAAATACATATTATCTGTCATACCTTCCATACATACAAAACTTAAATCATCCCCACCATGTCCGGCTTTCGGCCATGAACGGCATTGCCCTAATGCGTTTTCACACTCATTCATCGTCTTCCAAAATTCATCGTCTGTTGTTGCCGTTGGATGGTCTTTTGTCAAAAAATCTTCACATCCAGTAGTTCCAATCAACAATATAGACGAAAGTACAGCTATTTTAAAAAAATTATATTGTTTCATAATCAAACCTTTTTATTATTAGAAATTCAAACTAAGTCCCAAAGAATAAGTTTTCACTAATGGATAAGATCCTCGTTGCCCACGGCTTTCTGGATCAACCAATTTTTCCTTGGCAAACGTAAACGGATTTTGAACATTGGCATAGATCCGGATATTAGAGATTCCTATTTTTTTCAGTCCCATTTGATCGAACAAATAGCCCAACTGAATGTATTTAACACGACAATAGCTGGCATCAAAATGCCAAAAATCAGATGTATGATGGTTACTACCATAAGAAGAGTTAGGAGCCATTCTCGGATAACGTGCAGTCGTGTTTGTCGGAGTCCAATAGTCTTTCTGGACTGCTAAAGGAGTTTGCCCGTCTCCTCCTACGTTCAAACCAAAAGAATAGGGTTCGGAATAATAAGCATCCACTCCTTGCACACCCTGAAATAACACTTCCAGATTCCAGTTTTTATAATCCAACGTAATATTGGCAAAATAATTCAAATTGGGCTGATCATCTCCCCGGATAACACGATCATCTGTCGTAATACGACCATCCCCGTTTTGATCCAAATAATGGATATCTCCCGGTTTTTGCCCGTCAAAAATAACAACGCCATCTTTCGGTTTCAAATTTCCAGAAGCATCCTTCACAAAATCATTTTCTTGCAACAAACCATCTGTCGGATAGACATAATGACTATTCAATGCATATCCTACTTGATGAATGCGATTACCATGATCATAAGGAGCACCAAACAGTTCTTCTATTTTGTTTTTATTTTGTGAAAGACCACCATGTATACTAAACCCAAAATCCTTTGTCAACTGTTTTCCATACGTAAAATCCAATTCCCACCCTCTGTTACGAACTTCACCTGAATTTAACGGTGCTGAAGAAGTACCTCCGATATATGAAGTCGGCGGTGTAATAATCATATCGGTTGTCAATTTATCATAATAATCAAAAGTAATAGATAGATCTTTGAAGAGACGAATATCCGCACCAATGTTCAGCATATGGACAGTTTCCCATGTAATATCCGGATTTCCAAATACAGTCTCATTACCATTGCCCGCATCGATCAACGACTGATACTTATATAACCCAATATTTTCGTTGCCCAACAAACCATAGGAAGCTCTCACTTTAAACTCGGAAATCTGATCCTTCAATGGCTTCATAAAAGCCTCTTCATGTAAGTTCCACCCAGCTCCGACAGAGGGGAAAACCCCAAATTTGTTGCCTTTTCCAAAACGAGAAGAGCCATCCCGACGCACAGTCGCCTCCAACAAATATCGAGAATCAAACGTATAATTGGCCTTTGCAAACAAAGAAACCATGGACCAACGATCCCAATCGCCACTATTGGTTAATTCTTGATTATAACCGGCAATAGTGAACAGGCGATGCTTTCGCTTTTCAAATGTATATTCGGCTGTTCCACCCAAATAGTAATAACTTGAACGATCTTTGGAAGCTCCATAACTCGCTCCCCATGTTTGTAAAAATGCACCAGAATTGTAATCAAAAAAGTTATAGGCTTCTCGCTCATCCCGTTGTGCACTGCTACTGATTCGATATGAATATTGTCCCCGAACTATCAATTTAGGGATAATCTCCCAACGAGGCGCAATATTGATACTAATATTATCTTCCAAATTAGTTCGAATTCCACCACGTTCAATAATCGCTGCAGGATTACGCTGCTCAGGTCTATTCCCATAATAAACAATATCACTGCCTTCTTTCATTGGATAATGGATAACTGTCGTAGGTGGTGTACGATAGATATAGGTAAAAATATCCCCACCATTATCAAATAATGGTTTTTCTCTATTTGTCCGATAAGAATTGAAGTCCATATTCACAGACAAATTATCCAACAAGTTAACAGATGTATTAGCACGAATATTCAATCGATCTGAATTAGTATTTTCAACTAATCCATTATTTTTCAAATAATTCACAGTCAAAGCGAAACGAGCTAAATTACTACCTCCTGAAACAGCAACCGAATGACTTTGCAGCGAACCCGTTTTGAATAACCAATCTGCCCAATCAGTATCCGGATAATTGATCGGATCAGTATGGTTACGAGTTGCTTCTATTGCCTCTTTAGAATAAACTGCATTTCCACCTATATTCAAGTTTGCAGCATTAACCATCTCCATATATCCGGCTCCATCTATAAATTCAGGTAAATACGTTGCTTCCTGCAAGCCAAAATAGCCATTGTAAGAAACATTTACCTTTCCTGGCATACCTCGCTTCGTTTTTACGACAATCACACCATTGGCAGCACGAGCACCATAAATTGCTGCTGCAGCCGCATCTTTCAAAACCGTCACACTTTCAATCGTATTCGGGTCCAATTGATTCATATCCATCGGAATGCCATCAACTAAGACTAAAGGATCATTATTGGTCTCCAATGAAGAAATACCGCGAATCTTAATTGTTGCAGCATCAGCACCCGGTAGACCAGAATTTTGTGTCACATTCAATCCCGTAATCCCTCCTTGCAGAGATTGAGAAAGGGATGTAATTGGTTTAGTCGACAGATTTTTACTGATATCTAAAGAGGATACAGACGAAATCGAGTTCAATTTCTTTTCTTCCGAGATCCCCGTCACCACAATTTCATCCAGCTTTTCCGATTCGGCATTCAAAGAAACTGTTAAGTTACTAATTGCACGTGAGACAACATATTCATAATCTTTAAAACCAATATATCGGAAAATTAAAACATCTCCTTTTTGAGCCTTAATGCTAAAATAACCATTTCCATCACTGACTGTACCCAAGGTTGTCCCTTTTACTACAATATTAACTCCAGCCAACGGAAAAGGAGGTTCTATATTTTCAAGAACCTGTCCTTGTATAGTCCAATTTCTATCGTCAGCAATATTGCTGACGATATCCGGGCGATTGCGATATAATCCTCAATTTGTTTAAAAGAATAACCGTCGCCCAATACAGAGCGTAATGCTGTCAAAATATCAGAAGTCTGGATATCCACCGATACCACCCGGTCCTTTTGAAGTTCATCACTACTATAGGCTATTTTCACACCCGATTGTTTCATAATAGCATCCAGAACTTGCTCCAAACGGGCGTCTTTAAAAGATAAATTCAACGTGTACTTTTGCTCTAAAAGAGTTGTTGATGCCGAAATATCCGGCGAAATACTTAATAAATTGATGAGTAAAAATAAAAATAACGAGTGCTTTAAGACTTTTTGTGCATACACAAAAGCCCCATGTCTGCTTTTTTCCATAAATTTGTATTTTACAGGTTTAAACTGAGTTATAAAAATGTTTAGTAATCTGTTACGGGAGACAGTATCTGGTACATACTGTCTCCTTTTTGTGTTTTCATGATATCTAAGTCATCATACCTCCTCTCTTTTTTGTTTAACATAAATGATATTTCCTTGGCTTCGTTCCAATTTTACATCCGACGTAAAACTGATCAACTCCAATAATTGCTCCAAACTGATTTTCCGGTCTATGACCAAAGAAAAACGCTTATCTTTCAACTGTTCATTTTGATACCGGACGGTAAAATCATACCAATGCAACAACTTATTAAAGATTTCCTCTAACGCGGCATCTTTGAAAATATATTCTCCTTTTACCCAAGATGTATATAAATCCGTGTCTACAACCCGTATCCCGGACTTACGGCTTTCCTTATTATAACAGAACTGCTCGGAGGGGACAATCCGGAATTCTTCGCCACCATTCGCTTTTACAGCCACAGAACCTCCTACCAGTGTGACACGAGCCATTTGCTCGGACTGATAAGCCGAGACATTGAAAGAGGTTCCCAAAACCTGGACTGCGACCTCATCCGTCCTCACCACAAAAGGACAGTCCGGATTCTTAGCCACATCGAAGAACGCCTCTCCTTTCAACCGGACCTCGCGCATTTCTCCTGCAAAGCGAGTCGGATAAGATAACTCTGATTCAGCATTCAGCCAAACGTGTGTTCCATCTGCCAACTCCAGTTCGTAAGCATTCCCTTTCGGTATCACCAAGTGATTCCAAGACAGCTTTTCTTCATCTGAAGGTTGCTCCCGGTCCGACTCATACGAAAGTTGTCCAACCAGATTATTCCGAATCACCATATTGCCCTGCTGAATCGAAAAACTATCCTGCTTCAACGGAATCCGTTCCCCATTATCCAACAGTAAAGTCGGTTGATTTATGTTTTTCAATACATCTGCCTCAGCAGTCCAATCCGGCTCCGCAGGTCTGTTCATAAAATAGAGCCCTATAGAAAACGCAATAGCGACCAAGGCCGCATAAGGCAACCAAGTTTTTAAGTTAAACTTTTTCTTCTTCTCTACAGTTTGGTTGCGTACCCTCATCCAAGCCTGTTCAACATCATATTCAGAATCATCCTGCTTTCCGACAGTCTCGAAACTGCGATATAGTTCACCCACTTGCTCGAACTGCTTTCTGTTGGCTTCCGAACAAGCAAGCCATTCATTCAACAGGCGATGCTCGTCTTCGGTCGCATCTTCGGACAGGACAGACAACATGATCTCATATATCGTTTCAGACTTCATTTGCAATGCCTTTTTATTATATGACAACAGTGGGCAGGAAAATGGGTAGGAAAAAATAAACTTTTTTCATGTATCTATGACAAATTCAGTCTGCATGTAATTTGTTTCCGGCAATGCCGAACATATATTCGTATATCTTCGACAATGTCGAACAGCTACACGACAACGTCAAAAACTGGTTTCATTAGCATAAAAAGCAAGACTGTTCCTTGTAAATCAATCAATTCTTCCCGCATAATTCGAAAAGCTTCTCCCAAATGATACTTGACAGTATTGACCGATATTCCGGACACTTCTGCTATTTCTTTATATTTCAATCCTTTTATACATTTAAGAAGAAATACTTGTTTACATTTAGGGGGTAGTTTACGAAGAGCCTCCCGCACTTCTTGTTTATACCGGAAATCATTCTCCTCTTCAGCTTGTCCATTCCACTCTTCTACAAGCGAGGCCAGAAAACTTTCTTTCGATAATTCAGCTTTATAGTAATTCAAGCAGCGGTTATAGACAGAGCGATAAGCATAAGGCAAAAAGTTATCCTCGTTGATCGTCAAACCGTCTTTTTCCCAAACGGCAATAAAAAAGCTTTGGACAATATCTTCTACAATTTGTTTATCTGACAAATAACGGGATGCATAGCGGCACAACTCCGCATAATACATCCGAAATAATTGCTCAAAAAGTAGTTCATTGACCATTTTTCCATTCAATTTTTCAATCTTATATGATAACTTAGAAGTACAAATATAATGAAAAACAAGAAACAGGAGTGAAAACCATAGTAATCCATAGGGTAACCTCATCAAAATTCGGGAACCGTATGAAATATACCAAAGAAAAAACAGGACCTTATCATACAAGTTTTTCTCATTTCCTCTGTCACTGTATCACTGATTTCTTTCTATCAGTTGATATTCAAATTGTCTGATTTGTGATACATGCCCGTTTTCTCTATCACTACCCTATCACTGGCAATAGCAGTTTTTCTCATCCCTGTAAATCACGCGATTATTTTATGTAAAAACGAGTGCAAAATAGGTAAAACCGGGTGGTTTTCATTGTCTAGCACGGTACTTTAGTTGCCGGACACCCCCATGTTGCCATCCTTAACACCCGGGTGTAGAAAGTCGGTACACCCGGGTGTAGAAAGTCGGTACACCCGGGTGTTAAGGATGGCAACATGGGGGTGTTTACGGAATTATCTGCTTGTCTTTGGCAAAAAAAGAGAGGGCTTTTGTGGAATGAAGAACCGTATTTCGCCGATTTAATACCTGTTATATTCATTTTTACATTTGTTTATTCGATTATTCTATATGCTTTTTCCAAAGCATATAGAATACAGCATACTGATTATCAATAATATAACAAAAACCATGTTCCAGAGGTGATAGAGGAGTGATAAAGGAAAACGTCTTGTATCACTGTCTCTGACGCTTGAATATTAATAGCTACAACCTTTGGAGTGATAGAGTGATAGAGGATTTGCAGAAAACTTCATATGTAGATCACAACCCTGGAAAATTTTGATGCGGTTGTCCTGAAAGTGGCAGGAATATGCCAAATTTTGAAGAACGCCCCGGTTATGATCCGCGTGACCAGCTACGGGTATCCTCCAGCCTTATGTTGCTCTCCCGGACAGTTCCAATATTCAGGCGATAAGATAAACCGGAAGCATTTTCAATAGACAACTCCGGAAAAGTTGTCAAATCTTCTCGCAGTCGCATTATGGTTTGCGTCATAGATTTCTTTATCGCTCGGTTTAGCTGCCTATTTTCTTTTGTCGATTCATCTTCGCTCAAAGGCCGCCCTAACACATCATTACAAAAAACAGGATAGCTGATAGTATGATCCGGCGCTTCCAAAAAACGGATAAAAGCACGTAAACGGTTTCTTGCCAAAAAAACTTTATGATCTTGATCTTTCAATTCTCCCGTTTTCTTGCTGAAAAAAACATCCTGCGCTATCTCTATCCACTCCGAAGCATCCGAAGAAAGCGCTACCGGTACGGGCGTAACAGGAGTAACAGCTGCTTCATTATGCTCTACATTTTTGTGGCGTTGCCATATATACATTATAATAACAAGAATACACCACAACAAAATCAGCCCCCAAATCAGAGACATCCGGCTAAATAAATAGGAATGGGAAAACAAGACATACGCTTGTAGTTTTATTTGCCTTTGATCATGTTCTACACCAAACACAATAGGCTCCAAAGCGATCCCTGCCCGAGATAACGGCTTATTCGAACAACTGACAAGGCTGTCACCCTGTAAAAAAGAAACAGCTGTCTGGGCGATTATGCCTTCACTTTTTAGTTCTTCTTGAAAAAGACTGTCGAGGGTAAAGGCACGATTGGGATTTTCGAAAGCAATGAACAATTGAAAGCTCCATTCTCTTTTATCAGTCAAAGCAAGACTGTCCGCCTGTTCACTTTTTTTATAAACAACTTTTCCCTTTTCGATTTCAATAACAGTAAAATCAGAAGAAATACCAGTATATGATTTGGGGAAAGAGATAAACTCCGGTTGCATCAGTTCCTTTTCCAGATCGACTGCATGACTAAAAAGATAAGTTGCTTTAAGAATCTGCTCATTTTTAATTTGAGAAAAATAATGGCAAGATAAAAACACAACTAATATCGTTAAAATCAATATCCCTCCAAAGACTATAATAAATCTATGTTTTTCCATTTTCATCTCATTTGTGAGACAAAAGTAACAAAACGAACAAGCAAAATCAACACTTTGGCAACATTTCACCGGAAACAGCAAAGTGTTTCCACTTTTAGTTGACAATCTTAAATCGGAAGATTACTTTTACGCTCAAAAAAGGAACATGAAAAAGAAAACAGTATTAAAATTGCTTTTTATTACAAGTTGTTTGGTGGCTGTGTGTAGCCTGTTTTACAATAATGAAACAAGCACATTGGACAGTCTGGCATTTCAGAATGTTGAAGCATTGGCCCAAGGCGAAAATGATGATGATGCCCATTGCTATGGTTATGGTTCAGTCGATTGCCGAAGCTACAAAGTAAAATATAAAATATCAGGTTTAAGTTTAGAATAATCGTGAAACGTTTTGCATACATATTATCAATAGGTATCAGTGCAATAATCTCCTGTACCGATTCCCCCGGTACTTACTATCCCCGATATTCGACTTTTCCCAATGAAAAGGCAATAAGTGCGCGGGTGATCGAACTGGACACTGCCCTCTTCCGCTACCCATTCCGGGTAGCGGTCAAAGACAGTATAGCTATTGTAATGGATTTGCATAACGCAGACAATTATTTTCATGCTTTCACATATCCGAATTGGAAACATATGTTTCTTTTGGCAAACGGGGTGAAGGACCGGAAGAAATGCTTTCGGCCGAAACATTCCAGTTCAACTCCCTCGATTCCATATATGCACTCGATGCAAACAAGATGCAGATCTCACGCTGGGCGATTTCAGCAAAAGACCATTCAGCTACAAGACAGGAAGTGATACAATTAGATAAAAATCTAATCCGTTCATTAGATTTCTGTGCCACAGATTCTTGTTTTCTGATCCCGGACTATTTAGGAGAGTACCGATATTGGCAAGTTGACTACAGTGGTAAACCTATCAGAAGCATCGGTAAAATACCTACCGAAAAAGATTTGGCTTCGGAAATCCGCCCGGCATTAGCACAGGCATGGCGTAGTTTTATCGATTACAACCCGCACAATGGCATATTGGCAATGGTCACCCAATTAGGGGAATCCATCGAAATATACAATACCAAAGAGAATACCCATACCGTATTATACGGTCCGAACGGCGAACCCCGGTTTAAAAGCGTCAAAGGAGAAGGCGTCCCAACCGGAATTATGGGATTCAGTGATATTGTTATCACTGACGAACATATCTATAGCGTATTCCAAGGAATCCGGTTTAAAGACAAATTAGCCTCTTATCAATGGGGCGAAAAGCCGGAAGACGGAGGGCGTTATATATATGTATTCGACCTGAAAGGAAATCCCATACAAAAATACACCTTAGACAAACCCATATACAGAATCGATATAAACGAAAAAACAAAGACGGTCATCGCCACATGTGTAGAAAGCGACGAGCCGATCATGGAATTTAAAATATAACAATAGATGAAACCACTGTTATACATATTATCTATATTCTTTTTGTTAACCTCTTGCAAAGAAGACAAGAAAGATCAATTTGCCCGTCTGGTTCAGGAATGGCAGGGAAAAGAGATCGTGTTTCCGCAGGATATGGCTTTCACCCGTTTCGTCACTGAGCAGGTGGAATACCGGATACCCGATGCGGAATATAAAGTGCTGATTTATGTCGATTCAACAGGTTGCACCAGTTGCAAATTGCAACTGCCGAAATGGAAAGAATTGATCGCCCATGTCGATTCGGCAACAAACAGCAACATCCCGTTCATTTTCGTCTTCCAGTCGAAAGATGATAAAGAATTGCGATATATCCTGAAACGCGACAACTTTAACCGTCCGGTCTGTATCGACCGGGACAGTCAGTTGGACAAATTGAACAAATTTCCGCAAGACATCACATTCCAAACCTTCCTGCTTGACCGGGACAACAAGGTGAAAGTGATCGGCAATCCGGTGCATAACTTGGAGGTCAAGGATTTGTATTTGAAACAGATGACCGGGAAAATATCACCGGGGCGCGACCGGATCAAAACGACGGCAAAAGCCATAAACAGCGAAGTAGACTTCGGCGCATTTTCGAAATCCGAAGAGAAAACGGCTGTTTTTGAAATAGAAAACACGGGAGACAATCCCCTTGTCATATTGGATATCAGTACCACTTGCGGTTGTACGACTGCAAACTATGACAAACGCCCAGCGAAGCCGGGAGAGCGGCTTCGTATTGAAGTCAGGATGACACCGAAAGACACAGGCTTTTTCGATGAAATCGTCACACTTAAATGTAACACAGCAAGTCCTGTCAAAGTAAAAATAAGAGGCCAAGTTCAGTAATTGAACGAAAGGGAGCCTGCCTGAAAAGCCTCAGAAACTACGACGGCAAGCTCCCCGAAACCCCTTAGAAAGGAGGTGTATGATGGTAATATAAACC
>ERZ857801.2841-NODE-2841-length-13467-cov-37.396585_pt1 | contig 13467 bp, 15 predicted proteins | sample MGYA00519762_ERZ857801 | MGnify/ENA primary metagenome ERZ857801 (study PRJEB31778, sample SAMEA3449368) | human gut metagenome | biome: human gut; feature: human-associated habitat; material: faeces | place: United Kingdom | collected 2010/2012 ...
ACCATGCCGACCGTTTCGGCTTGAGCCAGCTCCATCAGCTGCGTGGCCGCGTCGGCCGCGGCCGCGAGCGCGCGTACGCCTACTTCCTGTACGACCCGTCCAAGCCGATGACCCAGCAGTCGCACGACCGCCTCGCCACCATCGCGCAGAACACGGCGCTCGGAAGCGGCTTCGACGTCGCCATGAAGGACCTCGAACTGCGCGGCACCGGCAACCTGCTGGGCGACGAACAGTCCGGGCACATCGAGGGCGTCGGCTTCGACCTGTACGTGCGCATGGTCTCGGAAGCCGTCGAACAGTACAAGGAGCCGGAGCGGACCGAGCCGGTCGCGGTCACCATCGACCTGCCCATCGAAGCGTCCATCCCGGTGGACTACATCGATTCCGACAAGCTGCGGCTCGAAGCATACCGAAAACTGGCCGCTTCGCGCACCGATGAGGACCTCAAGGAACTCGCCGACGAACTCACGGATCGCTACGGCAAACTGCCGGAGGAGTTCGAGACGCTGTTCGGCGTGGCCCGCCTGCGCATGAAGGCGCGGGAACTCGGCATATCGGAGATCGTCGCGCAGGGCAAGAACGTGCGCGTCGGCAAGATCGATCCGCCCGAATCGATGCAGATGCGCATCAACCGCATCTACCGCGGGGCGCAATACCGGCCGGTCACGCACACATACCTGATCCCCGCGCCGTTCGCGGGCACGCTCGGCGGCAAACCGATGCCGGGCGATCAGGTCATGGACTGGGTGAGCGACCTGCTGCACGACTTCGCATGGAAGCCGCAACCGAGGAAGGCATGATGGGCTCAGGATCCCCGTTCGAAGGCATGTCCGGAGGCATCGGGGAGCGGAACGGCATGATCCGGCTGCCGTACCATCCCCTGACTTCGCTGATCCGGCATTTCGACAATGGCCAGGCCCTGGCGCTCCTGCACTCGGGGCGGGGCGGACGGTATTCGGTGCTCGGACTGCACGCCTACCATCGGCTCATGCAATACGGCGATGACGTGATGGAAGGCACCCTCGCCGTCTGCGGAGACGACGATGTCTGGCGGGACCGGCTGCTCCCCGGCCAAGACGCGCTCATGCTGCTGCACGACCAGCTGCGTGACGAGCCCGGCGTGCTCGGATTCATGTCATATGATGACGGCCGACGCCGGGAAGGCGTGCGATCCCGGTTCGACGGCGGCCAGCAGGCGGCAGAGCGAAAGACGCCGCCGGACGCCGTATGGTGGAGTTTCGACGACATCCTCATCGAAGACCGGCAGCGGCGCTCGCTGACCCTGCTCAGCCATCATCGCCACCCGAACAGCGCCCGGAACATCGCCGCCATACGATCCGTCTGCCAGTCCGTTCCCGCTGGCGGGGGCTGTCGCGAAGCGACTGAGGGTGGTTATCCAGACTCCCCGCACACCTCAGCCTCCCACCGCGGCGCATGGCGCTGCGACCACGATCGCGCCTCATACTGCGAGGCCGTGGAACGACTCAAATCGCACATGCGCGACGGCGAAGCCTACGTAGTGAACTACTCGTTGCGTCTCGACGTCACCAGTCCCGTGACGCCCCTGGACATGTTCCTGCGTCTGAACGACGACAATCCCGCGCCGTTCTCCGCGTATGTCAACGGCGGCGGATGGCAGATCGTCAGCTCGTCGCCGGAACGGTTCCTCGAATGCCGCAGCGGCCATGTCGTCACCCGCCCCATCAAAGGAACGCGGCCACGTGGCCTCACCGTGCAGGAGGACGCGGCCAACCGCGCCGCCCTTGAGCAATCCGGCAAGGACCATGATGAGCTGCTCATGGTCACCGACCTCGAACGCAATGATCTGAGCCGCGCGGCGACTCCCGGAACCGTGCAGGTCACGGGGTTCGCCGAACTGGAGACCCACCCGCACGTGTTCCATCTGGTGTCCACCGTCGAGGCCGAATTGCCCGATGCCCGCGATCTGTCCGAACTGCTTGCCGTCATGTCGCCGGGCGGATCGATCACGGGGGCTCCCAAGCGCCGCGTCATGCAACTCATCGACCGGTATGAACGGTCGCCTCGCGGCGTGTATACCGGCTCTCTCGGCTACATCACCGCCGATGGCGACTGCGATCTGAGCATTCTGATCCGCTGCGCGACGCACGTCGGGCGATGTGACAAGGCGGGCCTGTACCGGATCGGCGCGGGCGGCGGCATCACCATCGAATCCGACCCGGACGCCGAATACGACGAGGCCATGCAGAAAGCACAGGCGCTGCTCGACGCGCTGGACTGTGACGTGTCGGACAGTGACGTGCATGACGGAAGACAAGGACAATGGCATGACTAATAGCAATGGCACGCCTGGCGGCGAAGGCACGGCCGTCACATTCGCCCTGGATGAGGGATACCAGTTCGGCCTCGGCGTATTCGAGACCATCAACCTGACCGGCGGGCGACTCGTCATGCTCGACCGTCATCTCGACCGGCTTCGGCGCGGAGCGCGGGCATTGGATATCGACGCGCCGGACGATGATACGCTGCGGGCTCATATCGCCGAACATCTCGACGCGGCAGAATTGCCTGACGGTCGGTCGTTCGCGGTCAAGCTCATGGTGTCGTCCGCGAACGTCATCGTCACGCATCGGCCGAACCCGTATGCGGATTGGGCGCAGGACCGCGGTCTCAGGCTTGGCTGGTGCCGCGCCTGGCGCAACGAGTGTTCGCCGCTCACGGCGCACAAGACGCTGAATCAGGGCGACAACATACTCGAATCGCGTTCGGCTCGGCGGCTCGGCTTCGATTCCGCCGTGTACCTCAACACGCGCGGCGACATCTGCGAGACCACCAACGCGAACCTGTTCTTCGTGCGCGACGGGCGGCTGTACACGCCGGACGAGCGATGCGGGCTGCTACCCGGCACCGTGCGGGCGTGGCTGTGCGAACGATACGAGGCCGAGCAGGGGACCTTCCGACAGGATTCGCTGGACAGCTGGGATGAGGTCTTCGCCACCAACGCCCTGATGGGCGTGCGCCCGGTCGTCGAGCTGGGGGATGCGGGCTATGGAATCGGGCCGGTGACGCGGGCGATCCAGCGCGAATACCGTCGGCTTGAGCTCGGTATCCTCTGACCGCCCTCGGCCGGCTCCGCCGCCAGTCCTCGACAGTGGCGGTGGAGCCGACTGAGGGCGGTCAGATGTACGGAATCTGTCTATATCCAGCCGAATGTTAGCGCTCATATTATTTTTCCGAGAAATTCTGGCACTCGTCCACAAAAGGCATTATTCTTAAGTCTGTCATCACAACCTAACAGTCTTAAGGAGTAGTTGTGGCAGCTATTGAAAGCGTTTACGCGCGTCAGATCCTTGATTCCCGTGGCAACCCGACCGTTGAGGTCATCCTCGACACCGAAGACGGCGCCGAAGGCCGCGGCCTGGTTCCGTCCGGCGCTTCCACCGGTGAGGCCGAGGCTTGGGAGCGTCGCGATGGCGACAAGTCCGTCTACGGCGGCAAGGGTGTTCTTAACGCGGTCAAGGCCGTGAACGAGGTCATCGCTCCGAAGGTCATCGGCATGGACGCTGCTGACCAGCGCGCTCTGGACGACCTGATGATCGAGCTCGACGGCACCCCGAACAAGGGCAAGCTGGGCGCCAACGCCATCTTGGGCGTCTCCCTGGCTGCTCTGTACGCTTCCGCCGAGTCCGCCGGCCTGCCGCTGTACCGCTACATCGGCGGCACCAACGGCCACATCCTGCCGGTCCCGAACATGAACATCATGAACGGTGGCGCTCACGCTGACTTCGCCACCGACATTCAGGAGTACATGATCTCCCCGTACGGCTTCGACACCTACTCCGAGGCTCTGCGCGCTGGCGTTGAGGTCTACCACACCCTGAAGAACGTCCTGAAGAAGGAAGGCCTGAACACCGGCCTCGGCGATGAGGGCGGCTTCGCCCCGAAGATGAAGTCCAACGAGGACTCCCTCAAGTACATCATGGACGCTATCTCCGCCGCCGGCTACGAGCCTGGCAAGCAGATCGGCATCTGCCTGGATGTCGCCTCCTCCGAGTTCTACAACAAGGAGACCGGCAAGTACCGCTTCGACGGTGAAGAGCGTGACTCCGCCTACATGCTCGACTACTACGAGAACCTCATCAACGAGTACCCGATCGTCTCCATCGAGGACCCGTTCAACGAGGAAGGCTGGGAAGACTGGGCTGCCATCACCGCTCGCCTCGGCGATCGTCTGCAGTTCGTCGGCGACGACCTGCTGGTCACCAACCCGGCTCGTCTGCAGAAGGCCATCGACCTCGGCGCCGCCAACTCCCTGCTGGTCAAGCTGAACCAGATCGGTTCCGTCACCGAGACCCTCGACGCCATCGAGCTGGCCACCGCCAACGGCTACACATCCATGGTTTCCCACCGCTCCGGCGAGACCCCGGACACCACCATCTCCGACCTGGCTGTTGCTAAGAACACCCGCCAGATCAAGACCGGTGCCCCGGCCCGTGGCGAGCGCGTTGCCAAGTACAACCGCCTGCTCGAGATCGAGGAGGAGCTCGGCTCCACCGCTCAGTACGCCGGCTACAGCGCCTTCAAGGCCTGCAAGAAGTACCTGGCCAAGTGAGCTGAAACGCCCGTAAAGGCGTGAGTTTCCACTGAAGCTCGATACCCGTCGTATTCGTCAAGTCGAATGCGGCGGGTATTTTCGTGTGACATGAGCAAGTCGTCCCGTACCGGCAAACCTGGCAAAACCGGCAAAGCACAAGTTAGGAAAAAAGGGTCGGCGGGGCCTATAGCGTTCTTCGTCTCCCTGTTCATTATCGCCCTTGGCACCATCCAGCTGGTCTCCACCTTCCACACCTATGCCCTGAACCTGGCCGAACTCAATGGTCTCAAGCGTGAGGAGGCTTCGCTGATTGCCCAAAAGCAGGAGTTGGAAAACGACATCAAGCGTTGGGATGACAAGGCCTACATCACCGCCCAGGCCCGTGAACGCCTCGGCTTCGTATTCCCCGGCGAACAGGCCGTGCGTGTGCTTCATCCCGAAGCCGTGACCGGTTCCGATAGCGAATCCCAGAAAACGGAAGATTCCAGTAGCAGCAACAAAAAAGTTCTGCCATGGTACAGCGAACTGTCTTACTCGCTCAAAAAGGCCGATGAGCCTGTGACCGATAGCGTGTCCGGCAAATCCGATATTTCCGGTTCCTCTGACTCGTCACCCAACGACTCATCCAAGCGGTCCGATAAGTCAGACCAGAACACCCAACAGAACACCCAACAGAACACAGGGGAGGGAACCCAACAGTGACCATCGATATCGCCGCCAAGGCCAAGGCCCTTGTCGATACCGTGCTTGCCGAGCCCGCCAACGATCATGACATCGACCTGGTGCAGCGTCAGCTCGGCCGATACCCGCGCGGCATGGTCGCCGTGGGGGCGCGATGCGTCTGCGGTAGGCCACTTGCCGTAATCACCCGTCCGGTGTTGCCCGGCGGAATCCCTTTCCCCACCACGTGCTATCTGACCGGTCCGGAAGCCGTCAAGGCCGCCTCCCATGTCGAGGCCGCCGGCGTGATGCAGCAATACAACGACATGTTGGCCTTGGACGAGGAGCTCAAGGCCGCATATGAGCAGGCCCATAACCTGTATCTGGCATTCCGCCACGAACTGGCAGGACGTCTTGGCGACAGTGAGGAGCATATTGAAGGCACTTCGGCCGGCGGCATGCCGGTGCGCGTCAAGTGCCTGCATGCCCTGCTGGCCCAGTCCTTGGTTATGGGGCCGGGCGTCAACCCCATTGGCGATTTGGTACTGGAACGCGTCAAAGACGAATTCGATCCGACCGTCTGCCGCTGCACGCTGGACGATTGATCAACAGATGAGCCAGCGCGAACAGTCCATTCATACGCACTAAGGGATACGAGGAGAAGGCAATGAGCAAGGAATCCGTAACCGTCGCCGGCATTGATTGCGGCACGAACTCCATTCGACTGAAAATCGCACGTGTCGATGCCGATGGCATGCATGAGGTGGTGCCGCGCATCCTGCGTGTGATCCGTCTCGGCCAGGATGTGGACAAGACTCATCGTTTTGCCGACGAAGCGTTGGAACGCGCCTATGTGGCCGCTCGGGAATTCGCCGGTGTGATTGCCGAACATCCCATCGACGGCCTGCGTTTCGTTGCCACCTCTGCAACTCGTGACGCGGAAAACCGTGAGGAGTTCGAGGATGAGATCGAACGTATCCTCGGCGTGCGCCCCGAAGTCATTCCCGGCACCGAAGAAGCCGACCTGAGCTTCCTTGGTGCCACTTCCGTGGTCAATCGCGACGATCTGCCCGCCCCCTATCTGGTGGTTGATCTCGGCGGCGGGTCCACCGAGCTGGTCATCGGTGGCGACGGCGTCAGTGCGCCCACTACCCAGGTTCAGGGCGCGTTTTCCATGAACATCGGTTCCGTGCGCATGACCGAACGTCATCTGACCAATGATCCGCCGACCCAGACACAGATCGATGAGGCCGTTGCGGACGTCGATGAACATATCGATGAGGCCTTCCGCACCGTGGACGCAGGCAAGGCCCGTACCATCATCGGCGTGTCCGGCACGGTGACCACGATGACCGCCTTGGCCATGGGATTGAAGGAATACGATCACACCGTGGTCGACGGGCATCGGCTGAGCCTTGAAGACGCCTATGCCGTGGACGACAAGTTCCTTAGGATGACGCGCGCCGAGCGCCGCGAATACAAGACCATCCACCCCGGCCGTATCGATGTGGTCGGCGGCGGCGCTGTGGTCTGGAGCCGTGTGCTGGCGCGTGTCAGCGAAGCCGCCAAGGCCGATCATGGTGAAGCCATCGATTCGTTCGTTGCCAGCGAACACGGTCTGCTGGACGGCATTGTGCTCGATTATGGTCGCCGGTTGCTGGCTCAATAGCGTAAGTGGTAAGTGCCTCCAGCGGGCTGAGCCGTTAAGCAAACAGCCCGGTGGGCTGTTTGTAGGCGAGGGGAGCGGCTATGCCGCGACGGCTGCACGAAGTGCAGCAACCCGCAAGCAATGCTCAGGGCAGGAGATAGCTTATAATAGAAAAGTTGGCCTCCGTGGCGAAATGGTATACGCAGTCGACTTAAAATCGATCGCTTCGGCTTGTGGGTTCGAGTCCCACCGGAGGCACCTTCGCTAGACTGTGGAAAATAGCCGCTTTGCCTTACGGGAGTAGGGCTGAGCGGCTTTTCTTATTCCCGGCTATTCCCGCCAATTCCCGGGTTTCCCCGGGATAATGTGGGCAAAATGTGGGCAAAAATCGGGCGTCGTCACGGTGTGGCGGCGGTGCTCGTGTCCTTCAGATGTCGGCAGGGTGGACGGGTGGTCTGACATTTCGACACGCCGGTTACTTTTTGTAACCGAGTGTGGTATGATGAATACATCACCGGGAAGCGCAAGGCAAGCCCGGAAAGAGCAGAAAGGCTCCGAAAATGGACATCTACCAGATCAGCAGCTACATCTACAACAACACCGGCAGCGCCATCGACACCGAGGTGGTCAACGGAATCTGCCCCGACGACACGATCGAGGTCAGCAAGCGCGACAGCAAGCAGTTCCTCGCCCTCGGCTTCGACCCAACCGACGACAGCTTCATCCTCGGCACCCTCTGGTACCGCCACGAGAACGGTGACAAGGAAGCGGTGGAGGAAGGCCTCTGCTGGCATATCGACGGCGAGGAAGACCATGACACGCTCGACGATATCTGCGAATACGCCCGCAAGGAGCTCTGATACGGGCCTATACTGGTTCCATCGGCATCGATAGCCGTATGTCGCCCATCACGGGCGTGGATTGAAACATTCTTTTTGACGGCAGTATGCCCGGTCTTATGGCCGGGCCTGCGAAAGCACACCTTTTTCACGTTTTTTAAGGAGTCATCATGACCGTATTCACCGACCACAAGCGCACCGCCAACCTCGAGCTGAGGAACTGGGATGGCGACAACTGGTCGCCCGACTGGAGCCGCGATTTCTGGAACGTCGGCGAACTGAAGAACCTCAACGACGATTCGGACGTGTTCCCGGAGGACGGCCCCTACGCGGCACTGCTCGAAAAGCATGACATCAGCGCATCCGAGCCGGTCTACGAGGTCGAGGACATCGACTATCTCATCGACTACGCCAACGACATGATCAACGGCGAGGGCGATTACGCGGACAACCCCAGCCCGAACACCTCGCTTTTCGTCGCCGAGCTGGACTAGCGCGATGGGCCGGCAGAAGAAACTGCGGCTCACCCCCTCCTGGCTGCCGGTCATCCGCGATCATCTGGTCGTGGAGGGCCGGCGCCAGGGCGAGAGGGGCAACCTGCAGGGAACGGTGAGCGAGCAGATCATGCGCGAGTTCTATGACGAGATGGACACGCTGTCCCGCGCTCCACTGTGGTGGGTGAGCGAGGACATGAAGAAGATCTGCGTGGACACGGTGATGAACGGGCCGATGCCGCCCGCCGAACCGCTGCCCACGGCCACCGGGTTCATCGTGTTCGAGGGCGGGGTATCCTTCCTGACCAAGGAGATGATGGACGTGCCAGTCACGGCGGTGAGCTGGGAGCAGGTGGAATCCATGCACGGCGGTCTCCCGGACGTCATGCTCAGGCTTTTTAGCGACGCCCCGCAGATCACCATGGGCCGTCTCATAGACAAGAGCCTGCCGATCGCGCCGGTGCGAGTCATCGACGACAGGGCCATGGACGCCTCGGTGATCGCCCTGCTGTCGGTGGCGTTCGCCCTGATGAACCAGCCGAGCGTGACAGCTGCCGTCGAAAGCCGATGGGACCAGCGGCGCGACGGGCCCCAGCCCAGATCCATGACGCAGGCGGCAAAGGTCAAGATGATCGTGCTGCGGCCGCCCGCCCGATCGTCCGTCAGGACTGAGAGCGGCGTTCAGCGGCGAACGCCGGACCACCGGTATATTGTGCGTGGCTTCTACCGCAATCAACAGTACGGTCCCCGCAATTCGCTGCGTCGCCGCCAGTGGATACCGCCGTTCGTCAAGGGGCCCGAGGGGGCTCCGCTTATCGTGAAGGATTCGGTGAGGATATGGCGCAGACTGTAAGCCGGATGATCGGAGAGTATCTGCTGAGCGTGCCAGCGAAGCATCGTCCCACGTGCAAGCGGACGTTGGAACGGTGGCTGCAATGGTGCGCGGACAATGAGGTGGATGTGCTCCGGGCGCGCCGCTACCACATCGAGGGATACAAGGTGTGGCGCATCGAACGGCTCGGGAAAGCGCCGGCGACGGTGGCCACCGAACTGTCTCCCATCTGCTGCTTCTACGATTACCTATGGCAGGAGGAATACATTTCACGCAATCCCGCCGAGCATGTGAAGCGTCCCCACGTTCGAAAGTGGAGTGACGGCTCGTGGCTTCCACCGGAACAGGCCGCGCCGTTCCTTGACCTGGCTGAGGCCGACCACAGGGCTTTCGTCGGCGCGGCTTGTTGCCTGCTGTTGCTCAACGGGCTGAGGGCAAGCGAACCGTTGAAGCTGGGCGTATCCGACTACTACCGTGTGGGCGATACGCCGGTGGTGCATGTCAACAGGAAGTTCGATTGGATGCAGGAGGTCGGCTTGTCAGAACGCGCCGCCAAGGCGGTGGAACGAGCGATAGGCGAACGTCGGAAAGGGCCGCTGCTTGTCTGGAAGGGCAAGCGCGTCACCTATCCGCAGCTTGCCGGCGTCGTGGCCGTTTTGGGCGAACGGGTGGGAGCGGCGCGGAGAATCACGCCGCACTCGCTGCGCCGCTCATTCGCCACGGAAGCACGACGCCGCAAGGTCCCCGACAGGGAGATCATGGCCTCGGGCGGCTGGAGTACCCGTGAGATGCTTGACAGGTACGACATGAACAGGCTCGCTGTAGAGAACACCGCCAGCGTCGCCGTGGCAGAATCATTGAAGAAACAGAAAATGGAGGATGCATCATGACGATGACGAGCGCCGAGATGAAATGCCTACGCGAGAGCATGGGCCTGACCACGAAATGGCTGTCCGCCCGATGGGACGTCGCCGAATTCAGCGTGAAGCGCTGGGAGCGAGACCGGTATCTGCCGGAGAACCTCGAAACCGACCTGCGCGGGCTCAAACGCCGCTTCGACGCGGAAGTGCAACACACGGCCGCTGTCACCGCCGAATCCGGCGAGGATAGCGCCGTCATCGTGCCGAGAACCGAGCCGGAATCGACCGGCGGTATGCCCGCCGCGTGGCACCGTGCCATCGCCCAACGCGCACGGGAGCTTTCCGGCGCGCGAATCCTGTACACCGACGACGAACAGCTGTAGGCGTTACGTCCAGACATGTTTTATAACACATATCCGATTATGTGTAACAAGTCGGTGACTTATCATAACCGATTTCGGGGGTGTATGATAAGAATGATAATGACGGCAATCAGCTTTGTCTTCTGGTTCCCGGGTGAACGCGACTTGTCCGGCCCGATCTGCTAGGGAATTAGAAAATCGGCCCCGTCCGGCCGCAGTCCCAGCTCTGTGCGAGCTGCCTGCGATGCCGGACGGGGCCGAACTATGTGTGGTGGTCATGCGGCGAGGTCGATGCGCTGTTTGATGGCGCTGACGCCGATGAGCGTGCCGGCGAGGATGCCGAGCGCGTTGAGTGTGATAACGATGGCGTCCACGTAAGGCCAGTCCCATGCGGGGCCTACCGTGCCGACGAACACGGCGAGTGCGGGCAGGACGATGAGGCCGAGCCATTTGAGGATGTCGTAGACGCGGCTGGGGATGAGCCAGTCGGGCACGTCATGGGTGACGTCGGCTGTCTCGGGCCAGTCGCTCACGTCGGCGCCGGGGAGCGTTTCGCCGGTGTCGGTCGTGTTTTTGCTGTCGGTCATGTTTACTCCGATCAATAAGGGATGATGATGGGGTGATGCCGCCATCGGGGGAGTGGTGGCGGCATCTGTTTGGGTTAGCGGCAGGTCACCACGTCGCCCACATAGTAGACGTTGATGTTGCCGGAGGGTACGGTGCAGCGGCTGACGCTGTAACCGTGCGCGGTGGCGAAATCCCACACGGTGTCGCCCCACTGGAGGGTCTTGGAAACCCCGGTGGACGGCGCGGCCGTGGAGCCGCCGCCGTAGGTTACGACGTCGCCCACGTAGTAGCGGTTGATGTCACCGGAAGGCGTGTGCCATGCGGACAAGGGCCACGCATTGTTGGCTACTGCGAGTCCCCAGATGGTTTCGCCCCACTGCATGACGTGGCTGATGCCATTCGTGTTGGCGGGGGGAGTGCTCGGCTGCACGGGCGCGGGCGTTGCCGGCTGGGCCGGGGCTGTGGAGCCGGTGGGGTTGGCGTACAAATCCCACTGCCATGCCTCGCCACGGAAAATGTTGAGGTCGATGGGACTCCACGTGTTCACCACGCCCGTACCCGAGTACTGGCGCATGGCCTCGCCGTAAGCGCCCAGCATCCACGGGGATGCCTGATAGCCGGTCGGATTCATGTTGGCGTACTGGGCAATCCACAAACCGTACCGGTTGCGGATGTCTTGCGGGATGGTGCCGGCGACCGGGCCGGTGTACAGCAATGGGCGCACACCACCCGAAAGCCGTTCGCACTCATTCATGAAGCGGCGTACCCAATTCCAATTGCCCCACGCGGGGTTATCATCCATTTCCCAGTCGAGCGCCACGATGCCGTGACGCCAATAGTTCGACGTGTTCCGGTAGAAGAATTGGGCTTCGGCTTCCGGGTTGCCGCCCATGGCGTAATGGTAGAGGCCGAATTTCTTGCCGGATGCCTGCGCCTGGTAGATCATGCGGTTGGCGTCGGTGTTCACGCCGGACACGAGGCAGTTGTTGTTGACCTGTCCGGTGCCCCATGTGGTGCCGACCACCACGAAGTCCGCCTGCATGTTATACACGTCAGCGCCGCACTGCCAGTTGGACATGTCCACGCCCTGCATGTCCGCGTGCGCGGTGGCCGGGAGCAGCATCATGCACACGGCGGCGGCCAGCGCCGTGACCTTGGCGAACAGGCGCTTATGCCACGGCTTCGGCTTGTCTTTATTGTTGACCAATGTTTCCCCTTTCTCGGGATGGATTGTTGTTTGTGGCCTACGGTCGTGGGTCAGGATTGTCGGGGCGCTATCGGCGCGGATTGGATGTCATTGTTGAGCGATGTCCCGTGGCCGTTGCCGCCCAGGCTGTGATAGCTGTCGTAGAGGCGTTGGGAGCGTGATTTGAGGTCCTCGTCCGCCACCCCGTCGTGCTCGATGACCATTTCGCGGCGCAGGTCCTCCAACTGGCACAGCAGGAGCTCGCGCAGCCCGTTGCCCATGGCTTTGCCCCATCGCCACATCAGGCCCAAAACCGTGGCCACGCCGCCACAGATAAAAGGCACGAGCCAATCGACGACGTGAGTGAGCAAAGACATGGAAAAGCTCCTTTACGGTGGGTAAAACCCACACGTTCGTCCCCGTTGGATAGGCCAACGGGCGTGTGGGTTTTGGAGGTTGAAAATGCTGTTACGAGAGTTTTGGAACGACCGGTTTTGGCCGTACTGCATGGCGAATCTGCGAGAGTCCACGCGCGTTGGTTACGAGTCGGCGTGGCGGCTGCATGTCATGCCATGCTTCGGCGGCATGGGTATGGGCGCGATCAGCGTGGAACTGGTCGACAAATGGCTCGCAGGTTTCGACAGCGCGGGCGCGGCACGCAAGGCGTGGAGCGTACTACGCGCGATACTGAGGCGGGCTATCCGCTGGAATCTCTTGGACGTGGACATCACCAGACGCGACATCCAACTCCCCGCCAAAACTCATTACGAGCCGACCATATTGACCCTCCGTCAGCAGCGTGCACTGTTGCAGGGCTTTTACGGGCATCCGCTTGAGGCGTGGCTGATCTGCGCCGTCTCATGCGGGCTCCGCACCGAGGAAGGGTATGGGCTGGAGTGGGGCGACATCGACCTGCGCTCAGGTGTCCTGCACGTGGAGCGTGGCCTGCAATGGGTGGGCGGGCATGAGGCCGTCGTGCCGCCGAAAACCGAACTGTCCCGCCGCACACTCCCGTTGCCGCGCTTCGCCGTCAAACGACTGCGCGAAATCAAGCCACGCGAGGGAGGCCGACTCATCGGCACCCTCACCCCACCGCAAGCCGCACGCCGCTACGCGAGCTGGTGCAAGCGGCATGATCTGCCGTATGTGCCCGCACGCAACCTGCGCCACTCGTGGGCCACGAACACTCTGGCCGCCGGGGCTGATATCGCCATCGTGAGCAAAATGCTCGGACACAGCGACATCAAAACCACCGCAAAGTACTATTTAAAGCCGGATATCACGGCTTTGCGAGACGCGCAACGCCTCTGGGAGCGAGCCTTGGTCGCCTGAGCGGGATTCCCTAACCCAAATGCCGTATATTCTGTGCGGAGGCCATACCGCCACCACGAATGATGACGGCACATTCTACATCAACGTCCAATCTCCGAACGGGAAGAAAGCCGA
>ERZ857801.2848-NODE-2848-length-13437-cov-12.957704_pt1 | contig 13437 bp, 18 predicted proteins | sample MGYA00519762_ERZ857801 | MGnify/ENA primary metagenome ERZ857801 (study PRJEB31778, sample SAMEA3449368) | human gut metagenome | biome: human gut; feature: human-associated habitat; material: faeces | place: United Kingdom | collected 2010/2012 ...
CGACCACATTGTTTTTCTCTGCTCTGATTGCCGTTATTTTGCTTCTGACCATATCAGGGTCAAAGCTGACCGTTCCCAGCACCTCGCAGGTGAGGGCTTCGAGCGTTTCTTCTGGAATCCGCTTTGCGGCACATTCGGATTTGCCTTTGGTCTGGAACGTGGTGCAGTTCCAGAAGTGCTTGCTGCGGCAGGTGACGCGCTTATAGGCGCTGCCGCAAAGGCCGCAGCGTATAAGCCCGGAAAATGTTGACCGTGTAGGCTTTCTACGGTTTTCTGCCTGCCGCGCCAGCTTGTTCAGCCGAACCTGCGCCTTATCAAATGCCGCTTGGTCAATGATCGGCTCATGGGAGCCTGTGACATAATACATCGGAAGCTCGCCCCTGTTCGGCACCAGCTTTTTATCGATGTGATTCTTTCGGTACTGCTTCTGGAGCAGCGCATTGCCGGTGTACTTTTCGTTGGACAAGAGGTTCCGAATGCGATCTGCGCACCACGTTCCACCAAAGACCCGTTCGCACCCTCTGTCGTTTAGATCGCGGCTGATGGCACTTAAGCTTTCGCCGCCGTTGAAGCGTGTAAATATCTCACGGACAATGGCAGCTTCTTTCTCATTTACTTGGATGCCGCTTGCAGTAATGTTGTAGCCGAACAGGAAACGCAGGTTGACAAGCTCTCCATTCTCAAAGGCTTTGCGGATGCGCCATTTCTGATTTTCACTGGCCGACAGGCTTTCTTCCTGTGCATAGGATGCCAGGATGGTCAGCATCAGTTCTCCGTCCGCGCTCATGGTATGGATGTTCTGTTCTTCAAAGAAAACATCAACACCCAGGCTTTTCAGTTCCCGGACGGTTTCCAGCAGCGTGACCGTATTTCTGGCAAAGCGGGAGATACTTTTTGTAATGATGAGGTCGATTTCCCCGGCGCGGCAGCTTGCCAGCATTCGCTGAAAGCCATCCCTCTGGCTCTTGGTACCGGTGATGGCTTCATCACTGTACACGCCGCAGTAAAGCCAACCGGCGTGGGACTGGATCAGGTTGTTGTAATAGCTCACCTGCGCAGAAAGCGAGTGGAGCATTGCGTCCTTTCCAGAAGAAACGCGGGCATAGGCGCAGACACGCAGCGCCTTCGGCTGCATGGGAATCTGGAAATCGACCCGTTCTATGACTCTCTCTATGTCGTTCACCTCCCTTTGGTGTGTGACATATTACCTCTGAAAGCATGATTTATCCAGCCATTTCAGCGGAATATACTGCACGAAGATATGCCGTATTTCTTGGCAATGATCGTATCAATTTTAGCGTACTCTCTTGCTGAAATCAGCCCCTTGGAACGCATACTCCGGGCGAGAGCCATCACCGTCTGATAGGAAAATAGCCGCTTATCGTAATCACTCATGGCCGGCCTCCTTTCTGCGGAATTGCAAATAGCAGTCACGGGAGCAGAACACCCGATTGGCGTTACCATAGCTTTCAAACTGTTTTCCGCACTGCCGGCAAGTGAGTGTGTAGTACGCTTTCCGCTGTACTCTTTCGGGATGTGCATTCCACCACGCCATTCGGCAGGCATCGGAGCAGAACAGCCTTTTCCGTTTATGCGGTATCTGCTCAAGCGGAGCCTGGCAATTTCGACATAGAGTATTTGATTCCTGCAACTCTTCAATCTGCACGGGATGCCTGGCGCAAAAGGATTTTACTGTGTTTACCGGTATCCCCGTCAGCTTAGCTATCTTTTTATAGCCAAAGCCTTGGTATTGTAGCTCAATAATATGCTTACGTTCGCTCTCTGTCATAGCGATGCCCCTTTTCTGTAAATAGCATTTCTCGTTATACACAGATAAAAAGGCTTTTTGTCAGGGTGAACTTGGCAAAAAAATAAGCCCTCCACGGAAAAAATCCGCAGAGGGCTTAACTGAGAGTGAAGAACCTGACTCTCAGTATGTTTACTTCTGGAGCATATCATGATACCGTTTGAGCATCACGCAGAACTGTTCACGGGAGAGGTTTTCCCGCAGTTTGAGGTTACCGTTTGTATCCCCCAGCAGAAGGTGGTTTTCCAGCGCCCAGTTCACAGCGTCCTTCGACCATGCGGCGGGGGCGTTGTCCAGGGGTGCCGAAGCCTGCCCACCCAGAGCTGCCGTGACCTTCTCTGCCAGATCGCCCATGCGGGCATACATCCAATCGCCAGGGCAGGATTTGTTCGCAAACCATCTATGGACAGTCAGCACCATCTCGTCCTGCTTTGGACTATAATTGAGCGTCTTGTCCTTATCGCCCAGCCAGAGCAGCTTGGTCTTGCCATTACGCTTGCAGATATCGGTGCAAAGCTCAATGAGCTGCTGGTACACCACATCCTTGAACGCATACGGCTCAGTGGCATCACTGGCGCACTCAATGGTCACGGCTCTCTGGTCGTTGGCAGCGGAGGACGAGCACCAGGAGCGATTTTTCTCCTCTACATACATCCCGACTCTGCCGTCCACGCCAATGCCGTAGTTGGAGCTTGCCTGACGGGACTTCGGCAGGAATACATTTCCCAGTGTTTCCACGCTGCACTGACCTACCACGCAGTGGGGCGTGATGCGGTCAATGCTGTGGGTGCGCTGCCCGGAGTGGTTCGGGCTGAGCTTGGTGTAGGATACCAGAGGGCTGTTCGTGTAAGCCATTACTCTTCACCGCCCTTTTCATCGGTTGCGCGGTCATGCAGCTGCTCCAGCACTTCTTTCAGCTTTTCGGGGATCGGCAGGCCTAGGTGTGCGGCGTTTTCCAGCAGGCTCACACCCTCGTTGGAAAGGTAGAAGAAAATGACCGCCGTCCGAAGAACCCCTGTTCCACCGAGCACATAGACATCCAGAATGTTTCCAATGCCCACAAGGGTGAAAATCAGCACCTTCCGGCAAATACCCTTGAAACCCACAGCACTGGAAAGATTCTTGTCCGAGATGGCACACAGAACGCCGGTAATGTAGTCGATGACCACAAAGGCAATCAGGGCATACAGAAATCCGTCCACCCCGCCGAGAAACCAGCCAAGAAAGCCGCCCAGGGCAGCGAACGCGACCTGAATGCCATTCCAAATCTGTTTCATATTTGTTTCCTCCTTATTCCTCTGTAAAATGAACAAACGGCATCAGCAGCCCGATGTCGTTTGCAGATAACAGCAGGTTTTCCGTAATGGGAATGTCGATAGCTTCCACCTCCGGCGTGACCTCCATTGCTAACAGTTCTTCCAGTTCGGCGGCGGCTTTCGGCTCGTTCTCTTCGGAGAAATCAAAGCTGCCGTCCTCCTTTGCTGTGCCGTATTTTTCAAAGATTTTCTGCCGCTATTCGGCAAAGAAATCCGCCTCTTTCTGCAAGGCGGTAATCATGCGCTTGAGCTTGTAGGCCAGACGAAGCTGCAGGTCTCCGGCAGACAGCTTGGACAGCGCCGGAACCGCCAGAACGATGTCTTTCAGTTGTACTTTCATGTGCGTTTTCCTCCTTAAGTGCCGATCAGCCCGTATTTCACAAGGATGCCGACCAGGTTGTTCAGAATTTTCAGATAGTTGGATGAGCTTGCTGACGAATAGCCCATATTCTGCGAATAGGTGCTGAGCGTCTGCCGTGCGATGGGACTAGCGGAAAAGAAACCGATCCTTGAGCTGTTGCTTGAGCCGATTTTTACCTGCACGGAGCCGAGGTAGGCATAGTGCCAGTAGAGGCTTGAAGTACCGAGATAAAAGGGATATGAGGTGCTGCTTGAGGACGGTTTCAGTTCGCGGGCGGTATTTGCCGTGATGTAATAGCTGGTGCTGCCACCCATCTTGACTTCTGCTCCGGCCATGTTGGGGTCAGAACCACCGCCAATGACTGTGCCGTTGACGCAGAGCTTTCCTGCACTGGCGGAAAGATAGCAGTTGGAACTGAGGTATAGCTTTTCAATGTAGCCCGTGTCCCAGTAATAGGTGGACGAGCCGAGACGGTTGACCGCAGCTCCGGAGAACAGGCACTCAAAGGTGCCGCTGTTGAATCCAAACCGTGCAACGGTGTTCGAGCCGGAGCGGATCTGAATGTTCTCGCACCAGAGGTTGCCGAAGGGATAGGAGATATTCCCCAGATCCCAGTCCACGATCGTTGCGGGACGGATGCAGTGGTTTGTGGTTTCCACAATGAGCGCATGTGTGCCAACGCCATCCCACGAAGCAAGTTTGATCTGTGTTCCGGCGAAAATATAGGTGTAGTCGTAATTCCATGTTCCGTCGCCGCCGATGTACATGGTGGTGCTGGTATATTCCTTCAAGCTGACCTTGCCGGACTGAGAATAGATGGTCTTTACCTTCAGCGTGGAGGTGTCGATGCGGTCGGCATGGATGGTGCCGGTGGTGATATTTGCGCCGTTGATGGTGGTCTTGCCCGCTGTGCCGAGGGCGGAGATGGTCACATAGCCGGAGAGGTCGATAGTATCCGCCACCAGCTTGACGGCGCGGTCGGTCATGGTGAAATCAGAGGCAGATGTGCCGGACTTCACCAGCCAGTTGATTTTGTTTGCCGTCTGCGTGACCGAGGTGATGTTGCCCTCTGCCGTCTCGATGCGGGTTTTGAAGCTGTTCACTGTCTGTGTCAGGGTGGAAACGGAGCCTTCCGCATTTTCGATTCGCGTATTAAAGCCGCCGACCGTCTGGGACAGCGTGGATACCGCGCCCTCGGCGTTTTCAATGCGCGTATTAAAGCCGCTCACAGTCTGCGAAAGCGTGGAGAGATTCCCGTCCACGGTCTGAATGCTGGAAAGCAGCTTGCCGTCCGCAGCCTTAAACTCCTGCCGCACTCGATCAAGCTGCGTCGCCGTGGATGCAAGCAGGTTCGGCACATAATCGCCGACCTCCACCCGCACGGTGTAGCGGTAGAAGGGGTCGTACTCGATGCTGATGATGCGCGTGTCCACATTCACGCCCATCGGCGTATAGGTGATGTTTACCTCGTCGCCTGCCTGCAGGTCCGCCATTTTGAAGAGAGAAATTTCGTAGGACTGCGTGTTCTCCCGGCTGTCAATGGTCACGGACAAATCGGTCACATTTTCGCCGTCCATCAAAGATTTGCGAACGGTGCTGCCGCGATGCTTGCGCAGGTTGATCTTGTACCCGTCGTACTCCACCTCGCAGCCGCAAGCATCAATGAAGCGCATGAGCGCGCTGCGGCGGCTGAGAGGGCTTTGGTTGGTGAAGGCGCATTTCACGCGCCCGGTCGCTTCGATTACGCCAACAGAAAACGGCGTGCCGGACAGCAGCTGTACCATGCCGTCTGCCGGAGTTCCCTCAAACACGAAGGTAACAAGGTTGTATTTCTCATCGTTGAGCGTGTACGAAATGTGTTCGCACTGGGCCGTTGTGACCGGGAAGCCGCCTGTGATCTTCTTGGATACACGAACGATGTTGTAAAATTGCCCGTCCAGCTTCGCGGTCATACCGACCCGAAGTGACTGTGATCGGGAAACGAGGACGGAAAACGAAAGCGTCCGCTCCCCGGACAGCTTGTCACAGAGGGACGCAGAGAGCACACGCGGGAAGCTGCATTGCAGTACTCCGACACTGTTATAGATTTCAATCATGTTGTGTCACTCCTTATGCCATTCCAAGATTGCGCACATAGGCGGCATTCTGCGTCCACTGGATTTCCGCCAGAATCCGAGCCAAGGTCGTGCCGTCGATGGTGAGCGGAATGGTGACGTTGAACGCCTGTCCACTGAACGTCCGCCCGACATCGGAAAGCCCGGAAAGCGTCGTATCCATGTTGATGTGAGACGGAATAGCAGCACGCATATCTGCCGTCATGTCCTGCATGACAGAGGAAATGCCGTCTGCCAGATGCTCCGCCGAGCGCACTGCCGTCTTGCCGTTTTTATCGAGAGATCCGGCAAGACCCTCCACCAGCATTTCACCAATCCAACCCATTTCTTTCGAGGGCGAATGGATTCCAAAGAAGTCGCAGATGCCGTCCCAGATGGACGAGATCCATCCGCTGACCTTATCCCAGAGCCACGAGGCAAGGGACTGAATACCGTCCCACAGCCCACGAACAAGATTCGCGCCGACCTCTACAATTTTCGGAATAGACTCCGTAAAGGCATTCACGATTCCCGCAATGATCTGCGGGACTGCCTTGACGATCTCCAGAATAATAGTGGGGAGATTTTCAATGAGGGAGATAAACAGCGTCACACCCGCCTCCACCAGCTGTGGGATGGATGCCAGCAAAGCGTCCACAATGGCGGTGATGATCTGGGGGAGGGCTGCGACAATGGTCAGAATGATCTCCGGTAGGTTCTGCACCAGAGCTACCAGCAGGTCAATGCCTGCCTGCACGATGCGCGGCAGCCCTTCCAGCAGTCCCGTAACGATGCCGTCGATGATCTGCGGCAGGACCTCCACGATTGCCGCAATGATGTCTGGCAGAGCATCGACCAGCGCAGTCAGAAGCTGGATGCCTGCCTCCATGATCTGCGGAATGCCCGAAATGAGAAAATCCACAATGCCCGTGATGATGGCAGGGAGGGATTCGATCAGCTGCGGCAGGGCATCCAGAAGTCCCTGTGCCAGACCGAGGATGAGTTGGAGCGCCGCATCAAGCAGGAGCGGAAGGTTGTCGATGAGTCCCTGCACGATGGTCGTAACGGCTTCCACGGCGGCGGGGATGAGCTGCGGCAGCGCGTCCGCAAGCCCCTGCACCAGCGACACGATCATCTGCGTCGCGGCGTCAATGAGCAGCGGCAGATTGTCGATGAGCGCCTGCGTGATCGTCATGACGGCCTGCACCGCTGCGGGAATCAGCTGGGGCAGCAGCTCCAGAATGGTGGTCAGAAGTTGCGAAAAAAGCTGCGTCACAGTATCCAACAGCGTGGGAAGCAGTTCTGCAATGGCCTCCAATAACGCCTTTGTCGCCGTGGGCAGCGCCTTTACGATATTTTCAATGACTGGTGTAATGTTGGAGATGACATTTTTCAGCGCCTCCGCCATATTCCCGCACAGCTGCTCCATATCGGCATCCGCATTGCCGAAACCGACGAGCAGGTTCTTTCCCGCTGCCTGCAAAGCGTTGATGGAACCGGAAATGGTGTGTTCCGCTTCCTTTGCGGTCGTGCCGGTGATGTCCATGCTCGTCTGAATGACATGGATGGCATCTACCACATCGGCATAGGATTCGAGGTTATAGTGGATGCCGGAGATCGCCTCGGCATCAGCAAGCAGCCGCTCCATTTCCGATTTCGTGCCGCCATAGCCGAGCTTCAGGTTGTCCAGCATCGTGTAGTTCTGCTTGGCAAAGCCCTGATATGCCGACTGGATCATGGACATATCCGTGCCCATCTTGTTGGCATTGTCAGACATATCCGTAATTGCCATGTCGGCGTACTTGACTGCCTTTTCGGTGTCGCCTCCGAGGGACTGGATCAGACTTGCGGAGAACGAGGTGACCGTCTCCATGTATTCGTTTGCAGACAAACCCGCTGTTTTATAGGCGTTTGCAGCGTAGCTTTGCAGCTCCTTGGAGTTATCCTTGAACAGCGTATCCACGCCGCCCACCAGCTGCTCATAGTCGGCATAGGCAGAAATGACTTCCTTGCCCAGCTTGACGGCGGCGGCCCCGGCAGCGGCAGCGACCGCGCCCATTGCCGTGCCGATGCCTTTGAGAACGCTGCCCAGCTTTTCAAACTTGTCGCCGGATTTTTCCGCTTTCTCTCCGGCGTCGTCGATCTTGCCGCCCATGTCCCCGGCATTTTTTGCGGCATCGTCCATTTCATCTGCCATCTTGGACACGGATTTTTCTGCGTCCGTATAGCCGTCGCTGGCTTCGGAGAGCGCGTCGTTGTTGGCTTTCAGTTCACGCTCCATGTCGTTGAGGGCGGCTTCCGCATTGTTCAGCTGGATCTGCCAGCTTTGGGTGCGGCGGTCGTTTTCCTCAAAGGACTCCGACGCATTTTTCAACGCCTGCCGCAACACCTCGATCTTCTGCTTTTGCGCGTCGATCTGCTTGTTCAGAACCTCCGACCGGGCGGCGACGGCCTGCATGGAGGTGTCGTTTTTGCCGAACTCGGAGGCGACCAGCTTCATCTCTGAGCCGAGGACTTTGAAGGACTGGTTGATGTCCGCAATGGCTTTTTTGAACTCCTTTTCACCTTCAAGTCCGATTTTTAAGCCGAAATTGTCTGCCACGCTGCCGCCTCCTTTCCGCGCAGATCATACGATGGGGCTGATCGTCACATAGACCGTGCAATAGCGGTCTGTGATCTTGACGTGCGCGCCATTCTCGCTGCTGTCGATGACCTCGCCGTCTGTGGGCGAGTAGAAGTAATTTGTCTGTGTCGTGACCTCGATATGGATCATCGCGCCAAGGAGGATGGACACTGTCCCCTCTGTCTGGCTCGGGATCTCGACGGGGCCGTCCATGCCATAGGCGGTCACGGACGCTTTCGTGTGATTGGAGACCGTCACCTTCACGACCTCGGTGTCCACGACCGGCACCTTGCTCAAAAGGTCCGTGAGCTCCGACAATGTGGCATACCCCGGTACGGTGACGTTTTTGGTCATCAGCCAATACCGGAGCACGCTCTTCGCATCTTTCAACCGCGTGATCTCACTTTTAATGCTCATCCGCAGCCGCCTCAGATTGCCGCGAGGGCTTCTTCAATATCCGCAGTCAGCGACACCGTACCGCCTGCGGTGTAGCCTGCCGGAATGGTCACGCTGGTCGTGGTCAGACCGTCCATTGTGGCAGTCGCGCTGCCGTTGTCCGGCATGGAGCCGGTGACCTTTACGCCGTTCACAAAGGCCGTCTTGCCGTCGAGGATATTCGCCGCCAGCGCATCCGCACCGGAGGTGTCTGCAAACGCATCCGGAATTGCCGCCACGCTGACCTTGGTGAGAACTTTGCCCGTGGACGGCACAATGTCCTGCACCGCTTTGGTCGGCGTGACCGTTTTTGTTTCCACTGCGACGGATACCTTGCCCGCGCCGCTGTGATACCCCTTCGGGATGGTATAGGACGGCGTATTTGCGTCCAGCGTCTTGGATACCGCGCCGTTATTCGGCATGGTGCCGGTCGTGACCTTGCCGTCCGCCGTGACGAGCACCTTGCCGGTCAGCGTGTCTGCTGCACCCGCCGTAACGGAGGACACATCCTGATACGCATCGGGGATCTGCGAAACGGTGACGTCGGACAGGCCGTAATAGCCGATGTCCGGGGTGATCGCCTGCTGCGCTTTCGTGGGCGCAACCGTTTTGCTTTGCAGCTTGTAGTTACCGCCGCCCGCTACGCCGGAGACCGTACCGCTGCCGTTGTGGTAGCCCGCAGGGATGGTGTAGGTGTCGCCCTCCTGCACAGTCGCGGAGACCGCGCCCTGATTGGAGATGCCATCCACCGCCGTAGCGCAATCGTCCAGCTTGGCTGCTGCGGTCACAAGCCCCAGTGCCACCAGCTTTGTACGGATCTTGTTTCTCGCCGTCTGAAGCTTGGCGAGTTCTGTTGCAATGCTCATAAAACCTCCTATATCGTGCCGAGCAGCACTTCGATGTTGCCCAGTTTCGCATAGACCGCCGCTGCGGTGATGGGGAGCGTATTGTCCGCTTCGGCTTCGTCTGCCACCTGCACGGCAAGCCGTCCCTGCTTGTCCCACATGAGCGCGTGGCCCAGCGAGAAGTCGCCGCCGACCTGAACGGTCGCATGGAAGTCGGCATGGAGCCGTTCGTCCTCGGTGTGCAGCTTTGCGCTAATGCGCATCGGCGATCAACTCCTCTCGATGCAGTAGTTCTTTCGTCGGGATCGGAATACTGTCCGTTGCAAATACCGAGCCGCCGAGCATGACCCGTAGCTGTACCTTTGCGATCTGGTTGTCCGGCAGCATCAGCGTCTCGGTCTGCGTCAGGCGAAGGCTGACCTCCGTGCCGTCAGCGGACAAAGACAGTTCCGAAAGCGGACGCAAGAGCCGGACCGTTCCGCAGGCGAGGCAGAACTCCGCAGCCGTGCAGCCGGTGATGCTTCTGTCAAGAGACAATGTCAGGGTCGGCGTTGTGCCTGGGATGATGCTCATATGCTTTGCCTCCTTACAGTCCGGGCGGGATAATATCGTCGATGGAAAGCTCCCGCTTCGGCTTTGCCATGCCGAGGAACTGCCTGTGGCATTCCCACAGGTCGAGGAGAAAACCGAACGGTGTCAGCCAGACCTCCTCGGACGGAAGATGCAGCTGCGCCGTTCCGTAATAAAAAAGCCGGGTGAACAGTTCCTCGTCTGTTACCCGACCTGCGCGTTTTTTGAGTCGTTTTCGCTTTCCACATTCCGCTTCGTCCCTTTGAGCATAGCCTCCATGATGGCAGTTTTGTACTCCGCCAGTTCCAAAGGGCTGGTGAGCAGCTCGACCGTCTCCTGCGTGAGAAGCTCCTGCTTGTCCTCTGGGCTTCGGAGATTGTGGATGAGCACGGACTGGTTTGCCAGCAGCGTAATGAGCCACACCAGCTCGTCCAGTGCCATTTCAAAGTTTTCTGACCGCATGAGCTTCTGCCCCAGATTTTCCAAACCACCGTAGCGGCCTGCGATCTCCTTGGTGGCGCGGGTGGTGAGAATGAGTTCAAACTCCCGACCGCCGATGTTGATTTTTGCGCTTCTGTCGTCCATAAAAACGCCTCCTTACGCCTGTGCGAATGTCGGCTCATACACCTCGGAGTACCAGCCGCTGATGACCGATGCGGAAACTCCGGTGGAATCCTCGGACACCTCTGCCTTCCACGGGTGCTTGCCCTGACCGTCCAGCTTGTTGCGTCGCAGAACAGTGCCCTCAATGGTGGGGGTGGAGAACTCAATGCTTTCGCCCTTGGTGGTGAGGTTCGTCGCGGGGATGCCGAACTTGACCTTGTAAAGCCAGAAATAGCGGTATTTACCGTTGGACTTCTTCGCCCGGAAGCCGATAGCGACCGGGGCGCCGCCGTCCTCGGATGCGGAAATGAGCACCTTGTTGTCGTCGATTTTTGCGCCGGTGAGGTCCTGCGCCACCTGCACACCAATATCGTCGATGCCCAGCGTCAGGGTGCCGCTCTGAAACTCCTTCACGACCTCTGCCGCGCCGTCGTCAGCGTAGAGCGTCGCTTCGGCCAGTTCCACGGAAAGCTCCGCTGTCATAGCCTTGGCAAGCTGCGTCGGGGTCCCGTAGGTTTCGTCGCCGTTGTCCGCCTCGGTGATTTTTGCGTAATAAAGTTTATCCAGACCAATGGTCGCCATTTTCATTCCTCCCAAACATAAGATTTTGCCACGTCGATGGCATAGTGATGATAGCCGGTGTCGGTTTCAAAGCCGATGTACCGGCGGTCTGTGACAGTCACGTCCGCCGCCAGCAGCGCACGGACGAGCGTATTCTTGATCTTCATATAATTCTCGCGGCAGAACAGGGACAGCCGTACTTCCTGCGTATCGATGCCAGGACGGTCGTCTGCATGGAGGTCAAAGCTGTCCGAGAGCGGCGTCAGCACAAGGTAGGTGTCCGGTGCTGCATCGGAGAAGATACCTGTCTCAACAGGCACGCCGCAGCTTTCCGCGATGGTATTCAGTTCCGACAGCAAACTCACAGCTTTTCGACCTCCTCCTTGAGCGTCTGCTCCATGACGCGGATGCACTCCACTTTGGCAGCAGACTTTGCGGGTTTCAGAAAAGGCTTGGGCGGCTGGCCGGATTTCCCGTATTCGAGGATGTTGGCGATCTTTGCGTTGCTGCCGCCATCCGAGCGTGGTTCGGAAAAGCCGATCTTGATGTCGTGGTTGCCCTCGCGGTTCAGCTTGACGGGCGACAGGCCGAGCGACTGCGTCAGTTCGCCGGTGGAGCGCGAGTCGTATTTTGTCCCGCTGCCGATGACGGCGGCAAGATTGCTCCGCACCTTTGCCAGAACGACCTGCCCGCCAGCTTCCAGCACCTTTTCCGCAACGCTGTCGGTGTCCTTACCCAGACGGGACAGCTTCGTCAGAAACTCGTCCGGCAGCTTGAAATCAGCTTTTGCCAACAGTAGATTCACTCCTTTTCGCTAAAACCTCGATATACATTCCGCGACCTTTCACGTTCTCCACGGAAACAATGTCATAGCGCCCATCCTCCGTAACAAGAACATGATCGGTGGTGACCGTCAGCCCCGGAATACACCGGAAGCGGAACAGGTCGGTGGCTTCGCTGAACGCGGCGAGGTTTGCCCATCGTTGACTGCCGTGCCGCCCTTCCCGATATACACGGACGGAAGCGAGAACTTCATCCTCGGAATGGGTGAAGCCCTCGCTGTCTTTAACCTGTTTTGTTTTCACAATGTCGGCAAAGCCGTTCATTTTTCCGAAACTCATACCTGCCACCGCCTATCCAACCGAAGCAGCAGATTGACGGTTTTCCACACCTGTTGTGCCGCTCCGGTGTTATCCGCAAAGAAGCCTCCCGTGCTGCCGTCCCGGCTCTCGTAAAAGTGGGACGCCAGCATGATAACAGCCTGCTCCGTGGTCGGCGGCATGGGCGCGTTCTGATAGGTTCCCTCCGGGATATGCTGGTAGCTCTCCGCGTATGAAACAGCGGCGGTGATGTAGCTCTGAATGAGCGCATCATCCGCCGCGTGTTCCAGGATCAGGTTGGCTTTCACTTTAGTAAGCAGTTCGTCCATCACCGCCGCCTCCTTTCATCAGGCTGCCTTCATTTTCAGAAGCTGGATGCCCTCCGGCAGGATGATCTTGCCGTCCACGCGCTCGGTGGCGACAAAGCCGACCTGACCGTTGGTGGAATACAGCTCGTTCAGACGCTGAACAGTCCTGCCGGTGCGGTCAGCAATCCAGTAGCTCTGGAAGTCGCCGAAGGCAATGGAGAGCGCACCCGCCGCCAGCGTAGGAGCATAGGGGCTGGTGTAGATCTCATAGCCGAGCAGCCGGTCGGGCTGACCCGCCTGCAGGGAGGGCTGCCACAGATACTGCCCGTTGGAATCCTTCAGCTTGCGCAGCGCGGAAACGGTCGCGTCGTTCATCAGGAACTTGGCATTCTTGCGGTAAGGTGCTTTCAGCGCATAAATGAGGGAGATTACCTCGTCGGTGGTGACGGCAGTCGCACTTGCCGCAGTAACGCCGACCGTGCCGCCGTCTGCGGTGAACAGGCCGGTGGGCTGACCCGTGCCGGTGCCGACGCAGAACGCCTGCTCCTCGGCAACGCCGAAGGCATAGGCAAACTCGCGGGCGATGTACTACTCCAAATCGAAGGCGCTGTCGTCCAGAAGCTCGATGCTCACCTTCACAAGGTCGGTCAGCTTGTAGGCATCGATAGTTTTCTGTGCGAAGGTAGGATTGCTCTCGGTGTAGGCTGCGTTCTCAGCCGTCCAAGCGGCAGTAGAATGGGTCGCCGCAACGGGGATCTTGCGCTCGTTATCGGTAGTGATGACCTTGCACAGACGGCGCATCACATTTTCCTCCT
>ERZ857801.2849-NODE-2849-length-13436-cov-5.373963_pt1 | contig 13436 bp, 11 predicted proteins | sample MGYA00519762_ERZ857801 | MGnify/ENA primary metagenome ERZ857801 (study PRJEB31778, sample SAMEA3449368) | human gut metagenome | biome: human gut; feature: human-associated habitat; material: faeces | place: United Kingdom | collected 2010/2012 ...
ACGCCTGTCTCTCAGATGAAAGCCAGGGTGGAGGAGTACGGATTCCCGCCCGCAGTGGAGGTGGGACTGATAGGCTCGTGCACCAATTCGTCTTATCAGGACCTGTGCCGTGCCGCATCGGTGGCGCGTCAGGCTTATGAGAAAAACATCCCTGTAAAAGGACAGATAATAATCAATCCGGGCTCTGAACAGATACGCCGCACTGCCGAGAGAGACGGTATACTTGACGACTTCAGACGTATCGGCGCCGTGATAATGACCAATGCGTGTGGTCCGTGCATCGGACAGTGGAAGCGGCATACCGATGACAATGAGCGGAAAAACTCCATCGTGACATCGTTCAACCGCAACTTCAGACGCCGTGCGGACGGTAATCCGAACACATATGCCTTCATCGGCAGTCCCGAACTGACCATGGCGCTCGCCGTGGCGGGTCGTCTCGACTTCAATCCGGCAACCGACGTGCTGCAGGACGGCTCCGGACACAGTGTGATGCTCGACGAGCCGCACGGCAACGTGTTCCCTCCCGAAGGGTTCGATGCCACGGACGAGGGGTTCGTAGAGCCTCCCGCAGACGGCAGCGGTGTGAAGGTGGCAATCTCGCCCGACTCCGACAGACTGCAGAAACTGGCTCCGTTCGACCCGTGGGACGGCAAAGACCTGTGCGACATGCCGTTGTTGATAAAGGTGAAAGGCAAATGCACCACCGACCATATATCCATGGCGGGACCGTGGCTGAGGTATCGCGGACATCTGCAGAACATCTCAGACAACCTGCTCATGGGAGCGGTGAACGCCTTCAACGACGAGAGCAACCGCGTGATATGCCTCACCGACGGCACGGAAAAGACCGTCTCCACCGCCGCGAAAGCCTATAAGGCTGCCGGACTTGCGTCTGTCGTGGTGGCGGAAGATAACTACGGCGAGGGCAGCTCGCGCGAGCACGCAGCCATGGAGCCGCGCTATCTCAACGTGCGTGTGGTGCTGGCGAAGAGCTTCGCGCGCATTCATGAGACCAATCTGAAGAAACAGGGCATGCTCGCACTGACCTTCGCGGACAAGGACGACTATGATAAGGTGAGGGAGGACGACCGTATCTCGGTGACAGGACTCGGCTCCTTCGAGCCCGGAAAGCCGCTCACCGTGACATTGAGACACGCCGACGGCACGACAGACACATTCGAGGCGTGCCACTCCTACAACTCAACGCAGATAGAATGGTTCCGCGCCGGCAGCGCGCTCAACTACGTCGGAAGGCACAGGTGAGCGTCAGCCGGATAAAGGCGGCGTACATACCGGATAAGACTAATGGTTTTATCACACATTGAAGGAAATCCCAAAACAACCGAATAATAATGAAAATCGAAATGAAAAACGGCGTTCTTGCCGTGCCGGATATGCCTACAGTGCCCTTCATCGAGGGCGACGGAGTGGGCAGCGAGGTGTCTCCCGTGTGCCGGGAAGTGGTGGATGAGGCTGTGAGAAAGGCTTACGGCGGACGGAGGAAGATAGAATGGATGGAGGTGCTTGCGGGCGGCAAGGCTCACGAACTTACAGGAGAGTGGCTGCCGAAGGCTACGCTTGACGCCTTCACCGAATATCTTGTAGGAATAAAGGGTCCGCTGTTGACACCGGTGGGAGGCGGCATGCGCTCGCTCAACGTGGCTTTGCGCCAGACGCTCGACCTGTATGTGTGCCAGCGTCCGGTGAGATATTTCCGTGGCATAGAGTCGCCTGTGAAGCATCCAGAGGATGTGGACATGTGCATATTCCGCGAGAACACCGAGGACATATACGCAGGAATAGAGTGGGAGGCAGGCACGCCCGAGGCGGAGAAGTTCTATAAGTTCATTTCGGAAGAGATGGGAGTGGGCAAGGTGAGGTTTCCTGCCACCTCGGCATATGGCGTGAAGCCTGTGTCGCGAGAGGGCAGCGAGCGGCTCATACGCAGTGCCATAGAGTATGCTCTGGCGCACGGACGCAAGACGGTGACGCTTGTCCACAAAGGCAATATAATGAAGTTCACGGAAGGAGGATTCAAGAAGTGGGGCTACGAACTGGCTGAACGCGAGTATGGCAGTGAGCTGCGGAGCGGCAGGCTTGTGGTGAACGACTGCATATGCGACGCCTTCCTGCAGAACGCCCTGCTGCGTCCGCGCGACTATGAGGTCATCGCCACGATGAACCTTAACGGCGATTACGTGTCCGACATGCTTGCCGCGCAGGTGGGAGGAATAGGCATCGCGCCCGGCGCAAACATAAACTACGGCAGCGGACACGCCATTTTCGAGGCGACACACGGCATCGCGCCCGACATCGCGGGCAAGGATGTGGTGAACCCCTGTTCCATTATCCTCTCGGCGGTGATGATGCTCGAGTATATGGGATGGGACGAGGCGGCGCGTCTCATCACCTCGGCTATGGAGCGGCTTTTTGCCGGAGGACATGCCACGGCTGACCTCGCGCGGTTCATGCCCGACGGTAAACCGCTCGGAACGAGGGCTTTCGGCTCCATGCTCGCCTCCGCACTGTGACCGCACCGCTATTTTACAGGACGGACATATAGAGCCGCCCGGCAGTTTAAAACATACAAAACATAAGGTTATGAAGAAGGAATATCTGATATATAAGCTGTCTGACGAGGTGAAAAACTCGTGTAAGATAGACAACGAACTGTTTCCTAAGTATGGCGTGAAACGCGGATTGAGAAACGAGGACGGAAGCGGTGTGCTTGTCGGACTCACAAAGATAGGAAACGTCGTGGGCTACGAACGCGACGGGGAAGGCAGGCTCGTGCCCACCGCAGGAAAGCTTTACTACCGTGGCTACGAGCTTGACGACCTCGTGTCACCCATACTTGCCGAGAAGAGACTGGGCTTTGAGGAGATAGCTTTCCTGCTTCTCTCGGGCAATCTTCCCGACCGCGAGGAGCTCGCAGCGTTCAAAGAGCTCATCAACGACAACATGGCTCTGGACTATAAATCGGTAGTTCATATATTAGACCTTGAGGGTTCGAACATCATGAACATACTCGCGCGCACCGTGCTGGAGATGTACACGTTCGACCCTAACCCCGACGACCTGTCGCGAGACAACCTCATGCGCCAGGCGGTGGAGCTCACCGCGAAGCTCCCCACCATCGTGGCTTACGCCTACAACAGCTACCGCCACACCGTGCGCGGACGCTCGCTGCACATCCATCACCCGCATGAGAACCTCTCGATAGCCGAGAACTTCCTCTACATGCTGAAGGAGGGAGACTACACCGAGCTCGACGCGAGGATGCTCGACATGCTCCTCATCATACAGGCGGAGCACGGAGGAGGAAACAACTCCACGTTCACGGTGAGGGTGACGTCGTCGAGCCGTACCGACACTTACTCGAGCATAGCAGCCGGCATTGGCTCGCTCAAGGGTCCGCTGCACGGAGGCGCCAACATCAGAGCCATCAACATGTTCCACCATCTGAAGGAGAACATAAGCGACTGGACCGATATCGCGGAGATAGACACTTATCTTAACCGCATCCTCGACGGCGACGCCTACGACGGAAGCGGACTCATCTACGGCATAGGACACGCCGTGTATACCGTGAGCGACCCGCGTGCCGTGGAGCTGAAAAGGCTTGCCGGCGAACTCGCCAAAGAGAAGGGGCGCGACAAGGAGTATGATTTCCTCCGGCTGCTCGAGCAGGAGAGCATCAAGTGTGTGTCCGCCCGGCGCAAGACAAAGAAGCCTCTCTGCGCCAATGTGGACTTCTATTCAGGCTTCATATACGAGATGATAGGTCTGCCGCAGGAGATTTACACCCCGATATTCGCCATGTCGCGCATCGTGGGATGGATGGCACCCCGCATAGAGGAACTCAATTTCGAGGGACGGCGCATCATCCGTCCTGCCTACAAGAGTGTCATGGAGGAGCGCACGTATTTGCCTCTGGCTGAACGCTGACACCGCAGACGGCAAGGCGGCGGGGGTGTGAGGGCGTGAGCGAACGGCACTGACGTTATGACGCATGCCGCCTCCTGACATGGCATAAGGATATATGAAAGTGAATAAATATGCGTTTCCGGAAGTAAAAAATCTTTACAACGGAAATTCTCGAAAGAGAAAAGGCAATGTGACGGGAAACGTGTCGTGAGGCGTCGGAGACGCTTCCATCGGCACGCTTCCGTACTTTGAAAAAGCTGAAAACGGCTCTTCGGACACATCGGAGAGCCGTTTTTGTGTGCCATGATGACTGTATCGGCGTGCGGAACGGGCTTTGCCGTTGTGCGGAAGAGCCTTTCCCGCACCATGAAAGAGCCTTTTCCGCATGCCCGAAGAGGCTCTTCCGTGGCGTCGTAAAGTGCTTCTTCTGTACTGTGTCGGCGCAAGCCGCTGTGTGACAGCATCTTATGTAAACCTCGAAATACTGCGTTATTTGCAGCCGTATCCGCTTTCGCTGATTCTGAGGGCACTCTCGTGAAGTTGGCGATGCATAATTATGCGGATGTCCCTCAGTCTTTGCATAAATATGCAATGTGTGCGGCAGGCTTGCGTGACAGGCTCGCGCGGCTTGCCATTGCATGTGTGAGGCGCGGCGTAAACGGTGCGTGCGTGATGGCGCGACGGCGCGGATGTGGAGTGCGGACAGGAGTGTGAGGGCGAATAAAAGATACTGTTTTGTTAAAATATATAAAATATGACGGCGTTTGTTTGGCTGTTCGGATAAATATTGATATCTTTGCACCGCTTTTAAGACAAGCAAGGGGCGTTTAGCTCAGCTGGTTTAGAGCATCTGCCTTACAAGCAGAGGGTCGGCGGTTCGAATCCGTCAACGCCCACACAAAAAAACAAGCACTTTCGTTTATTAAAAGGGCGTTTAGCTCAGCTGGTTCAGAGCATCTGCCTTACAAGCAGAGGGTCGGCGGTTCGAATCCGTCAACGCCCACTATCCCAAAAACAACTATATATGTCCGCACTTGTAAGAATCAGTCTTGCAGGTGTTTTTTTGTTTTATGGCAAAGTCTACTCTTTACCATATACAGAAGATGCAGCCTACCATTTGCATATTAGGCAAAAAATGGGTCAGTAAAAATTTAGTGGGGATTGTTCTTGTATATTCTCTCCCATATATAGCTAACACCGTTCTCCGTAATACTACGGGATATAGGGGGAGGGAGATACATCACTCTGTTCCTGTTATCGAATTTTACAAAAAAGCGCCTGCATTTCTGCAAGCGCTTCTGTGACCCCGGAGGGACTCGAACCCTCGACCCAATGATTAAGAGTCATTTGCTCTACCAACTGAGCTACGGAGTCGACTTCTTAGACGGAACGGGTGCAAAGGTAACTCTTTTCGAGAAACCGGCAAACGATTATTCAAAAAAATTTCTCGCAACCACTATTTTTGACACTCCGGCAAACGATCCGGCTATCCAAGACAGTCATCTTCTCCCGAAACCGCACTGTTCCAATCCATTCTTTCCGACTCTTCAAACGTATAAAGCTCCGACGGGTGATTACGGGTAAGTGCCACCAACTCCACATCTTTACCCACTCGTATGCCTTCCTCGTAAAGTCGGTTTTCCACCGTCTTATAAGCCAGTTCAGGGTGATTGTTATCCCCGCTGAGATGACATAGAAAAATATTTCGCAAAGCCGGCGTATAGATTCGAGCCAAATATTCGGCCGTACGGGCATTGTCCATATGGCCGCTATCGGCAAGGATACGTCTCTGCAAATGAAGAGGATAAGAACCGTTACGCAACATCGCCTCATCGTAATTCGATTCGATGACCAGATAATTAGCTTGCCGCAAATATTTATCTGCCGTAGGCGTGATATGCCCCAAATCGGTCGCAAAAGCAAAATACAAATTCCCGTAAGAAATAAAAAAGCCTACGTTGTCGCTCCCGTCATGGGGTACTTCGAAGGCTGTAATCGTAAAATCCTTGATCTTGAACGGAATCTCTTTTACAATAGGCCGATGAGCGCTGTAAATTTTATCGACCATACAATAATTACGATTCATTCCGTTCTTGATGGCCTCGGTGGTATAAATGGGTATGCCGTATTTTTCGCCTAATGTCCCTGCCGCCTTGATATGGTCGGCATGGTCGTGGGTAATGCACAGAGCAACGATTTTTTCAAAAGGGATACCATACTCTTTCAAAACCTTCTTGATCGTCCGCACACCCTTGCCGGCATCGATCAGTATGCCATACTCCTCGTTTCCCAGATAATAACAATTGCCGCTACTGCCGCTGGCAAGGCTTAGAAATTGTAAGCTCATATCCTTTTTTCTCCTCGGGGCACAAAGATAGCTTTTTAACGGCACAATTGAAAATTATCGAAGGTAAGATATTTAGAATCCGTTTAAATTTCTTCGATCTCCGACGAAGCATAAAGGCAAAAAAAAAACGATTCTGCCAATAGAGATTGTCCTTCATCTCCCCAGCCGTGTCTTGTAGCATTACAGGGTGTTTTGTGGCAAATAAAATATAGGATAAAGTGTCACGAAGAAACAAAAGGGTTGAAAAAACAGAAAGGTATTAACCTCCTCCCGGCCGTGTCCCGTAGCCTTACGGGGTGTTTTACAACGCAAAATATAGAGGAGGTGTCCACAAGACGGAGGGGTTGAAAAAAATAACCACAGCAGAGAGAGCGGATTAGGGCATCCCCCTCTCCCCCTGTGTTTCCGCAAGGAAATATAGGGGGGGAGTGCCCACAGGGCGAAGGGGTTAAACTCTATAATCAGAGAAAAAAACCTACTTATAAAGTAAAAAAATGGCAGGGGTTTTCTGATAATCATACTTCGTCTTCGCCCACTCACCCAACGAGAGCGTACGAATACTTTCATCGGGGCAAGAAATATCCGCCGCCACGCACAACCTCGTATGAGGACGACAGGAACGCACCAAATCCTCTATCATCTTATGATTACGATAAGGCGTTTCGATAAATATCTGCGTCTGCCCTTCGGCATATACCCGTTGTTCGAGCTGCTTGATTCTCTTTATCCGTTCTCCCGCCTCGATAGGCAGATAACCCTGAAAAGCGAAACTCTGCCCGTTGAATCCCGAAGCCATCAGCGACATCAATATCGACGAAGGGCCCACCAATGGAACCACAGGCAAATGCTCCCGCTGGGCAATCGCCACCACATCGGCCCCCGGGTCGGCCACAGCCGGGCAACCGGCCTCCGAAATCACGCCTGTCGCATATCCCTGCCGCAACGGTTCGAGAAAACCCGACACCTCCGTCGCCTCCGTGTGACGGTTCAATTCATAAAACGTCAAGTCGTCGATACAAATATCGGGATTTGATTTTTTGAGAAACCGTCGAGCCGAACGCACATTCTCTACGATAAAGTGACGTATCCCGGCTATTACTTCGCGGTTATAAGAAGGTAGCACCTGCTCGACCGGTGTATCGCCCAGAGGAACAGGAATCAGATATAATGCGGTTTTGAGCATACAAATTCGATTTATCGGCAAAACCCATTTTCACCGTTCGACAAAAATAGGTATTTTTGCCCAAAGAGAAAAACAGAAACTGTTATGACAGACCTGCCTGCCCCATTTATCGAACGTACCCGCCGATTACTCGGCGACGACTATCCCCGCTTTGCCGAGGCCCTCGAATCGGAATCTCCGACAAGCATACGGCTCAACCCTTCGAAAAGTACTCCGACAGGCACGATAGGCGATCCGGTTCTCTGGGCTCGACATGGGTTCTATCTCTCTTCCCGGCCAACGTTTACCTTCGACCCCCGGCTTCACGCCGGAGCCTACTACGTACAAGAAGCGGCATCGATGTTCCTCAATCGGGTAATACGGCAATACGTTCATGAGCCGGTCCGTTATCTCGACCTTTGTGCCGCACCCGGTGGAAAATCGACCGATGCCGTTGCGTCGCTCCCGGTCGGCAGTTTAATCGTCAGCAACGAAGTCATACCCAACCGGGCGCATATCCTCGCCGAAAACATTGTCAAATGGGGATCGCCCTATTGCATAGTCACCCGCAACGAAGCCTCGGCATTCGGCGCACTCGAAGAATACTTCGACATCATTGCCGCCGATGTCCCTTGTTCGGGAGAAGGTATGTTCCGCAAAGACCCCGCCGCCATCACCGAGTGGTCAGCGGCGAATGTGGCGCATTGCGCCGAGCGACAGCGCGCCATTCTCACCGATGTGTGGAACGCTCTACGCCCCGGCGGATTGTTCATTTACAGCACCTGTACCTACAACACCGAAGAAAACGAGGAGATGATCGGTTTCCTCCGAAAAAAGTTCGGGGCCATACCTCTCACAGTCGATATCGACCCAGCTTGGAACATAACGCCTGCACTCGTTGGCGATCTGCCCGCCTATCGCTTCATGCCCCACCGTACCCGGGGCGAAGGTCTCTTTATGGCAATCCTTCGGAAACCGGGCGAACCCGGTGAAACTCGACGAGAGGCTCTCCTCTCGACAGCCGAAAAGACAGAGAAACGCAACAAAAAAAATAAAACACCCCGAATAGCTATACCCGATGAATGGAGGCTTCTCGTTGCCAACCCCGACCGCTATACATTCATATCCGACGAAGAGAAAATTATCGCTATCCCGGCCGAGTATACAACCGATTATAAACTCCTCGACCGGAATCTCGACCTGTTGCACGCCGGTATCACCGTAGCCACGCTCAAAGGGAAAGACTACGTGCCACATATCTCGCTGGCACTCTCCACAGCTTTCGATACGAGCCAAGTCGTCCGCTACGAGGCCTCCCTCGACACAGCCCTTGCCTACCTCCGACGAGAAAGCCTCTTCCTGCCCACCGACTTACCCCGGGGATATATACTTGTCTCCTATGAAGGATTTCCCCTCGGCTGGGCAAAACATCTTGGCAACCGAACCAACAACCTCTACCCGCAAGAGTGGAGAATCCGTAGCGGATATACGCCCGATACTCCGTTCGAATTGAACATCGCACCGAAATAACGACATAAATCTTCTCTCGGACTTCCCCTCTGGCACTGCGTGCCACCTCCCCCTATTGCTGACGCCACAAAGAGGAGGAGGAAAACACATACGTTGACCTGAGAATGGAAAGAAACACGCTGACCGGTGACTTTACGCTCCACATTACAGATTTCGCCGAAGAGGAGGACGTGGATGCCCTTCAAAGCATATGGGCAGAGAACATGAAGAGGCTTCACCACACAAGCGGGCTTTAGACCGAAAGCACACATCTTAAATAAATAATAAAAAAGTATAAATGGAAACGTTTCATATTTTTTTTACTAATTTTGCAGGCTGACAAGCACTGATTCGTGCAAAAAGCTTTTGCCAACAATGTTTCGTATAAAAAAGTTAGATATATTCATCGCCAAACAGTTCGGCATCCTCTTTATAGGCACCTTTTTCATCTGCCAGTTTGTGCTGATGATGCAGTTCTTATGGAGATACATTGACAAACTTATCGGGAAAGGACTGTCAATGGATGTGTTGGCACAGTTTTTCTGGTACATGGGACTCATGCTTGTCCCTCAAGCCTTTCCTCTGGCGATATTGCTTTCATCGCTCATAGCATTCGGAAACTTAGGCGCAGCCGGAATATCACTTATGCAGACATTCAGATCGCTCATTGTGATTTCCATTCTGGTATGTCTTGCCTCATTCTATTTCCAGAACAGCGTAGGTCCGTCAGCCAACATGAAACTGGGACAGATTCTGATGTCGATGAAACAGAAGAGTCCGGAGCTGGAAATACCCGAAGGTGTGTTCTATGACGGTATTCCGAACAGCAACCTTTACGTGCAGAAAAAAGACTTGAACACGGGAAAGCTCTACGGAATCATGATATACCGCATGACAGGCAGCTATGAGGATCAGGCGATAATACTCGCCGACTCGGGCATGCTGCAGGCAACGGCAGAGAAAAAGCACCTGCTGCTGACACTGTGGAGCGGAGAGTGGTTTGAGAACATGAAATCTCAGGAGTTTGCCAACAGCGCATCCGTGCCATACAGACGAGAGACGTTCGTGAACAAGAAGATTGTGCTCGACTATGACGGTGACTTCAACATGGCGGACGCCACATCACTCTCGAACGACGCAAGGGCAAAGAGTCTCACGCAGATAAACCATTTCGTGGACTCAATAAAGCATGATTACGACAGCATAGGACGGGCTTATTACATCAATGACAAGATGTCGTTCTATTATCTTCCGCAAGTCTCCAAGAAAGACTCCATAACAGCAGAGAAAAGGGCTGCGGAAGTGGCATACAACGTCGATTCGGCTTACGCAAAGCTCCCGCCGGAGAAAAAGAGAATGGCTGCCAACGACGCATTGAACAAAATACAGCAGCATGTGACCGACCTCGACTTCAAAAGCATGATAACCGATGACGGTGACAAACTTATAAGACAGCACAAGATTGAGCGTATAAAGAAATTCACGACGGCTCTCTCCTGTCTGGTTTTCTTCTTCATAGGAGCACCGCTCGGGGCTATCATACGTAAAGGTGGACTCGGAATGCCTGTGATAATATCGGTGCTGGTGTTCATTGTGTACTATATACTTGAGAATTCCGGCAGCCGCATGGCAAGCGGAGGCATGTGGAGCATATGGTTCGGAACAAGTCTGGCATCCGCAGTGCTTATCCCCACAGCCGTATTTTTCACATACAAGGCAAACAAGGATTCAACGGTGTTCAACATAGACGTGTATATCAACATATTGCGCAAACTCCTCGGATTAAGGATAAAACGCCATATCGCCGCCAAAGAAGTGATAATAGAGACACCCGACTACAAGAACGACGCGGCTGGACTGCAGAAAATAAGCACCGAGATATACGAATACTCAAAGAGACACCGGCTGAAATCGGCACCAAACTGCATAAAAGTGTTCTTCAGATATGAGCCGGACCATGAGATAGAACGCATAAACAAAGAGCTTGAGGGAATAATAGAGGATCTGGCAAACACAAAAGACAGTATAATACTGAACGAGCTCAACGCTTATCCCATAATATCGGAAAAGGCACATACGAGACCTTTCGACCGCAAATGGCTCAATATTACGGCAGCTATAATCGTACCGCTGGGAGCCATACTATATATAAGAATGTGGCGATACAGACTGAGACTGCTTCAGGATCTCAAGAACATCAAGAATACAAATGACAGAATAATAGCACGGATAAACAAGATGTGAGTCCGCTGCAATACATATATTATAACACGAACATTTAAAAAGAACACGAGAATATGACTGAGTTCAACCTCAACAGCATCGAAGATGCGATAAAAGATTTTAAAGAAGGAAAATTCGTAATAGTCGTTGATGATGAAGACAGGGAAAACGAAGGCGACCTGATTATCGCAGCGGAGAAGATCACTGCGGATAAAGTGAATTTCATGCTGAAGAACGCGCGCGGCGTACTTTGCGCTCCGGTGACGCTCTCACGCTGCGAGGAGCTTGACTTGCCAAGACAAGTGAGCAACAACACATCAGTGCTCGGTACCCCTTTCACCGTGACAATTGACAAGCTGGAAGGATGCACCACAGGCGTTTCCGCCCACGATAGGGCTGAAACAATAAAGGCTCTTGCCGACCCGGCTTCAACGCCTCAGACATTCGGAAGACCCGGACACATAAACCCTCTATACGCTCAGGACAACGGTGTATTGAGACGTTGCGGACACACCGAAGCGACAATAGACCTGTGCAAACTGGCTGGACTGTATCCGGCGGGGGCACTGATGGAAATTATGAGCGATGACGGGACGATGGCAAGAATGCCGGAACTTACCAGACTGGCTGAAAAATGGGGACTCAGAATAATAACAATCAAGGATCTCATTGCCTATCGTCTGAAAAAGGAATCTATAATAGAGGTAGGCGAAGAAGTCGACATGCCTACAGAATACGGTCATTTCCGCATTATTCCGTTCCGTCAGCAAAGCAATGGAATGGAACACATGGCACTCGTGAAAGGGGAATGGAAAGAAGACGAGCCAATACTGGTAAGAGTCCATTCGTCGTGTGCTACAGGAGACATACTGGGAAGCAAAAGATGCGACTGCGGCGAACAGCTGCATAAATCGATGCAGATGATTGAGAAAGAAGGTAAAGGTGTCATCATATACATGCAGCAGGAGGGTCGCGGCATAGGTCTTATGAATAAAATCGCGGCATACAAGCTGCAAGAAGAAGGCTATGACACAGTAGACGCAAACATCCATCTCGGATTTCAGCCTGACGAGCGTGATTACGGATGTGGGGCACAGATGCTGCGCCACTTGGGTGTACACAAGATGAGACTTATGACCAACAACCCGGTAAAACGAGTAGGACTGGAGGCTTACGGGCTGGAAATAATAGAGAATGTTCCCATTGAGATAACACCCAACGAATACAATGAACGCTACCTGAAGACAAAGCGTGACAGGATGGGACACACCCTTCATCTGAAATAGGAACGGACCTCTGCAATACTGCGGTGTAAAACTCGTATAATGAAATATAAATACATAATATATCTTATAGACGGAGTCGTATTCTCTGTCTCAATCATGCTCGGTACGGCAATTGGTGCGAAATCAGGCAATATAAGGTCGGGACTGATATACGGACTGCTCGCAGGATCTCTCGTTTCCGCAATAATAAACATCTTTGTACTCATAAAATTCAAGAATAATCAATAAAGTTATAAATCATTACAATTATATTAACAATATAGAAATATACTATCTTTTCTTTCGGCATAATGAATTAATTTCTTAATTTTGCAAAATAAAAAACATAAAAATTATGGCACAATTATCTGATCGTCTTAACAGACTCGCACCGTCCGCAACACTTGCCATGTCGCAGAAAAGCAGCGAGATGAAAGCACAAGGCATTGACGTTATAAACATGAGCGTAGGTGAGCCTGACTTCAATACTCCCGACCACATTAAAAATGCGGCAAAAGAAGCTGTTGACAATAATTATTCTCGTTATTCTCCAGTACCGGGATATGCCGATCTGAGAAAAGCCATTGCCGCAAAACTGAAAAGAGAAAACAATCTTGAATACAATATTAATGAGATACTGGTGTCAAACGGTGCGAAACAAAGCGTATGCAACACCGTAATGGCTCTTGTTAACGACGGTGACGAAGTGATTATTCCGACACCGTATTGGGTGAGCTATCCGCAGATGGTAAAACTTGCCGGTGGAAACCCGGTCTTTATCAATGCGGGATTCGAGCAGAACTTCAAAATCACAGCACAACAACTGGAGGACGCCATCACTCCAAAAACAAGACTGTTGATTCTTTGCTCTCCAAGCAATCCTACCGGAAGCGTATATACAAAAGATGAACTTGAAAGCTTAGCTGAAGTGATAAAGAGTCATGAAGACCTCTTTGTACTTGCTGACGAAATATACGAACACATCAATTATGTGGGAGCC
>ERZ857801.2851-NODE-2851-length-13434-cov-7.186486_pt1 | contig 13434 bp, 9 predicted proteins | sample MGYA00519762_ERZ857801 | MGnify/ENA primary metagenome ERZ857801 (study PRJEB31778, sample SAMEA3449368) | human gut metagenome | biome: human gut; feature: human-associated habitat; material: faeces | place: United Kingdom | collected 2010/2012 ...
TGATGGAGGAGAAGCCGGCCTCAACGCAGGCCTTGCAGCCCTCGTAGGTGCCGTGGTCCAGGTGCAGGGCGACGGGAACGGTGATGCCCATGGTCTCCACCATGGAGCTGACCATGGCGGCAACGGTCTTGAAGCCGGTCATGTATTTGCCTGCGCCCTCAGAGACACCCAGGATAACGGGGCTCTTCATTTCCTCGCAGGCGGTCAGGACTGCCTTGGTCCACTCCAGATTGTTGATGTTGAACTGGGGCACACCGTAGTGGCCATCGCGTGCCTTGATCAGCATTTCGGTTGCATTTACCAACATTATTCATTACCTCCGCAAAATCATTTTGGGGTGAAAAAGCCGTTTTGGATACAAGATTGCGCATCCTTTAACGAACCTAAGGGTAGTATACCCCAATTACAGGATAAAATCAAGGCGGTTCCCGCGGCGTTTTCAACACAAATTCACATTGGGCATTTTGATGTTGGAGATTCTGGCAAAAACCACTGGATCTCCCTTCAAAAAATTGTCATAATTCCGACTTGAATTTTACAAAAAGTACGGCGGAAAGTTTGCGTGTCGAACCTGGGAGGTTGAAAACTCGGTGGAAACTGTGGAATTCCACCCGGAAAGTGGGCGTACAAACTTGATTTTTGAACATTTTCCACCGGGTTTTCAACATGTGGAAAAATTTGAGCCGAATTACCGATTGTATAGCCTGCTGAATGTGGAAAACTTTTGCCTTCGGCAAACATTGCGAAGAATGCCGGGGTATGCTATACTTTAAAATGTATCAGTGTCAAAATATAGTAAAACTGAAACAGAACGAAACCATGGCGCGGCTCAAACGGCCCGCCTTGCCATAGAATGGAAGGAGAACACATCAATGGACGAACAGAAAATGCCGCGCCGCCCCCGCCGCAGCAGCACGGAGGAGCAGCCCAAGAATGAGAGCCTGGTCTACGGCAAAAACCCCGTGACCGAGCTGCTCAAGAGCGGTTCCGGCGTGGATACCGTGCTGATCGCGGAGGGCATGGCCCCCGCTGTGGCAGCTTACTATACCGCCATGGCCAAGGAGGCCGGGGCCACGGTCAAGCGGGTGCACCCCAACAAGCTGCGCCTGATGACCGGCACCGAGAGCCACCAGGGCGTGGCTGCCTTTGCCAGCGAGATCGAATATGTGACCGTGGAGGACCTGCTGAACGTTGCCAGAGAGAAGGAGGAGCCTCCTTTCCTGGTGCTGAGTGACGGCATCGAGGACCCCCATAATCTGGGCGCGGTGATGCGTTCGGCACTGCTGTGCGGAGCCCACGGCATCGTCATCCCCAAGCGGGGCGGCGCGTCCGTGACCCCCACCGTTATCAAGTCCAGCGCCGGTGCGGCCGAGCGCCTGCCTGTGGCCCGCGTGGCCAACATCGGCGAGACCATCCGCCGCCTAAAGGATCAGGGGGTGTTCGTCTACTGTGCCGATATGGACGGTGTGCCCCTGCGCAAGAACAACCTGACCGGCTCCATCGCACTGGTGCTGGGCAGCGAGGGCAGTGGTGTATCCCAGCTGGTGAAAAAGCTCTGCGATGGTGTGGTGCGGCTGGATATGGCCGCTCAGGGCACCGGTGTGGACAGCTTCAATGTCTCGGTGGCAGCTGGCATCATCCTGTACGAGATCCAGAGCCAGCGCGCCGCAGAGTAAGAAACAGCGGCCAGACCGCCGTGACCAGAACAGGGAGGGACTAGGATGCCAAAGGATGATAAGCGCAAAGAGCTGACACAGGAAGAGATCGATGCGCAGAACGAGAAGTTCCGCACGTTTTTCAGCACCAGCGTGGCACAGGTGCCCGAAGAGATGAAGCGCCGCGATGAGGAAAAGGAGAATACCGGCAGCCTGCTGGGCAAACTCTTTCACCGCGAAAAGGACAAAGAGGAGCCAGCCGCCGCCCCGGCCGTGCAGAATGAACTGCCGCCCACGGGTGAGATCGTGCTGGGCCATGAGGAAGAAGCCGAGGCCGGCCTGGAGCTGGCATTGGAGCCCGGAGAGCTGGAGGAAGCAGAGCCTGTGGCTCTGCCCACCGCGCCGGAAGTCCCCGCAGCGCCGAAGCCGGAACCCCGGCCCGCACCCCAGCCCGAGAAAAAGCCGGAGCCGCCCCGCCGCCGGGAACCCCTGACCCCGCAGGAGCAGCAGGAGGATGCAGAGATGGCTGAACTCAAGGCCATGCTCTATGGTACCCCCAAGCCCGCCCCGGTGGAGGAGGTGCAGGATGCCCCCGAAGAGGTGCTGGCCGTGGAGCCGGAAGCTCCCGCAGCGCCTGAGGGCCCGGCCATCCCCATGGTGTTTGCCGAGGATCAGTCGGTAAAGCAGGCGAAGTCTGCCCCGGAAGCCGCGCCAGAGGTTGAGCCGGAACCGGAAACGGCTTTCCAGTTCTTTGGCAAGGGCGCGGACGAGAACGAGCCGCAGGCCCCTACCCGCACCGAGGCCCCCAGCAAGGACGACAGCATGAGCCTGCCGCTGATGGGGCTGGAAGAGGACGAAGCCCCCGCCCGGCCTGCCGCCCCGGCAGAGGAGGCCCCGGCCCAGCCCGCTGAGGAAGCGGCCCCTGCCGCGCCGGAGGCTGAGGAGAAGCCTGAAGAGGAAGCCGAGCCGGAAACGCCCGAGCAGGTGGGGGAGAAGCTTCGCCGGATGGGCGCGGAACTGACGCTGCGGTGTGTGCTGGAGGGCATCCTAGCCGTGGTGCTGCTCCACTTTGGCTTTGTTGCCGAGGGGCTGCTGGCCCCTGTGGCCTCCCTTGACCCTGTGATCGCCCCGGCGGCGTTCTATGCTGCCAACCTGCTCTTTCTGGCCGGTGCGCTGGCTGTGGGCTGGCCTGTCCTGCGGGATGGCCTGCAGGGCCTCAAGGGCCGCCCCAGTGCAGACACCATGCCGACGCTGGCCGCCTGCGGTGCGTTGGTGCAGGCGGCGGTCGCCCTGCTCAACGCCCAGAGCTATCAGAACTCCAGCTGGACGCTGCTTTCCGGCGTGGCCGCACTGGGCCTGTTCCTGGCCCTGCTGGGCAGCCGTGTCCTGCTGACTGCCGTCAGAAACGGCTATGACCTTGCCGCCCGATCCCCCGAGGGGCTGCAGGGCGCATTCCGCGTCCGGGATAAGGACCTGATCCGGGTGCTGGCCCGGAGCCTGGATCAGAAAGACCCCTGGGTGCTGCTCAGCCGCCCTGTCCAGTGGGACGAGGCGCTGGTGGAGCAGAGCTTCGGGGAGCGCGCCAGTGAGCGCCGCGCCCGCAAGACAGCCCTGATCCTGCTGGGTGCCGCCGTGCTCAGCGGGCTGGTGTTCCTGCTGTTTGGCGGCGGGCCCAACGGCATGGCCGCAGCCCTGACCTCCATGCTCTGCATGGGTGCACCGCTGTCCTCCACCCTTGTTGCGGGCATCGCTTCCCTGCGCCTGCAAAAGACCGCAGCCGCCGCCGGTGCCGTGGTGCCCGGTTGGGCTGCCATTGAGGAGCTGGGCGGTGTGGACACCGTGCAGGTGGATGCCGACGAGCTCTTTACCGCCGACAGCGTGAATCTGGAGGACATTCGCATCTTCAAGGGCGGCCGCATCGACCGTGCCATCCTCTATGCGGCCAGCATCCTCAACCACAGCTGCGAGACCCTGCGGGGTCTGTTCCGCCAGATCATCGAGGACCGCACCGAGATCCTGTACCCTGTGAAGGATCTGGAGGTCCACCACGGCCTTGGCTTTGCCGCCTGGTGCGATAACAACCGGGTGCTCATCGGCAACCGGCTGTACATGGAGCGGGAGGGTGTGCCCCTGCCCGAGCAGGAGTACGAGGATGAGCACTCCCAAAACGGCTCACTGCAGATCCTGTATCTGGCTGTTTCCGGCAGCCTGCACGCCATGTTCGTGCTCCATTATGTGGGCGGCCGCAACGCCGCCCGCGGGCTGGAGGTGCTGCAGCGGGAGAACATCCGCCTGCTGGTCACCTGTGAGGACCCCAGCCTGACGGCCCGCCACATCACCGAGGCTTACCATCTGCCCGAGGGGATGATCACCCTGCTGGATCAGGAGCAGTGCAGCGCGCTGACCCCTGCCCAGCCGGACGAGACGGCCCGCTGCTGTATGCTGCATGATAAGGGCTTTGCCAGCCTGATCGGCGGCCTGCGCGCGGCGGAAAAGGCCCAGAATGCCGAGACGAGCGCCACCACGGTGCAGATGGTCTCGGTCTGGTTCTCGGTGGTCATCGGTGTTCTGCTGACCTACGCGGGCAGCATCGGCACCCTGTCGGTGGCCGCTGTCCTGATGTATCAGGCGGCATGGAGCGCTTTGAGCATTGCGGTCTGCGCCCTGAAACAGCATAACTGAGAATGATTCTCAAATAAATAGGAATTATTCTTGATTTATTTGGCGAACTCTGGTATAATACTCTCAGAAGGAATGCCCCGGCGGTCACCGGCGGCGAGATGATACGCACACTACGCATCATAAAAGGAGAGCATGAATATGGAACTCAAGGGTACCAAGACCGAACAGAACCTGTGGGAAGCATTTGCAGGCGAGAGCCAGGCCCGCAACAAGTACACCTTCTTCGCCAGTGTGGCCAAGAAGGAAGGCTATGAGCAGCTGGCTGCCATCTTTGAGGAGACTGCCGCCAACGAGAAGGAGCACGCCAAGATGTGGTTCAAGGCCCTGAACGGCGGCTCCATCCCCGACACCATGACCTGCCTGGAAATGGCCGCCGGCGGTGAGCACGACGAGTGGACCGAGATGTATCCCCGCATGGCCAAGGAAGCCAAGGAAGAGGGCTTCCCCCAGCTGGCCGCCCTGTTCACCATGGTGGCACAGATCGAGAAGGAGCACGAGGAGCGCTACCGTGAGCTGGCTGAGAACCTGAAGAACAACAAGGTCTTTGCCCGTGAGGAACAGCAGGTCTGGCAGTGCCGGAACTGCGGCTATACCTACATCGGCAAGTCCGCACCCCTCAAGTGCCCCGTCTGCGCACATCCCCAGAGCTACTTTGAGTTGAAGAAGCATAATTATTAAGCGTTATAAAAAGAAGAGGCTGGTGCGCCAGCCTCTTCTTTTTTGTTGCAATCGGGGAGAAAGTGTGTCATACTTCTACCCAGAGTTTACGGAAAGAGAGGGGAGCCCGCTATGTCATACCGTGCCGCGATCTGTGATGACAGCACGACCGATGCTGAATTTGTGGGGAGCATTCTGCACCAGTGGGCCGCAGAGCGTGGCATTGAGGTGGAGAGTGAGCGCTTTGCCTCGGCGGATGCCTTTCTTTTTCGCTACGCAGAGGACAAAAGCTTTGACCTATTACTTCTGGACGTGGAAATGCCGGGCACGGACGGTGTGACGCTGGCCAAAACGGTGCGGCAGGAGAATGAAGCCGTGCAGATCGTGTTCATCACCGGCTACTCCGATTACATTGCCGAGGGCTATGACGTGGCCGCCCTCCACTACCTGGTGAAGCCGGTCAGCCGCGAAAAGCTCTTTGCTGTTCTCGACCGTGCCTGGGAAAAGCACCGCCGCAACGCCCGGTGCCTGAACCTGGAGCTTTCCGGCGAGCTGGTGCGCCTGCCGCTGTATGAGGTGCGGTATCTGGACGTGCACCAGAATTACGTCACGGTTCATGCCAGGCAGGATTACACCGTCAAACGGACGCTTGGTGAGTTCGAGGCCCAGCTGGACGAAGGCTTCCTCCGGGTGGGGCGGGGGATGATCTTGAACCTGAAACAGATCCGCCGTGTGACCAAAAAGGAAGTCGTGCTGGCCGATGGTACCGCCCTCCCATTGCCCCGGGGTGCCTATGAGCCCCTGAACCGGGCAATCATTGAGAGGACTTAATGATGAAACTTAAATTCTTTTCAAAGCTCCTCGATAAACGCATCGCCGCTTACCAGCGGGAGCTCATCGAGACCCACTACAAAGAGGTGGACAACATGTACCGCCAGATGCGGGGATGGCGGCACGATTACCGGGGACACATCCAGACCATGAAGGTGCTGGCGGCACAGGGGGATCTGGACGGCATCAAAGCCTACCTGGATGCATTGGATACCGACCTGAACACTGTTGATCTGGCTGTAAAAACCGGCAACGCCATGGCTGATGCCATCATCAACAGCAAGATCTCCCTTGCCAAGAGCCGAAATATCCCGGTGCAGATCGATGCCCATATCCCGGTCAAACTGAAAATGAGTGAGCTTGACCTCTGCTGCATCCTGGGCAACCTTTTTGATAACGCCATGGATGCCAGTGCGGAGCTGCCCGAGGAGGAGCGGCTCATCCGGGTATATATGGATATGAAGGGCACACAGCTCTATATCTCCTTCACCAATTTCACGGCAACTAAAAAGCAGAAAAAGCTTGCGGGCCGTTTTGTCACCACCAAGGGCGAGGGCCACGGCTTCGGGCTGGTGCGCATTGATGCCATCGTGGAAAAGCTGGATGGCTACCTCAGCCGCAACAGCGAGGATGGGGCATTCACGACGGAGATATTGATTCCACAGGTGTAAACCTCTCAGGCGCTCCGCGCCAGCTCCCCTGATTGGGGAGCCAAGTTCACGCTGCTACTGGCTTGCCTCTCCTACTAGGAGAGGTGGCAATGCGAAGCATTGACGGAGAGGTTCCTGCAATTCATCCCCCAAATCAGGCGTTTCGTCCCCGGAATGTGTCGGGGGCGATTTTTTGTGTTAGGATCATTGCCAGACAAGTGAAAGGGGATTCCAAAATGGGAAGGAACGAGAAAACCAAAAAGCCAAAGCCCAAATACAATGTCTGGCAGAACACTGCCTACATGCTCTCGGTGGCCTGGGACACCCGACGGAGCGTGCCGCTGCTGGTGGTGCTGCTGGCCGTCTGCACGGCAGGCAAGACCACTGCCGAAATGCTCATCAGCCCGGCGGTGCTGGGCAAACTGGAAAGCGGCGCACCGCTGGGCCAGCTGCTGGGTGCCATCGGCGGGTTCACCATCCTGCTGTTTGCCCTGACCGCGCTGTGCTACTACATCGACCACCTCACCATGTTTGGCCGGTGCGGCGTGCGGCTGGAGCTGCTGAAGCGCATCAACACCAAACGCACCCGCACGGCCTATGCCAACCTGCTGGATGAAGCCTTCCGTCTGATGTATCAGAAGGGCCACGATGCCTGTATGAACAACCGTGCTTCCGGAGAGGCTTTTTGGAAAAGTTGGACGGATATCATGACAAATCTCATCGGCTTCGGGGTGTATCTGGCTCTGCTGTCCGGGCTGAACCCCTGGCTCTGTGTCCTGACGGCCCTGACCGCTGTGGTGAGCTATTTTTCCACCAGGAATATCAACGAGTGGGGCTACCGCCACCGGGAGGAGGGGGCAAAGATCACCCGGAGCCTGCATTACCTGCGCAACACCGCCGAGGGACGCGAGTTCGGCAAGGATATTCGCATCTTCGGCCTGCGGCAGTGGCTCACTGACCTGTACGATTCTGCTTTGCGGCTCAACTATGCCTTTCTCGAAAAGCGGGAGCGCGCCTACCTGACCGCCAACCTCATCGACCTGGCCCTGCTGCTGGTGCGCAACGGTGCGGCCTATGCTTATCTGCTCTGGCTCACCGTGACCAGGGGCCTGCCGGTGTCGGAATTCCTGCTCTACTTCGGTGCGGCCTCCGGCTTTGCCCAGTGGGTCACAGGCCTGATGGAGCAGTTTGCCCTCCTGCGCAAGCAGAGCCTGGACATCTCCACCATCCGGGAGTTCCTCGAGCTGCCGGAACCCTTCCGGTTTGAGGAGGGCATCCCGCTGGAAAAGCGGCTGGATATGCCCTATGAGCTGCAGCTGGAGGATGTGAGCTACCGCTACCCCGGTGCGGAGAAAAACACCATCGCCCACATGAGCCTGACACTGCACCCCGGCGAGAACCTGGCCATCGTGGGTTTGAATGGCGCTGGCAAGACGACACTGGTCAAGCTGATCTGCGGCTTCCTTGACCCCACCGGGGGGCGTGTTCTGCTGAACGGGCAGGATATCCGGCAGTATAACCGCCGGGATTACTACAAGCTGTTTGAAGCGGTCTTTCAGGATTTCAGCGTGCTCTCCTGCACGGTGGCCGAGAATGTGGCCCAGGCCATGGACGGCATCGACGAGGAAAAGGTGCGGTACTGTCTTGACCAGGCAGGGCTGACGGAAAAAATCACATCCCTCCCGGCGGGGATCAAGACCCATGTGGGCCGGGATGTCTATCTGGACGGCGTGGAGTTCTCCGGCGGCCAGACCCAGCGCCTGATGCTGGCCCGTGCCCTGTATAAAGACGCGCCTATTCTTGTGCTGGATGAGCCCACTGCCGCCCTTGACCCCATCGCCGAGGATGATATCTACCAGAAGTACAACGAGATGACCCGGGGCCGCACCAGCCTGTTCATCAGCCACCGACTGGCCTCCACCCGTTTCTGTGACCGCATTCTCTTCCTTGAAAACGGCCGTGTGCTCGAGGAGGGGACCCACGACCAGCTGATGGCCCAAAACGGCGGCTATGCCAAGCTGTTTGCGGTGCAGAGCAAATATTACAAGGAGGGCAAGGCTGTATGAACGAAGAAAAAATGACCCTGAAGGAAAGCGTCCGGCTGACCCTGCGGGCCTGGCGCTTTTACTGGAAAAATACGCCCCGATTTGTGCTGTCCACCGTGCTGTGGGCACTGGCGGATGCCGTCAGCCCCTATGCCGTGGTCTGGTTCTCGGCCCGGCTGGTGGCTGAGCTGTCGGACGCGCGGGACCCGCAGGCCCTTGCCGTGGATGTGGCGTGGGTGCTGGGCGTGACCGCTCTGCTCACGCTGGTGCGGTCGGTCCTGCTCCACTGGAAGAGCGTGGAGCGGGAACAGCTGAACTGGCAGCTGGGCCATGACTGCTTTATGGAAAAGCAGATGTCCATGGATTATGCCGACGAGGACAGCCAGCAGGCCTACGACCTCTACAATTTCATCCAGCAGAGCGAAAGCTTCTGCAGCGGCGGCAATCCTAACGCTGTGGCGCTGCTGGACAGTGTATCCGCGGCGGTATTCCGTATTCTGGGTGGCGCGGTGCTGTCGGTGGGGCTGTTCACGGCCAGGGTGCCCGCCGGCCCGCTGACAGTCTTCAACAGCCCGCTCTGTGTTCCGGCAGTGCTGGTGCTGATCCTAGCCGTGGCGTGGCTCTCGCCGGTGTGCGCTTCCAGCGCGGGCATCAGCAGCCCGGATATCGAGGAGGAGGGCCGCTGGGGCAACCGGCTCTGGGCCTTCCTCATGGGAGTATGTCGGGACGACAAAAAGGCGCTGGATGTGCGGATGTACGACCAGTTCGAGTTTTTGAAAGATCACGCCGCCGTCTCCATGCCTGCCTTTGAGCGGGCCCGCAAGGGGAAATTCGGCATCCTGAATGCCACGGGCAACGCCGCTTCGGCTCTGCTCATGGGTCTTGCCTACCTCTTTGTATGCCTGAAGGCCTACGGCGGGGCCTTTGGTCTGGGCGCTGTGACCCAGTATGTGGGTGCAGCCACCAACTTTTTTGTGGGCATCGGCGGGCTGTTCACCGCCGTGGGCGACTGCAGATTCAACGCCCCCTACCTGAAAACGCTCTATGACTATCTTGACCTGCCCAACAAGATGTACAAGGGCAGCCTGACCACCGAAAAGCGGAGCGACCGCCAGTATACCGTGGAGTTCCGGGATGTCTCGTTCCGGTACCCCGGCAGCGAGCAATATGCCCTGCGCCACCTGAGCATGACTTTCAAGGTGGGGGAGCGGCTGGCCGTGGTGGGCATGAACGGCAGCGGCAAGACCACCTTCATCAAGCTGCTCTGCCGCCTATACGACCCCACCGAGGGTGTCATCCTGCTCAACGGCATCGACATCCGTAAGTACCGCTACGATGAGTACATGGATATCTTCTCGGTGGTGTTCCAGGATTTCAAGCTGTTCGCCCTGCCGCTGGGCCAGAATGTTGCCACGGCCCAGCATTATGATGTCGCCCGTGCCGCCGACTGCCTGCAAAAAGCGGGCTTTTCCGACCGGTTGGCCCGGATGCCCAAGGGGCTGGACACCTGCCTTTATAAAGATTTGGACGAGGATGGCGTGACCATCTCGGGCGGCGAGGCCCAGAAGATCGCCATTGCCAGGGCCCTGTACAAGGATGCACCTTTCATCGTGCTGGATGAGCCTACCGCCGCCCTGGACCCGGTGGCTGAAGCGGAGATCTACGCAAAGTTCAACGAGATCGCGGGCGATAAGACTGCAATTTATATCAGCCACCGGCTGTCCTCCTGCAAGTTCTGTGATGAGATCGCCGTGTTCGACCACGGCGAGGTCGTCCAGCAGGGCACCCATGAGGAACTGCTGGGGGAGCCGGATGGAAAGTATTACGAACTGTGGAACGCCCAGGCACAGTATTACACCGAAGAAAGCGCGTGAACCTGGCCTCCCTATCAGGGGAGCTGTCACCGGAGGTGACTGAGCGCTTTTTGGCCCTGATGTTCTGCACAAAAAAATCGGAAAAAACTGGCATTCCCGACGAAATCGGGTGCGAAAGCACAGCACTTTGGGCGAAGAACTTGACCCACATTGGCCGGACGTGTAAAATAAATCAATAGTGAGAAAAATCATGGACGCGAAATTTTTCCATGTGTGCGGCATTCCTTTGATCCCATGGGATGAAACAAGGAGGGAAGTTCGACCCAATGAAATGGAAATTCCAAACCGCGGGGCGGCTTCTGGCCCTGCTGGCTCTGAGCGGGGCCCTGCTGGCTGCCCCTTTGCCCGCGCAGGCCGCGCCCGGTGTGCTGACAGGCCTGACCGGAACCGGCTCCAAGCTGGAACTGGAGCTGACCGAGATGGAGCTGGAGATCACAGATGATGACCCCCGCCCCAAGGGCTACCTGTACACCAGCGGACAGAGCGATTATTACTTCATCGTCTGGATGAGCAGCAACTCCAATGTTGCCACGGTGGATGGCGACGGCAAGGTGACGGGCCGCAATGCAGGCACTGCCATCATCACCGCCATCTCCGACCACGGCGAACGTGCCGCCTGCAAGGTGACCGTGACCCGCAAAAATGAAGAAGCAGCCAGAAAAAAGCCCACGCTGGATACCACCAGCCTGAGTCTTGTGCTGCAGTACAATGACCTGCACCCCACCCACCAGCTCCAGCTGACCAACAGCGACCACTCCTTCCTCTATGTCTACCAGTGGATGAGCAGCAACCCCGAGGTTGCCACAGTCAGCGACAAGGGCCTTGTCACGGCTCAGGCAGCGGGCACCACCACCATCACGGCGATGGTCTCCAACGGCCAGGCTTTGCGGTGCAGCGTCACGGTGACTTCGGATATCGGCAAGGTGACCTTGAACAAGAGTGACCTGCTGCTCCGCACCGTGGGCACCCAGGAGCGCCTGACGGCCACCGTTGCGGTGGAAGGCGGCGGCAGTGTGCCCATTACATGGGTCAGCAGCAACCCGGGTGTCGTTACCGTGGATGCGGATGGCGTGGTGACCGCCATTGCCGACGGAGAAGCCAAGGTCACGGCTCTTTCGCCCGCCGGACGCTTTGACGTGTGCAGCGTTGTGGTGGGCATGGCGGCGGAGAAGTACGAATCTGAAGCCGACCTTGCCGACGAACTCAAGCTCCCTGACCCCTATGTTGCCGTAAGGCTGAACAAACTGGCATAAAGAAAAAGCACCCGCCCATGGCTGTTTTTGACGGCTATGGGCGGCTTTTGCGTGTATGGAAACGGATGCGCTGGGAAAAACCTGCCGAAGAGGAATTTTTTGCAAAAATATTTTGCGTTGCGTGTTGTGGTGTACCTGACACATCCGGCTGCCTCCGGCAGGTGAAAAAAGGACAAAATGGCCCGAACGTTGTTTAAGACAGGGGGCGGATGCCCCACGGAGTGGCAAAATCTCTGCAAAAAAGGCGGCTGTCCGGCTTGAATGACACATTTAACAAAAATTTGACGTGAAGTGATTGAATTTGCAACTCTTGACAGAAGGCGGGACAAACCATTATCCTTTTATCAGAGGAAAGTATTTTATGTCGCCAGACGTTGGAATGCCTGGTGTACAAGTGTGTGTCAGGAGGGAAAGAATATGTCCAACTACCGGAACCGAATCGGGGAAGCCATTGCCTTTGCCCGGAACGTGGCGGGCAGATCTCAGCAGGAGCTTGCGGATATGCTGGGGCGGGACAAGCGCACCATTCAGAAATGGGAGCGGGGCGAGATCCGCATTGCGCTGGAGGATTTTCTGGATGTATTCGATACTCTGCACCTGCCGGTGGGGCCCTATGAAATGTGGATCCGGCATCCGGAACTCTTTCCGCGCGGCATGGAGGATATCAAGGGCTTCAGCACCGAAAAGAAGCGGAGGGCACTGACGGATTATTATCTGCATCAGGCTGCACCGCTGGAGATCGAGCAGGAGTATTACATCCTGTTCGGCGACCACGGCAGCAACAGCTGCGGCATCCGGCAGGAGCTGCTGGCCAACCTGCAGACTCCGCTCCGTGACCGCAAACGGATCGTGAACCAGATCATCGACAACTACTATGAGGCCCGGGCCATCGGACATCTGACGGACCCGGAGGGCCAGCAGCCAGTGATGCCCATTCTGGAAGCCTGCTACGATGCCAGTGCACGGAGCGTGAAAGCCAACGAGAACCGGTACAGCATCGGCAGCATCGAGAACTATCTGGACGATGCGGAGAAACCGGCAGAAGAGTGAACCGAACAGCAGACGGCCATGTGCAGCCGCCTGCTGTTTTTGCGTTCGGCTGCCTGCGGGAAAATATTGTGAAATTTGCGGATTCCTGCTATACTTATCCTATTGATGAAAAAGAAGGGTGAGATAAATGGCATACAACATGGGCGGTCGGCGCTTCCGGCCGGTGGGCAGCGGAAAAAAGCGGACTGCGCCGCAGTACGGGCCGGTGGGCACAGGCTGCCCGTTTGTGGAGGAGGCCGTGGCGCGGCTGTACCGGGAGCAGAACGAGGAACATTTCTGGAGCCTGATGAACGCCCTGAACTATGCGCTGGAATTGCAGACCAAGGTGTTGGTTCCACTGGATGCGGCGGTGGACCCCCAGAGCGGGGCCGCCCCCTGGGCGCATCTGCCCATCCCGGAGGAGCGGGCCGAGGGCCTGCAGCCCTGGCTGCTCCACACCCGGAAAGAGCGGAACTATCTGCCGCTGTTCACCTCGGTAAAGAACGCCGAGGCGGAAAAGGCCAGCGCCACCCGCCCCATGGTGGAGCGCAGCCTGCGCAGCGCCATGGAGTATGCGCTGGAAACGGACGGCATCGATGGTGTGGTGCTGGACCCGTGGACAAGCTCTGCCACGCTGGATGTCTCCCTGCTCAGCGGGCTGCTGAGATCGGAGCGGGGAAGCGACAACCCCGGCGCTCAGGAGCTGGAAGCCGGGCACGCCGCCGCCCGGGCCGGGGATTGGCCGGAGGCAGCGGCCC
>ERZ857801.2854-NODE-2854-length-13430-cov-6.374131_pt1 | contig 13430 bp, 9 predicted proteins | sample MGYA00519762_ERZ857801 | MGnify/ENA primary metagenome ERZ857801 (study PRJEB31778, sample SAMEA3449368) | human gut metagenome | biome: human gut; feature: human-associated habitat; material: faeces | place: United Kingdom | collected 2010/2012 ...
CGGGCTTCAGGCGCTTACCCGGCTTGACCAGGCACTCCCAAACGTGACCCAGCGGGTCAACATCCTCGCGGCGCTTGAGCAGCAGCGTCTCGACCACGCCACCCGAGCCGGCTTTGTGACCGATCAGGCGGGCCGGCATCACGCGCGTCTTGTTGATGACGAGCACATCGCCCGGCTCGATATAGTCAATGATGTCACGGAAGATGCGGTGCTCGACGGTACCGCCGTGCTCCAGCGGCGTTCCCGCCTGGGAGCCCTTGCGATCCACCACCAGCAGGCGGCAGGAGTCGCGCGGCTCGGCAGGAGCCTGGGCAATCAGTTCCTCGGGAAGGTTGTAGTCAAAATCATCGGTACGCATAGACACGTCGGATACTCCTTATATAGCTAAAGTCCGCTCTACATCCTAGCAGACTGACGTCCCAAATGAACTACTTTTTGGCGGCTTTGCGCTCGTCGCGGATACGGGCGCGGTCCATGGCCGCCTCGACAGCCGAGAAGCGGCAGCCGCAGTAGTTCTGCCGATACATGCCAAGCTCGCGCGAACGGCGTGTCGCTTCGGGGTAATACGGGCGAAAATCGCGAATCACCGGAGTGAGACCGCGAGCGGCAGCCAGACGCTCCAACACATCATTGCAGGTTTCGAACAGCTGATACGGCGAGACGGCGAGCGTCGTGCCCACAAACTCAAACCCGCGCTCCTGGGCCACGCGGCACGCCTCGGCCAAGCGCAAGGCATAGCACGCGCGACAGCGACGGGGTCGATCGGCACCCAGCGGTGCCACGCCGGTCTCCCAGTGATCGCGGTCCTCCCCTGCCTCGATGAGCTCGATGTCGCCATCGACACACCACCGGCGCAGCTCGTCCAAGCGGCGCTGCCATTCATCGCGCGGTTGAATATTGGGGTTGGTCCAGCAGATTGTGGGCTCAAACCCCTCCTCGCGCAGCAGGCGAACCGGCTCAAGCGAGCACGGCGCACAGCAGGCGTGCAACAGCAACGGCTTCATCAACATCTCCTCTCCCACAATGATTTTTCTGGGACGGGGATTAAAAAATCATTGCGTACCTAATGATTTTTAAATCCCCGTCCCAGAATAATCATCCTTTGGCTTCGCCTGAGGTAGCTAAAAAAGCCCCGTCCCAAATTGACTACCTTGCGGCTATACTGATGCGCGGTCGTGCGCGAGCTCACGCGGCGGCCCTTGGTAACCCGACTTCCCGCGCCGTATCCGTAGCGGCGCTCCCGGGGGAAGCGGATATACGCAAAGGAGTTCTATATGAGCAATCCCTCGAACCGTGCTTCGATGCGCGGGCAACTCACGCTGCGCGGCGTCGTCATCGGCGTCCTTGGCTGCGTGATCATCACGGCAAGCTCGGCCTATACCGCCCTCAAAATGGGTGCGCTCCCCTGGCCGATCATTTTCGCTGCCGTCATTTCGCTGTTCTTCCTGAAGCTCATGGGCAACGCCAGCCTCAACGAGGCCAACGTCACACACACCATCATGTCCGCGGGCGCCATGGTCGCCGGCGGCCTGGCGTTTACCATCCCGGGCGCCTGGATGCTGGGCTATGCCGACCAGATCAGCTGGCTCGACATGTTTATCGTGGCGCTCGCCGGCACCATCTTGGGCCTTCTGGCGACAGCGCTCATCCACCGTCACTTTATCGTGGACGCCGCGCTGGAGTTCCCCACCGGCAACGCCGCAGCTCAGACCCTACGCGCGACCGAGGCCGGCGGCAAGACCGGCAAGCAGCTCTTTGGCTCCATGGCCATCGCCGGCATCTACAGTGTGCTTCGCGACGCCCTGGGCGTGGTGCCCAGCATGCTGTGCACGCTCAACATCCCCGGCGTGACCTTTGCCATCTACAACTCGCCCATGTTGCTGTCCATCGGCTTTTTGGTGGGCTTCGCCCCCGTCGCGTTCTGGTTTGCCGGCGCGCTGCTGGGCAATTTTGGCATCATCGTCGGCGGCACCGCTGCCGGCCTGTTCGATGTTGTGACCGCGCAGGGTATCGTCAGGTCCCTCGGTATGGGCCTTATGATGGGCTTTGGCGTCGCCGTCGTCCTTAAGGACATCCTGCCGCAGGTCGCCGGTATCGTCCGCGGCCTCGCCGCCGACAGCTCCACCGACACCGACGAGCAGTCGCTCATCTCGGGCTCCCTTAAGCTCGACGCCGGCATCATCGGCCTGGGCGCCGCCGCCATCGCCGTGGTCATCGCCATCGTGCTTGACCTTGGTCCCGTCCCGGCCGTCATCGTCACGCTGTTCACCTTTGTCACCACCATCATGAGTGCGCAGAGCTGCGGCCAGACGGGTATCGACCCTATGGAGATCTTTGGCCTCATCGTCATGCTCATCGTGGCAGCCTTCGCGCAGCTCGCACAGGTCAAGCTGTTCTTTATCGCCGGCATCGTGGCCGTGGCGTGCGGCCTTGCGGGCGACGTCATGAACGACTTTAAGGCCGGTGCCGTGCTGGGCACCAACCCGCGCGCACAGTGGGTCGGCCAGGCCATCGGCGGCATCGTGGGCGCCCTGGTCGCTGCCGCCGTCATGGTCGCGCTCGTCACCGCCTATGGTCCGGACGCCTTTGGTCCCGACAAGAGCTTTGTGGCCGCGCAGGCAAGTGTGGTCGCCACCATGGTCTCGGGCATCCCGAGCGTACCGTGGTTCGCAGGCGGCTTTATTGCCGGCATCGTCATGTACTGGCTCGGCATTCCGGCCATGATGATCGGTCTAGGCGTGTACCTGCCGTTCTACATGTCGCTCACGGCCTTCCTGGGCTCCTGCGTCAAGCTCGCCTACGACAAGTGGGCCGCACACCGCGACGCCGAGGCCGGTCTTTCGGACGAGGAAAAGGCCGCCAAGGACGCCGCCTTCCAGGAGCAGGGCCTGGTTGTCGCCAGCGGCCTGCTCGGTGGCGAGTCTATCGTCGGCGTTATCCTGGCGTTCATCTCCGTGGGATTGAGTCTACTGGGCTAAACCCAACAACAACGTACCCGTGCAGAGCGCGGGGTCGGAGACCATCCGGCCCCGCGCTCTTTCTGTATCTGTCGAAACCCTCGGCAGTACTCGTATGTGGCGTGTCTTCCTTTGCCTGCTCGCCTAAGTTCCATGTCAAGATGACCGCCCCGCCCGTCACGGTGTAGAGTACATGCTGCGAACGCACCCGCGTTCCTGCGGCAATACGAGGTGGACATGGAACTCGATAAACAACAGCTCAAGCGACTGCGCGAGCGCCATCATCGGCGCCATGGCATCCGTCCTGCCCATAGCGAGGCAGCCGAGCAGGCAAGTCGCTTTTTGAAGCAGGCATTCAACATTCGCGAGGGACGCGCGCCCTATCACGTGATTCGCAAGCGCTTTGTAAACGGGGCGCGGCTGACCGGCTCTCACCTGTGCATTCTCATCATCGCCATGCTCATCGCGAGCATCGGACTCGATATCGATTCGGACATCGCCATTGTGGGCGCCATGCTCATCTGTCCGCTCATGGGCTCGGTTCTTGCCATGGCATACGGCGTTGCCACGCTCGACCGCGAGATTACCGTCGAGGCCGTCGCCGGCCTCGCGCTGCAGATGGTCTTTTGCCTGGTCACGTCCACGTTGTACTTTAAGCTCTCGCCCCTTGGCGCCACCACGGCAGCCATCATCGACAATTCGACACCGACTGTGTGGGACCTTGCCGTCGCACTTGCGGGCGGCTTTGCGGGTGGCCTGGGCAACTCGCGCGACCAGGAACCCGCCACGCTCATCGCCGGCGTGGCCGTGGCGACCGCGCTCATGCCGCCCCTGTGTGCGGCGGGCTATGGCATCGCCATCGCAAGCGGGTCACTGTTTCTCTCGGCGCTTTATGAGTTTGGCATCAACGTGGTCTTTATCGCACTGGCCGCCGAAGCCGTATTGCTTCTTTTACATGTACCGCTCAAGCGCGACCTGAACGGCGACGGTATTGTGACTGCCCAAGAAAACGCCGAGGTCGATGAGCTGTCACGCAAAGTGCGCCGCCGCATCATTGTGGGCACGGTAGTCTTTGCCATCCCCTGCATCGTTATGACCGCGGGGTCCATTGGCTCAGCGCAGGCCGGCGTGCAAGACGGCTACGGCGTCACCGAGACCACGCGCGAGCTTGCCGCGGTGCTACCAGGCTTTAAGGATTACACCGTCGCCGTCGAGACCTCGGCAACCGAAGGTGACGAGGAAGGCATCGTCGAGCGCGAGATTGTCGCCCATGTGACAACGAGCGAGGCGCTTGGGGCACACGACCGCCGTATCGCCCGCAAGCTCATCGACCTCAACGTGCCCGAACTCGATCGCGTGGAGTTCGATGTGAAGTGATACCGGCGCGGGATGAATGCGCGCACGGACGCAAGTTACGACGAGACGCAGACGCGATACGGACACGAGCAAACAGCGGGGTGCAGTTCACCCGCGCCCCGCTCGCTGTTTTATTGCCGTGAATCAGACGTCCGCATCGACATCGCCAGATTCCACTGTAAACGCCGGATCGGTGCTCACCAGATAAAATCGGGTCACCTTAGTATTTCTAATTAGGTAAATCTGCCCCTGATTGCGTCGGCGCGATATATACGCAACGTGAATCGTGCCGAATTCTTCGCCGTTTTCCTTCTTTAATATCAGGATGTTGGGGTCATCCGTACGCTTAAACTGCCCGTCTGTGCAGATTCCGTCTTGATCGACCAGCTGCCATCGACAGTTGTCCTCCTCAAGAAAAGCTAGGGTTTCCCGACTCGTTTTGTCATCCCGATAGTAACCATCAATGGCAAACCCTTCGGAAGCGCATTCCTGCATATAGGACGTTTCCCGGCTTATAGCAAACAGCCCTGTAGCGCCCAGGAGCACAGCCAGGCAGACCACTGCAAGGGTTATCGAAATAGCACGGCGACCCATGTTAGACCAACCGATAGTTGTTTAACGGAGCGCGAAACATACCTGGAACCTCCGATATCAGGGGGAACGTCGCCAGCAGGCTGGTGACAACTATATGCTTCTGACATCAAACCATATGGCTCCCACTCGCGGAGGGGGCATCGGTGAACGGCGTGTTTTCATACTCCATTGGTCAAACCTAAGCGCGGCCCTACAGGTCGTACTTGTACACGCGGTAGATGTGCTTTTCGGCTTCCATCTCGTAGGTGGCGATGGGCAGTCCGTAGCGGTCGTACTCGATAAAGGTCTTGGCCATGCCCGATGCCACGAGCATGCTGTTCGAATTGCCGACGCGCTGCGCACTGCTCACATAGCCCGAAAACGGCACGGCGATCTGGTCCACAAGCTCGTAGGTGCGCGCGGTCTCGTCCACCGTAAAGATGCGCCCAAACGAATGCGTTCCCTTGTTGTAGTCGGTCACCACCGCGGCGCCCAGCTGGCCCCAGTCGAACTTGGGATAGCTTTCGGCCGCACCAAAGTTGTTGTCGTACAGCAGCACCTGGTAGCGACCAGTCGTTGCCGTGTCAAAACTCGGCAGATACGTCACGCTGTGCTGACCCGCGTTGAGCGAAAAATCGCCCTGGGCCTGCAGTAACTTGTCCTCAAAGCCCGAGCCGGCCCATTGCCACTCCTTTCTATTTCTGGGTCCATCTTCTCACTGCTGGCGACCAAAAATGATCCGTTTTCCTCCGTCCCCGAGGGATCATTGTTAGTACTTGAAGAAGCCCTCGCCCGAGCTTTCGCCCAGCTTGCCTTCGTCGAGCATCTGCTTGAGGACGGATGCCATGGCCTTAAAGTTGTAGGGCATCATCATCTTTTTGAGCAGCGGGCTCACCAGGCCCGGGACCTTCTGATACTGCATGACGATGTTGTAGGCCGTCTGGATACCCACGATGTCGAATACGCGGAATGGGCCCTTGGGAGCACCAGTGCCGCGCGTCCATGCGAGGTCGATACTCTTGGGGTCACTCACGCCCGAGACATACAGGTCAAGGCCCGAAAGCAGTCACGGCACCAGCATGGAATTGAGCAGGTAGCCGTTCTTTTCCTTGTTGACGGGCAGGGCAAGCATGCGGATATCGTTGGCAAAGTCGACGAGCTCGTCGAAGTAGCGCTTGTCAGTTTGGCTCTGGGCCATGACCTCGGTCATGTTGTTCTTCCAGATGGAGTTGGCAAAGTGCAGCGACAGGTACTTCTCGGGGCGGCCGGTGTACTTGGCAAAGGTGCTCGGCAGCAGCGTAGAGGAGTTCGTTACGACGACGGTCTTTTGCGGGAGGACCGGGGCGAGCTTCTTGTAGAAGTCGATCTTTGCCTGGGCGTCCTCGGCCATGGACTCGATGACCAAGTCGGCGTCGGCCACGGCTTTGGCGAGGTCGAGCTCCAGCTTGAGTGTGGAGTAGGCACGCTCAACGGCGGCGAGCGCCGCCTCCTTGTCGAAAGGCTGGTCGCTATCGGCGATACCGGCGCACCACTCGCCCGTGCCGTCCGCCATGCCCTCGATTGCCGCGATGTACTCCTCGCGCACATGATCGATCTTGGGCTGGGTGCGGCCGATGCTGCCCTCGCTGCGCAGCCAAATCGTTACATCAAAGCCGCAGTAGGCTGCCTGAAAGGCAATCTGGCTTCCCAGCACGCCGCCGCCGGCAACGCAAACGGTCTTGTAGCTCATAGGAACAGTTCTCTCTTACGTAATTCCATAGATGTGTATTTATTCAACCGTAAGGGGACTGCACGCTGGGGGTGGGTTCTATAAACGGACGGTAATTTGCGGCGAACGGCTACACCTGTTCATTAACTCTCGATTTTGAGGGCATTTTTTGGCGCTGCTGAACCGCTGTTTTCGGAAGTGCGGGGAAAAATCGGGTTTCGCCGACCAGACCGGCTTTTTTTACAACAAACCGCAGGTCGCGAGAGTCTAAAAAGGCGGTGTGCTCGGGAGGTTCGCATTTTCCCCGCACTTCCGAAATTCGAGTGCACAGAAGGCTGCGACAAAACGATTTACGCAACATATGTCCAGCAAAAACGGGTGGTAGCCGGTACGGCTACCACCCGTTTGTCTCATATCTAGCACATAGCAGGCCAACTACTTCTTAATGCCGCGTCCCAGGCGCTCGGCGACCGACGCCACGGCCTCCTCGCTGGCCGTTCCGCAGCTCACGCAGCCGTCATGGGCACGCATCTGGCCAGTGACCTCATCCATCGCGAGCGGCGCCACCTTCTCGAGCTTAAAGCCCTTACCGGCGCGCATGTTTTCCTTGGCCACGCTGATCATGAGCTTAATACGGTTGAGCTGGTTGACCTCGGACGCGCCGGGGTCGTAGTCCACCGCGACGATATTGCTCTCGGGGTGCTGACGGCGCAGCTCCTTGATCACGGCCTTGCCCACCACGTGGTTGGGCAGGCACGCGAAGGGCTGCGTGCAGATGATGTTGGGTGCGCCATGGTCGATCAGGTCGAGCATCTCGGCCGTGAGTAGCCAGCCCTCGCCCATGTTGTTGCACACCGAAAGCACCGTGCGGGCCTTGTCGGCCATAGTGCCGATGCGTTCGGGCGCCTCAAAGCGGCGGGACTTCTCGAGCATCTCCTCCACCGGCGTACGCATCCAGTCCACCAGCTTGATGAGCGCCTGCATGCCCGCACGCGTGGTAGCAGAGCTTCCCAGCTCGTCCTTCTGCAGCTCGGCGTTGCTCATGGAGTACAGGAAGAAGTCGAGCAGGCCCGGCACTACGGCCTCGCAGCCCTCGCGCTCGATGACATCGACCACGTGGTTGTTGGCTGTGGGGTGGAACTTGACCAGGATCTCGCCGACCACGCCCACGCGCGGCTTGGTGCCCTCGCCCACAAGCGGCATGGTGTCGAACGCGTGGATGGCCTCGCGGCACAGCTTGGTGTAGTTGTGACGGTTGAACTTAGGCGCCAGCTTGCGGGCGCGCGCCATGTACTCCTCGTAGAGTGCGTTGGCGGCACCGGGCGTGGCCTCGTACGGGCGGCAACGATAGAGCATCTGCATCATGACGTCACCAAAGAGCACTGCGTAGACTGCCTGCTTAAGCAGTGCCGGCGTAATCTTAAAGCCGGGGTTGTCCTCACCGAGCGCCACGGCCGAAAGCGAGATCACCGGGATCTCGGGGTGGCCGCTCTCGCGCAGGGCCTTGCGGATGAGTGCGATGTAGTTGGTGGCACGGCAGCCGCCGCCGGTCTGGCTGATAACCACGGCCGTCTTGGACAGGTCGTACCGACCGCTCTCGATGGCCTCCATAATCTGGCCCGTCACCAGGATCGACGGATAGCAAATGTCATTGTTCACGTAGCGCAGGCCAGCCTCGACGGCATCGTGGTCGGTCGAGGGCAGCAGCTCCAAGTTGTAGCCAGCACCACGGAACACCTCTTTGACCAGGTCAAAGTGGATCGGCGCCATCTGCGGGCACAGGATGGTGTAGCCCTCGTCGCGCATCTGCTCGGTAAAGGGCACCTTGGGCCATGCGGTCGAGGCACTCTCACGCTGCGCCTCGAACGTGTACTTGCGGCTCGCGAACGCGGGGGCATCCTTGGAGGGAGCCACCGGCGCGGCATCGCCCTGCTCGTAGGCCTCGCCCGCGGCCGTGGCCTCGGCCAAGCGCTCGGCCTCCTGGTCCTTGAGCGCTGCCATGAGCGAGCGGATGCGGATGCGCGCGGCGCCCAGGTTGGACACCTCGTCGATCTTGAGCACGGTGTAGATCTTGCCGCTGGCTTCCAGAATCTCCTGCACCTGATCGGTGGTCAGAGCGTCCAGGCCGCAGCCGAAGGAATTGAGCTGGATCAGGTCCAGGTCGTTGCGCATCGTCACAAAACGGGCGACGGCGTACAGGCGGCTGTGATACATCCACTGATCGACGACGCGAATCGGACGCTCGGGCTTCACCAGATGCGCGAGCGAATCCTCGGTAAAGACCGCAAAGCCAAAGCTCGAGATAAGCTCGGGCAGGGCATGGTTGATCTCGGGGTCGTTATGGTAGGGACGACCGGCGAGTACGATGCCGTGGCCGCCGTGGTCCTCGACCCACTTAAGGGCCTCCTCGCCCATGGTCTGGATGTCCTCGTGAAAACGCGCGTCGGCCTCGTAGGCGGCGTTGACGGCGGCATCGACCTCAGAGCGCGTGATCTTGGGACCGCGCACGCGACCGCGACCGGCCTCAGCATCGGCCACACGGTCGACGGCGAGCACCTGGTATAGACGGCGCTTGAGCTCGGTCTTGTCGTGATAGGGCACAAACGGGTACAGGAACTCGATGTTCTGCTCGCGGATCTCGTCGATATTGAGCGCCAGCGCCGTGGGGTAACTCATGACGATGGGGCAGTTATAGCAGTTGCCGGCGGTCGGATCCTCCTTGCGCTCCCAGCGCACGCACGGCATCCAGATAAAGTCGACGTCACGGTCGATGAGGTTCATCACGTGGCCGTGGCTCATCTTGGCCGGATAGCACACGCTCTCGGACGGCATGGACTCGATGCCCGCCTGGTAGGTCTTTTTGCTCGACTGGTCGGACAGCTGCACGCTAAAGCCCAGGCGCGTAAAGAACGCGTGCCAGAAGGGGTAGTTCTCGTACATGTTGAGTGCGCGCGGGATACCCACGGTGCCGCGCGGGGCCTCGTCGGGGCTCAGGACCTCGCGGTCAAAGAGCAGCTCGTTTTTCTTTTTGAAGAGGTTGGGGGCCTCGGTCTTTTGCTTTTTGTGGCCGGCGCCCTTCTCGCAGCGGTTGCCAGTAATGAAGCGCCTGCCGCCGCCAAAGTCGTTGACGGTGAGCTGGCAGTTGTTGGAGCAACGGCCGCAGCGGACATGCTTTTGCGTCACGGTGAGGTGCGCGATGTCCTCAGCCGAAAGAATGGTCGAGGTGCCGTCGGCGCCGGCGCGATCGCGGGCGAGCAGGGCCGCACCGTAGGCGCCCATGCAGCCGGCGATGTCGGGACGCACGGCATGAACGCCGGTGAGCTGCTCAAACGCGCGCAGCGTGGCATCGGACATAAAGGTGCCGCCCTGGACGATCACCTGGCTGCCGATCTCCTTGGGGTCGCGCAGCTTAATGACCTTGAACAGGGCATTCTTGATGACGGAATAGGACAGGCCGGCGGCGATGTCGCCCACCGTGGCGCCTTCCTTTTGCGCCTGCTTGACGCGCGAGTTCATAAAGACCGTGCAGCGACTTCCCAGGTCGACCGGGGCTTTGGCATGGATGGCGGCGTTGGCGAACGCGCGCACGTCCATGTTCATAGAGACGGCGAAGCTCTCGATAAAGCTACCGCAACCCGACGAGCAGGCCTCGTTGAGCATGATGTGCTCGATGACGCCGTCCTTGACGCGCAGGCACTTCATGTCCTGGCCGCCAATGTCCAGGATAAACTCGACGCCGGGCAGGAATGCCTTGGCGCCGCGCAGGTGCGCGACGGTCTCGATCTCGCCGGAATCGGCCTTGAGGGCCTCGATGAGCAGCGCCTCACCGTAGCCCGTGGTGGTCACGTGGCCGATGGTGCAGCCCGCGGGGATGTGGTTGTAGAAATCGGCCATGATGACCTTGGCCGTGCCTAGGATGTCGCCGTTGTTGTTGCCGTACCAGGTGTGCAGCAGCTGACCGTCCTCGCCCACGAGCGCGGCCTTCATGGTGGTGGAGCCGGCGTCGATGCCGATGAACACGCGGCCGGTGTAGCCGTCGAGCTTGCCCTTGGGGACGACTTCCTGGTCGTGGCGACCCTTGAACTCGGCAAAGTCCTCGTCGGTGGCAAAGAGCGGATCCAGACGCTCGACCTCGGCACCCTGCGTGTCACCCAGGGCATCGATGGCCCCGATGAGCTGCGGGAACGTGCTGAGCTTGTTGGACTCGTGCGCCATGGCGGCGCCGCTCGCCACAAACAGGTGAGCGTTTTGGGGCACAATGCGGTGCTCTTCGTCCAGGTTGAGCGTGAGGTAGAAGCGGTGGCGCAGCTCAGAGAGATACTGCAGCGGGCCGCCCAGGAAGGCGACGTTGCCGCGAATGGGACGGCCGCACGCCAGGCCCGAGATGGTCTGGGTCACGACAGCCTGGAAGATGGAGGCGGCCACGTCCTCGGGGCGGGCGCCCTCGTTGAGCAGCGGCTGGACGTCGGTCTTGGCAAAAACGCCGCAGCGGCTGGCGATGGGATAGATGGTGGTGGCGTTGGCCGCGAGTTCGTTAAGGCCGCTGGCGTCAGTGTGCAGCAGGGTTGCCATCTGGTCGATGAACGCGCCCGTGCCGCCGGCGCAGGTGCCGTTCATGCGCTGCTCGATGCCGTTGTCGAAGTAGATGATCTTGGCGTCCTCGCCGCCCAGCTCGATGGCAACGTCGGTGGCCGGAATAAGGGTCTCGACGGCACGCTTGCTGGCGATGACCTCCTGGACAAACTCCAGGTCGAGCCACTGGGACAGCAGCAGGCCGCCCGAGCCGGTGATGGCGCAGGTCATCTGGGCCGTCGGCAGCACGGTCGCAGCGCCCTCGAACAGGTCGCGGGCGCAGGCACGGACGTCGGTGTGGTGGCGCTGGTACTTGGCGTAAACAATCTGGTTGTCGTCGTTGAGCACGGCGAGCTTAACGGTGGTGGAGCCCACGTCGATGCCCAGGTGCAGGTTGCCGCGAGCATTCTCAGGGTTGAAGATCGCGCCTTCGGGGGCCTGGGCGGCGGCTACGGGCCCAGCGGCGATGGCGGGCTCGCTAGCGACGGACGTCTCCCCTGCCGCGTTCTTGGCATCGGCAACTGCCTCAGCGACTTTCTCGACAGCCGCGGTCGCGGCCTTCTGCGCGGCATCCACCACGGCGGGTGCAGCCTCACGCGCCGCAGCGACCATACGGTCCTTGATGCCCTCGACGAGTTTGCTCATTGTCTCTCCTCTTAGTTGTTGGACTCGACGGTTGCAGCGGTGTCGGCCGCGTCCTCGAGCTGCAGGTTCAATAGCTTCATGCCGTATTCCGGCACGTTGATATCGATGGGTTGGCCATACAGGTCACCAGGGCGCACAAAAGCGAGCACCGTCATAATGCGCGCCATGGCCTCGGGCGATTCGGTAAGCCCGCGCTCAAACCAGCGCTGAATCATGCCGACCTCGGCGCTCACGACGTAGGTGACGTAGTAGTCAAAAAACGTACCCAGCGCCAGGCCCAAAATGCCCGTCTGCGCACGAGGCACCACGGCCTCACGCGCGGTGTCGATAATCTTTTTTATGAAAGCCTGGTCGCCGCCCGGGCCCAGCAGCGATCCGATCAAATCGCGGTTGGCCGCAAGGTAGCGCAGCAACTCAACCGAACCGGGCGCCGGCTCGAGCTCATCGATGTTGTGATAGAGATCGGGCAACTGAGCTGCGGTGATGAGCTCAATGCGCTCGCGGATCTCGGCCAGCAAGCCGTCCTCGATTTGATTGATAAAGTCGGGAATATCGCGGTAGTGCGAATAGAACGTGCGGCGCGTAAGGCCAGCGCGCTCGGTGAGCGACGCGACATTAATGCGCGAAAGGTCGCCGCTTTCGGCAAGCTCGCTGGCAAGTGCCTGGCGAAGGGCACGCTGCGAGCGAAGGGACCGGCGATCGCATTTCTCGAGCTGGGACAAGCATCCTCCTTGTTACTCAGCCTGTGCGCTATTGCACAGTGCGAGTATTATTGCACACCGTGTGCATCAACACGTAAAGGCGATATTTTAGATGTGACGAAGGGACAGTCCCTTTGTCACATTCAGCGACCGCCTAGGTTGTGCCAGTTGTGCCTGGCTTTTGAAGCGGCATTGCCAATTGTTCAAAATGTCATTCGTGGGTAGAATAGTGTCGACGGCAGCCCAAGTTCTGGAAAGCTGGGCAGCGCCGTTGTTTGCATTAGGGGGTCAACGCCTTAGCGGCGGCGACCCCTTCTGTTGCGCTTCGAACGCTGCTTGAGTGCCTCGGAAAGGCCGACAAGTGCCGTGAAGAACGAGACCAAAGCGGTCAGAAGTCTCACGAAATCAATCAAATCGGTCATGGGCATCACCTCCCATCAGATGGAGGGCGCTGCCCGGCACATGGAACTGCCGCCAACAGTATCAATTCTATCAAAGCGCAGTTAGATATGCGAATGTTTGTTCGCATATCAGAAGATCGGAACTCGGGCATGGCGAAGGAGCAGTTCCTTTGCCATACCCGAGCTTGTCGCCGAACTGCTACCTACATTTTTCGAGTTATTCGGCCACGCTGCTGGTTCTGCATAAATGCACCACCGGGATTATCTGAGAGTTTTTGTCCTTATTTGAGCGCATACATGCCCATTTGCGCACTTACGTCACCGAATCAAACACCGTTAGAGGTATGAATGTTCCTGCGAGGGCATCTTTAGCCATTTAACGACCTCCGACAGGCCGAATAACTCGAAATTTGTTGGTGGCGAAAGCGTAACAGTCCTATACGCCAAAAGCCGGCATCTCCCATGTGACAAAGGGACTATCCCTTTGCCACATTATTCGATGACGGTGCGGGAGTTT
>ERZ857801.2857-NODE-2857-length-13420-cov-3.322559_pt1 | contig 13420 bp, 13 predicted proteins | sample MGYA00519762_ERZ857801 | MGnify/ENA primary metagenome ERZ857801 (study PRJEB31778, sample SAMEA3449368) | human gut metagenome | biome: human gut; feature: human-associated habitat; material: faeces | place: United Kingdom | collected 2010/2012 ...
AAGTCAAGAGAAACCGCAAGGGGGTATCAAAATGATTCGAAGGATCATCCAGATCAATCAGGAAAAATGCAACGGCTGCGGCGCCTGCGCCGCCGCCTGTCACGAGAGCGCCATCGCCATGGTGGACGGCAAGGCGCGGCTCATGCGGGACGATTACTGCGACGGTTTGGGCGACTGCCTGCCCACCTGCCCCACCGGAGCCATCACGTTTGTGGAGCGGGAGGCCGCAGCCTATGATGAAGCAGCTGTCCTGGCAAAGAAGGCGGAGGCCCTGAAAGGCACCGCGCCGCGGCAGACGCCGCCCTCCGGCGGCTGTCCCGGCAGTATGGCCCAAGGCCCTCCGTCCGGCGGTGGCTCAGGCCGTTTCCGCGCCGCAGGACGGCGCGGTGTCCCACCTGGCCCAGTGGCCGGTGCAGATCAAGCTGGTGCCTGTGGAGGCCCCCTGGTTCAACGGTGCCCGGCTGCTGATCGCGGCGGACTGCACGGCTTATGCCCGGGCGGACTTCCACCAGCGGTTCATGCGGGGCCGCATCACGCTGATCGGCTGCCCCAAGCTGGATGAGGGAGACTATGCCGAAAAGCTGACGGAGATCCTTCGCCGCAACGATATCCGGGAGCTGACCATCGTGCGGATGGATGTCCCCTGCTGCGGCGGTATGCAGCGGGCAGCGGAGACGGCCCTGCGGCAGAGCGGCAAGTTCATTCCCTGGCAGGTGGTGACACTGGGCCGGGATGGAAATATTCTGGAATAATAGGAGTGACCAATATGAACGCAACAGTAAATGAGAACTGCATCGGCTGCGGCCTGTGCGCCGGCACCTGCCCGGAGGTATTCCACATGGGCGACGACGGTCTGGCCCACGGCAGCGGCATCCCGGAGGGCCAGCTGGAGGCGGCCCAGGAGGCCCGGGACGGCTGCCCGGTCAGCGCCATCAGCATCGAAGCATGAAAGCAGGCCCTGTCCACATGGACAGGGCCTGCTTTCATGCCGGTCTTGCGGTGCGGGTCCCAGTATACCGTTAAAACAGCCCGGTCTAGGAATGCGCCCGCGGTGAAGTCGCACAGCCTGTAATTCCCGGCCGGGTCTTCCAGCTGAATTTCCCCTTCTTGTGAAAAGGCGAATCGAAAACCGACGGTTTTCTGAAACCGGCCTCCGGGAGCTGTGCGTTTCCCTTGCAGCCCCAATCCCTGTGCCCCGTTGTGATAGGACGGCACCAAGCGGAAGCCCGAATTGCCGCACCAGCGAATGGGCTGCGGGCAGCCCTGCGGCGGGGCTGCCCCTGCTGGCCGCAGAAGGAAAGGGGGGGCGCACCGGAAGGCAAGTTCCCCACCCCCGCGGGGACTGGGCCGCCGCGCCCAGGCAGAAGCAGGCCGGGCCTCTTGAGGCCCGGCCTGCTTTAACGGATTTCCCGCCTTTGGACTGTGCGCACCGCCCGGGGCAGCTCACAGGTTGGTGTCCAGCACGCCGCTAAACGCCTGGGGCGGCATCACGCCCACCTTCCGGTCAAATTCCTGGCCGTTCTTCAGGAACACCACCGTGGGGATGCTCATGACTCCGAACCGCCGGGCCAGATCCGGCTCCTCATCCACGTTCACCTTGCCCACCAGGACCTTACCCTCGTACTGGTCTGCCAGGGACTCGATCACCGGAGAGAGCATCTTGCAGGGGCCGCACCAGTCGGCCCAGAAGTCCACCATCGCCAAGGGGGCCGCCGCCACGGCGGCGTCAAATTCCGCAGTCTTGAAATGCTTGATTCCCATACGTCATGTCTCCTTTATACACTCAAATTTGATGTTGTACGTTCAGCTCTGTTTTTCCCGGCGCTCCTGAGCCGCCGCCCAGGCCGCCGCACTCTGCCCGGCGATCAGCCCATCTCCCGCGGCCTTGGAGACCTGAAGGGGACCGCCGGTGCAGTCTCCCGCGGCAAAGAGACCGGGGAGGTTGGTGGCCATGCGCCGGTCCACTGTCACATAGCCCTGCTCCACCGCCAGGCCCGGGAACAGCTCCGTGGGGGCCATGGTGGGCCGCAGGATGAACACGCCCTCCGCCGGAATGGTCCGGCCGTCGCAGGTGACGGACTCCACCCGGCCGTCGCCCCGGATCTCGCACTGCTTGGGGCGGTCGAAATAGGTCACGGAGCAGCCGATTTTCTGGAGAAACTCCGCCTCCTGCCGGGCGGTGTCGGTGTATCCCACCACCGCCACCGGCTTGCCCCGGTAGAGCATCCCGTCGCAGGTGGCGCAGTAGCTGACGCCCCGGCCCAGAAGCTCCGCCTCGCCGGCAAACTTCTTCCCGCGGGCCACGCCCGCCGCCAGCACCACAGCCCTGGCGTTGTACATATCCGGCCCCACGCTGACATACCAGGCGTCCGGCATCTGCACGGCGTTCAGCACCTTGCCCGCCAGAAACTCCACCCCCGCCTGCTCCGCGTGGCGGCGCATGGCGGCCAGCATCTCCGCGCCGGACAGGCCGGGCAGGCCCAGGTAGTTGTCCACCTTCTCCGCCCGCCAGAGAGGATTTTCCTCCAGGGGATTAGAGACCACCAGGGCGCTGCGCCCCCGTGCCCGGACGTTGATGGACGCGGACAGCCCCGCGGGGCCGCCGCCGATCACCAGCACATCATAGGACATAGGAGTCCGCCTCCTCTCCTAGCAGGTCGGCCACCAGGGAGGCCACCTCCCGGGACGCCACCTGATAGTATACCTCATTTCCGGACCGTTCCGCCGTCACCACATTGGCCGCCCGCAGCTTCTGCAGATGCTGGGAGATGCAGGACTGGGACATGCCGGTGGACGCCTCCATGCAGCCCACATTGTGGCACCCGGAAATCAGCAGGCCGTGGACGATCTGCAGCCGGATGGGGTTGGACAGGGCCTTCAGCAGCGATGCCCGCTCCTCATAGTCGATCTGCTCTTCCACGATTCCACCGCCTCTCTCTTGGATTCTGGTATTAGATTATCAGAATATTCTCATTTTAGAAGTGGTTTATGCAACACTTTTGGAATTTTTTGCAGGGCCGGCCTCCCGGCTCGTCCGGGCAAGAGACCGTTGCTTTTGCACCGGAAGTCTGCTACACTGAATACGGTATATACGCAAGCTGAGAGCCGGCAGAGCGTACGCTCCACCGGCTCCCTATTCAAAAAAGCGGCGGCGCCCCGCCCAGGGGCGGACGCTGCGCGGAAGTGCAGACTGGGGGGCGGCCTGCCGCTCGGGGTATCCTATGCGCCGGGTTCTTCCCGCGCCACAGGGCCCGGCAGCCCGATTCCGTCCGGTCTGCCGCCGGAATGAAAGAAAAGAGGGGCTTTCCATGATAAAAATCGCACCGTCCATCCTCTCCGCGGATTTTGCCAATCTGGAGCGGGATATCCAGCGCATCTCCACCGCCGATTACGTCCATGTGGATGTGATGGACGGCATGTTCGTCCCCAACATTACCATCGGTATCCCGGTGGTGAAATCCATCCGCCCCACCACGGCGCTGCCCCTGGATGTTCACCTGATGATCGTGGAGCCGGGCCGGTATGTGGAGCAGTTCTGCGACGCCGGCGCCGACCTGGTGACGGTCCATGTGGAGTCCGACACGGAGGAAAAGCTCCACGACGCCATTGCCAGGATCCACGCCAAGGGCAAGCGGGCCGGTGTGGTGCTGAAGCCGAAAACGCCTGCGGAGACGGTCCTACCCTTCCTGAATGAGGTGGAACTGGTGCTGGTGATGACGGTGGAGCCGGGCTTCGGCGGCCAGAAGTTCATGGCGGATATGATGCCCAAGGTCTCCGCCATCCGCCGCTGGATCGATGAGAAGAACCCCGGCTGCGAGCTGGAGGTGGACGGCGGCGTGGATCCCGTCACCTGCAAGACCTGCATCGCCGCCGGCGCCAATGTGCTGGTGGCCGGCAGCGCCGTCTACAAGGCTGACGATATCCCCGCCCGCATCGCGGAGCTGCGGGGCTGAGGGCGCGCGCCATGCGGAATCTGCACGATCTGCCCAGGGTCCGGCTGGGCGTGTTTCCCACCCCGTTTTACCGGCTGGACCGGCTGAGCGAGCAGTACGGCCGGGGCATTTGGATCAAGCGGGATGACCTGTGCGGCGTGGCCCTGGGCGGCAGCAAGGTCCGCAAGCTGGAATTCGTTCTGGCGGAGGCCCTGGACCAGGGGTGCGACACGGTATTCACCACCGGCGGCGCCCAGTCCAACCACGCGGCCCTCACCGCCGCCTGCGCCGCGCGGCTCGGGATGAAGTGCATCCTGCTGCTGAAGCGCCGGGGCGTCACGGAGCACCGGGGCAATCTGGTGCTGGACGAGCTCTTCGGCGCCGAGGTGCGTCTGCTGGACATGGATTCCTATGACGAGATCTATGCAGAGATGCACCGGATCGGCGGCACGCTGGAGCAGGCGGGGCACAAGTGCTGCTATATTCCCGTGGGCGCCTCCACGGCCCTCGGCGCCGTGGGCTACGTGAGCGGCGCCCGGGAGATCGCCGTCCAGGCTATGGCTGCGGGCGTGCGGCTGGGACACATCGTCTCCGCCACCGGCTCCGGCGGCACGGCCGCCGGGCTGCTGCTGGGAGCCGGGCTGTTTCTGCCCGGTGTGAAGGTCACCGGCATCGCCGTGGACAGCAGTCCCTTCGACAAGATCGTCCCCCGCCTGGCAGGGGAGGCCGCAGCACTGCTGGAGTGCCCCTTCCAGCCGGAAGAGAATGCATTTCAGATGGTGGAGCACATGGGCCCCGGCTATGCCCTGCCGAATCCGGAGGATACCCCCTATATCGAGGAGCTGGCCCGGACGGAGGGCATCCTGCTGGATCCGGTCTACACCGGGAAGGCCTTTGCCGGCATGATGCAGCTGCTGCGCCAGGGAGCTTTTGACGGGCAGGACGACCTGCTGTTTGTCCACACCGGCGGCACGGCGGCCCTGTTCGCCATCGATCTGCCCCGGTGATCGCCTCTTTTTCCCATACCCGGCCGGAGACCGGATACGAACCCTTTGAAGGAGCATCAGACCATGGAATATTTCCCCGCACCTCTTGAAAAACTGGTGGAGCAGTTTGCCCGTCTGCCGGGCATCGGCGGCAAGTCTGCCCAGCGGCTGGCCTTTTACGTGCTGGGCCTGCCGGAGGCGGAGGCCAGGGAGTTCGCCGACGCCATTCTGGACGCCAAGAAAAGCGTCACCTGCTGCCCGGTGTGCCAAAACTTCACCGCCGGGGGGCTGTGCCCCATCTGCGCCTCCCCCAAGCGGGATGGCTCCGTCATCTGCGTGGTGGCAGATCCCCGGGACGTGGCCGCCATAGAGCGGGCCAGGGAGTACAACGGCCGGTATCACGTGCTCCACGGCGTCATCTCTCCCATGAACCACGTGGGGCCGGACGACCTGGCCATCAAATCCCTGGTGGAGCGGGTGGCCAGCGGCGAGGTGAAGGAAGTCATCATGGCCACCAATCCGGACACGGAGGGGGAGGCCACAGCCATGTATATCGCCAGGCTCTTAAAGCCCTTTGACGTGCGGGTGACCCGCCTGGCCTACGGCATTCCCGTGGGCGGACATCTGGAGTTCGCCGACGACGCCACGCTGATGCGGGCCCTAGAGGGCCGCCGGGAGATCTGAGCGCCCCGCCCCCTAAATAAAAACGCCGGATGGAAACCCATCCGGCGTTCGTTTTTTCATTTCTCCTTGGGCAAAATCAGGTTCAGCAGCACCGCCATGATAGTTGCGATCACCACGGGAGACTGTCCGAACACCATGGTGAACGCCTCCGGGAACTGGCTGAGGGCCTCGGAGGCCTGGGAAATCCCCACGCCCAGAGCAGCAGAGAGACCCACAATGGTGGTGTTCCGGGCCGTCAGGTCCTGGGAGGCGATGAGCTTCATGCCCGTCATGGCGATGGTGGAGAACACCGTCACCGTGGCGCCCCCCAGCACGCACTGGGGGATGGTGGTCAGCAGGGCCGCGAACTTGGGGGAGATGCCCGCCAGCAGCAGGAAGCCGCCGGTGAGGGCGAACACCGTCCGGTTCACCACCTTGTTGGTGGTGACGATGCCCACATTTTGGGAGTAGGTAGCCGTGGGCAGGCCGCCCATCAGCGCCGTCAGGATATTGCTGGTGCCATAGGCGATGATACCGCCCTGGAGCTCCTGGTCCGTGGGATCCCGGTCCAGGCCGCCCACGGTGGTGGCGGTGAAGTCGCCGATGGCCTGGATGGAGTTGATGGCAAACAACAGCCCGATGGCCACACAGGAGGCTGGATCGAACTTCAGACCGAAGTGTAGGGGCTCCGGCAGGGCGAACCAGGCAGCATTTCCCACGTCGGCAAAGCTGACCATGCCGAAGCAGAGCGCCACCGCATAGCCGAACAGCATCCCGATCAGGATAGAAGCCAGCTTGCAGATGCCCTTGGCCTTGTGGTTCAGCACCAGCACGACAGTCAGCGTCAGGGCCGCGATCAGCCAGTTCTGCCAGGAGCCATATACCAGCGCCTCCGTCAGCCCCTGTTGCGCCACCACGGATTCATAGGTGTTGCCGGTGCCGCCGGCCATGTAGTTGATGGCGGTAGGGTAGAGGGAGAGGCCAATGGTGAACACCACCGTGCCGGTAATGACCGGCGGGAACAGCCGGCGGATCTTCTTGACGAACACGCCCACCAGCACAGCCACGATGCCGCCCACGATCATGGCGCCGGCAATGGCCGCCACTCCGCCGCCGGAGGCGGCGATGGCCTGCATACTGGGAACATAGGCAAAGCTGACACCCAGGATCACCGGCAGGCCAGAGCCGAACCGCCCGCCGATGGGATACAGCTGGAGGAATGTGCACACGGCGGACATCACCAGGGATGCCTGGATCAGCAGCACCTGCTCCTCCTGGCTGAGGCCGATGGCTCCGGCGATGATGATAGGCGGGGTGACACACCCCACGATCATGGCCACCAGATGCTGCAGGGCCAGGGAGAGCGAGGTGCCGAGGGGCGGAATTCCCCGGGGCTGAAACAGCAGCTCCCGGCGGTCAAAGCGAGACTCCATGGGCAGGACTCCTTTCGGGCGGAAACTCCGCGCGTTCTGTGGTGCGGAAGTCGGGGCTTGAGGCTTCTGCTCTTATGATACCATGGATTTCCCCAAAAGCAAACAAAATTTTTGGTAACCTGAAAAAATAATTGGTTGTTTCGACAAAAGGGCGCCCCGGCTTTGACCGGGGCGCCCTTTTAATCAGTCTGCGATGGTGGGTACCGCGTCCGCGGGGATAGGGCAGGTGTAGCCTGCCGCCGTCCGGCGCTGAAACTCCGTCTTTGCCTCCTCCAGCAGGGCCGGGTCCGTCAGCAGGTCAATGGCGGCCGCCGCCAGGACCTTGCCGGCATGGAGGGCCGCCTTGTGGCCGATGTCTGTCCGGCCGCAGGAGACATTCTGCCAGCTATGGCCGGGGCAGCCGTTGGGCCAGGCGGCCACGTGGATCTGTGCAGTAGGGCACTGCCAGCTGACGTCGCCCACATCCGTGGAGCCGGGCTGGAAGGCGTCCCCTTGGTACAGGGGCAGCAGAAAGCGGTTCATGGCGTGGCCAGCCTGGGCCCGCCTGGCCTGGGCATCCGCTGCGTAGTCCAGATCATACTGGCTGCCCACGCCCGGCGCCCGGTCACTGCCGGAATAGGTCCCGGCCAGGCTGTCGGCAAAGGCCAGCTCCTCCGGCGTGTAACTGGGGACCCCCAGGGCCTCAAAATTTCGGTAGAGGACCCGCTCCAGGGCGTGGTTCGTGACGGTGTCCGCCAGGCCGTCGATGAATTTCTTCTCCACCGTAGTCTCAGTCATCAGAGCTGCGCCCTGGGCGATCTTGTCCACCCGGGCCTGCAGCTCCACGGCCTCCGCCACATGATTGGACCGGACCATGTACAGCACGCTGGCCCTGGGCTGGACCACGTTGGGACTCCGGCCGCCGGCATCGGTGATGGCGTAGTGGACCCGAGCCTTGTCACTCATGTGCTCCCGCAGGAACTGGACGCCCACGTTCATCAGCTCCACCGCGTCCAGGGCGCTGCGGCCACGGTCCGGGTCTCCGGCGGCATGGGCCGCCACGCCGGTGAAGTGGTACTGGGTTTGGATGCAGGAGTTGGAGGAGCCGGTAAGCACCTCGTTGGCGTCGTCCGGGTGCCAGGTGAGGGCCGCATCCAGACCGTACCATAGCCCATCCCGGGCCATAAATGCCTTGGCGGCGCCGCCCTCCTCGCCGGGGCAGCCATACAGTACCACGGTGCCGGGGATCTTGGCGGCCTCGAGATACGCCTTCACTCCCAGAGCGGCGGCCATGGCCCCGGCGCCCAGCAGGTTATGCCCGCACCCGTGGCCGCAGCCGCCGGAGACCAGCTCCTCCCGCGTCAGGCTGCCGCCCTTCTGGGAAAGGCCGGAGAGCGCGTCATATTCCGCCAGCAGGCCGATGATGGGCCGCCCGCTGCCGTAGAAGGCGGAGAAGGCGGTGGGGATGTTGCAGATGCCCCGCTCCACCTTGAAGCCCTCCTGCTCCAGCACTCGGCAGTACAGGTCGGCAGACTGCTCCTCCTGGAGAGACAACTCCGCAAAGGACCAGATCTCATCTGCCACCTGGGCTACCAGATCTGCTTTTTTTTCGATGGCGGCGACGGCCGCCTGCTTTTCTGCTGTCATGGGGATGCTCCTTTCTGCGCCGGATGCCCCGGCCCGTTAAAAAGGGCGCGCACAGATGTGCGCGCCCCGCAGTTGCCCGGTCCCGCCGCCCAGCGGGCGGCACTGGGCTCAGGCTGCCTTACAGTACCTTGCTGAGGAAGTCCTGGAGCCGGGGGTGCTGGGGATTTCCGAAAATGTCGGCGGGGGAGCCCTCCTCCAGCAGCTTGCCGTCTGCCATGAAGAGGACCCGGCTGCCCACCTCCCGGGCAAAGCCCATCTCGTGGGTGACCACCACCATAGTCATGCCCTCCTGGGCCAGCTCCTTCATGACCTCCAGCACCTCGCCCACCATCTCCGGGTCCAGGGCGGAGGTGGGCTCGTCAAAGAGCATAACCTCCGGCTCCATCATCAATGCCCGGACAATGGCAATCCGCTGCTTCTGGCCGCCGGAGAGCTGGATGGGATAGGCGCGGGCACGGTCCTGCAGGCCTACTCGGTCCAACAGGGCCAGGGCCTTTTTCTCCGCCTCGCCCCGGTCCATGTGCTTCACCTGGATGGGGGCTAGAGTCATGTTGTCCATGATGGTCATGTGAGGGAACAGGTTGAAGTGCTGGAACACCATGCCCATCTTCTGGCGGTGCTGGTCGATGTCCACCTTTACCGTTTTGCCCTCCGCATTTTTTATCTTCTTTTTTGTGATATCCACCCCGTTGAAGATGATGGAGCCGCCGGTGGGCTCCTCCAGCAGGTTCAGGCTGCGGAGGAACGTGGACTTGCCGGACCCAGAGGGGCCGATGACCACCATCACGTCGCCCCGGTCAATGTCCACCGTGACGCCGTCCAGGGCCTTGATGGCGCCCCGGTTGTAGTATTTCTTCAGGTCCTTGACTTGGATCAGCTTATCTCCGGTCGCCACGGCTCATTCTCCTTTCGAAGTAAGCGATGATCTTGCTGGTGGGGAACGTCAGGCAGAAGTAGACACAGGCGGCCACCACAAGCGGTTCCGCAATGCGGTAGGTCGCACCTTTGATGGAGGAAACCGCGTACATGATCTCCTGAACGCCGATGGTATAGCAGATAGAAGACTCCTTGATAATGGTGACGAACTCGTTGGCGATGGCAGGCAGGATATTCTTGATAGCCTGCGGCAGAATCACGAATCGCATGTTCTGCACCTGGCTGAGTCCCAGGGACCGTGCCGCCTCCGTCTGACCGCCGTCGATGGACTGGATACCGGAGCGGATGATCTCGGAAAGATAGGCCCCGGAGTTCAGGGACAGGGCAATCACGCCCGGGAGGAACCGTTCAAAGCGAATGGTTCCAAAGATCTTGAAAGAGGGCAGATCAATATCTCCGAACACCACATAATAGATCATGAAAAGCTGAACTAGCATAGGGGTGGCACGGAAGACTTCCACGTAAACCGTGGCGATGAAGCTGAGGGGGTTAAATCTGCTGAGGACCATCAGCACGCCCTGTTCCCGGAGATGGCCGTCCTTGGTCAGACCCAGAAAGCGAAACGGCCGCACATTGGACAGCCGCATGATGGCCAGGAGCAGTGCCAGGACAAAACCGAAAATCACGGTCAGCAGGGAGAGGGAGACGGTACAAATCAGGCCCTCTTTGAAAAGGTCTATGTACTCCCAAGTTCTTTCGAAACCGGCGGCTGTAAACACGGGCGGTTCCTCCTTCTATCTTTACCAAAATATATGAGAAAGCGGCCAATTCCTCCCTGCGCAGCCGCAGGGAGGAATTGAAAGTTTTACAAGCTTACTGAACGGCCTCGCCGTTTTCGTCCACCAGGCCCTCGATGATGTCGCCAGAAGCCAGCTCGTTGGCCGTAAGCACATACTGATCGAAGGAGCCATCCTCCTTGGCGGCGGCGATGGCACGGTTCACACCCTCCAGCAGGGCGGCGTTGCCCTTGGTGACGCCCACCACAGAGCCTTCGGCGTCATAGGGGACCTCCAGCACCAGACACAGCTCGGGATACTGGGTGGCATAGCTCTCGGCCACCATGGTCTCGATAAAGGCGCCGTCCAGCTTGCCGGTCACCAGCTCGGCGATGATATCGGGCACCTTAGCGAGCTCGATGATATCAGCGTCCGGGGTGTTCTCATGCGCCAGATCCGCCTGGATAGAACCCACCTGAGCGCCGATCTGATAGTCGGCATTGTTGGCATCCTCCAAAGAGGTGAACAGGTCTTTGTTGGACTCCACGCACACGAAAGACTGGCCGCCGGTGATGTAAATGTCAGAGAAGTCCATGCTGTCGGCACGCTTGGGATCGGGGGAGTACCCGGCCATGCCCAAGTCCACATTGCCGTTCTGCAGCTCCATGATGGTGCCGTCAAAGTCCATGGGAACGATCTCCAGGGACAGGCCCAGGTAGTCGGCGATATACTGGGCCAGGTCCATATCAAAGCCAGCCAGCTGGGGATCGCCGTTCTCATCAATGGCGTAGAACTCATAGGGGGCGAAGTCCGGGCTGGTGGCGACGGTGAGCTTCCCGCCCTCCACAGTGGTGATGGCGGCCTTCAGCTCGTCGTCAGTCATGGAGGCGTAATCCGCAGTCTCCTCCGTGCCGGAGCCCTCGCCGTCGGCGGTGTCATCCGCAGTGTCGTCGCTGCCGCCGCAGGCCGTGACGGACAGCGCCATGGCCAGCGTCAGAATCAATGCAAGAAACTTCTTCATGGTATCGCAATCTCCCTTTTTCATGCTCCCGCGGTCGCGGGGCGGTTTTCTCTGAATTTCCAAGGGAGGAAGCACCTCCCGCCGGAACATGCCTTACCTTATCACGTTCCCTCCCTCTTGTCAATAGATTTTCGTGCAAAAATGAATATTTATTTGCCCCTGTTGGTGGAGTGCTCTATTTTATCCGGTTCAATCCCGGAAAAACAGCCGAAAATTTGTGAATATTTCCAGCATCGATGTATATTGCAGATGAATAAAAGAGTGAATATTCAGATCCGACTGCAAGAGGGCGGGGAGGCCGCTTTTCCGGCCTCCCCGCCTTGGGAGCCTGATTCACTTTTTCAGCACCGCGTCCCCGAAGGGTGCCATCTCCAGCCGCACGAAAAAGCCCTGGTCGTGCTGGCACACAGGGCAGACCTTGGGGGCTGCCGCCCCCTCAAAGATATAACCGCAGTTCAGGCACATCCAGGCGCACTGGACATCGGAGACAAACAGCTTTCCCTGTTCCAGCAGATCCGCCAGCCTGCCGAAGCGGTTGCCATGGGCCCGCTCGATCTCTGCGATCTTGTGGAAGGAAGCCGCCACAGCGGAAAAGCCCTCCTGCTGGGCCACGTCGCCGAAGGTCTTGTATACCGGGTCGTGCTCCTCATACTCGTTGTGCTGCGCCTTGCGGAGCAGCTCCTTCACATCGTTCGTCAGGTCCACGGGATAGGTGCCGTCGATGGCCACGGTCTGGCCCGCCAGCTCTTTCATGTGGTTGTAAAAAATCTCCGCGTGCTCCTTCTCCTGGTCCGCAGTGAAGCGGAACACCGCCTCCACCACATGCAGCTTCTGCTGGCGGCAGACGGAGGCGGCAAAGGTGTAGCGGTTCCGGGCCTGGCTCTCGCCGGCAAAGGCCCGCATCAGATTTTTCAGGGTCTCGCTGTTTTTCAAATCCACGGACATACTGATTCCTCCTGTGTTCGGTGAGATAGGGATATGTTTCCTCCAACAGGGGACCGCTATACCCAAAAGATGCCGATGCAGCAAAAACAGGCCCCGTGCCGATGGGGCACAGGGCCTGTCCGTTTTTTCTCATGCCTCGGGGAGGTGGTATTTCTTCTGGTCCCGCCGCAGGTCCTCGCCGAAGGCGCCGCCGGCCTTCACCTCCTGCAGATAGGCGTGGCGGCCGGGGCCGCCGGAGCACTCCTCAATGACGCTGACGGCGATGTTGGAGCAGTGATCGGACGCCCGCTCGATGTTGGTCAGCAGGTCGCTGAGCACAAAGCCCAGCTGGATGGTGCACTGGCCCGCCTGGAGCCGCTGGATATGGCGGCTTCGGATCTCCTCAATCAGCTGGTCGATGGTCTCCTCCAGGGGTTCCACCCGGCGGGCGGTCTCCATGTCCGCTGCCTGGAAGCTGCGGATGGTCAGGTCCAGGATGTCATCCAGCGCGGAGAGCAGCACCTGCAGCTCTTCCCGGGCGCTGTCAGAGAACCGGAGCTCCTTGTCGTGGAGCTCCTGGGCGGACTCCTGGATGTTCACGGCATGGTCGCCGATCCGCTCGAAGTCCCCGATGGCGTGGAGCAAGCGGGAAACCGTGCGCATATCCTGCATGGACAGCCCGTGCTGGGAGATCTCCACCAGGTAGCTGCTGAGCCGGTCCTCGTAAATGTCCAGCTTGTCCTCGTTCTGCAGGATCTGGGTCTCCCGCTCCCGGCTGTACTGGGAGAGCTGGTCCGTCGCCAGGCAGATGTTCTCCCGGGCGGCTTGTCCCATGCGGCCTGCCATGGCGACGCTTTCGCTGACTGCCGCGCCGGGGGTCCGCAGCAGCAGGGGATCCAGGAAGGCGAAGCTCTCGCGGGTGTCCTCGGTCCGCACCAGTCTCCGCGCCAGCTTTTCCAGCTGGCGGGAGAAGGGCAGGAGCAGGATCGTGGTGAACACGTTAAAGGCGGTGTGGCAGAAGGCGATGCCCACGGCCCCCACGGCCTGATTCAGGAAGGTGAAGTGGAGGATCATGTCGCCGCCGTAGAAGAGGATCAGGCACACGGCGGTGCCGATGCCATGGGTCCAGTGGGACAGGCGCGCGGGGGCGTCGTGGCGGTACACCCGGTCGCCTGCGATAAAG
>ERZ857801.2862-NODE-2862-length-13389-cov-5.084446_pt1 | contig 13389 bp, 17 predicted proteins | sample MGYA00519762_ERZ857801 | MGnify/ENA primary metagenome ERZ857801 (study PRJEB31778, sample SAMEA3449368) | human gut metagenome | biome: human gut; feature: human-associated habitat; material: faeces | place: United Kingdom | collected 2010/2012 ...
TCAACCGCCCCCTGTCAGATGAGCGTGGAGTCCCGTATGACATCGTCTGCGGGACATTTTTTATGGCCGGGCTGGGAAGTGAAGATTTTACTTCTCTGACAGATGACCAGATCCGGCGTTATAAAAAGATGTTTGACAATAGGATGGTTTTTACTGTTCCGGCGAAAGCACAAGCGGAGAAAAATCATCCCAAGAAAGGGAAATCACATGAGAGATAAATACATTCAAACCGCAGAGTCTGTCACCGAGGGACACCCGGACAAGCTGTGCGATACCATCGCGGACACAGTTCTGGATGCCTGCCTCCGCAGCGACCCAGCCGCCCGTGTGGCCTGTGAGGTCCTGGCCACAGCGGGCAAGATCCTCGTGGCCGGCGAGATCACCGCCGCAGAGCTGCCGGACATTCCCGCCCTTATCTGCCGGACGGTGCGGGAAGCGGGCTATGGCGGCTCCAACTACGAAGTGGAGGTCATCACCCATGCCCAGAGCGGCGATATCGCCGGGGCTGTTTCCCAAGAGGAGCAGACCGGAGCTGGAGACCAGGGTATCCTGTACGGCTACGCCTGCAGCGAGACGGACGAGCTTCTCCCCCTGCCTGCTGTGCTGGCCCACCGCCTGACTCGCCTGCTCACCAATGCCCGGAAAACAGGGGCCATCCGCGGGCTGAAGCCGGACGGCAAGGCACAAGTGTCCGTGGAGTATGTGTTCGGCCTGCCCAACCGGGTCACCAGCGTGGTGGTCTCCTGCCAGCACGACGCGGACAAGGACCTGGAGGATCTGCGGCAGGAGATTCTGAAATGCGTCATCACCCCCGCGCTGCGGGAACTGCCCCCGGATGGGGATACAGAGCTCCTCATCAATCCCTCCGGCCGCTTTGTGCTGGGCGGCTTTGAGGCGGACACCGGCCTGACCGGCCGCAAGCTCATGGTGGACACCTATGGGGGACTTATCCCCCACGGCGGCGGCGCACTGTCCGGGAAGGACGGCACTAAGGTGGACCGCAGCGGGGCCTACATGGCCCGGTACATCGCCAAGAACATTGTGGCCGCGGGGCTGGCGGAGAAATGCACTGTCAGCCTGGCCTACGCCATCGGAAGGGCCGAGCCGGTGGCGGTGGACATCGACACCCATGGCACCGGCGTGTACTCCAGTGCTGTGCTGGAGCAGGCTGTCCGGGCGGCCTTTGATCTGACGCCCAGTGGTATGATCCGCACCCTGAAGCTGGACCACCCCATGTTCGCTCAGTTCTGTAACTACGGACACTTCACGTACCCAGAGGCTCCCTGGGAACAGACGGACCGGACAGAGCTGCTGGAGAATGTCTGCCGCGCGAAAGAGGCAGGTGTTTCGGACCGTTGAGATACCTGGCCTCCTGCTCCTTCGGCAAGGACAGCCTTGCCGCCATCTTATTGGCAAAGAAGCATGGAGAGCCGCTGGATGAGGCGGTCTACTGCGAAGTCATGTTCGATAAAACCATTTCAGGAGAGGTCCCGGAGCACCGGGACTTCATCTATACCAAAGGCATCCCCGCACTGGAGCGCATGGGGATTAAAGTGACAGTGCTCCGCGGCAAAAAGACCTATGTAGATCTGTTCACCGGGCGTATTACCCGTGGCCCCAAGAAGGGTATGCTGCGGTCCTTCCCTGTGTGTGGGAAGTGCTATGTCCAGCGGGACTGTAAGCTGAGACCGATTCTAAGGTACCAGAAAACACTGCCACCTGACACGGTGCAGTATATCGGCATCGCAAAGGACGAGCAGGAACGCCTGCTGCGGCTTGAGGGGCGCCAGGTGTCCCTATTGGAAAAATACAACTGCACTGAACAGGACGCAAAGGAGCTCTGCCGGCAGGCGGGGCTCCTTTCTCCGATCTATCAGTTCACCAACCGGGGCGGCTGCTGGTTCTGCCCCAACGCCAAGCGGAAGGAGCTGCGGCACCTCTATGACCACCACCCGGAGCTGTGGGCCCGAATGCTGGAGCTGCAGGCCCTCCCAGGCAAGGTGACAGAGAAGTTCAACCGCACCCAGCGCTTCTCCGATATCGACGCGATGTTTCGGGAGGAGGATCAGGAAAACGGCCTCCGGCAGAAGGCCGCCTGAACACCCAGGAATTGTTGGTATCGCTGGGTTTGTGTCTGCTTTTTCGTTGCGTATGGTGATAGCTTTTCGCCGCCCAAACGGGTATTGTTGTGGTCGGAAACCCACCCCAAAATCAGTAAGGAGGACGCTCTGATGAAAAAAATCGAAACCCATCCCTCGCCGGAAAAACTGCTTCGACAGGTCACCGAGGAGGCGGTCAATGCCCTGGCCCTGGGCGGGCCGGATAAGATCGGGGACGAAGCCCCCATGGAGGCAGGCGTGATGCTGATCGCCAAAGCCTGGGGCCTGCCCCAGGAGAGCCTCCAGGCCAGCCTGGACCTGCTCGCAAAGGAACGGCAGCTCCTTCGCAGCGGGAGCGGCGAGGACGCCCTGCCCGACAGCGAACTGCTGGAGCCCTACGACGGCAGAATGATCGTCGAGCTGCTCTGGGGCCTGTTTGAGACGGCAATCAAGCTGGAGGACGCCCAGGACCGGGCGGCAATGCACAAGCTGGCCCTGCTCATGGCGGAGAGTCTGAGCCTGGATAGTTGGATCGCAGAGTGCGGGCCATCTAAAATCTGAGACAGAAGCATACGGGAGGGGCTGTCCCAAGGGGCGGCCCCTCGCCTGTCTGTAAAAAGGAGATGAAGCAGTAATCAATCAGAAATACGAACTGACCGATATCGCCCATGAGAAATATCCCTTTCTCCACCGCATCCGGGCCCTGCGGGATATCGGGAAGAAGGTGAAGGCCGGGGAGCTGGGCGGCTTTGTAGAGAGCGAGCGCAACCTGTCCTTTGAGGTGGGAGATGACGCCTGGATCTTCGACGACGCCATTGCGTGTAACGATGCCTATGTGGACAAGGGCTCGTCCCTGTTTGGAGAGTCCGTCGCCTGCGGAAACGCCTATGTTTCCCAGAACTCTGCCCTGAGCGCCCATGCCCGCGCGGAGGACGACGCCTATATCCGGGGGAGTAATCTCTGCGGCCACGCCAGAGTATCCGACTGCGGGATGGTGCTGAACTCGCCGGACACAGGCCGTGCACCCATTCTGTCCGGTACCAGTGCTGTGTATGGCAGGGTATGCGGCGATGTGCATTTAACCGATACCGCGTTGATCATCAGCGGCGAGGAGATCTGCAACGATTCCCTGGACACTCTGGTGATGGATGGAAAGGGGCGTTCCGTCATCCGTGACCCATCCAGGGACGAGTTGGCGCCCCAGGAGCCGGAGCCGCAGCAAAAAGGACACAAGGAACGGGGGCAGAGCAGATGAGTAATTTTTTCGAGCAGGAGCTCCGCAAGCTGTTTGCAGACGGGACTATCATCCGCGATCCGGTTTTCGTGGGCCGGGCCTGCCTGGGCAGCTTAGACAGAAACCGTCAGGTGAGGGCTGAATTTGTTACACTGGGCCATGCGGACCACTATGCGGCGCTCCGTCTGACGCTGTTGGACAACAATCAAGGCGTGGTAGACAAGCTGATCCTTCGGTTCAAAGATATCTGGGGGAAAAAGAAGATCCCTAACAACCCCTACCTGCGGGATGGTGTTGCTCCACATATTTGGGTGGATGGCGACCGAATCGATTGGTATGCCTACCATCCCTCCCAGGAGGACTACCAGCAGCTCAGGCAAATAGCCAGCGACTATGTGGAGACCTTCCGTATTCAAGTCCTGACGAAGAACCATGGCCCCAGGCTGGTCTACATCTGCGCACCGCTCCGAGGCGAACTGGAAAAGAACATCGCCTTCGCAAAGGAGAAAGCGCAGGAGGTGTTCCAGGCCGGGGATATCCCGATCTGTCCCCACCTCATGTTCCCGCCCTTCGCAGACCCGGATGACCCCGCCCAGGACCAGGCGGCGCGGGAGATGGGCCTGCGGCTGGTGGAGCACTGCCAGCAGGTCAATGTGTACGGTACTGTGCGTACACCGGGGATGCTGGCGGAGATCCGCAGGGCGGAGGAACTTAACATCCCGGTCAAGGCCGACCAGCCAGGGCTTAAAAAGCCAAAGGACCGTCCCAGGCGCGGCCAGATCAGATAGGAGGTAAAATGGCAGAAATCAAGATAGTCACCATCGACGAACTGCGTCAGATGAACGATCAGGAGGGCCTCATCCTCCAGGGCTGCGGCGGGGACCTCCAGGAGTGGGTGGATGGTATCAATGAGCTGTTTGCCCAGGCTGGTATCCTACAGGCCGGCAGCGCATGGAAAGCCAAGGCTGTGAGGAGCTTCCAGTACGATGGCCTGACCAACCTGCTGTTTCCCTTTGCGGATGTTTCGCTGGATGTGGAAAATCTGGCCATGTGGCGGCTCCAGACACATGAACAGTTCGGCGGGACCTGGCTCAGCGACTATGTGCCCAACCGGCTGGGCGGTTTTATCCAGGAGCAGCGGCCCGCAAACCCCAAAATGGCGCTGGCGGGCCACGACGGAAATATCTTCGGCATCCTGGGCCGGGCCTCCCGGCTGCTGAAACAGGCCGGGCAGAGCAAGCAGGCCGATGAGATGTTTCAGCGGGCCACCAGCTCCGGCAGCTATAATGAAGCATTGTGTATCATCAGCGAGTATGTGGAGACGGAGCTCTCCACCGCGCCAAAACCTCAAAAATCTGTTCAAAAGAAAGGTAGGGATGCCCATGAACGATAAGTGGGAGATTCTCCACGGCGACGCGCTGAAGCTGCTGGGCGGCTTTGCCCCCGGCACCTTCGATGCGGTCATCACCGACCCGCCTTACGCCTCTGGAGGCCGTACCCAGGCAGAGAAGAACAAGTCCACGGCCAAGAAGTATTCCAGCATGGGGGATCACGCGCCCCCGCCCTTCGATGGGGACGCCAAGGACCAGCGGTCCTGGACCCGCTGGGCGGCGGAGTGGCTTGGGGATGCCAGAAAGATCTGCAAGCCCGGCGCGCCGGTGTGTATGTTCATCGACTGGCGGCAGCTCCCCGCGGCCACCGACGCCCTCCAGTGGGCGGGCTGGATCTGGCGGGGCACCGCTGTGTGGGACAAGGGCAACAGCCGCCCCCAGAAGGGCCGCTTCCGCCAGCAGGCGGAGTACATTGTCTGGGGCTCCAACGGGGATATGCCCATCAGCCGGCCCGTGCCCTGCCTGCCCGGCGTGTTCAAGTACGGCAATCCCCAGAACCGCATTCACCTGACCGAAAAACCCCTCCCGCTCATGCGGGACGTGGTGAAGATCACCGAGCCGGGCGGCCATATCCTGGACCCCTTCGCCGGCAGCGGCACCACAATCCTGGCCGCCGTGCTGGAGGGCTACACCGCCACCGGCATCGAGGTCACCGGCGAGTATGCCAGACGGGCCAGGGAGCGGATTGAGCAGGAGCTGCGCCAGGCGGCGTGAGCATGGCCGTCAACGCTCTCTTTCCTTTCTGTGCGGAGGCGCCAGGGATACCTTCGGCGGCTCCACCACAAGCCCGGCAGTGATGCAAAGCTGCCGGACGGAAGAGAGGACAATATCCCATGTCAGCTCAGAGGCGTAGCTGTACCTCGCACGGTAAGTATCCCAGAGCTTCCTCATGTGGGGATCGTCCGCAAGCTCCCGCAGAACATCCTCCGCCTCAGACAGCAGTCGGAGCGTCCCACGCCTCCTGGCCGTCGCGCAGAGCGCGTCTGCCAGAACCCGCGCCGTCAGGGTGCCGCCATAGAGCTGACATAAAATGTGGAGATCATAAAAATCCCGCATACGGGTGTTGGTTGTGGCGCGGGAAATGACCGTCTCCAGCTTCTCGGCCAAAACAGTCTCCAGGCTGTAGGCCAATATCTCGATGGCCCGCTCCTCGAACATCAAATGAAAACGGTAGCGAACCTCTCTTGGCGTGATTGCATCGCCGGTGGAAATGTCAATCTTAAATGGGGTACGCACCCCATCGAACATCGTCTCCATGGACACCCGCACACCGGGGTACTCCGCCTCGTCCATAATCTCAGAGACACTTTTTAAGGAAAAGAAAACGCCATCCTTGACCGGGACGGATATGATCTCGGAGATCATATCGCTGACGTGATCGACATCCACTGCGGCACCCCGGACCGTCGCGTCAATGTCCATGGTGGAGCGTGTATCCAGCCCAACCATGGCCGCGACCAGCATCCCGCCCTTCAAGATAAAATTCTCCCTGAACTGTGAGAGCGAGACGCGCTCCAGAAAGCGCTCCATCATGTAATTCCGCATGAGAAGCTGCGCGTCTGCCGCATTTTTTCGGGCGAGATTGTTGATCAGGTCTTTTAACTGTCTGGATGTTTTAATCATAACAGGACCTCCAAATACTGTCTCAGGATGTTCTCTACATGGAACGCTCCGGCATAGTGCATCAGGCGGCGCAGATCCCTGTCTCTCCGGCCGGCGTACCGCCTCAGTGTATCCCGGAGGACCTGGACATCCATGCCGCTCCGGCTGCGTACCACATCGCAGACGGTGCGCTCCAGGTCATAAACCGCCACCGGATTTCCAAATGGTGTGTTTGTTTGCGACAGGCCCAGGCCGTGCAGCTCCGCCTTGATGCGGTACACCTTCACACCGTCACCCTTTAAGCGGTGCGGATTGTATCCGCTTTTTACAGTCACCGTATAGGCAAGCGGCTCCCGGTCGGTCAGGTCGTGGAGGAAAAGAGCGGTATCATGGGAAAACACGGCCTGCGGACAGCGCAGATGGAGCAGGTACATCCCATCCTTCCAGGCATCCGGGGCAAGATAGAGCCCGTGGCCTACACGCTCCAAGTCTCGTTCCCGCACATAATTTCCAAGCACAGGCCTGGTGATCCCTGCAGCAACGGCATCCGCAGTCCGCAGCACACCGTTTCCGCCGCGAACCAGAGCATCCAGAACATCGAATGCAGGCATAGAACGCCCTCCTTTCGTGCTCATATAATAACTTATATAGGCACAAAAGTAAACAAGGCAAACAGAGATGTTTGAGAAAAAGCTGGAGGCGGGCCGGCATATTCTGACCGGGAAGCCCATCCCACTCATGCGGGATGGGGAGGAGATCAGCGGTGGGTATGCCCGCTGGGCCAGGGCTGGGCGGCATAGCAGCTCCCGCCCGGAAGGGCTGTTCGTCTATTCCGGCCACTGTGTGGGGAATGGGTATGGCCTTCTTGACGGCGTCCGGATATACTGTAGGCGCCACAACTGGAGAAGGAGTGTAAAAATGGAAGAACAGAAATTGATCCAAATGATCCGGTTTGACCATGACCTCGTCGTATTCATCGAGGGATCGGATGACCAGCAGCGGCAAGTGAACATCTATGGGTATGCCATGCATCAAGCAGTAAACGTATGGGACTTTGTTGAGTGGCTGTGTACGCGCAAAATGCGGGCGGTATTTGCCGGAAATCCCTACGCATTCCCTGATATTGTGAATTGGCTGGGCGGGAAGCTCTATGCGATCCGGGCCAACTATATCCTGACACACAGGGGCCTGCTTCTTCCCTGGAATGCGGTGGATGGCGGAACCGTCTGGAAACCGCGGTATTGAATACCTTTTTTCTGATGACGGCAAATGCAGCCGCTATGTAGCGGGCTTTTGGGGCGACCTGTCCGATGTGAAGGATATTCACGGCCAGCCCCTGTGTGTGGGGAATATGGTGACGATGCTCCACAGTGGAGAGCCCTATGAACAGATGATCATCCTGAAAGGGAAAATCCCAGCTCTCACAGGAGCACCTGAACCGTCATGGTGCGGTTTTCCAGCCCCCATTTACAGAGGCGGGCATCATGACCGCCCAAAGATACTCCTACCCGATAATAGAACGCCAATCCTGCCTCACAGCCTACTATCCCGCTCAGAAACGGGCCAGGGCGCCTGCCAAGCAGCCTCAAAAAACAGAGGGCCAAACTCGGTGAGGGCTGTCCGGCCCGGCCACTCCGAGGCCGTGCTCCAGACTGCGGGTGGAAAGGGCTGTTTGGGGATAGTCCGGCCTGTTCGGGAATAGGAATCGCTTTCCCGCCCGGTATGTGGTATTGTGTAGCTGTGGAAGCAGCCCAGTATAATACAGATTGAAACGGAGGGAACTGTATGGGAGTCCAACGGGCGATCAATGGACAGCTCATCACATGGGAAGTCATCGTTTACGGCTTCCTCGGTATGGAGCAGGTGGCGGCACGCTACAAAGACCCTTGGAAAGCGGCGGTCTATTGCTGTGAGCACAACTGCGCCGAAGTCAAGATGGCCCTTTCCGAACCGGATGAGCCGTTACTGACAAACGACTAACCGCAGCGGCCGCGGCATTCAGTCAATGCCGCGGCCAACCGCATAGGCCCGTCTTTAAAATCCTGTTTACATTCTATAAACTATCGGGTATCATGGAAAGAGAACCGCACGAGGAGGCAGGACAATGGAACAGCGATATGATAAGGAAACCGGACTTCCCGTAGATCGCGCCTATCTGGAATGCGGCCTTCCCCCTTATTTGCAGAGGTCTCTGGATACGATGAAGCGGGCCTGGGAGGCGGAGGACAACGGCGCCAACGACCTCCACTTCGACGCGTATTATTGTGAGCTCCAGGCCGACATCAACTCCGCGGAAGTGGAGGGAGAAATCAGCTCCGAGCAGGCGTGGTACCTGCGGGAAACCTATTTGCGCATTCAGCGCGGAGTAATCTGATATGATAGACTTTACGAATCTTCCAAGACGGAACAAGACCTATGGCGGCGCCAATGGCAGCAAGCGCTCTGTCATATATCAAGATGAGCAGTATATGCTGAAGTTTCCGCCGCATCCGTCCAGGAACAGGGACATGAGCTATGCCAATAGCTGTCTGTCCGAGTATTTGGGCTGCCACATCTTTGCCCTGGCGGGCATTCCAGTACAGGAAACTCTGCTGGGGACCTATACCTATCAGGGAAAAGAAAAGATTGTAGTGGCATGTAAGGACTTTACATCTCCGGGTGTTGTCCTGCAGGACTTTGCCTCAATGAAAAACCAGGTGATTGATTCGGAGCGGAACGGATACGGGACAGAGCTGGACGATATTCTGTTCTCCATCCATGAGCAGCCGGCCATAGATCCCAAGGAGCTGGAAGAACGGTTTTGGGATATGTTCATTGTAGACGCCCTGATCGGCAATTGGGATCGACACAATGGAAACTGGGGCGTCCTCTATGATACTGTGCGTGATATGGTAGCCTTGGCTCCGGTATTCGACTGCGGCAGCTGCCTGTATCCGCAGTTGGATGAGGGGAAAATGCAGGCCGTACTCAATGATCCACGGGAAATGGACTTCCGGGTATATGAGATCCCCCTGTCTGGAATCAAGCAGCAGGACAAAAAAATCCGGTATTTTGATTTTCTGTCCTCTCTGGAATACGAGGGCTGCAACGCGGCGTTGAAGCGAATCGGACCAAGGTTGGATATGGAGCAAATCTGCCGTCTGATTGATGAGACGCCCTGCCTTTCAGGACTCCAGAGGAGGTTCTACAAAGAGATTCTGGCGCTCCGAAAGGAACGGATCATCGACTACTCGCTGCAGAGGCTTCAAGAGCGTGAGCGGAGTATGCTTCCAGGCCATAAAAAGAAACCGTCCAGAGATACTGAGCGTTAAAATGGCTGGAGCTGGGTGTTACCTGTAGCACCCGAATCGCCACAATTTATCGTAAGATTTGGGCCCAGGGTGTGCAACAGCGCACCCTGGGCCTTTTGTCTGCGTCAGGAAATAGGGCAGGAACGGACGGGAAACAGCCAAGCTGCGACCGGATGGGAATCACGCCTCCCGCCCTTTTTTGTGGAAAAGCGGTCCGTCCCTCGGAATTTCAATCAATCATACCGCTGAAGGAGCAGCCCCGCCCTGGCGGGGCTGGGAGCCTCGCCGCCTCTGGCGGTGAGGCCGCAAGCATAGCGCAAAGATATCTTTTGCGCGCTTGCAGGGGTTGAACCCCTGTCCCCCATGCCGCCTTCGGGCGGAAAATCAGCGGCCACAGGCCGGAGAAGGAGTGACGATGCCAAAGAGCTACGAGATATGCCTGAGATTGTCCGCGGAAGAAAAGGAACGGCTGGAGCACAGTGCCCGCACCTGCGGTCTCTCCAAGACAGCCTATCTCCGCCGCCTTATTTTGGGGAAGGAGGTCAAGGCGCTCCCCTCACAGGAGATCAAGGCCCTGCGCACCGAGGTGCATAAAATCGGCGTCAACATCAACCAGATCGCCCGCAGCGTCAACGCCGGAATTGCCAAGGCGGAGGACGCCAGGCGGGGGCTGTACCTGCTGGAACAGGTCTATGAGCTCATGTATGAGGTAGCAAAAAATTAATGGCCATCACCAAGATCCTGGCCCGGAAGGGCCGCCTGGACGTGGGCATCCGCTATGTGCTCAACGGGGATAAGACCCAGGAGCAGATCCTTACAGCCCGTCTCAACTGTGACCCTGGCCATGAGTGCCGGCAGATGCTGGAGACCAAGCGGGCCGTGGGCAAGGAGGGCGGCGTACAGTATTACCACCTCATTCAGTCCTTTCAGCCCGGAGAGGTCACCCCGGAGTTGGCGCTGGAGATCGCGTGGGAGTTTGCGGAGGAGCACCTGCCCGGCTACCAGACGGTCATCGGCATCCATGTAGACAAAGAGCACATCCACGCCCACATCCTCTTTAACTCGGTCAACGCAGATACCGGCGAAAAGTACCACAGCAATGCCCAGAGCTACTACCGGCAGATCCGGGTCATATCAGATCGCCTGTGCCGGGAGCGCGGCCTGTCCGTTCTCCTCCAGGGGAAGCCCACCCAGGCGGTCAGCTACATTGAGTGGCTGCGCCGGTCCAGGGGCCAGCCCACCTTCCGCTCCATGCTGGAGGAGGATCTGCGCACCGCCATAGCGGACGCCAACGACCTGGGCCACTTCTTCCTGCTCATGGAACACATGGGCTATGAAATCAGCCACGGGAACCGCTTGGGCTTCCGTCTGCGGGGACAGGAGCGCTTCATGATCCCCGGCAGGAAAAATCCACTGTTCACCGAGGACGGCATCCGGGCCGCCATCCAAGGAAATCTGGCTGCCATTGAGGCTGGACGGCGGCCTGCCGTCCAGCTCCGGCCGCAGTACCGCCCCTACCAGAAGTACCCCAGGTACACCGGCTTTTTGGCCCTGTATGTCCACTATCTCTATCTACTGGGGAAGATCGGCAAGCGGCAGTACCCACCCCGCATGACGCCCCAGCTCCGGCAGGAGGTCATGCGCTTTGAGCAGTACCGGGAACAGTTTTCCTTCCTTCGGGACAACAACATCACGACCCAGGCGGATATGGCGACCTTCACCGCCCGCACAGAGGAGACGCTGGCCAACCTGATGAAGCAGCGCACCGTCCTCAATGTGCGGAGGAAGCGGCGCCGGGCGCTTTACACCGCTTTGGCGGATGCGGAGGCCCTGGCCCCTGTCAAAGAGCTCTATGAGGCCGGACTGTCCGGCATGGAGACGGAGTTTGCCCAGTACATGGACGCTGTGGCCGCCCTGGAGCAGTGCGGCGTCCCCAGAGAAGGGCTGATTCAGGAAAAGGCGGAGCTCTAGGAGCGGCTGGCAGAGCTCAACCGGCAGATCCGGGCGGAGCGGAGGAAGCTGGCCCTGTGCCGGAAGATCCAAAACAGCCTGCCCCGGATGGAGCAGGAAATCGACAAAGCAGAAGCGCGTGAAAGCGAGGTGAGAACCAATGAACATAGGAGGCGGTGAGGCGGCCGACCAAATGGTGCGTATGCTGCTGTCCGGGACGGAGGTGGTCATTCGGCTGTCCGGCTCGGCCCTGAAGAACCTGCTGGCCCTCTCCCTGGCCCTTGCCCGGAACCATAAAAAGCTCTCCGGGAAAATCAACCTGGGAAAGATGCTACGGGAGACGCGAGATCTCCGGCAGTTCTCCATGACCCCGGAGCAGTACAAGGAATTTCAGCACCGGGCGAGAAAGCAGAAGCTGTTGTTCGCCACCGTCAGGGATCGGGATGGCTGGGGGAAGCTGATCGACGTGATCCTGCCGGTGACCGAACTGGATCGGGCCAACCAGATCTTCCAGCGTATGCTGTACCAGGAACCGGACCGGCAGCCGGAAGCACCCACCCCAGAGAGGGAGCGGACGAAGGAGCGTACCAGCCCCGAAAAGGGCCCGCAGGAGCGCCAGAGGCACCCCAAGACCCCCACGGCACGGCAGGACCCGCAGACGCCCACACAGGGCCGCCAGAGCGGCCAGACGGCCCCACATCAGGCAGATCCGCCAAAAAAAGAGTCTCGGTCGGGACGCGGCTCGCGCGATACAAGAACCAGCTCCTCTACCCCCCAAGGCCAAGGAACTATGACTGAACGCCCCTCAGTGGAGGGACGGCTCAGGGCTTACCGGGCGCAGTTGGAGCGGAGCTCCGTCCCGGCCAAAGAGAAAACAAAATCCAGGCCCAAGACGAGATAATGGCGTGTTTAAAACAGGCATTCCACTCCTCCGGGGTGCGCCGGCCTATGAACGGCGCACCCCGGATTTTTTGCGTTTTCCCGGAGGTGAACGCCACTGAAACAGCCATCCCAAGCAAACAGGCTTCTTGTCTGCCTGCTCTTTTACATCCCCGTGGTATGGGCGGCGCTGCTCATCGCCCAATCACTGGAAAGCAGCCAGGGCCCGGCTGGCGGACTGCCGGCCCTGATCGCCAGCCTGACCGCCGCGCTCCAGAATCCCCTGGAGGTGCGGTGGACGGACAAGAGTCTCCTCTCCATCCTGAGTTGCACCGGCGTCTATATCATGGCCCTCGCCCTGTGGGGCGCGGAGCACGGCCGCAGGCGTGAGGGGGCGGAGCACGGCTCCGCCGCCTGGGCCTCGCCCCGGCAGGTCAACGCCATGTTCGCCCAGAAGGAGAACAAGCTCCTCACCCGCAATGTCCGCCTGGGGCTGGATACCCACAAGCACCGTCGATCCCTTAATGTGCTGGTTATCGGCGGCAGCGGCGCGGCCAAGACCCGGAGCTACGTGAAACCCAACATCCTGGAGGCCAATACCAACTATGTGGTCACAGACCCGAAGCAGGAGGTGCTCACCGCCACAGGCGGCTGGCTGAAGCAGAACGGATATGAGATCCGGGTGCTCAATCTGGTCAACCTGGAGCAGAGCGACGGCTACAACCCCTTCCGCTATCTGCGGGATGAGAAGGACGCCCTCAAGCTGGTGAACAATCTCATCCAGGCTACCACCCCGAAGGGCAGCCATGAGAGCGATCCCTTCTGGACCAGTGCGACTCGTTCGCTGGCAGTAAGAAGTCAGCGGACAAACAACAAATACCGTTGTTTGGATAACTGGTAATTTGACAGGTGGAATGACGGGGTAACGCCCTGAAACGCCTGCC
>ERZ857801.2870-NODE-2870-length-13354-cov-3.302955_pt1 | contig 13354 bp, 15 predicted proteins | sample MGYA00519762_ERZ857801 | MGnify/ENA primary metagenome ERZ857801 (study PRJEB31778, sample SAMEA3449368) | human gut metagenome | biome: human gut; feature: human-associated habitat; material: faeces | place: United Kingdom | collected 2010/2012 ...
AATCATCAAAGATGATTAATCGCCATGGACAAAATTTATTTTGTCCTTTTTTTATGTTGTGAAATCATAGAATGTCTTACGACTATTTGATGATACAAAAAATTTTGGAGATAATAGTTTGTTAGAAGCTGAAAAGAAATGATTGTGTGATATATTCCTGATATAATTGTATTGTAAAATATAATTTATCATGAAAATGCGTTATGAGAAAGTGAGATGAAAATATGGAAAATGGTATTATCATTTATCAATCAAAGTATGGATCAACAAAAAAATATGTCAATTGGTTAATTGAAGAAACTCAATTTGATTATATAGAAACACCACATGCAAAGATAAAAGATATAGAAAAATATAATACAATTGTATTATGTGGTGGTATCTATGCTTCTGGTATAGCAGGTTTATCATTTCTTAGGAAAAACTATCATTTATTAAAAAATAAAAAAATAGCTATACTATGTGTTGGTGCATCACCATTTGACAAGAAAGCATTTAATGAAGTAAAAGCACATAATCTTAAAGAAGATTTAAAAAATGTACCAACATTTTATGCGAGAGGTGCTTGGGATGAAGAAAAAATGTCATTGAAAGATAGAACTTTATGCAAAATGTTACAAAAAGCTATAGCAAAGAAAGATCCTAGCACTTATGAACCTTGGATGAAAGCACTCATGAGTGCAGTAGGAGAAAAATGTGATTGGACTGATAAGGAATATCTAAGACCATTATTGGAATATATTCAATAAAAATTATAATTTGAGAGGAAGTGCAAAAAATGACAATTTCAAATATAAAAGACAGCATTGATAGTAATATTCATAAAGTTTGGGAAACTGTTTTAGCAGTTGATAAATATACTCAATGGCGAAGTGATTTAAGTAAAACGGAAGTAATAAATGAAGAACAATTTATTGAATATACCAAAAACGGCTATTCCACCACTTTTACTATCACTGTTGTAGAACCACATAAGCGCTGGGAATTTGATATGGAAAATAGCAATATGAAAGGACATTGGATTGGCATTTTCACTTCCATAGACGATAAAACGGAGATTGATTTTACAGAACAGGTAACAGCAAAGAAATTCTATATGAAGCCATTTGTAAAATCATATTTAAAAAAACAGCAAACACAGTTTGTTATGGATTTGAAAAGAATATTAGAGAAATAAATCCTAATTTATAGAGGCGATGAAGAATATGAAAAGATATGTTGCCTTATTGAGAGGAATCAATGTAAGTGGAAAAAATAAAGTCTTTATGCCAGCATTAAAAGAAGGTTTTGAACAACTTGCATTTGAAGATGTTAAGACTTATCTTAATAGTGGAAATGTTATTTTTTCTAGTCACGAAGATGATATAAAGAAGTTGACAAATCAAATTGAACTCGTGATTCACAATCAGTTTCATTTAGACATTTCTGTTTTTGTTATATCAAAACAAGATCTTCTAGATATTTTACACAATTCACCTCAATGGTGGGGCAATAATAACAAAGATATTTATGATAATCTTATTTTTATTATACCACCAGCAAAATTCTTGGACGTCTATAATGAAATTGGGGAACCAAAAAAAGAATTAGAAAAGATAGAGAATTATAAAGAAGTGATATTTTGGTCTTTTAGTCGTAAAGATTATCAAAAAACAAATTGATGGTCCAAGACAGCAAGTGCAAATATCAGTGCAAAACTAACGATAAGAACAGCAAATACAGTCAGAAAAATAGCCAATATGTAATCACTTTTCAAATAATGATATAAAATGAAAAGTCATATAGATAAAGATAAATTTTTATAAAAAAAGAAGGCACAAGGGGAAGGTGCCTTCTCTTTTTGGGGTTTACCAATATTAGGAATATAACTTTGATAACTTACATCTATTTTATATTGGGGAGGAAAAATAGAGGGGAAAGTGTAAGTTATCTGTTTATATGGTTGACAGATCTTTTATTTTTATTCAAATAAAATTCAATAAATTTGAGTGAGGGTAAATAAATATTTTTAGGTAACTCATTTAATGAAAACCAGCGCCATTCATCTTGTTTATCAGGTTCCATAACTTGGAGCTTACCATCATATCTTTTGGCCACAACATGAATCGTTACAAAATGTTTATCTTTTTGGAAATCATCAACAACATTAACAATATGTAAATCATCAATATGAAGATTTGTTTCTTCTTTGACTTCTCTTTTTGCACATTCATATATTGTTTCATCAAATTCCTGTTTGCCACCTGGTAGACACCAGCAATCAGGTTGATAGATACCACCTGTATCTTCATAATGAGCATTTCTATGTCCCATGAGTATTTGATTATCATGAATAATCATAACACCTACACCCACTTTTATGTGTTTTTCCATCATGATCACCTCAATCATCATTATAACAAAAAAATACGATTCTTTTGATGAGAATCGCATTTGTTTATTACTAACAATGTATTTTGAATGGGAGAGGGAAAATATTACATTGCCAATGGAAAATTTATTCTTTATCGCCTCCTATGTTTTATACTATATCAAGTATTTGTCTTTGTATTTTCAAGAAAGTATGTTATATTGTGTTATGGTGAAAAAAATGAAAATTGGAAATATAGAAATTAAAAATAGAATTATTATGGCGCCTATGGCTGGTATCACAAATGTTGCGTTTAGAAAGATTATTAAAGAATTTGGAGCTGGGTTAGTCGTTAGTGAAATGGTTAGTGATAAAGCCTTGTGTTATGGTAATCAAAAAACGATCGAAATGTTGACGATTGATGAAGATGAACATCCGGTTAGTATACAGATATTTGGTGGGGATGTAGATTCCATGGTCAAAGCAGCCAAGTTTGTAGACGAACATTCAAACTGTGATATTATTGATATTAATATGGGATGTCCTGTTCAGAAAGTTTTAAAAGCTCATGCAGGAAGTTATTTGTTGCAGTATCCAGATTTGGTTTATGATATTGTTAAAAATGTGGTGGAAGCTGTCAGCAAACCAGTGACTGTTAAGATACGTATTGGCTATGACTTTGATTCTATTAACTGTGTAGAAATTGCAAAATTGATTGAAAAAGCAGGAGCGAGTGCTATTGCTGTACATGGAAGAACACGTTCACAAATGTACGAAGGTCATGCCAACTGGGACTATATCAGACAGGTGAAAGAAGCTGTCTCTATTCCCGTTATTGGTAATGGAGATGTCAAAACGGCTCAAGATGCAAAACGTATGTTGGAAGAAACAGGTTGTGATGCTGTGATGGTTGGAAGAGCAGCACTTGGGAATCCATGGGTAATTCAACAGATGGTTGCTTATGTTGAAAATGGAGTTTTATTAGAAGAACCAACAATGGATGAAAAACTCAATCAATGCTTATCACATGCTAAAAGATTAATGAGTGTTGAGGGCGAAAAAAATGCTATGAGACAAATGCGAGGACACGCTCCATGGTATATCAAAGGTTTAAAATCAGCAAGTGCTATTAAGAATCATCTCTCTAAAGTCAATACATATAATGAATTAGAAGAGATTATAGAAAAATATCGCATTTATTTACATACAGGTGATAAAGCAGTTTTTGATTTTATGTAAAATAACCGTCTATACGGTTATTTTTTATCTTATATTGACTTATTTTACATTGTTTATTTTTTGATTTATAATAATTTTATATCAAGTTTCTTTTAACATTGGGGTGAATATAAATATGGATATTCAACAATTATCTATTAGACAAAAACAAATATTTCAGATTTTATTGAATTCTAGTGATTATATTCCATGTAAAGACATTGCGGTTAAACTCAATGTATCCATGAGAACAATAAAATCAGACATTAAGATTCTTAAAGATATGGTTAAAGATCCATCTTTACGATGTACTTTTGAGTCAATGCCATCAAAAGGATATAAAATAACATGTCAAAATATTTCTCAATTACAATTATCAGATGATTATTTTTTCTCTTCAAACAAGTATTTAGAGGATGATATAAGGCAAGTTAAATTATTTTTAGATATTTTGAATTCTCATAAAATCTTAACTGTTAATGAATTAACTCATAGATATTACATTTCAAGAACAACTTTATATAAAGATCTGGAAAATATAGAAAGAGATTTAAAAAAATACAATATTCAGCTTGTATATACACCTTATAAAGGTATATCTGTTGAAGGAACAGAAATTGATATAAGATGTGCATTACAAAATAAATTATTATTAAATGCATCTTTTTTAAGTGAAGAATTTTATCATTATTTTGGATATAGTTATTTTACCAAAAAGAATTTGCTGGAATTTATTAACTCATTTTCTATGAATAAAATTTCAGATTTTGAGTTATCTAATTTATATCAGCATTTATTGGTTATATTAATGCGTTGCCAATCAGAACAATATATTGATCTTCAACAATTAAACTATGATCAATTTGTCAATGAATTAGATATTCAAAAAGTATCAGAATATTTTTATAAAAATAAGCCAGTGACATTAACAATTCCTAGAGATGAGATTATTTATTTTATTCTTTTAATAAAGGGTTGTAATCTTGGCTTCTGTAATCAGTTTGCCTTGGATCTAACAGTAAATTCGTTAAATAAACTATCAGAGTTATTAAAAATTGATTTCAATGATTCCATAAGAATAGCTAATTTATCAAAGTATATCTATTCCATGCTTATTAGGAGTTATAATCATTTTGCTCAAAATAGTGTATTATTAGATGAAATTAGAGATAAACATATTTTATCATTTGATATATCATATCGTTATGTAACGATATTAGAAGATATGCTTAATATAAAAATTGATAAAAGAGAAGTGGCGTATTTATCGTATTATTTTTTAGATATAAGAGAATCCCTAAAAAAATATTATAAACCTAACAAAATTCTTCTTGTCAGTTTTAGGGGAGCAACCATGTGTAAACATTTATTGGCTGAGTTGACATCAAATTTTTCTTTTCATAGTTTTGAAGTCTGTGAATTATATGAAGTAGAAGAAAAAGTCAATCAGCATCATTATAGTTTTATTATTTCAGATGTATCCATTCATTTAAATAAATGTATCCCTATTATATTAGTAAGTCATTTTCTGGATTCAAATGATTATAAATTGATAAGAAAACATTTACGTATTGTTTTGAATGATTTGGTAGAAGATTGTTTTTTACATCAAAAGATTTTTTCTTTAGAAGATAAAAATGCCTTTTTGAAGATGATTTCATCTTCTTTAGATGAATTTGTGACTTTAAGAGATCGTGAAAGACAATTTACTTATCAAATTGGACATGCGGCAATTGTTTTTGTTTATAATGATTCTTTTCAAACGTCAATATATTATAGTCAAAATGGAATTTATTGGGATAACCAGCTTATTCATTATGTGTTTGTTATTAATATTACGGAATATAATGGTTTTCTCACTTATTCAAAAATTATTAATATATTTTTAAAAAAAGTAGATGAGAGATGAAATCTTATAAAATGAAAGATGAGGTTATGAGAACCTCATTTTTATATTGTTTTTAATTATAAAATGATTGATGTGTAATAAAATTGCACGATTTATCTTTGAATAATGAAATTTATAGTCATCATTTGTATGATAAAATATCATTAGAAAAAGGAGAGTGAGGAAAAATGAAAAACTTAAGCAGCTTTTTAGAGGAAAAACTTCAGCCATTAGCTGCAAAATTAGGAGGTAACAGATATCTTAGTGCAGTTAAAGATGGTTTGATTGCCTCAATGCCAGTCATGATTGTTGGTTCTTTTACACTTGTTATCACAGAATTTCCAGTACAGGCTTATCAGGATTTTATGTTAAATACTTTTGGCGAAAACTGGAAATGGTTTGGAGATATCGCTTCATCATCAACAATGAGCCTCTCCGCATTAATTGCTGTTTTTGCAATAGCATATTATTTAGGAAAATCATTTAAGAGAGATCCGTTGATGTCAGCAGTTATTTCACTTGTCAGCTATTTTATTTTATTAATTAGAATTGAAGGTGGATTCTCTGCAGATGATTTTGGAGCTAAGGGACTATTTGTTGCCATTATAACGGCTATCTTGGCTGTAAAAGTATTTGACTTTGTTTTGTCAAAGAATATTTCCATTAAAATGCCAGATGGTGTTCCTCCTGCAGTTTCACGATCATTTGAAGCACTTATCCCAGCAATGGTGATATTACCTATGTTCTTGGTGATTAGATTTATATTTAGTTTAACACTTTGGGGAAGTATGCATATATTTATCTTTAATATTTTGCAGATTCCACTTGTAGGAATTAGTGATTCATTCTTTGGAATTGTTGCTGCTATATGTGCTTCCCATACTTTATGGTTCTTTGGAATTCATGGAGCTTCAGTTGTTGGAGCGGTTACAAGACCATTATTTGAATCTGCTTCTCTAGCTAACTACGCTGCATTCTTAGCAGGAGATCCTTTACCACATATAGTCACTCAACAATTCTGGGATATGTTCCAAGGTTGGGGTGGAGTTGGTGCAACATTACCACTCAGTGTTATCATGATATTCTGTTGTAAATCTAAACAAATTAAAACACTTGGAAAATTAACTGTTGGTCCAGCCATTTTTGGAATTAACGAACCAATGGTATTTGGTTTACCACTTGTTTTAAATCCAGTTATGTTGATACCATTCTTCCTTTGTCCATTAATGTGTGTCAGTGTTTCTTATTGGGCTATGTCATTAGGATTGGTTGCAAAAACAACTGGTGTTGTCATACCGTGGACAACCCCTCCTATCATAAGCGGTTTCTTATCAACGAATGACTGGCGAGCCGCAGTCTTGCAAGCTATATTGCTGATCGCATGTGCCTTAATCTATTATCCATTTATTAAATCATTAGATAAAAAAATGTTGAAAGAAGAAGAGGAGGCTAATGCACTACCAGAAAATGCTTAATGATCTGTTCTTCTTACAGCTTTTAAGTATTTTATAATAATATGAAAATGATTATTTGATAATCAAAGGAATTATCACAAGAAGAAAGGGACACATGGAATACTAAAATAGAAAATAGTATGACATGTGTTTGTTTCTATAAATACGAGGAAAGGAGTTATGTGCAATAGATTAATGCACATTGTCTATTGATATGAATGAATATATATTATTTAATGCTATCATCATTACTGTTGATAAAAATAGAAGAATTATCAATAATGGAGCATTATATGTGAAAAATGATACAATTGAAGGTATTGGTGAAAGTCAAACAATATTAGAAAAATATCCAGATGTTGAATCTATTGATTTGCATAGACATATTATTTTACCTGGGTTCATAGATGTTCATGCTCATGCTGGGCATTCACTCATCTATACATTAATTAAAGATACAATATATTGGATGAAAGTTCATAATTATATGTATAATCATTGTTTATCAGATGAATTTTGGGCAGTTGAATCAAGATTCGCTGCTACTCAGCGTGCATGCTTTGGAATAACAACTGGATTAAGTGTGATGGGCTCTCAATCCATGTGCTATAAAGAAAGCTATGTAGATAAACAGGTAGAAGGATATAAGGAAATAGGAATTCGTAATATTCTTGCTTGTGGGCCTGGAGATACACCATGGCCAAAAAAAATTAAGCCATTGGGAAAATAATCAAAGAATTCGTTATCTGGAGAGTTATGATGAAGCTATTGCGACATTGGAAAAGATTGTTGAAAAGCATCACAATACAAATGATTCATTAACAAAAATATTTGTATGTCCATATAAAATTGTTACATCATTAACCTCTCAAACTGAATCAGAAGCATGTAATGAACTAACCGAATTAGATTTGCGCAATTCATATGAAATGAGAAGAATTGCTAAAAAGTATAATACTAAAATTCATACAGATGCATTTCAGGGAATGGTTTATTTGGCTAGTAAAGACCCAAATGCATTATTAGGAGAAGATGTTCATATCCAACATGGACAAGGACTCTCTTTAGATGAAGTCAATATTATGGCTAAAACAAAAACAAATTTCAGTTTTTGGCCAACCATTGCTCATTTTAAATCAAAGGCACCAATCATGGAAATGATGGCACAAGGAGTGAATGTAGCGATTTCAACAGATGCACCATCATATTCATCAAATTTTGATTTGTTTTCAAACATGCGAAAATGTCAATTCTTAGTAAGAGCTTTATACAATGAGAGAAATTATCTTCCTAACGAGAAAATATTAGAAATGGTCACTATTGATGCTGCCAAATGTATAGGTATGGAAAATGAAATAGGTTCATTAGAAATAGGAAAGAAAGCGGATATTATTACAATAGATATTGATCAGCCTTATTTCATGCCATATCATGATCCAGTCAATTTGGTCGTTCGCTTTGCTCATGGAAATGATGTTGATAATGTTATCTGTAATGGAAAATTTGTTGTTAAGGATAAAAAACTTGTAAATGCTGATAGAGAAAAGATATTTGCAGATGCACAGGAAATGTCTGATAAACTTGTTAAACAATTAAAAATTGAAGGGTTTGATATTCCTCAGGATTCACAGTGGGGAAAATATAAGGCATATTATCCTCATAAAAGATGTAGATTGGAATCAGATGATGAATAGAGGAGGTGTATGACATAATGAAAATGGCAGTTATAGGAGGAGGTGGTGTCAGATCACCACTTCTTGCTCGTAGTATTGCATATCATGCTCAAAAAATTCATTTGAATCAAGTCGTATTTATGGATAATGACTTAACAAAACTCCACATTTATGGAAAAATATCACAACAGGTCGCACAACAGATTTGTCCAGAATTAGATTTCTCTTTAACTGACTCATTTGAGGAAGCAGTGAAAGATGCGGATTATATTATTACGACAATAAGAGTTGGAAATGATGAAATGCGCATCATTGATGAACGTCTGGCTTTGAAATATGGTGTGATTGGGCAGGAAACAACAGGTGCATCTGGAATTTCTTTTGCGATGAGAAGTGTTTCTATTTTAAGTCAATATTGTGCAGTGATCAGACAAATAAGTAAAAAAGATGTGAAAGTTTTTAATTTTACAAATCCAGCTGGAATTGTAACGCAAACTTTGAGAGATATGGGATATGAATTCTGTTATGGAATATGTGATGCGCCAACAAGTTTAATAAATAGTATTATAGATATTATGGACTATGATCCTGAACAGTTATCTTTTGATTGTTTTGGACTGAATCACTTTTCTTTTATTACTTCTGTAAAATATAAGGGAAAAGAAGTCATAGATTCTATTTTATCAAATACAACTGTGCATCAACAAACTGATTTAAGGTTTATTGATCTTGAATTGATGAAAAATAAACATATGCTATTTAATGAATATCTATATTATTATCTATATCCTCAAGAAGCTTATCAAAATATTTCTCAATCCCCTAAAATTAGGTCAGAAATAATTAAGGAAATCAATGATTCAATGACTTCTCAACTTCAATCTATAGATATAGAAAAGAATTTAGATGAAGCATTAAGAATCTACTCAAAATGTTATAACTTAAGAGAAGAATCTTATATGCAAAATGAAACAGGACAAACAATTAATAAAAAACCATTTGTTTTTGATATAAAAGATCAATCTCAAAATGGTTATGCTTCGATTGCTTTGGATTATATTATGGCAGTTGAAAATGATATAGAAAAGAATGTTGTGTTGTGTACAAGAAATGATGTTCATTCAATTTTAGATAAGGACGATATAATCGAAGTGACATGTACAATTGATCAAAAAGGTGTCAAAGTTCATCATATTGAGATAGAAGATCCATTGATTATTGAATTATTAAGAAGAATGAAGACATATGAAAAGATGGCATCACGTGCTTTAATAAGTCATAAAAAGCAGGATTTTATAGATTGTTTAATGTTAAATCCACTTGTTTCATCTTATTCGATTGCGAAAGGATTAACAGATGATTTCTTTGAAGTGAATAAAAATTATTTTGATGAATCGCTTTAAAGTCATTATGCTAAAAAAGAGGTGTAAAAAATGAAACTCATTGTTCGTGCAGACGATTTAGGGTTTAGTGAAGCTGTCAATTGTGGAATATTGAAAGCTATTCAAGATGGTGTTGTGACTAGTGTGGGACTCATGTCAAATATGTTATCTTCAAGGCATGGATATAAATTAATCCAAAAGGAGAATGTATCTTTAGGTTTGCATTGTAATATTTCAGCAGGGTATCCTGTTTGTGACTTACAGCTTATTCCCACTTTGGTCAAATCAAATGGAGAATTTTATTCAAGTCAGGATATTCATGCCAGAAAGTTTGATACAATAAATATTAAAGAGTGTGAAAAAGAAATAGAAGCACAATTACATCAATTTATAGAGATAACAGGTCGAGAACCTGATTATGTAGAAGGACATGCTGTGTTCTCTCAAAACTTTTTTATAGCTATTGAAAATGTATGTCAAAAATATAATCTTTTCTTTTCAAATCCACGTATTTCCAAACAATGGGAAAAAGAAAATGGAATACATGGGTTAGGATTTGTAGATCTGGATGAAAATGGATTGTATGATCCTCAAGAATACATGGAAACTCATTTAGAAGAGTTAAAAGAAAATCCAGTGAATGTAGCTGTATTTCACCCAGGATACTTGGATCAATATATTTTAAATCATTCATCGTATACCTTCATTAGAGTCATGGAATGTGAGTTTTTATGCAGTCAATGGCTAAAAGATTTTATAAAAAGCAATCAAATAGAACTTATTGATTTTAGAGATTGTACAAAAAATAGAATTTTAAAAGAGAGTTGATAATATGACTGAAAAATATGTTTATGCAGGTTTTTTTAAAAGAGTATTGGCTTTTTTGATTGATGGACTGATTTTAAGTTCTTTTACGGGTATTATAATGAAAATCAATCCTCATCTCATATTGGTTGTGAGCGTTGCATATTTTGTTTTGTTAGATGCATCAAAGAGCCAAGGAACATTTGGAAAGCAATGTCTAGGTTTAAAGATAGTTAATAAAGATGGTCAAAAAATGACATATCTTCAAGCACTTTGGAGACATGTTCTTAAATATTTTGGTATTTTATTTCTAGGTATAGGTTATATTGGATTGTTGTTTAATATAACGCATAAGAAAGCGCTTGTCGATTATGTTTCTAAGACAAAGGTTATATATAATCGTTAATTATAATAAATATCTTTCCCCCCTTTTTGATAAATATAAAAATAATTGTAGAGTTTGTGTTGAGAATACATATAACTCTACAATTATTTTTTACGTTTTAATTGTTCTTTATATTTTTGACCAATAGGTAAACATATATGAGAAACCATATAAACATCTGTAGAAGTCTTTTTTTGAATATAAGCCTTATTAATAATGTATGATTTATGAATTTGAATAAAATCTAATGGTTCTAAAATCTTTAATATTTCTGAAAGTTTTTCTCTTACTTTAAATGTTGCACTTTCTGTATGAATGAATACATAATGTCCATAAGATTCAATGTATTCAATTCTTTGTGAGTTAATTCTAATAGTTTGATAACCAGATTTAAAATTTAATATTGTCCCTAAACCACGTTCTTTATATTGTAGAATTTCTATTAAATGAATAATGTCTTTTTCAATATGTGAAAGCCTAACAAAAGTTAAAGGGTTGTATTCTAATAATTCAAACATATATTCTCCATTTTCAATTAAGAATACAAAATCTATATGATGAAAAGATGATGTTTGGATTTTTTTAATGCCTTGAATAGAACGAATTTGTTTAATAAAGATAGCGTCATTTAAATGATTGCTATATTGAATATAAGTTATATTTTGAAAGTATGTGTTAAAATATCTTTTGAGTATTTGAGTATATTGAACTTCACACTGTAAAATAATATTCACTATTTTATTTTCTCCTTTTCAAGTGATTCAATGTATTCCTGAAATAGATAACTATTTGTACTTAACACAGACCTCAAATTGTATTTATCAATGATTTCAATATGTTGCTGTTCTAATAATTGTAGTGCTTGTTCATAATCACCTTTTTCTATCTGATTAATGCTTGTCGGGAAAATGGTAAAAACAGAACCATCATGCATTAAAAAAGTCATTTTTAATCTATAACCTTTCTGTGCCCATCCTGCGAATTGGGTAATATAAGATAGATTAACTTTTAAAATTTGATTTGTTTTCATAGAAGTGTTGGGAATGGCTTTTTTGTTTTTTAAAATACGAAAGACTTCGACAAGCTGTTTCAAAAATCCTTTAGCGTGGTAATAATTAACACTTTGCATGGTAAACTCTAAAGTTTCATAGGAACCAATAATAGGTGTTAGAAATAACATAGTTAAAATATATATAAAAAAAGAAAAGATATAGTTATTGATAAGTGGTAAATTTGTATAAAGGTGAAAGATATTAAAAAATCCAACAGCAGTCAATAAGCCAAAAACAGATAAATATATCCAACTGAAAACAATTCCTTTTTTTGTCAATTTATCTCCGATGATAATTTTCTTGTCCATATATTATGTCCTCCTTACACCTTCATTATATTTTATAGAGTGTTTTAATGAATAGATTAGGCATGAACAGGACTTGAGATGTCATGAAAAATATTTTTAAGTTATATGCAATAATTGAGTACGTGGATATATCATTAATAAAACTGAAAAGAATAATTCTTATTATTTTGAATATTTTCTTCTTATAAAAGCTTCATAGATTCCTATGACAATAAACATTCCAGGTATAGTAGTGAAAATAGCTATGCGAAGAACAATTGTTTGATCTAAAATAACACCTTCTAAAACAAAAATAAGTCCATAAATAAATATTAATAATGCAGTTGCATGATTATGTTTAGCAACATTTGTTATATTTTTGGCAAGTATAGGGCGTATATTATGATAAATTGTAAGAGGCTTCTGAGACGTATAATGATAGATTGCAGAAACTATGATAATTAATCCTACAACAATAATAAAATATTTTTCATGACTCATAGGAAATCTCTCCTTCATCATTTTCTTTTTCATTGTTCATATTTATATATTGTTCAATCGTTTGATCTGAATAACTTAACAGATGACCAAATTCATAAGCGATTTCTGTTCTTAACTGAGAATATTGTTGATTTATAATAGATTGCCTTTTGTGTTCTTTTAATGCAATATATTCTTCTATATATTTCTTTTCTTTATAAAAGATAATATTATATGTTTTTCTATTGAGTGAATAAGGAAATAAATCAGTAATTAAAGGATTATCATCCAAATAATAATAAGTTTGATATTGATTTGTGATAGTTTCCACAAAAGGAATATAGCTATCTCTTTCTTCTTTGGCAGTACAAGGATGAGCTA
>ERZ857801.2878-NODE-2878-length-13334-cov-5.520145_pt1 | contig 13334 bp, 11 predicted proteins | sample MGYA00519762_ERZ857801 | MGnify/ENA primary metagenome ERZ857801 (study PRJEB31778, sample SAMEA3449368) | human gut metagenome | biome: human gut; feature: human-associated habitat; material: faeces | place: United Kingdom | collected 2010/2012 ...
CCAGCTGCCGCTGGCCCTGGCTGAGGGCGGCACAGTTCCGATACAAAAGCCCCTCAATGCCGAACTGCTCCGCCGCCCGGCGCACCAGCTCCCGGGTCTGACTGCCCGGCGGGCGCAGCGGGCCCTCCCAGGGGTAGCGGCCCAGCTCCAGCACCTCCTCCACCCGCAGGCCGGGGGAGGTCGGGGTGTGCTGGGGCAGCAGGGCCATCCGCCGGGCCCGCTGCCGGGGGGAGAGGGCGGCGCAGTCCTCCCCCTGAACCAGGACCTGTCCCTGACGCCGCCGGAGGCCGTAAGTCAGCCCCCGGAGCAGCGTGGACTTTCCGCTGCCGTTCCGGCCCAGAATGCCCACCAGCTCCCCGCCGGCCACCGTGAAGGAGACGTCCCGGACCACGAAATCGGTATATCCGGCCCACAGGCCCCGCACCTCAAGCATCGTGCCCATAGGCCCCCTCCTTTCGCCGCCACAGCAGGGCGGCCAGCACCGGCACCGCCAGCAGCACGGTAAAAATACTCAGGGGGAGGGTGTAGACCCGGGCGGGCAGGTCGGCACACAGCAGCACCGCGCCCCCCACCAGTCCGCACAGGGGCAGGTATAGGCCGCCCCGCCGGCCCAGCAGCAGCCGGGCAATGTGGGGGGCGATCAGCCCCACAAAGGCCACCGCCCCCAGAACGGACACCACCGCCGCCACCATCAGGGTGGTGAGGGTCAGCAGCACTCCCCGCCAGAACACCGGGTCCAGCCCCAGGCTCCGGGCCTGCTCGTCCCCCAGGGAGAGCATCAGAATGGGGCGGCGCAGCAGGAGCAGGGCGACGGTGCACAGGACTACCGCCGCCGCCGGGAGGGGCAGCTTGTCCGCCGTCATGGCGGAGAGACTGCCCATGGTCCACACCTCAATGGCGGCCAGCTCCCGCTCCGGGTCGGCCATCACCTTCAGGGTCATGAGCCCCGCCTCCGCCAGGGAGGAGACGATGACCCCCGCCAGGATATAGCTGCCGGTGCGCTCCAGCCGGGCCGCCCCCACCAGAAGGAGCACCAGGGCCAGGGCGGCCATCCCCATGAGAAAGGAGCCCCCCATGATCTCCAGCCGGGTCCCGGCCCCCAGCACGATGGCGCAGGCCGCCCCCAGAGAGGCCCCTGAGGCCACTCCGGTCAGGTCAGGGGAGGCCAGCGGGTTGCGAAACACCGTCTGGTACACGCCCCCCGCCAACCCCAGGGCCCAGCCCGCCAGCAACCCCATGCACATCCTGGGGAACCGCAGCTGCCAAAACACCTGGGCCTCCAGGGTCCCCTCCATTCCCCCGGTGAGGATAGAGCCAATCTGGGGCAGAGAGAGGGGAAAGCTGCCCACAAAGAGGGAGACGGTCCCCAGCCCCCCCACCAGGAGGAGGCAGGCCGCGGCGGCGGCCCAGTCCCGCCCATGCTTCTTCATGGCGCTTTCCCCTTTCCCATAAAACCGAAACTCACTTGGTGATCAGCGAGGCGTCTACGGAAAAGCCGTAGAAGGTCTGATAGAAGTCCTGGGCGTCGGCCGTGAACTCCTCAAAGGGATATACGTCGGGGTGGAGGACGCTGGTCATCCACATGGTGCCCAGAATCCCAGAGGGCACGGGGGAATCCCACTCCTCGATGCCGCCGGGCATCTGGTAGACCGCACCGTCCTGCACCGCGGGCAGGGCAGAGAGCTGGGGGTCCTCCAGCACGTCCTGGACGGTGTACTCCGCCCCGGCGGGGAGCACGATAACCTGGGGCGCCATGGCCAGCACGTCCTCATAGGAGACCTCCGTCCAGTAGTCCCCTTCCAGGCTGTCCCCGGCGTTGACGCCGCCGGCCTGCCGGATGAGGGTGCTCTGGTACATGGAGGCGGGGGCGGTGGCCAGGAAGGAGGAGTTGCTGCCCATGTAGACCACGGGGGCCTCGGTATCCTGGGTCAGTTCCGCCATCCGGTCCAGCTGCTCCTGATAATAGCTGGTGAGGGCCTCAGCCCGGTCCTCCAGCCCGAGGGCGGTCCCCATGAGCTGGAGCATCTCCACCAGGGCCTCATGGCTCTCGGGGTTGACCACCAGCACTGGGATGCCCAGCTGGGCGAGGGTGTCGGCGTAGTCCGCCAGGGCCTGGGGCATGATGACCAGCTCGGGCTCCAGGGCGGCGGTGGCCTCTACGTCCAGTTCCTTCATGGTGCCCACCTGGGGCTTCTCCAGCAGCTCAGGGGCGGCCATCTGGTAGATGGGGCGGGTGTCAGCCTTCTTCTCCAGGCCTACCACCCGGTCCTCCGCCCCCAGGGCGATGGCCGCGTAGGTGGAGATATAGTAGCAGCTGACAATGGACTGGGCCGGTCCCTCCAGGACCACCTCACGGCCCGCCTGGTCGGTGAGGACGATCTGGCCCTCCGCCTGGCTGGCGCTCTCCGCGGGGGCGCTGCCCGAGGCAGAGACGCTGCCGGACGCGGAGCTGCCCGCCCCGTTAGAACAGGCGGCGCAGCCCAGCGCCAGGGACAGGGCCAGCGCCAGAGCGGCGATTCGTTTCCATGTTCTGTTTTTCAAGCGTTTCACTCCTTCTGGTTGGTTCTGACATGCAGAGTACAGGACATTCTATCCTGCCCCGCATCATTTGTCAAAGATTTTCCACAGGCCTGTGTTTACTCCCTGGCCGCCGGGTACTCGCTGCACAGCAGGCGGTAGGGGGGCTCGTCCTCCTCGATGGTTGGAAAGCGGCCCAGCTGCTCATAAAAGCGGTTGTCCGTGTTGTCGTCGTTGCACTGGCTCACCTCGCCCAGCAGTACCGGGCCGAAACCTGGCTCCACGGTAAAGTCGTGGTAGAGATAGGGAGAGATGGTGATGCTCTCCCCCGGGGTCAGCCGCACCTGGGTCCCAGCAGGGACCACCATCTCCCGGCCGTCCACATGGACATGGACCTCCCTCTCCCGGTCCAAATCCTCGTCGGGGGTGGAGTGATATACCCGGATGAGCACGTTCCCGCCGCCCCGGTTGATGATGTCCTCCATCTTGGACCAGTGAAAGTGCATGGGGGAATACTGCCCCTCCTTGATATAGAGGAGCTTTTCCGCATAGGTCTTGGTGTACCGGTCCAGCTTCAGATTCCCGTTGCGGAGGGTAATGAGGGAAAACCCCATCTTGTCAAAATCCCCCATGCCATAGTCGGTAATGTCCCACCCCAGCATGTTGTCCCGGATTTCGTCGTATTCGTGCCCCTTCTCTGCCCACTCCTCCGGCGTGAACCCACAGAAGGGGGGCAGGGCAAAGCGGTACTCCCGCACCATCTGCTCCATCTCTCTCAGAGCGGCGTTGATCTCACTGCGCTTCATAAAAATAACCTCCTTGCAGAGTTCCGGCTTTCCCCTTGATTTTACCATAAAGGACCGTCTTCCACAATTCAGAACTGTATCGGTCCGCAAAATCAAAAAAGGACACAACTTATGGTCGTGTCCTTTTTGCGGCGGGTCGCTGCATATTTTTAAATTCCCAAATCTGGATGAGCACTACAATCTAGATATTTCAAATTTTCGATTCGCCATCTTGACATCTCGCCCAACGGCTCTTCTGGGCCGCACCGCTTTTGCGGCGTTCGAGCGTTTTGCCGCAGGCAAATCCTCGGTGGACTGCGCCCGCAGGCGCGTTTCGGAGCGCAACCGCCGCGAAGCGGCGGCACTTGGCGCGGAGATGGGCGGCTTCGCCGCCCTGAGCATTAAAATATCGAAGGGTGTAGCCGCCTTTGGGCGGCGGAACCCAAAACGAAAGGACACCCTTTCGGATGTCCTTTCGTTTTGGTGGACGATACAAGACTCGAACTTGTGACCTCCCGCACGTCAAGCAACCTTTGAGATTTTTTCTGATTATTTTTTGCAATTTTTAATCTTTTTTGCTTTATTTCACTTGCTTTCCGTCACTCTTCAGCGGCAAAGATCCTTCTTGTTCCGCCTCTGTCTGTGGCTAGGTGTGTGGTCAAAGTGATGAATTTTTACTTCTGAAAAAGCTCATAGACACGGACCATAGTCAAGGCACTCTGCTCATAGGTATAGGTGCCGGTTGGGTCGAATCGATTGTCCCCCACTCCACTCATGATGCCCGCAGTAGTAACAACCCGGATACTGTCCAGAGCCCACGCTGCACACAGGCTCTCATCTGCAAAGGACACCTTCTCTGTCTCTGGGAAGGAATACCCCAAAGCAGTACATAGTCGGTGGAGCATAACCGCCGCTTCCTGCCGGGTAATCAGGTTTGCTGAGCCAAAGGACTCAGAACCTGTACCGCTGACCACTCCCATCAGATAAAGCTTGATCACGGGATCCGGCTCGTCAGACCAGTGCTTGACGTAGAGCATTCCCTGTCTCGGCCACAGGTCGGTGAAAGGATGCAGTCCCCCCAGTCTTTCTTCCGGATACTCCGGGTAGACGGCAGTCCACCAATCTGAGTTCCCGGTGCACTCTCGCTCCAGCTTGTCAGCCAGCAGGTAGGCCGCCTGGGCAAAATCCCAGCGTGCAGTTCCTGACTGATAACCGGGGTAGAAGGGTTGGGAACCGGAAGCCAAAAAGGTATCATTGGGAAACAGTTCCAAGTAACGAACCACGCCATTTTGTGCCCAAACACTGGGCTGCGAGGGGTCAATGGCATAGAAGATGGAGGCATTCACAGAGAAGCACTCCATCAGCACCCGCTGTAGATAGCGGAGTTTCTGGATCGCTGGACAGTTGGGAGCCTTCTGCGCCAGATCCTGGACAGAGGTGGGGCTGTCAAACAGATAGGTAAAGCTCTCTGCAAAATCCTCCTCGAAGGAGGTGGAAGCGTAATTGGTGATGAAGGTTCCCTCCACATAGCCGCCTCCGTAGGCGGCCCCGCCGTTGAAGGCGGTCCACTCAGACTGGAGCCGGTCCGCCCCATAAAGTCTGTTCAGCAAAGTGAGTTGGACCAGGTGGCCGTACTCGTGGGTATGGGTGCCGGCGAGGTCCAGATTCATGGTAGTAGTGGATGGGATATAACCGCCAAAGATAGCCCCGTTAGCCGGGAGTACGCCCGCCAATCGGATGGTCAGCGTCTTTCCAAGGCCGGCCAGCTTCGTTTGGGCAGCTGCATAGAGGGGCTCCGGAATACGGGCGACAGCCGTTTCCAGTTCCTGGATTCTGCGATAGGCGGTGATGGGGTTGTCCCCCGCCCCCTCGATCCGGAGGTTATACCGGGCCTCCAGCCACTCCTCCCGGTCCCTCGCCTGCCGGGCAACCTCCTGGGAGGTAGGCATGGTATAGACCCGTTTCCACCCGGCCGGGGTCTGGAGATAGTCAATGCCTCCCTGGGCGTTGACCACATCCACCCATACCAGCTCCCCCTGGGCGTTCCACACCTGGGCGCGCACAGGATTAGTCTCGGCGTCATAAATCACAGCCGGCTGGACCGCTGCGCTGATCGGGATGTTCAGGAGCAGCAGAGCTGCAAATAAAATGAAACCTGTCAGGCGTTTTTTCACAAGAGTTCCTCCATTTTAACGGGCCAGCCCCAGGCGAATTGCCCAGGGCCGGTATGATTTCTTTTAATTGACCAATGCCTTATAAAGGAAAGTAACAATCTGAGCACGGGTGCAGATGCTGTCCGGGGAGAACGTATCCTCTCCGGTACCAGCGGTGATGCCCTCCTCCACCGCCCAGTCCACTGCCGTGGCGTAGTCCGCATCAGCCGGCACGTCAGAGAAGCCGGCTGCACCGGCGTTGGGCTGGCCCGCCAGCTTCCAAAGGTATTTCATGGTAGCGGCTCGGGTGGCGGGGGCATTCCCACCAAACACATCGCCGGAGATCAACCCCTTTTCCCAAGCCCACGCAGCGGCATCGGCATAGTAATCGTCTCCCGATATGTCAAGGAAGGGTGCTGTCACTGTGGGGGCCTGGGAACCATAGGCGCGCCACAGGAAGGTGATGATCTGGGCCGTGGTGCAGGTATTGTGGGGACCGAAGGTATCCGGGCCGGTGCCGGCGGTGACGCCGTTCTCCACCGCCCAGACCACCGGGTCGGCAAAGTAATCCTGCGTGGTCACGTCGGTGAACTGGCCGACGGCCGTCTCCGGCTCCTCCACCGGAGGGATCGGCTCCATGTCCTCCACGCCCTGGACGTAGACATAGCCGTAGATGGAGTCCGTAAAGCCGAACTCATAGATATCAGTGGTCTCTATGGTAATCGGCATGGGCTCTCTGACCGCCACATATTCCCCCACCTCATCGAAGTAGGTGTTGTCGTACAGGAGCTCACCCCCCGCCGTGGACCGGCCCAGATAGTCCGGAGCCCAGGCGCCGGCGTCCACGCCGGAGATCACCGTTCCGATGGGGACCTGGAAGACGAAGGCGTCCCGGGGAGACTTTCCCTCCCCCTCCCACGAGTATTCCGGAATGGACAGGATCGCCACTTGGGCGGGGGCGGAGCTGAGGACGACATTGACGCCGTCCCCCATGGTCGGGTCGGTGAGCAGATAGCCGCCGGACTGCTCCGACGGTGCCGAGCCGGCGCTCCGGTTTCGGATCTCCAGCAGATCCTCCGGCGTGGGATCGGGGAATTCCGCCAGCACGGCTTCCACGGTGGTCTGGGCCTGGGTCTCCACGATAAACTGGGCCCCGGCGGGCACTGTCAGCCCAAGGGAAAGGGCGAGGGCGGATGCGATAGCGATGAGTCTGCGCTTTATGTTCAACACTCCTTCTTACTCATTTGTTTTGCGGTCGTTGTGCCTTGCCCTCCTGTCAGAGCAGGAGAACAGGCCGGAAAGAGGGGGACGATCCTCTTTTTCCCAATATTCAGCCGCCGCTGATCGCCACCGGGAGCTTCTCCAGGTGCTCCTCCAGCAGCAGGCCGGCGTCCGGCGGCGCGTCATAGCGCCACAGCTTGCTCTGGTAGCTCCCCTCTACCGCCGGATCGCTCAGGTCGGCCAGCACGGGGCCGTACCCGGAATCGGGCACATAGGTATAGACTGTCTCTGCCAGAGGCCCTGTGGAAGTGGGGGTTATGGTCACGGTCCGTCCGTCTCCGGAGACGGTATAGCGGAACCCGCCCGAGTCGGACGTGCGGTATTCGCATGTCCCGCCCGTGAGGCGGTGGAGATAATATCCGTTGCCGAACTCGGAGAAGTGGTATTCATGCGCAAAGGTGTCGAAGGGGCTGTAGGCGTACCAGACGCTCTCCCGCAAGTAGCGATGCTCCTCCGGGATGACCTCCTCCAGGATCACCTGTCCACTTTCCGGGTCTGTCCCGGCGTATTGGAATCGGATGACCGCTCCCTGGTCGTTATAGGTAAAGCAGAGCAGTCCTGCCTGGAACTCCGCCTCCTGTATAGCCCCGTGGGACAGCCGGCCAACACGGATCTGAATGCCCCCTGGGACGGGGTCGGCAATCACCAGGTCAGCACCCCGGCCAGAGGAGAAGAGGCCCTGGTCCTCCACCGGCGCCGCGCCGAAGCCTTCGTCATAGGTCATGGTCTGGTTCCAGCGGGTGGAGATCCCCTCCAGGCACCAGACCAGCTCCACCTCGCCATCTCCGTCGATGTCCCCGTCAGCCCGCAGAATGGAGTCGCAGTTCAGCTCCAGCAGATGTTGGGTGTAAAGGAGGGCAAAGGCGTGGAGATCCTCGTCGGGCCAGTGTGCGGTGAACAGGTCGGCCCAATCTCGGGGGAGGGGTACCAACCCCAACCGGTCTATCCGGTCGTTAAATTCTGGCAGGGTCAGCTCCTCCCCCTCGAAGGAGGCACGTTCCTCAAAGGCGGGGTTTTCCTGGTCTACGGCGGTATCCCAGTCCGGCACACGGCTGGAGCCGGCCCACAGTTCCCAGTGATCTCCCGTCCAGCGGCTGTACTGGTGGTATTCCCCCGCCCCAGAGCCGAAGGAGCTGTACAGGAGGGGGAATCCGTGGACGGTGTCTATCACCAATACGGAGGATCCAGTGGCGCTCTGGTTGGCCGCATAGTAGCACAGGGAGGTCCCAGCCGTCTGGAGGTCAAAGGTGAATAGGATCTCCCGGCCGGACTGTCCGACGCACTGGACAAATAACTCCTCGGTGCCGTCCCCATCCCCATCCCCGATCCACGCGCCGTCCAGCGCCCGTTCAACAGAGTCCCCCTGCGTCAGCAAGGAGTGGTATGGTCCCTGACACAGGAGCGCGTAGTCGATCCGTAGCATCAGCCGCTCCTGCTCCTCCAGAGAAAGCGGTTCCGGTTGCTGTTCGCTTTGCTCCGGTTCGGCTTCCTGGTCATCCGAGAGGTCCGGCCCGGAGGGGCGGCTGTGGGAGGGGGTACCACAGGAAGCCAGGAGCAGGAGCAGGGCCGCCGCGCCGGCGGCCGCGGTTCGCAAAAGCCGTTTCATACCGCTGTCTCCTTTCCCGTCCGCCTCAGTAGAGCTTCAGCTGGTCCACTGCGCCCAGCGCCACCGGGAAGCCGTTCCTGCTGGCAGTGGTCTTCATCTCCACCTTTAGGGACAGCACATTGCTGATGTCCACCTCGAACTGGATGGGCTCTGTCCCCGCAGTGATGGAGATGGTGTAGAGCAGCTCATCATCGCCGTAGATATTCAAAATCTCTGTTTCCTTGGTGGACTTGTGCTCTTGGGTCAGAAAATAAATGCCGGACAGCGTGTCATATTGGCCGTTCAGGGCGTAGACGGCCCAGGCGGCAGAACTTATGGAGGAGTGGAGCCCATAGGTGTTCTGCCGCAGAAGCCCCAGATTATCCGTGCGGTCCCAGAATTTGACCACATCCAGGGAACTCTCATAAAAGGTGTCCATTTCCCCCAGGAACACCCCGGCCCGGTTTTCATGATCGCCGATGTAGACGCTCTTGGTCGCGCCGTCCCACTGGACCGGATAGCCCAGGGACTTGCTGACCGCCGAGACTGCAACATACGTTGTCCCGTTATAGATAAAGGCATCCGGGTTCCCGTGGGTCTCACCGGCGTCCAGCGGCGTATCGTTCACATAGACCCGGACACCGGTGTACGCAGTGATGGGAGTGCCAGTAAGTGCCGCCAGGGCAGGCTGCGCAGCCTGTCCAAGCAGTGCAGCTGCGATCATTCCCAACGCAGCGTATTTGACTTTCAAAAAATTTTTTCTGCCCATGTGAATCCTCCTCCTGTGCCTTGTGACAAGCGCTTTAGCACTGTTACATATCAAATTAAGTTTACCTCCTGGCAGAAGTCTTCGCCATAGGATTGTTATAAACGATACGTTTTTTGTCATAAAAAGTCGCTGTTTCTGTCCCCCTTGACGGCCAAGTTGCCCCTTGTTATACTGAAGCCATAGCAAATAGAGAGGAGGTCGGCGTATGGGCGACAGCGGAACAATCTTGATCGACGCGGTCACGATCCTGCCTCAGCCTCTCTTCGGCTCCTGGGTCCTCTGCCGGCTACTCCCCATGCGCTGTCCGGCAGGATTTACCCTGCTGTATACCGGTTCTGTCCTGGTGCTACACGGCCTGTTTTTGTGGGTCTGGCTTATTCCGGCCATGGCCAAGATGGCAGCTATGCTGTTGGCCGTGGTCTCTCTGTCCTGCTTGTTTAGCCGCCGTGAGGACCGCTTGCCCGCACTGAGCATCACCTTGCTCTATACTGCGCTGCTGATCTTGACAGAGTTTCTGACCATCTTTTTCCTTCTGCTGCTTTTAAACGCCGGTCCGGGGCAGTCCATGGAGGAATTTCTTCAACTGATTACGCCCAACCTGCTGGTCACCCGCTGTGCCTACACGGTTCTTTTTCTTTTGATGCTGCTCCCGTTTTACCTGCTCTGGAAAAAGCTGCTTCGGAAAGATACTGTCCGGAGTGTGCCCGAACTTCTGCCGTTTCTAATTGTGCACAGCGCCATGCTCCTGATGGGAGAACTGATGCTGCTGATGTGCGGGTACCTTTCTGCCCACCTTCTGCCCGTTGTTTTGACCATCGCTGGTCTGTCCTGCGGCGCACTGATCGCTGTGCTGTGGGCCTATCACCAGGAGCAGCAGCGGCACAGCCTTCGGTTGAATAACCAGTCCCTTGTCCTTCAGAACCGTGCATTGAAAATGGAACAGGAAGCGGCTGCCAATCAACAGGCACAGGTACTCTCTATGCAGAGAGAACTCCGAGATCGGCTCTTGGAAATTGGTGCAACTCTGAACCGGTGTGCTGATCAGGCAGCAAAGAATCAGATATTCCAGACCGCCCATTGGCTTCGGCTCCATACCGCCCAACAATTTTGCGAAAATATTGTGGTTAATGCTGTCATGATCCATCAGGCTCTGCGCTGCCGCGCTGCAAATATTTGCTTGGACTGCGCCCTGCAGCTACCTCAAACACTGGACATAGGCGAGGCAGAGCTGTGCAGCGTGTTCTCCAATCTGATGGACAATGCAGTCCGAGCATGTACCTCCCTGCCCGAAAAGAACCGGCGAATCGAGTTATCCGCCACTATAAGAGGAGCTTACCTGATTATTCGGGAACGCAACCCGCTGCCCGATGCGCCACTTGCCGCAGATACACGGGACCACGGTCTTGGTCTTGGCATCCTGAATGAGATTGCCCGGCTACACGATGGTGAACTGGAAATCAGCCGGGAAAATGAGCAGTTTTCCGTTACTCTGTGGTTGCGGCTGGGGGCGAAGGATTGCATTTCATCCGGTGAACAAACGATGGCAGCGGATGGGCCCGGGCGGTGGGTCCTGCTTCGGGACACCAGTCTTCTCCTGGGCATCTTCCCTTTAAGCCAGATGGTCCTGATTTGGTTTATTCTGCGTCTGTGGCAGCGGTCCGGGCAGGATGTCCACTGGGGTGGACCTGTACTGATCGTCTTTTTGGGAGTACTCGCCGATCTGCTGCTCATACAGCTGTTTCGCCGCTTGAGAGACACCCAGGAGATGCAAAAGCAAGCGCTGGTCCTGGAGTCGGAGCTCTTTGCCCGAAGGCGCTATCTGGAGCAGCTGAATGAAGCTTCTCTCCAGCTACGCAGAATCCGTCACGATATGAACAACCATCTCCAGACGCTCGGCTATTTGATTGGGTCGGGGGCAGTGGATAAGGCCGGAAGATATGTGGACAAGCTGATCAGCACACTGCCGTCCTCTCTGGTAGGTGAGGAGGAAAAATGATGCGCCGAATCTTGCTGTGCGATGACGATCCCGTACAGGCAAAGCAGCTGAGTGAGCTGGTTGTGCGGCTGATGGGACCGGATACGTCTGTAGCCTTCTGCGACTCGGAGGAAAAACTGGTCAAGTCATTGGAAGGGGCCTCTGTTCCGAGTGTCGTACTAATGGATATTGAATTGGGGGCAGGTGTGTGTGGGATCGATGTGGTCAAGCGGCTGTTCCCTGCGGGCTCCGGCGTACAGGTAATTTATATCACCGGATATATCGAGTACTGCACCAAGGTCTATGAGACTGAGCATGTCAGCTTCTTAGTAAAACCCGTTCTGGAACAAGAGCTGAAAGCCGCCCTGGACCGTGCCCTGAATCGGACCGCAGATAACATCCGGGAAGGAATCATGATCCGATCCAGATCAGAGCTGCTCTTTCTTCCTTTTTCGGAACTGCGCTTTTTGGAGAGCGCCGGACGAAAAATGAGATTCTTCTGCGGCAATCAGATTTACGAGAGTTACGCCCGACTGAAGAATGTAGTACAAACACTGGATAGCCGGTTCTATCAGTGCCATAAGAGCTTTGTGGTCAATTTGGACTGGGTCGACTCCTGCAATGGCAAGGATTATGCCCTGACCACCGGTGAGCGGGTCCCTATCAGCAGCCGCTATCGGGCAGCGGCAAAGAGCGCATTTCTTCGCCATCTAAGCCACACAGTTTTTGGTTAAGTGATGTTATCTATGCGGATGCCTCGCTCAATTTTCAAGTTAAAGAATTGCGAAAAAAGTTGCGGGGGCACGGAGTGTCAGATTCGGTTGAAATTGTTGGGTGAATTGGATGTTTGCTCTGCCTCGAAGATGACATCAACCTTGTTTAGACTTACTTTTCACAGGGATACAATACTCAGATTCTGCGTGGGAATAAACAATAAAAGCCCTCGCCGTTTACGCGGCCCCTACACTCCGCTATACTAAAAAGCAGAAAAAGCAAGGAGGGGCAACGATGGCGGGCGGATCTGTGCCGGGTACTACCGGCGGTACGACGGCAGGGTGGTCTATGTGGTCTCCCTGGCCACGGATGCCGACACCGGCGAGGAGACCGTCATCTGGACCGCCTACCCCTTCGCAGATGTCCCCAGGTACTGCACCTCCAGCCAAAAGTCCTTCTGCGCCTTCGTAGAAGTAGAGGGGGAGCGAAAGGCCAAGTACAAGCGGCTGACGAACATGAAGATCTCAGAGGCCGCCATCGAGAGGCTGGAAGACGAGGGTTTCCGGGGGCCGGTGCGTAAAAGGCAGAGGCGGCAGCTGGAGGAAGAATATGACTCCCGCAAGTATCAGCAGGCTGCAACCTACCACGCGTACGCCAAAGACCTGTGTGAGAACTACAACTTCGACCGGAGCAAATACCACCTCTGCGTGAAGGAAAAACGGTTCGCCGCCATCACCAGGAGCGACTTCGCCAAGCTGAAAGAGGATCTGCAATTTCTGGACAACGCCATGAAAACAGTGCTGTCAGAATACCGGGACTACTTCCGGGAGCGGTTCGTGGAGGGCCTGTCCATCCGCAAGTACGCCGAGGCCCACCAGTTGAACCGGGGCAGCGTGGACTACCTGCAAAAGAAATTTTTCTCTGCCCTGGCACGACTCCTAAAGGAGCGGGACGAGGCGGAGGGAAAATGCCGCCTGCGGAAACCTGCGCAAAACTGAATCTCAACCCAACACTGAGCGGAGCGTCTGTTTACAAAGCAGGCGCTCCGCTTTTCTGTCAGAAGTATGTCAAAAGGATACATTTTCTGCAATACATAGTGAGGGGGGTAAAAGAGGCATAGGTGTGTCAATTCTATGTCAAACAGTAAATGTCCTCGGATAAAGTAGTAGGAGGTGAAAATATGGAATCACGCCGTGTATCCAATTTTGCCGTAATCACACTGGATAATTGGATAGGCTCCAGCTTGTGAAACCAGCCCTCTCGCTCCATAATCCCACCTCGCAGCAGTGTGCGCTCAAGCTGAAGATTGGACGATGGCAGATAGAGATAGGTTTTATTTTGGGGGGACTGAGTGGGTGAGACGGGCAGAACCAGTTCATAGGCATCATACAAATACGGAGGAAATGGGCCGCCTTTATAGAGCTGCTCCATCTGCATTCCGTTGTCATAGAGCACCCCATAAGGAGTAATCTCAGCCCCTCCGCCATCAATGAGGAGCAGGGCAGTCTCATAACCATCCAGGTTCTCCAGTTCTTCCGTACTGGCACAGCCCCCA
>ERZ857801.2883-NODE-2883-length-13328-cov-3.353650_pt1 | contig 13328 bp, 12 predicted proteins | sample MGYA00519762_ERZ857801 | MGnify/ENA primary metagenome ERZ857801 (study PRJEB31778, sample SAMEA3449368) | human gut metagenome | biome: human gut; feature: human-associated habitat; material: faeces | place: United Kingdom | collected 2010/2012 ...
ACCGAGAAGTGGTACCTCCTTCGTGACGTGGTGCGCGACCTCTTCCCGGGCAACTGGACCGCCGACCCGCTCGTCAAGACCGCCGTCAGCGTCCCCGCCGAGAAGATCGAGCTCACCGGCCGCTCGGGCCTCTTCGAGAACCTCTCCAACCTCGCCGAGCCGGTGCGCTCGCTCTACCCGCAGTGCATGGAGGACATGGGCCAGAGCTACGGCTACGTCCTGTACCGCACGCAGGTCGAGCGCGACACCTGCGAGCCCGAGCGCATCCGCGTGATCGACGGCCGCGACCGCGCCCAGGTCTACGTCAACGAGAAGCACGTTGCCACGCAGTACCAGGAGCACATCGGCGAGGACATCCGCTACGCCCTTCCCGAGAAGAACAACCAGCTCGACGTCCTTCTCGAGAACATGGGCCGCGTTAACTACGGTCACAAGCTCCTCGCGGACACCCAGCGCAAGGGCATCCGCACGGGCGTCTGCGTCGACCTCCACTTCGTGCTCGGCTGGACGTCTCCAAGGTCGACTACTCCGCCGGATGGGCCGGGGGCACCCCGTCCTTCTCGCGCTTCGAGTTCACGCTCGACGAGCCGGCGGACACCTACATAGACACTACGGGCTTTGGCAAGGGCGTCGCTTTTGTCAACGGGACCAACGTGGGCAGGTACTGGGAGATCGGTCCCATCGCCACGCTCTACGTGCCCCACGGCATGACGCGCGCCGGCGTCAACGAGCTCGTGCTGTTCGAGACGGAGGGGACCGGCTGCGACACCATCTCCCTGCGCTCCGAGCCCCTCATCAACCACCTGGAGAAAGAAGGAGTTGAGTAGCATGATCGTTGGAGCACGTGTTGACTTCCGCCTGATTCACGGCCAGGTCGGCAACCTCTGGGCCAACGCCCGCCAGGTCAGCCGCTTCATGGTCGTCGACGACCAGGTCGCCGAGGACGCCACCCAGAAGCAGGTGCTTCGCATGGCCACCCCCGCCACCTGCAAGCTCTCCGTGCTGCCCGTCGAGAAGGCCGCGGCCAACATCCTCGCTCCCATGATAAACGTCGACGTCACCGTCATGACCTGGGTCATGGGCATCATCTTCGTTCTCCAGGCCCTCGTCGGCCTCAAGGGCATCGCTGCCATGAACGTCGTGCACTCCTCCATCCTCTACATCGGCTGCGTCGTCGTCGGCATACTCGCCTGGAACCACGTTGGCAGCCTCGATCTCGTGCGCGAGACACTCGGCGGTTCTTACCTCAGCGTGACCCAGCCCAGCGTCAGCTCCGTCATCGGCAACGCCGCCGGCGGCCTCTTCGCCTTCATCCTTTCCACCTCCCTCGTCGCCAACATCTACAGCGCGAAGAGCAAGAAGACCGCCAACACCGGCGTTATTGCCGCTGCTATCCTGGTCATCATCTTTGCCTTCTTCCCCGCCCTCATCGGCATCTTCGGCAAGATCATGTACCCCGACGCCGAGGCCGGCACCATCTTCTACACCGTAGCCGACACCTTCGGCCCCGCCATCGGCGCTCTGGCCAGCATGGCCATCATCGCCGCCGTGTTCTCCACGGCTCCGGCCTTCCTGCTGACGCTCTCCACCACCCTTACCCGCGACTTCTACCTCGCCGTTCTCAATAAGAACGCCACCGACAAGCAGCAGCTGCGCTTCTCCAAGTGGGCCATCGTCGGCATCGGCGTCATCGCCACCTTCCTCGGCATCTACGCCAACTCCATCCTCACCCAGGTCAACGGCGCCTTCCAGATCCGTGCCGTCGCCGGTATGGTGCTGGTCATAGCCGCCTACTGGAAGAAGGTCGACAAGAACTCCGCCTTCTGGTCCATGCTCATTGGCGGCATCATCGCCGCGGTGTGGCACTTCGCCGGTCAGCCCTTCGGTATCGTCCCCTTCTGGCTCGGCTGCGGCTCCGGCCTCGTCATTCTCATTGTGATGACCGCCCTCAACGGCAAGAAGGTCTCCGACGACTATGCGCGCTACAAGGCGCTCATGGACGCCGTCCCCGCAAACGAACTGTAAACCGCTTCGCAGCATTATCCGGCCGGCCGGGCCCCGTCCCGGCCGCCGGCTCATGACAAGAGGTATTTAAAATGTTTCAATTTGAACACTTCCTCATCCGCAACGCGCAGATGTATCCCGACAGGCTCGCCTTTGTCTACAAGGACAAGTCCTACACCTGGTCGGAGCTCAATCGGGCGGTGAACCGCCTCGCCAATTCCTTCACCTCCATCGGTCTCGGCAAGGGCGACCGCGTCGCCTACATGTTCGGCAACTGCGCAGAGGTCATACTCGTATTCATCGCCACGCAGAAGATAGGCGCTACGGCCATGCCAATAAACACCCACTTCCTCTCCGGCGAGATATCCAGGATCATGGACGTGGTGGACTGCAAGGCCGTCGCTTATGAGGCCAGGTTCTCCGACACCATCCACGCAGCGCAGGAGCTCTACGGCAGGCTCCGCCACATGATAGTTCTCGGTGAGCCACGAGCCGACGAGCTCGACCTCACGACGCTCATAAACGGCACCGACGACCACGAGGCGCAGGTCGACCTCTCCGCCGACGACGAGTCCGTCATCATCCTCACGAGCGGCACCACCGGCACCTCCAAGGCCGTGCTCAGAACGCAGAGCATGATGCGCGAATACGGCCTCATGCTGGCCATAGAAAACGACAACAGCCACCGCCCCGAGGTGGCGCTCACGCATTGCCCCTTCTTCCACACCGCCTGCCTGAGCATACTCGTGAAGATGCTCGCGCTCTGCGGTACCTTCGTACTGGTGGACAAGGTCGACCCCGAGTTCATTTTCGACCAGATAGAGAAATACCATGTCACCATGATGCTCATGGTGCCTCCGCTGCTCTATATGCGCCTTTACGACTCCGGGCTCTGGAAGAACTACGACCTCAGCTCCCTGCGCGAGGCCCAGTTTACGGGCGGCAAGTGCAGCATGGACTATGTACACAAGATCTTCACCATGTTCCCCAACTGCAAGCTGCGTCCGTCCTATGGCTCCACCGAGATCTGCGCCTCGTGCAGCGCCGTGCTCTCCCGCGAGGAGTTCGAGCGCAGGCCCGAGCTCTGCAAGACCGTGGGCCGCATAAACGCCAACTGCGAGATGAGGCTGGTGGACAACGACGGCAACGACGTGCGCGTCGGCGAGGTGGGCGAGGGCCTTGTGCGCTCCCCCGCCGTGTTCCGCGGCTACATAAAGAACGAGGAGCTCAACGCGCGCGTACTGCGCGACGGCTGGTTCCACACAGAAGACCTCCTGAAGCGCGACGAGGAGGGCTTCTACTACCTCGTGGACCGCAAGAAGGACATGATAAAGACCGGCGGTGAGAACGTCTACGCCCAGGAGGTCGAGGACGTGCTCCGCAACCACCCAAGCATCTTCGACTGCGCGCTCATAGGCGTGGACGACGAACGCTTCGGCGAGGCCGTCGCCGCGGCCATCATCCTGAACCCCGGCTGTGCCCTCTCCGACGCCGAGCTCATCGCCTACTGCCGCCAGAACCTGCCCAGCTACAAAAAGCCGCGCTATGTGGCCTTCGTCGACGAGCTGCCGCACAACGTCACCGGCAAAATTCAAAAGAGCGTACTGCGCGAAAACGCCGACAAGCTGTTCCGCCCCGTGGAAGGGCTCTGATAGTCTATACTTTTCACTCCTTTTATGTGCTCAACAGGCCTTGGGCCTGTTGAGCACATTCCGTATGCACAGACATTTTTCTCACTGGAGGATGCAATGTCAGGAAGGAAATTCATCATACCCGAGTTTGGCCCGCTCGCAGGCATGCGCGTAATCGGCGCGGGCTCGCTCATCGCAATGCCCTTCGCCGCCAGCATGCTGGCCGAATTCGGCGCGGAGGTCATACAGATAGAACGCCCCTCGGTAGGCGACACATATCGGACCTTCGGTACCCTGACCGAGAGCGCGGACGGCACCAGGGTCGGCGCCGCGTGGATACAGGAGGCCAGGAACCGGCTCTCCATGACCCTTGAGCTCAGTCCCGGGAGCCGTGACGCAAAGGAGATCTTTCTCGGCCTCATCCGCGAGAGCGACGTGTTCATAGAGAATATGGTCTGGCTCGGCAAGCTCGGCATACATGACGACGAGCTCCTGCGCGTGAATCCTGCGCTAGTCATCGTACACATCTCCGGCTTCGGCCACAGGGAGTTCGGCGGCATGCCCGAGATCTGCAAGCAGGCGTCCTATGACATGATAGGCCAGGCCTTCTCCGGCTACGCTATGCTCAACGGCTGGCCTGACAGGCCGCCGCTCCTGACCGCTCCCGCGCTAAGCGACTACGTGACGGCCCTTTTCTCCCTCTTCGGCCTGCTGACAGCCTACATGGACGCGCAGAAGACCGGCAGAGGGCAAGTGGTGGACGTCGCCCAGTTCGAGGCCCAGGCCAAGATAATGCGCGAGGCCTTCACTCGCCGTTCCCTGGGTCTGGGCGACGTTGAGCGCAGCGGAAACAGGTCCACCTCTGCGCAGCCCTGGGACGTCTTTTTGAGCCGCGACGGCCGGTATATGAGCCTCGGCGCTGTCGGCAAGGCCGTTTACACGCGCTTCCTTGGCGCCATGGGCTTTGACGGGAAGCGCTTTCCCTACGAGGAGGTCGCCGCGACCTCTGAGGCGATAAACTCCCCCGGAGGCCTTGAGCTGGACGCGGAGATAAAGCGCTGGTTCTCCGAGCACGACGCCGATGAGATAGAGGACGTGATGCGGCGCGCCAAGGTGCCCTGCTCGCGCATAAACACCGTGGCCGAGTGCATGGAGCACCCGCACTTTCGCTCAAGGGACGACTTCGTCACGTACACGGACCAGACGCTGGACAGGGAGGTCTGCGCCTTCGGCGTATTTCCCAAGCTGAGCGCCACACCTGGCCGCATATGGCGCGGCGCACCCACGCTGGGTCAGGACACGGACGAGATACTTCGCCGCATTCTGGGCCGCAGCGAGGCCGACATAGCCCGCCTGCACGCCGAGGGCGTCGTCTGAGTGCAAATAAAGGGACGGTATCCGTCTGGATACCGTCCCTTTTTCACTTTGTCCTTATCTGTTGTTCAGCTCGTCCATGGCCTTTGAAAAAGCCGTGGACCTCGGGAGGAGCTTCAAAAGCGGCAAACCGATCACGTACATCACCAGCGCCTCCTCCACGGCTATCTGGAGGGAGTTGAGCGGCAGGGCGGCCCAGAATGCGCCGGTGCTGTAAGCTATCACGCCGCCGACGATGGGGCCGTTCCAGACAACGGTCTTGGAAGCCTTGACAGCGTCGGCGAAGAGCTTCATGGTCTCGGGGCCGATGTCGCAGCCTTCCTTGTCAGCCGGGATAGCGGTGACAGGGACGACGATAGTCTCGACAGGAGCGTCGATGGGGTCGGGGAAGTTCTCGACGCAGGCGGTATCGACGGGCAGGAGCAGCTTGACGCCCTTCTCCTGAGCCTTTGCCATCATCTCCTTGCAGTAGTCCAGCTTGGAGTCATCGCACAGGCTCTTGCCGACCTCATAGCCCTGAGCCTTGATGAAGGTGTAGGCCATGCCGCCGCCGATGATGAGGGTATCGACCTTCTCCAGCAGGTTGGAGATGACATTCAGCTTGTCAGCGACCTTTGCGCCGCCCAGAATGGCGGTGAAGGGACGGACGGGATCGTTCACGGCATTGCCGAGGTACTTGATCTCCTTCTCCATCAGGTAGCCGACAGCGGTGTCCTTGATATAGTCGGTGACGCCTGCGGTGGAGCAGTGTGCGCGGTGGCAGCTGCCGAAGGCATCGTCAACGTATGCGTCTGCCAGAGAAGCCAGCTCCTGAGAGAACTCGGGCAGGTTCTTGGTCTCTTCCTTGCGGAAACGGGTGTTCTGCAGCAGGACGACGTCGCCGTTGTTCATGGCAGCGACAGCAGCCTTTGCGTTCTCGCCCACGACATTGTCGTCGTCAGCAAAGACAACGGTCTTGCCCAGCTTTGCGCTCAGAGCCACAGCAACGGGAGCGAGGCTGAACTTTGCCTCGGGGCCGTTCTTCGGCTTGCCCAGATGGCTGCACAGAATGACCTTCGCGCCGTCATTGACCAGCTTCTGGATGGTGGGCAGAGCCGCATTGATGCGGTTCTCGTTGGTGATGACGCCGTCCTTCATGGGGACGTTGAAATCACAGCGGACAAGGACCTTCTTGCCGCAGTAGTTCTGATCGTCGATCGTCTTCTTACCTAAACCCATGGTAAAAACTCCTCTCAAGTTATAATTCTGAACCAGAGTCTCGCTCACAATCGGGGCGTTGCCCCGTACAGCTACTATTATAAACAAAAACTGCGTGTATTGCAAGGACATGAGATAGATAATTGTTTAACAAACATTTGCCATTGTTGCACGGAAATGTGTCTATTTTGCCCGAAGTGCGGTTTTTTCTGCCCGCAGACGCCGGAAATGCTGTTTTCCTTCACGACAAAAGGGGTCGAAAAACGCCCACAGGCGTTTCTCGACCCCAAATAAAAATAATTTTTCCGCTGTTGATGCGTTATGCAAAATATTCCTGTGCGCGGCGGGCGGCATCGTTGATGCAATCCCGCAGCTGGTCCAGCGTATCAAACTTTTTGCTGGGACTCAGGTAAGCGTGGAACTCCACCACCGGGTCGGTGCCGTACAAGTCACCAGAAAAGCCCGGGATAAAGGTCTCGCAGGTCACCTTGGTAGCGTCATCGTTCACGGTCGGGCGGCTGCCCAGACCGGTGGCCGAGGGATACCACACCCCGTTGATGCAGGTGCGGGTGATATAAATGCCGCTGCGGGGCATCTGGAAGCCCTGCGGGTACAGCTGGTTGATGGTGGGCACCCCGAGGGTGTGCCCCAGTCCTGCCCCGTGCTGCACCGCAAAGCGGATGGCGTAGGGCATGCCCAGCATAGCGTTGGCGGCCGGGATGTCCCCGCCCTCCAGCGCGGTGCGGATGCGGGTAGAGGACACCGGCTTTTCCTCAAACTGAGCCATGGGCACCACCACTACCTCTACCCCAAGAGGGGCACAGAGGGTGCGCAGCAGCTCCGGCGTACCGGCAGCCTTTGCACCAAAGGTGAAGTTTTCGCCACAGAACAGCGCCCGGGCGTGGCAGTTTTCCACGATGCCGCGCACGAACTCCTCCGGGCTCAGTGCCTTGATCGCCTCAAAGTCCGGGGTGAGGTAATACTCCACCCCAAGACTGTGGATCAGGGCGTGCTTGTCCTCGGTGGAGAGCAGGCGCTTGCCCTTCATTTTATTTTCCACCGGCAGGCGGAAGGTGAACACCGCCGGAGCTGCATCATGGGTCTTTGCCCACTGCACAGCCCCTTCGATCACCGCCCGGTGGCCGATATGGATGCCGTCAAAGTAGCCCATGGCCACGGCGGTGCCTTTTTCAGGCTGTGCCAGCGGCAGCGGGGCAAACTGAGAAATGATCTGCATGGGTCTTGTTTCCTTTATTGCTCAATTACGTTCCACGAACAGTTTTTCCACCCGGAGCACCCCGCCGTTGATGTTAGCAAGGCCAAGGAACTGCCCGGCGGCATTGCGCACCCGGTAGCGTCCGTCTGCTGCGGGGTAGTGGCTGGTGGGACAGCCGTTGTACAGGTGCTGCTCCACCCATGGCTCCACCATCAGCAGCGGCAGCGGGGTGAACACGCTTTCCACCGGCAGCATCAGTGCTTCCAGTGCAGCGCTCCCCTGCTCCTTTGCGGCAAGAATTTCTTCCAGCGTGTGGGCATCTGCTTCGGTGTACAGACCGGCAGCAGTGCGGCGCAGCGCGCTCATGGTGCCCTTCTGCCCCATTGCGGCGGCGATATCCTCCAGCAGGGTGCGGATATAGGTGCCCTTGGAGCAGCGCACCGTCAGTACATACTCGTTTTCTGCCGGACTGCCGCCGTACTCGATGCCGTAGATTTCAATGGGGCGCGCCTTGCGTTCCACGGTCACGCCCTCGCGGGCCAGCTTATACAGCGGCTGGCCGTTGATCTTGACCGCCGAGTACATGGGCGGCACCTGCATCTGCGGGCCAATAAACTGCGGCAGCACAACCAGCAGTTCCTTCTCTCCGGCGGTGACGGGTGCAGTTTCCAGCACCGTGCCGGTGCTATCGCCGGTATCGGTGCGTGCGCCCAGACGCAGGGTGGCGCGGTAGGTCTTGTCGTGGTTCAGCTGCAGATCCACCGCCTTGCTGGCACCGCCGCAGAACACCGGCAGAACGCCGGTGGCCATGGGGTCCAGCGTACCGCTGTGGCCCAGCTTGCGGGTGCCCAGCACGCCGCGCAGCTTTGCAACCACATCAAAGCTGGTCCAATCCATGGGTTTGTCTACGATCAGGATGCCCTGCATCATGCTTCCTCCTGCGGTGCGTCCAGTTCGGCTTCCACCTCTGCAAGGATCGCGTTTTTGGCGTTTTCAAGGTCGCCCAGCAGCTCACAGCCCGCTGCGAGGGTGTGGCCGCCGCCGCCCAGCCGCCGTGCGATGGCACAGGCGTCCACGCCCTTTGCGGTGCGCACGCTGATGCGGTAGCTGCCGCCGGGCTGCTGGCGCAGGGTCAGACCCACCTTGACTCCCTCGATGCTGATGGGCAGACTGGTCAGTTCCTCCAGATCTGCGGGGTCTACCCCGCTCTGCCGGATCTCGTCCCTCGTCAGGTAGATCAGGGCGCAGCGGCCGTCCAGATAGTACTCCAGATGGTTGCGGGCGATGCGCTCGGCCTCCATGCGGGCACGGGGCTTGGTGTCGAAGAGCAGGGTGTTCAGCTCCTCCACATGACAGCCGGCCTCAATAAGCTTTGCCGCCACCGTGTGGGTGTTAGCTGTGGTGGAGGAGAACTTGAAGCAGCCGGTGTCGGTAGCAATGCCGGTGTACAGGCAGTCGGCAATGTGGGGGGTGATAGTCACCCCCATCTCCACGATGACCTGATACAGCAGTTCCGCTGCCGCAGCGGCACCGGCATCCAGAAGGGTAAAATCGGCATAGCCGTTGTTGCCTGCGTGGTGGTCGATGCACAGGTCTACATGGCGTGCGTACTGCGGCACACCGTTATTTTCGCCAAACAGCTGCAAACCGGCCACGTCCACCGCGATCACGGTGCGGGGCTCGAACTCGCCCTTGAACAGCCGTGGGTTCGTAAAGGCGTAGCGGGACGGAATGTCATCGGAGCAGAGCACCGCCGTTGTTTTTTCCAGCGCTTTGAGCGCATAGTACAGGGCGCTGCCGCAGCCGATGGTGTCACCGTCCGGGTTTTTGTGGCACAGAATCAAAATGTTGTCCGCAGCCAGCAGGCGCTGCGCCATCTGCTGCACATCCAGTTGTTCTGTCATCCAATGATCCATCCTTTCCGCAAAGGCAGTCAGTCCTCGGTCTGTTCGGTATCAGCAGGCTGTGCTTCCTCCTCGCCGTTCACGTTCAGGCTGCGCAGCAGCTCGTTGATGTGGGCGGCGTAGGCGGCACCGTCATCCTCCACAAAGATGAAGCGGGGTGCCTTGCGGATGTGCATTTTCTTGCTCACTTCGGTGCGCACATGGCCTGCGGCGCGGTTCAGGGCCTCGATGGCGGGCTTGGGGCCGTCCTCACGGCCCATCACGCTCACATAGACCTTCGCCACGTCCAGGTCGGGCGTCACATCCAGCCGGGTGACGGTCAGCAGACCGCCCTCCAGCCGCGGGTCCTTCAGCCGGCCGATGATGGCAATGACCTCGCGCTTCATATCCTGCGCAAGACGGCCCATATTTTTCTGAGACATAGTTTTCTCCAAATTCTGTCCGGCAGCCTCCCAAAGTCTTGCCCCGGCCGGGGCAAGGCGGCATTTGTCTGCCAAAACGACGGATGAGGGCGCACGCTCCACACCTGCGAAAGATACGCCCTCATCAGTCTCACTTCGTTCGACAGCTTCCCTCGTCCAAGGGAAGCCTTTTCTGCCGGGAAGCTGTTATATATTCGGTTTTTGCTTAGTCGCGGTACTCTTCCATCTTGAAGGCCTCGTACACGTCGCCTTCCTTGACGTCCGCAAACTTCTCCAGGGTCACGCCGCACTCGTAGCCCTCGGCCACTTCCTTAGCGTCGTCCTTGAAGCGCTTCAGGGATGCGATCTCGTCCTCGGCGATGACGATGCCGTCACGCACCACGCGCACCTTGCTGTCGCGGGTGATCTTGCCGCTGGTCACGCGGCAGCCTGCAACGGTACCCACATTGGAGATCTTGTACACCTGACGCACCTGCAGTTCGCCCAGAGAGACCTCGCGGAACTTGGGTGCCAGCATACCCTTCATAGCGTCGGTGACATCGTTGATGGCGTCGTAAATGACGCGGTACATACGCATTTCCACCTTGGTGGCAGCGGCTTCTTCCTTGGCCACGTTGTCCGGGCGGACGTTGAAGCCGATGATGATGGCGTTGGAGGCATCGGCCAGATCGACGTCAGACTTGCTGATAGCGCCGACACCGGCGTGGATGACGCGCACGCGCACCTCATCGTTGGAGATCTTCTCCAGACTCTGCTTCACAGCCTCGGCAGAGCCCTGCACGTCGGCCTTGACCACGATGGCCAGTTCCTTCATGTCGTTCTGTGCCATCTGGCTGAACAGGTTATCCAGCGTGACCTTCTGGAAGGAGGAGAACTGCTTCTCCTTGGCGGCAGCGATGCGCTGCTCGGCCAGTTCACGGGCCAGACGCTCGTCCTCAACAGCCTCGAACAGGTCGCCTGCTTCCGGCACTGCGGTCAGGCCGGTGATCTCCACAGGGGTAGAGGGGCCAGCATCGCTCAGCAGCTGGCCCTTGTCACTGCGCATGGTGCGCACGCGGCCCACAGCGGTACCGGCAATGATGACGTCGCCGGAGTGCAGGGTGCCGTTCTGCACCAGAATGGTGGCAATGGGGCCCTGGCCCTTGTCCAGACGGGCCTCAACGACCGCACCCTTGGCGCGGCGGTTGGGGTTTGCCTTCAGCTCCATGACCTCAGCTTCCAGAGCGATGCGCTCCAGCAGGTCGTTGATGCCCATGCCGGTCAGAGCAGAGACGGGAATGCAGGCGACGTCGCCGCCCCAGTCCTCGGTGATGATGCCGTACTTGGTCAGGCCCTCCATCACGCGCTCGGGGTTGGCGGTGGGCTTATCCATCTTGTTCATGGCCACGATGAGCTTGACGTTGGCGGCCTTGGCGTGGTTGATGGACTCCACCGTCTGGGGCATGATGCCGTCATCGGCGGCGACGACCAGAACTGCAATATCGGTCATGTTGGCACCGCGGGCGCGCATGGAGGTGAATGCCTCGTGGCCCGGGGTATCCAGGAAGGTGATGAGGCTGTCGTTGACCTTGACCTGATATGCACCGATGGCCTGAGTGATGCCGCCGGCCTCGCCTGCGGTGACGTTGGTCTTGCGGATCGCGTCCAGGATACTGGTCTTGCCGTGGTCAACGTGGCCCATGACGCAGACGACCGGGGGACGGGTGACGAGATCGTCCTGAGAATCCTCCTCCTGGGTGAACAGGCGCTCCTCGATGGTGACGTGGACTTCCTTCTCGACCTTGGCGTGGAACTCCTCGGCCACCAGAGCGGCGGTATCGAAATCAATGACGTCGTTGATGGCGTGCATCTCGCCCATCTGCATGAACTTGGCGATGACCTTGCCGGCCTGCTGCTTCAGGCGGGCAGCCAGCTCACCGACGGTGATCTCATCGGGGATGAGGACCTTCAGCTGCGCATTGCGGGCCTTTTCCAGCTGGATGCGCTGCAGACGCTCGAACTCGGTCTCGCGCTTGCCCTTCTGGAACTGCTGGCGCTGGCGCTGGCCGCGCTGGGTGAACTTCTGCTTGTTGCCCTGCGGGGTGGGCTTGCGGCGGTTCTCGGTGTTCTTGGTGGAGGCCAGATCGTCGTAACGGGCGTCGAAGCGGTCCACGTTCATATCGACGGTGCGGGTATCGACGGTGACCTGATTGTCCTCGCGGCGGACAGAGACAGACTGAGCGGAAGCTGCCGTAGCCTTTGCGCCGGTCTCACGGGCCAGCTCGCTCAGGGAGACGGTCTTCTCCTCGCGCTTCCTGTGCTGCTCGTTCTTCTTGTTGCTTTGCTTGGCAGCGGGCTTTGCCTCGGCCATTGCGGGCTCAGCCTTGGGAGCCTCGGGCTTCTTTTCGGCCTTGGGCTCCGCCTTCTTCTCGGCGGGCTTCGACTCAGCCTTGGGGGCCTTGGCGCTGTTCAGGAACTCGTCCAGGCTCTTGACGCTGTTGTCCTTGCTGAACTTCTCCAGCAGGTAGTTCAGCTCGTTCTCCTCCAGAGTGGAGCTGTTCTTCTTGCCGGTGCTGCCCATGGCGTTCAGCTCGTCGAGGACCTTCTTGGCAGAGATGCTCAGGTCCTTTGCAAAATCGCTCACTTTATATTTTACGGTCATTCGCTCATATCCTCCTCAGTTTGAATCGCTCCGCACGCCGTCAGCCGGTCAAAGCAGAGCTTGGCGAGGTTGCGGTCGGTGACGGCATAAATGGCCACCGGTTTGCGGCTGATGTCAGCCAGCTTATCCTGTGTCAGCGGCATGGGGATGACGTCCACCATATCGCCCACAGCGTAGTTGAGCCGCTGCACGGTCTTGGGGCTGGCGTCGGACGCAGTCATCACGAGCCATGCCTTGCCCTTGACGACGGCGTCTTCCACCGCGTCAAAGCCCATGGTCAGAGCGCCCGCCTTGCGGCAGAGGCTCACGGCCTGGAACAGGGCCTCATTCGGCTCAAGGGCCGGTTTTGCGGGGGCGTTATGCTTCTTTGCCATCGCGGTCGGCCTCCTTTTCCGCTTCCACACCGGCCAGCTGCTGGGCCAGTGCATCGTATACCTCGGCGGGGACCGGCTGCTCAAAGCAGCGCTCCAGCGCCTTCTTCTTTTTTGCCTTTGCAAGGCAGGCGGCATCCGGGCAGAGGTAAGCACCGCGGCCGGGCTTCTTGCCCACGGGGTCGATGCTGATCTCTCCGCTGGGTGCGCGCACCACACGCACCAGTTCCTTCTTGGGGCGGCTGGTCAGGCAGCCGATGCACTGGCGGGCAGGGATCTTCTTTTGTGCCATCCGGTTTTCCCTCCTTCGGCAGGTGTTCCGCGCTTATTCTGCGGCGGTGTCTTCGGTCTTCTCAGCCTCGGCAGCCTTCGGCTCTTCCTCGCCGTAGTAGCCGCTCTCGGGGCGGATGTCGATATTGTAACCGGTCAGGCGGGCGCACAGACGGGCGTTCTGGCCCTTGTTGCCGATGGCAAGGCTCAGCTGCTGATCCGGCACGGTCACGCGGCAGGAGCGGGTCTCGCCGGGCAGCAGCTCGACCTTGACCACCTTTGCGGGGCTGAGAGCTGC
>ERZ857801.2888-NODE-2888-length-13299-cov-11.220930_pt1 | contig 13299 bp, 16 predicted proteins | sample MGYA00519762_ERZ857801 | MGnify/ENA primary metagenome ERZ857801 (study PRJEB31778, sample SAMEA3449368) | human gut metagenome | biome: human gut; feature: human-associated habitat; material: faeces | place: United Kingdom | collected 2010/2012 ...
AAATAAGAAAAAAGAACTGGAAGAAAGTAGGGGGTCACAAATGACCCCTAAAATTGAAAGCACCAAAAATAAGAAAAAAGAACTGGAAGAAAGTAGGGGGTCACAAATGACCCCTAAAATTGAAAGCACCAAAAATAAGAAAAAAGAACTGGAAGAAAGTAGGGGGTCACAAATGACCCCTAAAATTAAAAGAACCAAAAATAAGAAAAAAAGCTGGAAAAAGCAGGGTTACAACATTGTAACCTGAACCGGAAGAAAAGTAGGGGGTCACTAATGACCCCTAAATAGGAAATACGAGGAGCAGAAATGGGAGAAATTAAAGCAGGAGTTGTTGTGGTAACAGAATTTTGTCGCCCACATACATCAAAATTTCAGGGATACATTGACTACATTAACAGAACGGAAGCTGTCAGAAATGAGAATACAGCAAAATACAATCTGTATCAGGATTACATGGGAAATCCGGAAAAAACAACTGCATTATTTACGGCAGAAAAAGATGAACTTACAAAAGAAGACAAGTATGAACTAAAAGAAATTTTTGACAAGGCACAGGAAAACGAATCAATCATGTGGCAGACAGTAATATCTTTTGATAACAGATGGCTGAAACAGAATGGAATAATTAATGAGAGTGATTCGCTTATTGATGAGGCAGGGCTTAAGAATGCTGCAAGAGGAGGAATAAGAAGAATGCTTGAAAATGAAAATCTTGAAAATGCGATATGGTCGGCTGCAATTCATTTCAACACAGACAATATTCATATTCATGTGGCAACGGTCGAGCCTGTTCCGATGAGAGAAAAGAAAGAGTATGTTCAGTATAATTATAGATATGAAAATGGAAAAAGAATAAAGAAACCGATTTCTGATGATAATGGCAAACCGGTTACAAAAATGGAATATAAGGGAAGATTTAAACAGTCAAGCATTGAGAAGTGTAAAAGCCATGTGGTTAAGGAATTGGTGAATGATAAAGAAAACAATATTAAAATTAATAACTTAATAAGGGAGAGCATCGTCAATCAGAAAAAGGAACATCCATTATCAACGGATAAAGAATTTGTTGAAGCATTTGAAAAGCTACATGGAATGATGCCTGATGTCAGTAGAAACTTGTGGAATTATAATAATCCCATTATGGCAGGACTCAAAAATAAAATTAATGTCATAAGTACAATGTATATTGAAAGGTACCATGAACAGGAATACAGGGAGCTTCTTGAAAGAATTGAAACACAGGAACAGGTATACATGACTGCATATGGTGGCACTGGAAAAGATTACAAGAAAAATAAATTAAAGGATCTGTATACCAGAATGGGAAATCAGATTCTTAAGGAGATAAGAAGTTATGATAAGGAAATAAATGAAAGTGGTATTGGGGATAACTTTGAAGTGGAGAGTATCATTAAGGAAAATGAAGAAACCGTTGAAGATGATATTGAGCAGGTGGAAGAGAATGTTATTAATGATACCGTTAGAGAAAAGGAAAATGTGATTGAAGATTTCATAGAACCTGAAGCTGACGTAGAGGATATGTATTACAAGTGGACGGATGAATACAAGGAGGCACGTCAGCTTATTCATCAAGAGAAACCGGATTATGAAAAGGCAATAAAGCTTCTAACGAATGAGCACAAAAAAGGAAACATTCTGGCTACGTATGAGTTGGGGGAAATATACAGATATGGAAGAGGAAGAAAAATAAATGCGGAAACTACAAAGATATTCTATGAAATTGCACTTAAGGGTTTTGAATATCAGCACGAATTAGCCGCAGCCCAAAACAACATAAAAACAATAAATTATCTGAGATACCGAATAGGTAAGATGTATTATTATGGTCTGGGAACAGAGCAGGATTATGGAAGGGCGTTTAAACTTTTTTCATCCTCTGACAGCGAGTACGCAGAGTATATGAAAGGAAAAATGATGTATTATGGACAGGGTACTGAAAAAGACTGGAACGCTGCATTTGAAACATTTGTCGGAATACCGGATAATCCATATGCATCATATAAGGCAGCAAGCATGTTGGAACAGGGAGAATTGGAAGACAGGCTGCTGAAGGAATATAATGCTGACGATTTTTATAAAAGTGCATTTACAGGATTTATGGAGATGGAAGGACAACAGGAAGATGATAACCTTGAATATCGCATTGGAGTAATGTATTTGGATGGAAAGGGTGTCAATGAAGACACCGAGAAGGGAATTGCGTATCTTGAAAAATCTGCTGAAGCAGGAAATGTATATGCAATGAACAGACTGGCAAGGGAATACATTAATGATGGAAATGAGGAAAAAATAACAAAGGCCATAGAATATCTAACCCAAGCAGCAACCGGAGGAAATGATAAGATGGCAATGTACTCTTTAGGAAACATATATGCATCAGATAAATATGGAATGAAGAATATTGAAACAGCAAAGGAATGGTTTATAAAAGCAGAAAATAATGGAAATGAACTCGCATCATATAAATTGGGAAAATTGTACTATAAGGAAAATGATATTGATAACGCACTAAAGCATCTGTTAAAAGCAGACAGCAAATATGCGTGGTATACCCTTGGAAAAATTTATCTCAATGAAGAGAAATATTATAATCCACAAAAAGGATTTGAATACATGGTAAAAGCCGCAGATGAAGGAAACGTGTTCGCACAGTACAGAGTTGGAAAAGAATATTATTCAGGAGAAATAACAGAACGCAATACAGATAAGGCAATCTACTATTTAAATAAGGCATCGTTACAGAACAATGAATTTGCTTCATATGTGTTGGGAAAAATATATAAGGACAATAACCAATATGCAAAGGCCGAAGCCGAATTTCAAAAATGCAGCAACGAATACATAAAACAATATGCAGAGTATCACTTGGGAAAGATGTATCTGGATAAAGAAGGCGAAATATATAATCCTGAAAAGGGAATTGAGCATCTTGAAAAATCGTATGAAGGTGGAAACAGTACAGCTGCATTTTCACTGGGGATAACGTATTTAAAAGGAGAGTCTGTTAATCAGAATAAAACACTGGGAATGGTCTGGATAGAGAAAGCAGCGAAAGATGGAAACGAATATGCCCAAGAATTTCTTAATAATAACATAAACAATTTCAAAGGGGTGGCGAAAAGATTTAATGCAGGGATAACACACGCAATGATATTGAACAATGCAGCTCAATTCCTAAAAAAAGCATTAAAGGATGAATGGCAGAGAAGACAGAACCTGAAGGAGTTTGAAATGTTGAGGCAGCATGGAGAGGAAATGGAGTAGTTTTTTTAGGTTACAACATTGTAACCCGAACCAGAAAAAACAGGGGGTCACAAATGACCCCTAAAGTTGGAAGCATTAAAAACAAGAAAAAAGGACTGGGAAAAGTAGGGGGTCACAAATGACCCCTAAGGTTGAAAGTATCAAAAATAAGAAAAAAGGACTGGGAAAAGTAGGGGGTCACAAATGACCCCTAAAGTTGGAAGTATCAAAAATAAGAAAAAAACTATTTGTAGTATATTGACAATATAATAATACAATGATAATATATTGTATATCAAATGACATATAAAGGAGAAGCAAAGATGAAAACAATTATATTTTTTAATAACAAAGGTGGAGTCGGAAAAACATCAACAGTAAACACCGTATCACATATGATGGCAGAACATTTTGGTAAGAGAGTTTTAAATATAGATTTAGATCCGCAGATGAACTGCTCAATGATGTTTAGTGAAATTAACTTTACGGAAATTTTCGAAGACATATGCAGAGGAAGAAACGGTGGGAAGCATATGGGTGTGGAAAAACTCCTATTGGATAAAGATGCAGACATACATGACTGTATTGTAAAAACGAAATATAAGAATCTTGATATAATACCAAGCTGCTTAACCTTATCAAAAACAGAGGACTTAATTAAATCTGATGTGGCATCCCCACAACAGTTCAGGTTGAAAAACAAACTGGCACAATTGGATGATGAATACGATTACTGTATCATTGATACAAGCCCTTCGTTATCTTTAATAAATATGAATGGTCTGGCAGCCGCAGATGAATTATACATTCCACTTAAATGCGATGGTGGTTCGTTGTTAGGTGTGGGTTTGGTTACAAGTATTTTTGAAACCGTATCGCAATATAATACGGAATTGAAAATTGGCGGAATATTCTTTACACAATGGAATGGACGAAAGAATGTTTCAAAGGCGGTTTATGAAATAATGGAAAACAAATTTGGAAAAGATATTTTACCAATAACAATCGGTAGCAGCAAAAACATAGAAGAATGTAGTCTTGTTCAAAAGCCTTTATTAGAATATGATTCAGGAAAAAATAAGTGCAGAGTGACAAGAGATTATTTGGAATTGACAAAATACATATTAAGCAAATAAAATATATACCAGATAATATAGGATAAGAGGTCATTAATGACCCCTAAAGTTGGAAGCATTAAAATCAAGAAAAAAGAACTGGAAAAAATAGGGGGTCACAAATGACCCCTAAACAGGAAAGGAACATAAAATGGGAAAGTTTAGTATAAATTCGATAAGTGGGTTTGGAGAAGAAAATAAAAAGGAAAATACAATTCCGGAAGAGAGATATATGCTTGGTGATGAACTGTTGGATGACAAAAGCCGGGAAATTGTTAAGTTAAAAATTTCGAACATTGAAAGAAAGAAGATTAAAAAGAATCCAAATAACAAATACAGCATTGAAAAAATAGATGAATTAAAAGAGTCGATAAAAAACTACGGACTTGCAGAACCTATTAATGTGAGAAGACTTGATGATGGAAACTACATGTTACTGGGTGGTGAAAGAAGACTTACGGCAATTGACATGTTAATCGCTGATGACACGGTAGAGGATTGGAATGAATACACATTGATTCCATGTGTTGTAAAAGATTTGAATAAAATTAAATTACCGTTATCAGATGAAAACAAGGAAAAATATGCAATCATAACCACAAACAAAGAAGCAAGAAAATATTCCGATGCAGATAAATACAATGAAATGCAGGCGTGGAAACAGATAATTGAAGAATTAAGGGCAAACGGTGTTGAGTCAATTATCGGAGAAGATGAAAATGGAGAAGAAAACAAAGTTCAGATAAAAGGCAGAACCACGAGAGACATACTGACAGAAACAACCGGAATGTCAAGAGGACAAATAAACAAGTTTGAAAAAGTACAGAATAATGCAGATCCTGATTTGCTCAACGCAATGTTAGATAATAACATATCAGTTGGAGTCGCAGAAAAAGCAGCCGGCATGTTAAAATCAAGTGAGCAGAAAAAACTTGCTGAAGAATCCAAACACAAGGTAATTAAGCAGTCAGATGTTGAAAAGTTCAGGGACAAAGAAGAAACAAAAGAACTTACTTCGGAGCAGTTTGCAGATGACATTGCAAACATAAAAAATGCACTGACTTCAGGAAAAGTCGTTTTAACTGAGAGAGAAGAAGCAGAGTATCATAAGATAATAAATAAGTTGGAAAAAATAATAGTGAGAGGATAGTCATGCAGAGAACAAGAAAAAATGCAGTTGCATTTTCTGCGTACATTACTGAAGAATGCTTAAGGTTTGTAGAATACCTGACGGTCAGGGAAGAATTAACACGGGTTGTATTTATCCGGAAGGCTGTAAGAAATTTTATTAACGGAGACAATCAAATATATCCACGAATCTTAATAAAGGAAAGAACCAATCCAAAATACATAAGGCGTGATACGTTGTTTTGTGGATATATAGATAAAACACAAAAAAAGATACTGGAAGAGATTGCAGAAGAGCAGGGAGCAAACTTCTCACAGGCTTTTTTTCAGGCATTAGTTAATTATTGTGCATTGCTTATTTCGATGGATAACAGAGGAATTGTAACCATAAACAGATATGAATAAAGATAAATAAGGTGTACGCAGGGCGGAGCCTTGTTTAATGCGGAAGGATAAGAAATGGTAAAAATGGAAATAGTAAACATAGCAAGGGAAAATCTTGTAAACAATCCGGAAAACAGTTATAGTATAAGAGGTATTGACGGACTGACCGAATCAATAAAAAACTACGGTCTTGGAGAACCGCTTAATGTTAAAAAAATGGATGATGGAAACTACATGTTATTAGGTGGTGAAAGAAGACTTACGGCAATTGACCGACTTATAGCAGACGAAAAAGTGGAGGATTGGAATGAGGATACACTGATACCGTGTGTTATCAAAAATCCAAAAGACATAAAACTTCCGCTGTCAGACGAAAACAAAGAAATGTATTCAATCATCACAACAAACAAGGAACAGAGAAAATATACTGACGGTGACAGGCTTAAAGAAATGAGAGCATGGAAATCAATCATTAATGAATTGAGAGCAAACGGTGTTGAATACATTTCAGGAGAAAATTCAAACGGTGAAGAAGAAAACATTAAGATAAAGGGTGAAAAGACAAGGGACATACTTGCAAACACAACAGGCATGTCAAGAGGTCAGATACAGCGTTTTGAAAATGTTGAGAAAAATGCACAGCCGGAGATTGTTAATGCAATGCTTGACGGTTACATAAGCGTAGGAATTGCTGAAAGGGCAGTGGAAATGCTTGAGAAAAATGAGCAGAGAAGGCTTGCAAGGAAAGCAACCGAGGAAAAAATAGTTCCGGCAGATGTTCAGACATTTACAAAGCCAAAGAGAGACATGGAACTCACACCGGAGCAGTTTGAGAAAGACATGAGTGCGATAAGAAATGCCGCAATGGAGACAAGTACATATTTCACAAAGAAAGAAGATAAGGAATACCACAGAATACTAAAAATGCTTACAAGACTTTTTGTGGATAACAAAGGAGAGGAATAATGCAGAGAAGCAGAAAAAACAGGGTACCGTTTTCAGCATACATTACTGAAGAATGCAGGAAACTTGTCGTGTATCTGGCGGAACGGGAAGATTTAACGGAAGTTGCATTCATTAAAAAAGCAATAGATTATTTTTTAAAAAGCAGCAATCATGTTGTGGACGAGAGAATATTAATAACCAAGAGAAACGCAAAAGGGTATATTAAAAGGGATACACTGATTTCGGGATATATTGATGTGGAACAAAAGCAACAGCTTGAAGACATGGCAAAAAAACAGGGTGCAAACTTTTCACAGATATTCTTTCAATGTTTGATTTACTACTGTGCGTTACTTATTTCAATGGATGACAGTGGAATTGTGATTACAAATAAATATGAGTAAACAGAAATGAGGCGTTGCGGATGCAGCGCCTTATTTAGTGCGGAAGGATAGGAAATGGGGAAAAAATACAGCCAGCTGACAAGGGACAAAAGAATAAAAATAGAAGTTTTATATAATACGGGAATGAAAGTTGTAGATATAGCAGAGCAGATTGGATGTCATTATTCAACTGTATACAGGGAACTGAAAAGAGGAAAGACGGTAAAAAGAAATTCTTCCGACTGGTCGGAAAAAGAAATATACAGTTACGATAAGGGGCAGATTAAATATGAGGAAAGCAAGAGCAGATGTGGAAGAAAGCGAATAATGAATGAAACGGATGAGGAGTTTATAGAGTATGTGGAAATGATGATATCAGACTATCACTATTCACCTGCAGCCATACTTGAGGAAATTAAAAAGGATGGAATGGAATATGATACGAAGATATGTCTTACAACATTTTACAACTATATTAAAGCAGGTGTTTTTCCAAACATTATATTGGCGGATCTTCCGTATCGCAAAAAGAAGAAAATAAAAAGAAAGCAAAGGGTACAGAAAAGGTTCAGCAAAGGAACAGGAATAGATGAACGTCCAAAGAACATAGAAGAACGTGAAGAAATCGGACACTGGGAAATGGACTCGGTTGTCGGTCCGCAGGGAGAAGGACAAAAGACACTTCTTGTTCTCACTGAAAGGAAGACAAGGAAGGAAATAATAAGACTTTTAAAAAATCATACTTCTGAAGAAGTGATAAAGGCATTAAACAGAATCGAAAGGGATTTGGGTGAAAAGAAATTCAGGGAGACGTTTAAAAGTATTACTGTTGATAATGGAACAGAATTCTCGGATTGGGAAGGAATGGAAAGAAGCAGAAGAAATAAAAAAAGAAAACGAACGAAAATATATTACTGTCATGCTTACAGAAGCTGTGAGCGTGGTTCTAATGAAAATCAAAACAGAATGATAAGACGCTGGTTTCCAAAAGGCACAAATTTTGATAATGTATTAAAACGTGATGTGAAAAAGGTAGAAGATTGGATGAATAATTATCCGAGAGAAATATTGGGCTGGATGACAGCGGATGAAATGTATGCATTAGAAACAGCTACGGTATCTTAATAAGGTGACAAATTTATTACCTGACACAAAAAGATTAGAACACAAGAATAATGGAGGAATAGTATAATTTCAGGAATATATAGTTAAAACAATATAAAAGCAAAAAGGCAAAAAAACGGCAAGATAATGTAGTTGTAAAATTTTTTGAAATTTTATTTGCATTTATTGTTGACTTTAGCAAAGATTTAAAAAAATAATCTTTTTCGATGACAGTGCGGTCTTATACAGTTATAATGAAAAGGGACTGTGGACAAAGAAGTGTTGCAACAGTGGGAATCAAAGTTGCGTATGAGTGTGATAAAAATGGAGGTAGAACAGATTGGAAAAGATTGTTGTTGAGATGACATTTGATGCAGATATTATAGAAATCCCTAAAGAATTAGTACATGATTTGATAAAAATACAAGAAGAATTTGATGAATGGATACATGACAAATCAGTTAACCATAGTTATTGGATATATAAACATAACAAAAAGTATTGTCCGTGCTTTAGAGGAGATGCATTTGTAGAATATATTAATAATTTTGTATTAGAAAAAGATGCAAAAGAACGGGCAAAGGTATTGGAAGAATATATTACAGATTATGATAAATCTTTACCAAGTATTTGGTTTTAAAAATGTTAAAAGATGATATGATAATTTTTCTTACGGTATTTAATACATATGACTTATACGGATGAAATCGCACAGCAGATTGCAGAAGGAACATATAAAGGAAAAAACTAAAAAACCACTTATTGCACTTTAAAAAGGTAGGAATAGTATCATCAGTAAGCATAAACTTTATACTAAATATATTGGTACTCAATATATCAATATTTCTTTCTGTAGGAGGATTTGTTGCGGGAATACCAGGCATTTGGTCTGATAGAAGTCTTGATAATAAAATTACCATACCATTTAAATAAGTCAATTAATATATTTATTGCTTATAAATTTTAATTTGTATAAAATAGAAACCTCTTGTATACTACAAAAGACCGTAGTTTGTATAAGAGGTTTTTGTTTTTAAGTAATGGAATACAAGAAAGGAGTATTACGAATGCATATAACTCTGAAGGGCGATTCAGTAATGAAAAAAAATATTAGTAAAATATATTTGGGAATTATCATTATACTATATAATGTATTTTCCTATATATATGCTACCGATGGCTTGAAAATTCAATTAGCGACTAAAATACAAAATAATAAGTATGATTATATAAAATATAATTATAATTCTATTAGTAACAAATTATATATAATATCAATTATAGGAATGATTATAACAGGAACAGCATTTTTGGTTTTTTCTACATACAAGATTTATACGTATATTAAAAGCCGTACAGACAAAAAAATATTACATATATTTATAATGTTAATGTTTCTTATTATTAGTATATTGTTTTTGTACTTCTGTAGAAATTTTTTTGTGAATACCAATATGCTTATTGGAGAGGAAATGTAAAGGAAAAATATTTTTGAATGAAAAAAGAAAAATGAAAGTAAAAGTTCAGACATTCTTTATTTCTTTGAGTATATTTGCGGTGGTTTTTATTTATTGTGCTATGGGACATTATGATAAAATGGGAATAAGAAGTGATGAAGATTCCGCGCAATATTATATGCGGGATGGGAAAATATATGTTCAGAACGATGCATACATAATCAATGTTAATAACGAGAACTTAAAATATCGCGTTACAGACGCCTATATCGATGTTTTAGGATATTTAGTCATTATGGAAAAGGATAAACTACATTTGATTGATGAGGAAAATCATGTATTTAGGGATTCCAAGGGGAATAAGTATGTTGCGTTGGAATATGCCTACTGGATTTCTTCGGATATCCAATGTTAAGGTAATGGAGTAAATATTTATTGCAGCAAACAAAAAAATTTAGTGCGAATGTAAGATGGCATCATACATTGAAGAAATAACAAAAAACTGAGTTGGAGGATATATATTTGAACAAGAAATTTAATTATTCAGTTTTAATTCCACCACTTTCAAAAGAGATAAAGGATTTGAATGAGGATGAGGCGAATGAATTTTTTAAATGATAACATATCGAAAGTAAAATACAGGGATGGAGGATACAAAAAATATACATATGACGAGTATGATAATTTCTAGATGAGTGTATTATATAATAAAAATCAAGCTGTCGGAAACAAATAAAAAATAGGACATAAAAGAGACTAGAGATTCAGGTAGACAGGAGAGATTAGTTATTAAATTTTACAAAGGGAGAGGATTTATTTGTGAAAAAAATAATTAAACCAATCGTTGTCATTTTTACAATATTATTAGGATATATATGTGTAAATTCTGCAATTATTTATAATTATCTACGTGAATATGGATACGGAATAAATGAATTACCAAAGACAGTTGCTGTTTGGATGAGGGTAAGTGATGGATTTACAGTATCTGAAAGTGATAATGCAGATTTTTTTATTGGTAGAAGTTATTCTGGTTATTATAAAAAGATGTGTGAGAAAAAAGGTTATTATGTGGAACAAATGGGAAGAGATATGATTGCTACAAATAGTCAAAAGCGGTATGAAAGTATTTATTTTGGCCCGGACATTGATGTGTGGTGCCATTGGTTCAGATTGTATGAAATATGTTCCGATGACGGAAAAATCACAATAGATGAATTTAGAAAATTAGAGTAAAAAGTGAATGTCAATAGGATGCTTAAACAGATTTATAAGTATGTAAAAAGAGGGCAATCACCGGAAGGTTCTTATAAAATATCGTTTAGATGTGAATGCGAGAGAAAATCGGATAGAGGTAACGGATGGGAGGTCATAGACGACCACAAAGTATACATTGGTGGTACAGCTATTGCATGAAAGGAAAATAAAAATTATGGTTGAATTATATGAAGATATGCATGGAGAAATAGTAGTTACCTTATTAAGAATAATGTTGGGTATATTGTTACTTATCAGTCAGAAAATAATACCAGAGAGATTTAAAGAATTTATTGTAACATCTTATTATGGAGTATTGGTATGTATGATTACAACTTATGTATCAAATCTCAAAATATCAAGTATGATAATAGGTATTGTGTTAGGACTGGTTGTTAGTGTAATGTTAACTATTTATAATAAAACAGAGGATTTTACTAATTTAATAGTAATATTCATTGCTATGTATGAAATAATAGAAGTAATAGTATATGCGTTTAACTTTGATTTTTCTTCCTTCGCTACTAATATTATGGATGTTTATGCAGATAACAGAAACATGTATTTTAAAGCTGTGGTGGCTCTCTATATAACAGTCATCAGTTATATTGTGATAGGCAGCAAGAAAAAAACAAGGAACTACTTGCAGAAAAATAAACATTTTTGGTTGGGAATATTTTTCATAGTGGGAGCTGTTTTTGCAAATACATTACATCCATTAGAAATTCCATATACAACAAAAGATTTATGGTTTATATTGTGGAATATAAATTATAGTCATGACGAATTTTGGCTACCTATACTTATTTTATTCATTGTATTAATAATCAAAATAATTATTAATATATTGAGAAAAAATACGAATGTTATAAATAAGAGTGAAAAGCCTATTTGAAATATAAAAAAGTAACTATGCTTGTCACGAATGAATATAGAAATTAATTTAGATAGGAGCATACTGTGAAGGAATTAGAAGATATAATTATTCAATATGAGTCTGTATTTTATAATATAAATATATTAGAAGTAGTTTTAGGTGTTACAATTATGATTTTGTCACCATTAAAAAAAGGTTATAGTCTGATAAATTTTATTATTGCAATTTATTTAGGAATAGGAATTGGCAGTGCCGTAGGATTTGAATTGCTATTTTCAGTTACCGGAATGTTAGTAGGAATGTGTATAGGAAGTATTGTTGCTTTATTAATAACATTCACATGCGGGAATAAGATAAATTATGCATTATTTGCGTTGGTACTAAAAACGACCATAATTGTCATTTGTAATTATTTTAGTAATGAATTACATTATTCAGTTAACAATGCAAGCCTTATGTTTGCCATTGTCATTTCTCTGATAATCTGTATTGGTGAATATTTGATTAATAGAAAAGATTCCATTAGATATTTATATAATAAGTATTTGTATGCAATATTTGGAATACTGGAAGTATCGGCAGGAATTGTATGTTGGCACAGATACGATTTGTGCAGTGTGATGAAGTTTTTAACGAATGTAGATTATTATTACTTTTTTACATATTTATGGAAAATAGATATGTCAATCGCAGGTCAGTCAGAAGACTGGTTTATTATGATAATGTTAATTTTGCCGGTTCAGGTTGTGTATATGATATATATTAGATTGAAAAAAGATAAAAAAGCTACTGTATAATATTTTATGACAAGATTGCTTGGAATAAAGAATAAAATTGAAGTAATCAATAAAAAGTATATTATGTTGATATAAACCATAGTATGGGAAATTTTGTTTGGCTTAAGAAAAAGGATTCAAAGTGGAAAATGACAGTCTGGAATACAGCATGGTCAGAACAAGGCAGTGCCAGTGGTGTGATATTTACATATTACGGATAAATTAAATGTACATAATTTGGAATGGAAGGTTTATGCAGAGATCATTTTTGAGAAAGTGTTTTTTTGTGCATTAATGACAGCTTTTTGAATAAATGTACAAAAAATATATAAGTGAACAGAAACAACTTGACAACACAACAAAATATATGTAATATAGTAAATGTAAGATGTAAATAAATATTATGATTCGAGTGGCGAAAGTGGATTTTATTGCTCACTATTGTATTTTTTTTACATCGGGTGTATACTATAAAGAAATTAAGAAAAACTAATAGTATACACCTCGAAATATTATACGAGGGGTGTTATATGGGAAAAAAGGATATAGCAACTAAAAAGTACATGTCAGATAACGTGAGATTTGCAGATGTGTTTAACTATGCCATAT
>ERZ857801.2893-NODE-2893-length-13272-cov-6.528032_pt1 | contig 13272 bp, 6 predicted proteins | sample MGYA00519762_ERZ857801 | MGnify/ENA primary metagenome ERZ857801 (study PRJEB31778, sample SAMEA3449368) | human gut metagenome | biome: human gut; feature: human-associated habitat; material: faeces | place: United Kingdom | collected 2010/2012 ...
GCCCACCAACATCATACTAAGGGGTGTATTACAGCTGCTGATCCCGGAAATCGTATTTTCCACACTTACCGGGAAGGACATTCCTGCGATCATGACGAAAAGTCCCAGATAGATGGCCACAATACATGGATGTGTCAGCACCTTTTTTACCAGACTTTCACTTTTTTCTTTCATAAAACAGGATGTTCCCACACTCCACATAACGATCCTCACCGGAAGCATAAACACGGAAGCATAAAACAATCCGTTCGTTCCATAAATCCCTTCAATCACAGGATTTCCGAGAAAACCGCCATTTGAAACGATTGTTCCATATCGAAGCGGCTTTCTCTTATCCGGTTCAGCCTTTCTGTAAAAGATACAGCTCATTATTATAGAAAGAATACAATACCCTGTCGCAAGAAACAGAACCTGGGCAAAGCTTTTGAGCATGCTCCACTCCCATTCCATCTGAAAGGAATGGAAGATATTAAACGGCAGTGTAACATACAGACAGAAATTGACCATGTCTTTGCGTCCTGTCTCTCCAATGATATTCTTTTTTCTCACCAGGAATCCGACTGCAACCAACAGAAACATCATCAGCTGCATGTTCACCATATTCTGAAATGCCATTTTTAGTACGCTTTACCCCAATATACCATGTGCTTCGCCGGTTTTCCACAGCATACACACACATCTGAAATCTGTTCCTGTTCCTCTGGAATACATCTGGATGTCACTCCGCCTGTCTGTGCTTTAATCTCATCCTCACAAGCTTCGTCTCCACACCACATTGCCTTTACGAAACCTTTCTTTTCGGAAACCGCATCTTTCATCTCATCCATAGTCACCGCAGAACTGATGTGGTCATCAAGGAACGCTTTTGCTTTCGCATAAAGGTCTGCCTGGATCGTCTCAAGGATTTCACCGAGTTTCGTTGTAATCTCATCGATTGCCACAACGATCTTCTCTCTTGTATCTCTGCGCACAACAACAACCTGACCGTTTTCGATATCTTTTGGTCCGATCTCGATACGAGTCGGGATTCCGAGCATCTCCTGCTCACTGAATTTCCATCCCGGACTCTTTTCGGAATCATCGATCTTCGTGCGATATCCGGCTTTATTAAGAGCGTCAAGAAGTTCATTTGCCTTATCGAGAACGCCTTCTTTATGCTGCGCGATCGGAATAACTCTTGTCTGTACCGGAGCGATTCTCGGCGGAAGTACAAGACCGCTGTCATCGCCGTGAACCATGATGATCGCACCGATGATTCGGGTGGATAATCCCCATGATGTCTCGTACACACTGTGCAGTTCATTATTTTTATCTGCATACTTAATGTCAAATGCATCCGGGAAAGAATTTCCGAAGAAATGGCTTGTCGCCGACTGTAAAGCCTGACCGTCGTGCATCAGCGCTTCAATCGTATAAGTGTCCTGCGCTCCCGCAAATTTTTCACTTTCTGTTTTTCTTCCGGCAACAACCGGAATCGCAAGATCTTCTTCTACAAAGTCTTTATATACTTTCCACATTAATTTTGTACGTTCTTCCGCTTCTTCATATGTCGCATGAATCGTATGGCCTTCCTGCCAGAGGAATTCCCTTGAACGAAGGAACGGTCTTGTCGTTTTCTCCCAACGAAGAACCGAGCACCACTGATTCCATACTTTCGGAAGGTCTCTGTAAGACTGAACCGTCTTGCTCCACACGTCACAGAACAATGTCTCAGATGTCGGACGGATACAGAATCTCTCCTGAAGCGGCTCCGCTCCGCCGTGTGTTACCCACGCTACTTCAGGCGCGAACCCTTCGATGTGGTCTTTTTCTTTCTGCAAAAGGCTTTCCGGGATCAAAACCGGAAGATATACGTTTTCCACACCTGTGTCTTTAAAACGTTTGTCAAGATCCGACTGAATATTTTCCCATATTGCATATCCGTTCGGAAGATAGTTCAGACATCCCTTTACGCCTGAATAATCACATAATTTTGCTTCCCGCACAACATCTGTATACCACTGTGCAAAATCTTCGTCTCTCGATGTGATCGACTGTACAAGTTTCTTTTCTTTCGCCATTTTCTTACCTCATTTCCCAAATCATTTTCGGAACTTTTTATCTTTTGTTCCGACTTTTCTTCCATCGCTTCCATAGCGCAGCAGTTTAGCCATATCCGTCCGAATCGACCGTTTCGACCGTTTCTTCCGTTTTGCCCGTTTCTCCCGGATCGTAAAAGTCTCCGGTAACGCGGCAGATTCCCGGATAGCGCCAAAACTTCTCTGCCGGAAAAGCGTCTCATTTCCTATATGCGCCTATATAAAAACGCCGGGACGCTCTTCCCCGCAAGGGACCGAGCATCTCGGCGGTACCACCCTTATTAACACCGCAGACGTCCTGCCTGCCGTTGTTCTCTCTTTTATCTTTAACGCAGATATACGCTGTATTTTCATACAGAGCTCCGGAGCCGGTTCAATGTGTTCCTGCAAAGGCTTTCACCAACCGCCTTCTCTCTGATGCATTCCACACATATACTATTCTCTTTCCTCGCCTGTTTGCATCTGTGATTTTACCCAAAATCCGGCAGAATGTCAACCGAAACCGCCGTTCCAAGTATTCATTCCGAAAATACCATCCTAAACGTGCATCTAAGACCTTATCCCAAACATTATCCGTGAAGCTGCAAAAGCTTTCCTTTTAATTCCTGCTCCATATTGCGAAGTTCCGCCTCCGCAGCCTGACGTTTTTCCCTGCCTTCACGCTGGATTGCCATTACTTCATCAAGCGTAGAGATCAGAGACTCGTTCGTTGCTTTGAGCGTATCCATATCCACGATTCCCCGCTCGGACTGCCGAGCCGTTTCCGTCGTTGCGATCTTCAGTTTCTCTGCATTTTTCTTCAAAAGCTCATTCGTCACATCCGTAACACGCCGCTGCGCTTCCGCTGCCTGCGTCGAATGTTCTACCCCAAGCGCAAGAACCATCTGACTCTTCCAAAGAGGAATCGTATTTACGATTGTAGACTGGATCTTTTCAACCATCATTGTATCATTATTCTGAACGAGCCGAATCTGAGGCGCAGTCTGAATAGAAATCATTCTTGTCAGTTCAAGATCATGGATCTTCTTCTCAAACCGAATGCACATCTCATCCAAATCTTTCGCCGCCTGCGCATCTTCCGGCAGTCCTGATGCCTGCGCCCTGCTCATCAGATCCGCAAGCTGTGTTCTTTTCACTTCCGCAAGTTTCTTCTTTCCCGCAAGAATATACATCGACAATTCCTTAAAATATGTCAGATTCAGTTCGTACATCTTATCAAGAAGCGCTGTATCCTTCATAAGCTGTACCTGATGCTTCTCCAGCGCCTTGATAATCTCATTTACATTCGTCTCGGCTTTTGCGTATTTTGCTTTCATAGAATCAATTTTGTTCGACGCTTTCTTAAAAATGCCGAAAAAGCCTTTTTCTTCTTCATCTTCATCAAAACTTTTCAACTGCGTCACAACGCCGGTAAGGAGATCCCCCACCTCGCCGAGATCTTGAGATTTCACATTATCCAACGCCGATTCGGAGAAATCCGCCATCTTCTTCTGCGTTCCCGCTCCGTACTGAAGGATCAGCGATGAATTCGTCAAGTCGATCTGCTTTGCAAATGCCTCGACCGTCTGATGCTCTTCTTCTGTCAAAACGCTGTCGTCCAGCACCGGTTCTTCTACCTGCTGCACGGCCGGAGTTTCCTTTTTATCCGCCGCCTGAAACGGATCTAACGTCAATGTCGGAGTGGTGTCTAAGTCCTTAAATTCTGTTCCCATTTCTTTAATCTCCTTTTCCATTTCTTTCTTCAGCCCTATCTTACTTATCTTCACTCATCATTCCCCGAGCTTCTATTTTATCTTCTTTACTCGCTGCGAACATCTTTTCTATCTTATCTTCTCCACTCGCTGCGCGCTTTTACTTTCTGATCTCGTCTTCCGTAAGTCCTTCCTGTGCCAGCATCGTATTCAGAACCGATATATCCGACGACACGTCCCACGCCGTATCCTGAAAAAGATCGTCCAACAACTTTTCAAACGCCACATTAAGAGTGTCAATCGTCTTTTCGATCTCTATTTTGGAAGAAATAATATTTTCTCCCTGTACAGGCTGTGCATCCAAATCTTCATACGCCTGCAGCAGTTTCATCGTCATCGGAAGATAATAATCCATTAATTTTCGGATATCACTGACCGTATCGGGTTTCTGCTCGACCCGGTCAAATATCCTGTCTACAAGCATTTCCATACGGGCGATTTTCTCCGAAATTTCTTCTCCGGGTATTGCGTCATTCGCCGCTTTGATCGCCCTCACATATTCGTCGCCTGCTTCGATGATCTTCTGGACTTCCGGAGAAAGTCTGGAAAACTCTTCCTGTTCCTTCGCTGCCCGCTCTTCTTTTTCCTGTTTTTCCCGACGCGTTCTTTCCATAAGCGCCGTGTATTGGCGATAAGCTTCGTTGCTCGTCATAAGACATGTTTCCTGCTCATCAAGATGACCTTGCCGAAACCAGCCTTTTTTAATCATCTTTTTCAAATCTTTCACAACTGCTTTCACAGAACGTCCGCTCTGCTGTGCAAATTCTTTTACGTCACAATATTCCCTGTTTCCGATCATTTTCACATATTTTCCAAAACGGCTCACCGTACACGCATTCGATGTTCCGATAATTCCCATCACTGCAAACGCAACAGAAAAACCGCCCATCAAAGCCGCCATGACATTTATCTCCATCTTCCAACCTGTTACCGAACTTCCCAACAGAAGCATCAGACCGATGATCAGAGTAACGATCATCCCAAGGTATCCCGTAATCGCGAGGAAGATACCGCCGACCTTTATTGCCGTTCCCTTCAGATAAAGGATTCCGCCTCTGTGCACGGAATTCCCCGCTGTTCCCGTTCTTTGATCCTGCGCGAAGCCGCCTGCTGAGCCCGCTCCCTGATTATGTGTAAATCCGCCCGCTGCGCCTGTCCTCTGATTCTGTGTAAATCCGCCTGCTGAGCCCGCTCCCTGATTCTGCGTGAAACCACCTGCAGATCCTGTTCCCTGATTATGAAACGGCGGTGTGTTTCCCGCTTGTCTCTGCCTCTGTGCAAAATTATCCGCAGCGGCATTCATCGCATCGCTTCCGTAACGGATTCCGTTTCTTAGTCCTCTGGAGAGTCCTTCCATCGCACGTCCGATCGTATCCGTCACATTCTGATTTAACCGTCCGTAATTTTGATGATCGATAGCGTCCTGAATCGTCCGATTCAATTCATCCAACGATCTTTCCCACTCATTATTTATCATGAATTTCCTCCTTAAAGGGTTGACCTGAAAATTCTTTTATATGATAATCAGTTTAGCCGTAACACATTGAAAAGTCAATAATACGAAGGAGCGAAAATAAGACAAATGATAAAAAATGCATCCCCGCTTATTATATACGAAGACGAGCAGATCATCGTCTGCCATAAACCCGCAGGAACGCCGACTCAGAGCAGTCATATCGGAACTTCCGACATGGAAAGCCTGCTCAAAAACCATCTTTTTTCTTCACGTAAATTTCACCGGGCAAAATCAGGCGAACCGTATCTTGCGATCATTCATCGCCTCGACCAGCCTGTAGAAGGGATTCTCGTCTTTGCAAAAACACCTGCCGCCGCAAAGGAACTAAACCGCCAGCTCACTTCCCAAGAATTTGGGAAATATTATCTTGCAGTAATATCAGGCATTCCCGAACCGCAGGAAGGCTCTCTTGAAAACTATCTCGTCAAAGATACCCGTACAAACAGTTCCGCAGTCTGTACGAAAACGACTCCGGGAGCAAAACTTGCCAGACTTCACTACAGAACAATAGAAACATACGGTGCGCCCGGAAACGAAAAATTTACCGATTCCAAATCGACTGACACGCCAAAACACACGTCCCGAAACCACAGGCAGCCGCCATTGCAAAATGAATCTTCTGCCTTAATAGAAATCCATCTTGACACAGGCAGACATCATCAGATTCGTGTGCAAATGGCATATTTCGGACACCCCCTTATAGGCGATCGAAAATATGGCAAAGAAATCACCGATCATATGAATTCCGTACAATCTTCGACAAAACGATTTCAGGCAGGACAACTTCATCTCTGCGCTTACAAGCTAACATTTCATCATCCCAAAACCGGAAAAGAGATGGAATTTCAGATTTGAAACTCCATCTCTCATAAATCCGATCTTCCTGTTTGGAAAAATCTCTTCTCCTGCAATCCCGAATTTTAACTCGTCGCACAAAAAAGGCGGTGCCTCACGCGCACCGCCTTTTTTGTTTCATATAATCTTCATCTTACGAATCAGATATTTTTATTTCACTCTTTTTCTTCTAAAGAATGTTACTACAGCGATTCCGCCCGCTGCCACAAGCGCCATCAAATATCCTGCGATGTTTGCGCTGTCACCTGTAACAACAGCTGCATTGCCACCGTTTCCGTTGCTTCCATTGCTTCCGCTATTTCCACTGTTTCCACTGTTTCCATTGCTTCCGCTGTTTCCGCCACTACCGCCGTTTCCATCCGGATTCGGGTTCGGGTTCGGATCAGGAGTTGTGTCTTTTACAAGACCGTCATAAGCTGTCTGCAATGCTTCTTTTGCTGCATTTACTTCATCCTGTGTTGCATTCGGATTTGCAAGAACACTCTGTGCTTTCATAAGAGCTTCATTGAATGCTGTCCAGCTTTCTGCTGTATATCCGTCTGCTTTGGTGTCTTTGTACTGATTATAAAGAGTCGTCAGTCCACTCTTATCTACATCGCCCGGCTGCGGATCTGGATTAAGTTTCACAAGTCTGTCATGCGCTGTCTGCAATGCTGTCAAAGCTTCGCCTGCTGCTGCGTTTGTTGTATCTTTTGCTTCGATGAGAGCTTTCGCTTCATTCATCTTCGCTTCGTATACTGCCCATGAGTCTGCTGTGTAGTCTGCTTTATTCAAGTTTTCTGCCACATAGCTGTCATAGAGAGCTTTCAGAGCTGCTGTCGTTCTCTCTCCGTAGAAACGGATCTCTGCCATACTTGCGAATTTATCCTGTGCTCCTGCTTCAAGAACTTTGAACTCTACATATCTTACATCTTTCGCATCAAAAGCAATCTGCTGATACTGATCTCTGTTTACAAGAACATTGCCTTCTTCATCGAACTCATATGTTCCGACAGATTTCATATCGTCTTTGGCGCTTCCTACAAAGATCTGCGCTTTCAGGATATCACCGTTCGTTACTCCCTGACGTGCAAGGAATGTAATGTCTGTCAAGTTGTAAAGTCCGCCGAGATCAAAATTGAGGCTCTGCGGCAATACATCTTTGTTGTACTCTGTATGCCAGTAATTATCCTCTTTTCCGTCAAGTACGTTTGTTGCAAGTCCATCCTCAAGTTTATCAGGATCACATTCGCTTGTTGCCGTCACTGTGAATCCTTCTGCTTTTGCATCAAGCAGTTTTGTCTCATCAAGCGGACGGAATGTAAGTCCGTCGATTGCCGTATAAATTGCCATCTGTGCTTCAAGTACCTGATTCTTCGTATATTCGCCCTTAAGTAATTCTGTAGCTGCATTTACTGCTGCTGTAAGCTGTCCATAACTTTCTTCTGTGTAAGCAGATGCCTGATATGTACGAGCTTTCGCAAGCGCTTCGTTTAAGCCTGAGATATCAACGCCTGCTTTTACTGTAATTTCATAAGTTGCTTTCGCATCTTTATTGCCTGCCGCTGTCAGTGTGATTGTGCTCTTTCCTTCCTTCATTGCTCTTGCTTTGTAGGTCGGATGGCCGTTCTCATCTGCCAGTGTAAGGATCTTCACAACATCTTGATTGGAACTTTCTACTGTGAAGAATTTGTTTGTTGCATTGTCCGGCTGAACTACCGCATTAATGTCTGCCAGTGTTCCGACATACATCTCTGTCGCGTTATTCGGATCTACAGTAATTCCTGTAACCGGTGTGTTAGAAAGATTTGACAGTTCAAGTTCTGCAAGTGTGAGCATGTTCTTCACAGCACTTGTTGATTTTGCATCTAAGAATGTAATCTGAACTTCTTTTACTGCCTTATCACCTGTAAATTCAAATGTATATTTCTCCTGTTTTGATTCAAACTTAATCTCGTCTGATGACGTATCATCTGTATAGATCAGTTTTGCAGATACTTTGTGCAAATAACCGTTTCCTTCATTTGCGTTGGATACGACTACTTTGTTCAACGCCTCCGGATTCTTTAATGCAAGGTGCATTGTTGTAGGAAGGATAATGTAATCCGGAAGTTTTCCATCTACTTGGTTAGCCGGAATGTCCCATTTAAACTCAAAATCACGAGTAAATTTCCCATCAAACAATCCATTGTAATTTGCCTGCTGGATCAGTTTATTTACGTTCGGATTTTCCGGATCATCTGTCGGAAGTTTTTCATTTGTCATTGTGATATCAAAGTCTGACTGTCCAAACTTCTTCTCTGTTGCCGGCACGTCCGGGATTTCAATATTCGTATCAACCTTTGATTCGATCGTACTGTAGTTCGGTCCGATCAATGTTACTTTAGAAAGGTCGATCACTTTCGCATCTGTTGTAGAGATGTTTTCTTTTGCCTTCATTGTAATTGTAGCAAGCACGTCACTTCCGGCATAAAGTTCTTTGTCTCCACGGTTTGCAAATGCAAGGTTTACATATGCTCTGTCATCATACTCTTTATTAGCCGTCAGATTTTCCATCTGAGCAAGAAGAGGTGATACTTCACAAGAAACATATTGCACTTTGCTATTATCATAATTAATTACCTGTCCGAATGCATTAAGTCCTGCTACATTCTGCGCGTAAACGTCGATTGTAAACGTCTCGCCTTTCTTCACGCTGTCGCTGCTTGCAAGAAGCATAGCTTCTCCCGAAACACTATCCGTCTTCTTCGTTCCGCCATCTAACTGGAACATTGTGAATGCGTAATCATAAACATCATAGATATTGTTCATGTTAATATCGCCGTAACGGCTCTTGATCTGATCTGCAAACAACTTATCTTTTTCACATACACCAAGATAATTTTTCATATTTGTATAATCAGCATCCGTAACCGCCTCAGCCTTATTGGTACTTCCGACAGCAAACGCCCCTGTGTTTTCTTTCTTATATACTTTAATCTCACTTGCCGAGAAGAAATTACCGAGCGCTTTAAGTGGTGTAAACCGGATATAGCGCGCTCCGCAATCCAGCTTATCCATCAACTTCATATCTTTATTTACTGCCCATTTGTATGTTTTTGCCTCTGACCAATGTACACCATCGAGACTTGTCTCTAATTTCATTTCCTCAACAGTTCCATTGCCTGCATCATCACGCGGATAATACTCAATCTTATCAATTTCATATGCTTTTCCGTAATCTACAGTAAGAGTCTGTCCGATTGCATTTCCATCTGAATGGAAACCACCATCAGATTTCTGGAACGTTCTGTCAAATGCCAAATCAGCACTGTGATTTCCGTACAGACCGCCTGTCCATGTGATTGTCTGCGGAGCCGGTGTATCTTTCCACGGATCTTCTGCTGACTGGAACGTCTTCTCTTCGCTCCATTCAGAATATCCTTCTGCATTTCTAGAACGAACTTTATACTTATGCTCTGAGTGATATCCGAGATCTGTATGTGTATATGTCTCCACATCTCCTACAGAGAATACAACTCCGTCAACAAGAAGCTCGTAAGTTGTCGCATCAGCTACTTTATTCCATGCAAGAGTGATGCTTGTCGGTGTCTTTGCTTCCTCATTTTCTGTCAGAGTAGGAACTGTAAGGTTCTTATTCAGTTTATCCTGCGGAAGTTTTCCGTCATTTTCAAATCCTTCAAGTACTAATGTCTGAGCAACACTCTTCGCATCTGCCTGTGCAAATTTCACATACAGTTTCGGTGTTCTCTTCACATCTTTTACAAGGTTCGCAATCTCTGTTTCTTTTTCCGATGCATATGTCTCGATTGCTGGAGATTCATCATAGAAGTAGACTGCTTTACCTGCTTCAGCCGATTTTTTATCAAAGTCTGCTTTGCTCTGCACTTTATCGAGAGTCAATGAATCACTTCCGTTTTTCGCTGTAACTTTTGTAGGTTCTTTGGATACATTTACAACAAATGTTGTATTTTTGTCTTTCTTGTATCCAGTGTAGTTTCCTGTTGATTTTTCAGCAGTAAGCGTTGCTGTTCCATCTTTTACCTCAGATGTATACTTGGTAGATACATGAGCGCCGTAAGAAGTTTTCGTAATTTTTCCATAATCGCCATCTTCTTTCAGATCATTTTCCACAAATTTTCCGTCATCTTCAAACATCGTGTAAGATGTTTTTCCATCCGGCCAAAATTCGACGATACGGTTTTCTTTCTTAATCTGCTCCGGTGTATTATTTTCTTCCCACATTGGAATAATAGCACCGTTTTTCACAAATACAGGAAGTTTCCAAAGTGGAGCTGCAAAGTTGTTGAGAACCTGTCCTCCCTGATACTGCTGACCTGTGAAATAGTCAATCCACACTTCTTTTGAATCCGGAAGATAAATATTATTTCTTACATCATTTCCCTTATCATCTGCAGCAGTGCTCTTATAAATCGGAGCTACAAGAAGATTCGATCCAAGCATGTACTGATACTGCATTTCTTTACTGCTTGCATAACTGTCGTCCGGATATTCAAGGAACATTGCTCTTATAAGCGGCAGTCCTGTATCTCCATTGCCTGTATCAATGTTTGCCGCCGAAGCTGCCCCAGTATAAATATACGGAAGAAGCTGTGCTTTTGTTTTCAAATACATACGGTTGATTCCTGTATATGGATCTCCAAACGTATATGGCATCTTCGCATAAGTTCCCCAACCGTCCATGTTAAGCATAAGTGGTGTAAATGATTTCCACTGATAATCTCTTGTAGCAATCAACTGATTTCCACCGAAGATACCATCCATATCACTTCCTATGTTTGGGTTACCGCTAAGAGAAGTTCCGATATATGTAGGAATGTGAAAACGGATGTATTCCCATTCACCGCCGTACTGGTCTCCTGTCCAAATACCACAGTAACGCTGCGATCCTGCCCATCCGTCAAGAGAGATAATGTTCGGACGTACCTTACCTTCTGTTGTAGCAATATCGTAAGCTGTCTTCACACCGTCAAGCTGCATGGAATATCCATGTCCAACCCATGCAACATCTGTCTTCAATGTAGAAACACCACCGACTTTAACTTCGTTTTTAAAATCACGAAGAAGCTGCCATTCTGTCTTCGGATTAGAATCCGGTGTCAGATAACTCTGTGTCCAAAGTCCTGTTGCTACCCCTTTTTCATTTGCATATTTTGTAAAGTCTGCAAGATTCTGTACGTTTGCCGCTACTGCCGCCAATCGTTCCTGAGAGCTTTTTCCTTCATTATCAACGCCGCCTGTCTTGCCATATCCGTTCTGACCGTATCCCGCACCATATCCGTCATTTGGGAGAAAATATCCAATTGGCATATCATATGTAAAATAATCGTCAATCACCTGTCTTGCCGAATACTTATAAGGAGCTTCTACTTTTGGATAGTTTTCGATGCCTACTGTTGGTTTCGTGCCGTTCAAAGACTCAATGTTCATTCCATCTTTCGGTTTATATCCCGTAGACATTCCGCTCTCATACTTTGTCGTTCCTGCACTTGTGTAAGGTTCATTTCCTTTGATTGTCCAACCCTTCCCACCTTCTGTATCTGACCATGAATCACGGTTGTATGCGTTCAAGTGACCTTCATAAAACGCATATTCGGGAAGGAGAACCGGATTACCTGTTACATGATAATACTCACTCAAAAGTTCCTGTGTTTTTTCACTGCTGTCTTTTCCATCAGAAACAAAATAATAAGCGTCAAACTCTTTTTCTTTATGAGTCGCTGTTACAGTATCTCCTTCACTCTTTCCAAAGTCATATTTACCGTCTGCAAATGTGTTTCTCAAAACACCATATCCACTTGTCGTGTAGTAAAATGGATTTGGAGATGCAACTCCGCCATCTGTCCAGTTACTTTCATTAGCAATATTTATCGTCTCGCCTGTATGTACGAATCTTCCATTCTGCGTACCTCCGCCATAGAAGTTCTCTCCATTGTTCTTCTTAAGAGTCTGCACTGTTGCCGAATTCGAGATGGACAATGCTTCTTTTTCTTCCATCACGACCTTATCGCCACTTAAAACTTTCATCTTCGCCGTAGCTTTATCGAATTCGACAGAAACCGATCCACTTTTAATCGTAATTTTTCCATCTTTATCCGAAATATCAGCCTTTGGATGTGAATAGTTAGAAGAGTCGTCTGAATACTGCTGAATCCTTCCGACATGAGCTTGCGATTTGGGAGTCGCATATTTCGAGAACTCGCCACTCGGATCTACGTTATATCTGAAGATCCCATCCTCAAGAAACGTAAGCTGCGCTGTAACGCCACCATTGAATTTCACAACAACGATATTGTCCTTGCTGCCTTTTTCCACTGACTCGACGCTTGTCAACTGCCCGGCAAACTCTTCCGCAGCTTTCGCCGGTATCGGCGGAAATGCTGTAAGCACCATGCCAAGCGCCGTAACAGTTACAGCAGCTTTCTTTCCTGCTCCTTTCATTTTCTTAGTCCATTTCATCTTTTTCCTTCTCCTCCTTTTCTACGGGTAAATTGTACAAAATGTTTGCATTTACCACTAAGTACTTTATTATATAATAATTTTCAATAAATGTATTTATATAAATCATTACCCATTTGTACTTTTTTACTTTTCTCACCCCTTATATCCACTATTTTCGTCAATTTTCAACATATATAAAGCTTCTGTCGATTTTCTTTCAGTTGCAAAAAATCCTTTTTCAACGCATTCTTGGATTGCGTTTTTATAAAATTATCAAACAGGGGAGAAAATGCATTTTCTCCCCTGTTCTATAGATTTACCTATGATCAATTTATACGAAGATGGAACTGTTCAATCAGACAAGCAATATTTTCTTCCGTATCTTCAAGCTCATCTGCGATTTGAGAAATCGTTTTTCCTTTTTCAAGTTTTTTCTGAATAAGAGTGCTTCTTTCTGCTTTTCTACCTTCTTCTCGTCCTTGCTTTCTACCTTCTTCTCGTCCTTGCTTTCTACCTTCTTCTCTCCCCTGCTCTCTTGCCTCTTCTCTCTGCACTTCGATATCTGTCTCATAGTCATATTCGTCTAATAACATATTGACAACCTCGCTTCCTTTTCGCATTAAATAATCAG